>Ga0265798_10005616_pt1 | contig 16753 bp, 16 predicted proteins | sample P3T30metagenome_FD_192430 | JGI IMG/M metagenome (GOLD analysis project Ga0265798, IMG submission 192430) | Plant litter microbial communities from East Loma Ridge, Irvine, California - P3 T30 | ecosystem: Environmental > Terrestrial > Plant litter > Unclassified | place: USA: California... | reverse complement strand
GCGTGGCGGTGATGCCGCTGGCGTCGCTGATCGGCTCCGGCATGGGCATCGTCAATCCGTGGAACCTGTCCCTGATCATCGAGCAGGCCACGGTGCCGGTGCTGGTCGACGCCGGCGTCGGCACCGCGTCGGACGCGGCGATCGCGATGGAGCTCGGCTGCGACGGCGTGCTGATGAACACCGCGATCGCCGGCGCGCAAGACCCGGTGCGCATGGCGCGCGCCATGAAGCACGCGGTGCTGGCCGGGCGCGATGCCTATCTCGCCGGACGCATGCCGAAGCGCTTCGCCGCCTCGCCCTCGTCCCCGGTCGAAGGAAAGATCACGCCATGACTTTTTCCGCCAACCCGCCGGCCGTCCTCGTCTTTGCCGGGCTCGATCCCGGCGGCGGCGCCGGCCTGGCCGCCGACATCCTCGCCATCGCCGCGCAGGGCGCGCATGCGCTGCCGGTTGCCACCGCGCTTACCGCCCAGGACAACAACCGCGTGTTCGGCGCCATGCCGGTAGCTGGCCACCTGATCGTCGAGCAGGCCAAGCCGCTGCTGGAGGCCTTCGAGATCGCGGCGGTCAAGATCGGCATTCCCGGCAATGGCGACAACGCCGCTACCGTGGCCGAGATCGTGCGCTCCTTGCGCGCGCACCGGCCCGACCTGCCGGTGGTGCTCGATCCGGTGCTGTTCAGCGGCCATGGCTACGCGCTGGGGCAGGGCGACGCCATCGCCGCCGTGCGCGCGTTGCTACCGCTGGCGACGATCGCGCTGCCCAATCTGCACGAGGCGGCGCAGTTGGGCCAGATGGACTGCGAGAACGTGATGGTCACCGGCGGCGACGCCGATGGCGAGATCGTGCACAACACCTGGCTGCGCCGCGGCGAGACCGTGCGCAGCTGGCGCTGGCCGAAGCTGCAATCCACCTACCACGGCAGCGGCTGCACGCTGGCCGCCGCCGTGGTGGCGCGCCTGGCGCTGGGCCAGGAACTGGAACAGGCGCTCGACGGCGCCCAGGCCTATACCTACCGCGCGCTGGTCGAATCGTTCGCGCTGGCGCCGGGTCAGCGCATCCCGCGCCGCATTCTGCAATCGACATGAAAGGAGCTCCCCATGCGAGGCTTGTACCTGGTCACCCCCAACTGGGATGACACCGAACGCCTGCTGGCCGCTACCAGCCAGGCATTGGCAGCCGGTGCCGCGCTGGTGCAGTACCGCCACAAGGACGCCGGTGATGCACTGCGCGCCGAGCAGGCCGCGGCCCTGTTGAAGCTGTGCCGCCGCCATGGCACGTCGCTGGTGATCAACGACCACCCCGACCTGTGCCAGACGTTAGATGCCGACGGCGTGCACCTGGGCCACACCGACCAGGGCATCGCCGACGCGCGCGCGCTGCTGGGCCGCGACAAGATCGTCGGCGCCTCGTGCTACGGCGAACTGGCGCTGGCGCGCGCGGCGCAGGCGGCCGGGGCCAGCTACGTGGCTTTCGGCGGCTTCTACCCGTCGCCGGTCAAGAAGTACACCTTCGTCACCCCACCCGAGCGGCTGACCGAGGCGCGCGCCGAGGTCACGCTGCCGATCGTGGTCATCGGCGGCATGACCCCTGCCAACGCCGCGCCGCTGGTGGCGCGCGGGGCCGACATGGTGGCGGCGATCACCAGCGTGTATGGTGCGGACGACCCGGGCGCGGCCGCGCGCGCGTTCGGGGCGCTGTTCGGGCCACCTTGATCCTACAATGGCGCATTATCGTTTCGATTCTGCGCCATGTCGCCACTGCGCCTGTTCATCCACACCCGCCGCCACCCGTCCGCCATCCTGCTGCTGGTGCAGCTGATGGGCATGCTGGCGTACCCCTTCATCGAGGGCACGCCGGCCGGCCAGGTGGCCTTCAACGTGTTCGGCATCGTGGTGCTGGCCTTCACCATCCGCATGGTGCGCCGCACGCCGGGCGAGGTGCGCGTCAGCTGGGCGCTGGCGGTGCCAATCATCGGCCTGCTGCTGACCCAGATCCTGTTCGGCCGGCGCGAGCTGCTGCCCTGGTCGTCCGGCCTGGAAGCGCTGTTCTACTTCTACGCCGCCGGCAGCCTGATCGCCTACATGATGGACGACGAACTGGCTACCACCGACGAGCTGTTCGCCGCCGGCGCCACCTTCACCCTGCTGGCCTGGGGCTTCACGCATCTGTACGTGCTGCTGCAGGAAGTCCACCCCGGCACCTTCGGCGCCGCGGTGAACGCCGCCGCGCCGCGCACCTGGACCGAACTGAATTACCTGAGCTTCGCGCTGCTGTCGAGCACCGGCATCGGCGACGTGATTCCGCTCACCGTGCACGCGCGCTCGCTGGCCAGCATCGAGATGCTGATCGGCCTGATGTACCTGGCGGTGGTGGTGGCGCGCCTGATCGCGTTCACCACCCGCGCCCGGGTCGAGATCGGGCGTGCGCGCCGGCGCCAGCGCGAGGAGTGGGAACAGGATTGACGCCCACGCCCGACATTGCTTGCTAGAATCATCACTCCACCGTCACCGGAGTCGATATGGTTCACCAGCTTGCCGCGTTCTCGATTCGCCCTTTCCGTGCCGATGAATGGCCGGCCTATCGCGCGCTGCGCCTGCGCGCGCTGGCCGACGCGCCGGACGCGTTCAGCACCATGCTCGATACCCAGCAGGAGCTGCCGCCCGAGACCTGGGCCGCGCGCCTGAGCGCGGCGGCCGCCTCCGGCAAGGATTGTCCGCTGGTGGCCGAGCTGCACGGCGAGCGGGTCGGCATGGCCTGGACCAAGGTCGACGCCGACGATCCCGCCATCGTCAACCTGTTCCAGATGTGGGTCGCGCCCGAGGCGCGCGGGCAGGGCGTTGCCGCGGCGCTGCTGGCCGAAGCCGTGCGCTGGTCCGGCGCGCGCGGCGCGCAGGCGCTGCAGCTGGGCGTGAACTGCGCCAACCTGCCGGCCGTGCGCCTGTACGAACGGGCCGGCTTCGTCGAGACCGGCCTGCGCGAACCGTTCCGCCCGGGGGCGGCAATGACCGAGCAGCGCATGCGGCTGGAGCTGGCGCCGGCCTTGCCGCGTATCTGACAGCAGGCAGTTCCCGATTGGCGCACCAGCGGTGGCGCATGCTATATTTTTCGCGTGTTCCGCACGTGTCCGGCAACATCGCCGGCGCTGCCGGCGCCACCGCATCATCTGCACAGGAGGCAGCATGACTTCAGCCACTCCCCGCCGCCTGGTCCTGATCGTCGACGACGATGCGCTGCTGCGCGAATACCTGGGCGAGGTGCTGCGCCACGCCGGCCACGACACGCTCGACGCCGGCACCGCGGCCCAGGCGCTGCGCGTGATCGAAGAGCGCGGCGCCGACATCGCGCTGGTGCTGCTCGACATCGAGATGCCCGGCATGTCGGGCCTCGACCTGGCGCGCCTGCTGCGCGAAGAGTCGCCCATTCCTTTCATGTTCCTGTCCGCCAGCGACGACGCCGCCAGCTCGCGCGCCGCGGCCGATGCCGGCGCGGTCGGCTACGTCGTGAAACCGGTGGACGCGGCGCGCCTGCTGCCGGCGTTCGACGCGGCGCTGGCGCGCGGCGACGACATCCGGCGCCTGCAGCGCAGCGAAGCCAGCCTCACGTCGGCGCTGGCGGCCGGGCGCGAGACCAGCATCGCGGTCGGCATCCTGATGGCGCGCTTCCGGATCGACCGCCACGTCGCGTTCGAGGCGATGCGCGACCAGGCTAGAACGCAGCGGCGCAAGGTGGGCGACGTGGCCGAGGCGATCCTGGCGGCGGAAGAGACGCTGAACGCCATGCACGCCTTCATTGGCGAGCGCATCCGGGGGCGCGGGCGACCGTGATTTGTCAAGCTTGCTATCATGTCACCCCTGCGACGCGCTCGGCCTCGATTAGCTCAGCAGCGCGAATTATCATCAAGCAATAGGATTACGACATGAAAACCAAGGCAGCAATTGCATGGAAGGCGGGCCATCCGCTCACGATCGAAGAAGTCGAGCTGGAAGGCCCGAAGGCCGGCGAAGTGCTGGTCGAAGTCAAGGCCACCGGCATCTGCCACACCGACTACTACACCCTGTCGGGCGCCGATCCTGAAGGCATCTTCCCGGCCATCCTGGGCCATGAAGGCGCCGGCGTGGTGGTCGATGTCGGCCCGGGCGTGACCAGTTTGCGCCGCGATGACCACGTGATTCCGCTGTACACGCCGGAATGCCGTCAATGCAAATTCTGCCTGTCGCAAAAGACCAACCTGTGCCAGGCGATCCGCTCGACCCAGGGCCGCGGCCTGATGCCCGACGCGACCAGCCGCTTCTCGCTCGACGGCCAGCCGATCTACCACTACATGGGTACGTCGACCTTCTCGAACTACATCGTGGTGCCCGAGATCGCCCTGGCCAAGGTGCGCAATGACGCGCCGTTCGACAAGATCTGCTACATCGGTTGCGGCGTGACCACCGGCATCGGCGCCGTGATCTTCACCGCCAAGGTGGAAGCGGGCGCCAACGTGGTCGTGTTCGGCCTGGGCGGCATCGGCCTGAACGTGATCCAGGCTGCGAAAATGGTGGGCGCCGACAAGATCATCGGCGTCGACCTGAACCCGGAACGCGAGGCGATGGCGCGCAAGTTCGGCATGACCCATTTCATCAATCCGACCAAGACCGAGAACGTGGTCGACGCCATCGTGCAGCTGACCGACGGCGGCGCCGATTACTCGTTCGAGTGCGTCGGCAACGTCAACACCATGCGCCAGGCGCTGGAGTGCTGCCACAAGGGCTGGGGCCAGTCGATCATCATCGGCGTGGCGGCGGCCGGACAGGAAATCTCGACCCGTCCATTCCAGCTGGTGACCGGCCGCGAGTGGAAGGGTTCGGCGTTCGGCGGCGCGCGCGGGCGTACCGACGTGCCGAAGATCGTGGATTGGTACATGGAGAACAAGATCAATATTGACGATCTGATTACCCATCACCTGCCGCTGGACCGGATCAATGAAGGCTTCGATCTGATGAAGTCGGGCGAGTCGATCCGGTCGGTGGTGGTGTACTAATACGGCTGACTTCGCTGGAACGGTGTCGGCATCGTTCCAGCCACCGTAAAGTGGAAGCGTTGGTGACGGCGCTTCCACGGTTTGATCCGTCTACTCCGCATTTTCAACCGTCTGTCGCACCCCGATAGCCGCATCCTCCCGCTTTCCCTACAGTGCTTCCATCGGCAGTTCGCCTGCCCAACCATCCGCCGCAACGGCGCAAGGAGGAAAGCTCATGTCCCGTACCCGATCGTCCATCTGGAAACTCGCCCTGCCGATGCTGGGCCTCGCAACCAGTGCCGCGCTGGCCACCTTGACCATTCCCGCCCAGGCCGCAGGCGAGGGCGCGCGCATAACGCGGGTGGCGGCCGCGGGCGAACCGTATGCGCTGGTGCGTGCCGACGGCAAGGGCTTCAACATCAGCGGCAGCAGCGACGACTGGGACGACGTGCGCGCCGCCCAACGCAGCATCAAGGGCGAATTCATCTGGTTCCGCGACGGCGGCCAGTCGTACGTGATCCAGGATCCGGCCGTGATGGCCAGGGTGCGCGCCGCCTGGGCGCCGCTCGACCGGCTTGGTGCGCAGATGGATGACTACGGCAAGGAGATGAAGGTCCACAGCACGAAGATGGACGCGCTAGGGCGCGACATGGACCACGCCGCCGCGGGCATGCAGCAGTTGCCGAAGCAGGGCGAGATGCAGGGTGTCAACGAAGGCATGGAAGCGCTCGGCCGCAAGATGGATGCGCTGGGCCGCAAGATGGCCGTCACGCGCGACGATGGCGAGCGCGAACGGCTCGCGCGCGAGATGGAAGAAACCGGTGAGCGCATGCAGGCGGCGGGCCGGCGCATCGAACAGGCGCATGACTCGCAGCAGGTGCGCCAGGCCCAGGCGTCGATGAAGGAGATCGGCGCGCAGATGAAAGAGGCCGGCCAGCCGATGGAAGCGGTCGGCAAGAAGATGGGCACGCTCGGCAAGGAGATGGAGCGCGAGAGCAAGGCTGCCGACCGCACCGTGCGCGCCCTGATCCGCGACGCGCACGCCAAGGGCCTGGCGCGTCTGGCGCCGAGCGCCAGCTGAGCGTTACCTTGCGCCGAGCGCCAGCTGAGCGTTACCTTGCGCCGAGCGCCAGCTGAGCGTTACCTTGCGCCGACTGCCGGCTGAGATTTACCCCGGCAGCATCGAGCCGGTATCGCGATAGCGCACGTGCCACGAGAACGCCTTTTCCAGCACGTGCGGCGTCTGCCCGCCGCCGCGTTTGGCTTCTTCGAGGTAGTCGCGCAGCATGCTTTTATACGGCTCGGCCACGCAGCGCTCGATGATGCGCTCGGCGCGCTCGCGCGGGGCCAGGCCGCGCAGGTCGGCCAGGCCGATGTCGGTGACCACGATGTCGACGTCGTGCTCGGTATGGTCGACGTGCGACACCATCGGCACGATGCTCGAGATCTTGCCGCCCTTGGCCGTCGACTTGGTGGCGAACACCGACAGATACGCATTGCGCGCGAAGTCGCCCGAGCCACCGATGCCGTTCATCATGTGCGTGCCCAGCACGTGGGTCGAGTTCACGTTGCCGTAGATGTCGAATTCGAGCGCGGTGTTGATGGCGATGATGCCAAGCCGCCGGATCACTTCCGGATGGTTGCTCACCTCTTGCGGCCGCAGCACCAGCCGCTCCTTGTAGCGCTCCAGTTCGGCGAACACCTGGCGGCCCTTGTCCTCGGACAGCGTGATCGAGGAACCCGACGCGAAGTCGAGCTTGCCGGCGTCGAACAGGTCGAAGGTGGAATCCTGCAGCACCTCCGAGTACATGGTCAGGCCGCTGAATGGGCCGTCGATCAGGCCGCTCACCACGGCGTTGGCGATGGTGCCGATGCCGGCCTGGATCGGCATCAGGCGCTCGGTCAGGCGACCGGCCGCGATTTCGCTGTTGAAGAACTCGATCAGGTGGCCGGCGATGGCCGCCGTTTCGGCATCCGGCGGCAGGATGGTCGAGGCGCTGTCGTTCTTTTCCGTGAGCACGATGGCGACAATTTTTTCGGGCGGAATATTGATGGTGCTGGTGCCGATGCGGTCGCTCACGGTCATCAGCGGCATCGGCTCGCGCGCCGGGCGCTGCTTGGGGATAAAGATGTCGTGCAAGCCTTCCAGCGCCGGCGACTGGCTCAGGTTGATCTCGACGATCACTTTATCGGCCAGGATCGCGAAGCTGGCGCTGTTGCCGACCGAGGTGGTGGGGACGATGGCGCCGCTTTCCGTGATCGCGATCGCTTCCACGATGGCGACGTCGACCGGCGCGATCTGGCGCGTGCGCAGCAGCTCGACGGTCTCGGACAGGTGCTGGTCGATGAACATGACTTCGCCCGCGTTGATCGCACGACGCAGCTTGGGATCGGCCTGGAACGGCATGCGCCGCGCCAGCACGCCGGACTCGGCCAGCGTGGCGTCGATGTCGCTGCCGAGCGAGGCGCCGGTGATCAGGGTAATTTGCAGCGGGTCGCGCCGCGCGCGTTCGGCCAGCGCCAGCGGCACCGCCTTGGCGTCGCCGGCGCGGGTGAAGCCGCTCATGCCGACGGTCATGCCGTCGCGGATCCATTCGGCCGCCGCGGCCGGCGTGGTGATGCGTTCGCGCAGTGCGGGCAGGCGGATGCGGTCGTGAGCAAAATCGTGATCGTGATGCATGGTTCCTCGGTTCCTCTTCAACAATGCGCCCTGTACGAAGGGCGTCTCTTCAACGGCTAGGTCAGGCAATAATCGACCGCTTCCAGCGGCGCCGGAATCTCGTCGGCGCGCAGGGCGCTGAGCAGGTCGATCTCGATCGCGCGGCACATCGCGTCCAGCGGCAGGTCGTTCGGTTCCAGGCCGAACGGTTCTTCCAGCTCGTCGCCCAGCGCGTCGAGCCCGAAGAAGGTATACGCCACGATCGCCACCACGAACGGCGTCATGAAGCCGATCGAATCGACCAGGCCGAACGGCAGCAGGAAGCAGTAGATGTAGGCGGTGCGGTGCAGCAGCAGCGTGTACGAATACGGAATCGGGGTATTCTTGATGCGTTCGCACGAGGCGGCGGCCGCGGTCAGCGCCGACAGCGTGGTGTCGATGTTCGCCGCCAGGCACGCTTCGAGGCGGCCTTCGCGCAGGCAGCGCTGCAGGTCGGCGCCCATTTCGAGCATCAGAAAGTCCGGCTTGTTGGCGGCGTTCTGCATGGCCGCGTATTCCGCCGGCAGCAGATTGGCTGCCACGGCGGCGTTCGTCGGCTGGCCGCGCAGGCGGTCGCGCAGCACCTGCACGAAGGCGATGGCGCGCCGGATCATGCGCACCCGCGCGTCCTGCAAGCCATTACTGGCCACGGCCGGCGCCGGATACTCGATCAAGCCGGTACACTGGCGCGCGAAGTTACGGCAGCGCAGCACCAGTTCGCCCCACAGCTTGCGGCCTTCCCAGAAGCGGTCGTAGGCCGAGTTGTTGCGAAAGCCGAGGAAGATCGAGATCGGCAGGCCGATCAACGTGAAGGGAATCGTGGTGAGCGTGATCTTGAGGTCCCACAGGTCGCCGTGCGACCAGGTGACGAAGGTGGCGACCGCGATATTCACCAGCAGGGTGGGCAGGATGCGCGGCAAGACCGAGCCGCGCAGCAGGAGGAACAACTTGAGCCCGGAGGGGCGCTCTCGGATAATCACGCTGAAAAATAGCGCTCGACGCGCATCTGCAAGAATAAGGGGAGGAGCCCGGTTGACCCAACCCAGACTCCCGCATATCCTCGCAGTAAATCACTAATATATTAACTAGTCAAGCTGTCGTTACTGACGGCCGACGTTCACCGATCCGCCATTTATTACGGAGTAGTCTTGGCCCGCCGCATCACCCACCACAATCTGCCCCAGGTGTTCCTGAAGGCGCGCGACGCGCTGATGTCGCATTTCCGTCCGATCCTCAACCATTTCGGCGTCACCGAACAGCAGTGGCGCATCTTGCGCGTGCTCGACGAGCACGGCCAGCTCGAGCCGCGCGTGATGTGCGACCTGTGCCAGATCCTCAGCCCCAGCATGACCGGCGTGCTGTCGCGCATGGAAGACCTGGGCTTGATTCAGCGCGAGCGGGTGCAGGCCGACCAGCGCCGCGTGCTGGTGCGCCTGGCCGCCAAGGGCGACCGCCTGATCGACGCGATCGCGCCGCTGATCGAGCGCCAGTACGTGCTGATCGAGCAGGCCTATGGCAAGCAGCTGGTGGACGATTTGTCGGCGGCGATGGATGGCTTCATCCGGGCCCAGGCGACGCCGGTGGAAAGAGTCGCCTTACCGGCCAGCGCCCTGATGGTCACCAGCAGGCGGCCGCAACCCTCGAGAGAGGAAAGCTAGGGCACTTGCACAACTTCATTCATGCGATAAACTTCATTCACTCAGAAAAATATGAAGGAATGAATGATGTCAGTGCTGATTCGATCGTTGCGTGAGCTGGCTCTCGAGTTTGACGACGGACGTTATCCGTCCGATGTCTATTTCCATCTGCTTGGCATGGTGCGCGACGCCAGCACGGCCGAAGCCATGGGCGGCGCGCTCGCGCAGATGCTGGCCTGGAAGGACGGCAAAGTACGGCGCGACCAGTCCGGTCCGCACGTGACGACGGGCGGCGCCACGCGCTATCTGGTCGGCATGCCCAAGCCTGATACCCACAGCGCGCGGCATGCGGCCATCCTGTCATCCGACGCGTTCTTCGCCTGGGCCGCAGGCGTGCGCAAGATCGAGCATTTCGAGCCGGCCCTGATCGGCCAGATGCAGCAGTTTGGATTGTGGAACAGCGTCGTCATTCCCGTCATGGTTCTGCATGCCTTGAATCCGCGCATCTTCCCGATCGTGGACCGCTGGGTGCTGCTTGCGCATCGCCTGCTGTGTCCGAGCGCACAAGAAGGCGCCGGCATGGCCATGTCGGTCGACAGCTACATCGCCTACCAGCCATTCTGGCTGGACCTGCTTGCCGAAGCGCAGCTGGCGCCGATGTCGGCCCAGCTCGGGCAGCTCAAGGAACTCGACGCCGGACTCTGGGTCTTGGGCAAGCGCGCGGCGGCGCTCTGCGCCGGCGCCCTGGTGCAGGAGGCGGACGGCGACGACACCGCGGACGACAGCATCGCGCATGCGCCAGCGGTCGGCTCCGACTCGGAACAGTTCAAGCGGCGCGCCGTGGCCCTGCGCAACGAGGGACGAACCCAGGCGCAAGCGATCCGCGAAGCGGCCGCAGAATTCGGCATCGACCTGAAACCGTCGTATCTGCGCTATCCGGGCAGCCATTTCGACCGCTGGCGCAAGCAAGGCATGGTCTAGCCCGCCATTCGTCTCCACACCGGTCATCATCGACGAAAGTCGGAATTCTCATGAGAAAACCTACATATGCAGCGCTCGCGGAGGTGCGTGCCTGGGGATGGAGCGTGTCTTACGCGTCCGGTTCCCCCGCACCGCAGGGCAATCCGCGCCACTACAAATACCTGTGGCAAGTCTTCAGCGCGGAGTCGCCGTGGCAGGAAGCGGAGTTTTTCGAACACGCGCCGGTACTGTGCAACGCCGACTTCCGGCGCGAAGTGCAACGGCTGGCCGACCTGGGCCTGACGTGCCTGGTCTACGGCTTCCGGCGTCCGCGCAACGACCCGGCCAATCCGTGGGACCTGACGCACGCGCGATGGCAGGGCTGGACATTCGCTCCGGCGTGGGACGACGATACCGACCCGCCCGACACGGAAGGGCACAAATGAACGGATTCACCGCACCGTCCAGCCTGCTGCGCGAGGTCCAGGATCTTGACAATCTGCTGCTGCACCTGGTGACGAGCACTCCGCCCGCGGCCTGGCATTGGCCTTCGTTGTACATGCTGTACGTCGACATCGACCGCATGGCGTGGCAGATCGCGGCGCTGCACCGCTGTTTCGCGCAGCCGCTGCAGGAGCAGGAGCGGTGCACGCTGGCCGACCAGGTCGAAGGCTTCAACGCCCAGTTCGCGGCGCTCGATGCGCGTGCCCGCGCGATCGTCCATGGACTATGGCATGTGTCGCGGTCGATCGACAGGACCGCCGGCAACGAAGCGGCCCTGCTGCGTCTGAAAGCGCACGTCCATCCCAAAAGCGCCTGGTACCAGGCACTCACGAGCGGCGGGCGCGGGCCGGGAGTGAGCGCCGACGGCAAGGTTCTCGAACGCACCGTCCTGCTGGCCGATCCGGACACGCGCGTGCGGATCGACGACCTCGAAGGCCGGCAACTGGTGCAGTGCCAGCGTTTCGACCTGTCGAGCGCTGCGGCGATGGCAACATTGAGCGCCGCAGTGCGCGATGCCGAGACCGCGCATGCGCAGCTCAATCGCGCGCTGTCATCCTGCTTTGCCACGCATTGCACGATCGCGGACCTGCTGCATCCGTGCTCCCGCTGACGTGCCGGCGTCACCGGTACACCGGGTTTTTCCAGGCTCGGGTATGGTGACTGGAGGTGTCGGGTTTGGCGTTCAACGCGCCGTCAAGACGCGGCTTTTTCGTCCAAAAGACGCCATGTCGCGCACGATAGTGTAATTTCAGCAATATTTCTGGTGCAAAGATATAATGAACTGATCGACCCAACCGTCGCTTCACAAGGATTTTCATGCAGTTGAAATCGGCAAAATTATCAATGCGCTTCCTGCTGCCGCTGGCTTGCGTACTGATCCTGTTCGGCGCCATTGCGATTCCTTACCTGGAAAGCGCCATCGAACGCTGGTTCGTGCGCGACCTCGACATGCGCGCGCAACTGGTCTCCACCACCCTCGAGCAGCCGCTGCTGAACTACCTCGACGAGGGGTCTCCCCAACGCATTTCCGACATGTTCAACCGTGCGATCCAGGACGAGCGCCTGTTCGCGCTGGCCTTCTGCACACCTGACGGCAAGGTGGCATACCAGACCACCACCTATCCGGCCTCGCTCGGCTGCCGCCAAGGTATCAGTGAAGAGGCCGGCAATCCGGTGGTACGCCTGCCGCAAGGCCCGGTGCATGTCTCGGTCAAGGCGGTCAATCGGGATGGTTCCGTTGCCGGACGCCTGATCCTGGTGCACGACATGAGCTTCATCGAGCGCCGCAGCGCCAACACCAAGAAATACGTCATCGGCGTGTTCGCCCTGCTGGCGTGCGCGGTGGCGGCGATCACGGTGCTGGTGGCGCACATCAGCTGGCGCGGCTGGATCGACAGCGTGCGCGAAATGCTGCGCGGCGAACTGCTGTTCCGTTCGGGCCGGCGCGCGCCGCCGCCCGAGATGGCGCCGCTTGCCAGCGACCTGCGCAGCCTGCTGTATGAATATCACCGCGAGCAGCAAGAGAACGGCGCGGTCGACGGCCGCACCTGGAACCCGGACACCCTCAAGTCGCTGCTGCAGCGCGACCTGGCCGGCGACCAGATCCTGGTGGTGTCGAACCGCGAACCGTATATCCACGTCGCCACGCCCGACGGCGTCAAGGTGCAGCGACCGGCCAGCGGCCTGGTCACTGCTGTGGAAGCCGTGATGCGGGCCTGCTCCGGCACCTGGATCGCGCACGGCGCCGGCTCGGCCGACCGCGCCACCGTCGACCAGGAAGACCACGTGCCGGTGCCGCCCGAGAATCCAAGCTACACGCTGCGCCGTGTCTGGCTGTCGAAAGAAGAAGAGCAGGGCTATTACTACGGCTTCGCCAACGAAGGCCTGTGGCCGCTGTGCCATATCGCCCACGTGCGCCCGGTGTTCCGCTCGTCCGACTGGGCTGAGTACGTCAAGGTCAACCAGCGTTTCGCCGACGCCGTGATCCGCGAGGCGCATTCGGACAACCCGGTGGTGCTGATCCAGGATTATCACTTCGCGCTGCTGCCGCGCATGATCCGCGCGGTACTGCCGAAGGCGACCATCATCACCTTCTGGCACATCCCCTGGCCAAACCCGGAATCGTTCGGCATCTGCCCGTGGCGCGAAGAAATTCTGGACGGCATGCTGGGCAGCACGATCCTCGGCTTCCATACGCCGTTCCACCGCAAGAACTTCCTCGACACGGTCGACCGCTACCTGGAAACCCGGATCGAGACCGAAGCCTCGACCGTCAGCTATGGCGGCCAGTTGACCCAGGTCGAGCACTACCCGATCTCGATCGCGTGGCCGCAACCGGTAGAGGGCGAGCCGGACGCAGCGGCCAGCCGCACCCAGATCCGCCAGGCACTGGGCTTGCCGGAAGACCACCTGCTGGGCATCGGCGTCGACCGCTTCGACTACACCAAGGGCATCGTCGAACGGTTCCAGGCGGTCGAGCGCATGCTCGAGCTGCATCCGGAAATGGTCGGCAAGTTCACCTTCGTGCAGATCGCGGCGCCAACCCGCTCCGCGCTCGACGAATACCAGAACTTCGAGGCGCGCGTGCGCGCCCTGGTCCAGCGCATCAACCAGCGCTTCTCCAGCGGCAGCTACGTGCCGATCATCCTCAAGGCCGAGCACCACGGCCAGGATCAATTGCGCAGCTACTTCCGCGCCGCCGAGGTGTGCAGCGTGACCAGCCTGCATGACGGCATGAACCTGGTGGCCAAGGAATTCATCGCCGCGCGCGACGACGAGCAGGGCGTGCTGATCCTGAGCCAGTTCACCGGCGCCGCGCGCGAGCTGCACGAAGCGCTGATCGTCAACCCGTACCACATCGAGCAGGGCGCCGAGGAGCTGTACCACGCGCTGACCATGCCCGACGTCGAGCAACGCGAACGGATGCGCAGCATGCGCAGCCGGGTGCGCGACTTCAACGTGTACCGCTGGGCCGGCCGCATGCTGCAGGACGCGGCGCGCCTGCGCCAGCGCGAGCGCGTGATGTCCAAGATCGGCAAGCTGAGCAAGGACGGACTGGGGAGGCCGACGTGACGCCGCAAGACTGCACCATCGCCGAACTGGCGGCGCTTCTGGGCGCGCCGGACAGCGCGCTGTTTCTCGATTTCGACGGCACCCTGGTCGATATCGCGCCGCATCCCGACCAGGTAGTCGTCGAGCCGGACATGCCGGCGGCGCTGACGGCGCTGCAGGCGCGCCTCGGCGGCCGGCTGGCGGTGGTGTCCGGCCGCCCGATCGCCGAACTCGACCGCATGCTGGCGCCGCTGGTGCTGCCGGCCGCCGGCGTACACGGCATGGAACGGCGCGCGCCCGGGGCCGGTGCCGACGCCATCACGCGCTTGCCGGCGCCGGATTTCACCCGCGTGCGCGCGGCGGCGCAGGCGCTGGCCGACCTGCACCCTGGCTTGTGGGTCGAGGAAAAATATGGCGCGCTGGCATTGCACTATCGCCAGGCGCCCCAACTGGAAGAAGTGTGCCGCGCCGCCATCGCCGCCGCCGTCGAGGGGTGCCCTGAACTCCTGGTGATGCCGGGCAAGATGATCGTCGAGGTCAAGGCGGCCGGCATCGGCAAGGGCACGGCGATCCGCGACCTCATGGCGCAGGCGCCGTTTGCCGGCCACCATCCCGTGTTCGCCGGCGACGACACCACCGACGAAGCCGGCTTCGAATACCTGCAAAGCATTGGCGGCACCGGCGTCAAGATCGGGCCCGGGCCGAGCGCGGCGCGCTACCGCATCGCCTCGGCGGCCGATCTGCGCGCCGCACTGGCGCAGGCGGGCCGCCATGCCAACCACCTGAAAGGATCAGCATGAACGATGTTTCCAGCAAGCCTGAGGCAAGCGACAAGGACGTGACCCCGAACTCGCTCGATTGCGGCGTGATCGGCAATTGCGCTTTCAGCGCCATGATCGACAAGATGGGCCGCATGGTGTGGTGCTGCCTGCCGCGCTTCGACGGCGACCCGGTGTTCAACGCCTTGCTCGACCCGAGCGAGAACGGCAGCTTGTGGAGCATCGAGATCGAGGACTTCGCGCGCAGCGAGCAGGTCTATGAACCGAACACGGCGGTGCTGCGCACGCGCCTGGTTGACGCGGCCGGCAACGGCATCGAACTGACCGACTTCGCGCCGCGCTTCCTGAGCCGCGACCGCATGTTCCGCCCGCTGATGCTGGTGCGCCGCGTGCGCCCGATCGGCAGCGGCGTACGCGTGCGCGTGAAACTGCGGCCGCGTTTCGAGTACGGCGCCAAGCTGCCCACCATCACCCAGGGCAGCCACCACATCCGCTTCGTGGGACCGGCCCAGACGCTGCGCCTGAACACCGACGCTTCGCTCAGCCACGTGCTGTCCGAATCGTTCTTCCTGCTCGACCGCCCGCTCGACTTCTTGCTGGGGCCGGACGAAACGCTCACCGGCGGCATCGAGGAAACCGCGCACCGCTTCGAGAAGGACACCATCTCCTACTGGCGCACCTGGTCGCGCCGGCTGGCGCTGCCGCTCGAATGGCAGGACGTGGTGATCCGCGCCGCGATCACGCTGAAAATGTCGCTGTATGAAGACACCGGCGCCATCATCGCCGCCATGACCACCAGCGTACCGGAAGCGCCGGGCAGCCAGCGCAACTGGGACTACCGCTTCTGCTGGCTGCGCGACGCTTTCTTCGTGATCCGTGCGCTCAACAGCCTGTCGGAAGTCGGCACCATGGAAGACTACCTGCGCTGGCTGAGCAATGTGGTGGCGCGCGCCAAGGGCGGCCACATCCAGCCGCTGTACGGCATCGGGCTGGAAGAACAATTGCCCGAGTCGATCGTCGAGCATCTGCCGGGCTACCGCAACAACGGCCCGGTGCGGATCGGCAACCAGGCGCAGGAACACTTCCAGCACGACGTGTACGGCAATATCGTGCTCGGCGCGGCGCAGGCCTTTTTCGATCACCGCCTGTTCCGCCGCGCCGGCCTGGCCGAGTTCGCGCAGCTGGAAGCGGTGGGCGAGCAAGCCTTCCGCGTGCATGCCGAGCCGGACGCCGGCATGTGGGAGCTGCGCACCCGTGCGCGCGTGCACACCTCGTCGGTGCTGATGAACTGGGCGGCCTGCGACCGGCTGGCCAAGGTCGCCGCCGAACTGGGGTTGGAAGACCGCGCCGCGTTCTGGGCCGGGCGCGCCGAGATGATCCGCGAACGCCTGCTGAAGGAAGCCTGGAGCGAAGAGCGCCAAGCCTTTGCCGAAAGCCTGGGCGGACGCGACCTCGACGCCAGCGTGCTGCTGATGGCAGAGATCAATTTCATCGACCCGAAAGATCCGCGCTTCGTCGCTACCGTCGATGCGCTGGAAAAGACCTTGTGCGACGGGCCGTACATGCGGCGTTACGAAGCGCCGGACGACTTCGGCAAGCCGGAGACCGCCTTCAATATCTGCACCTTCTGGCGCATCGACGCGCTGGCGCGCATCGGGCGCGAGAAAGAGGCGCGCGAAGTGTTCGAGGCAATGCTGGCGGCGCGCAATCACCTCGGCTTGCTGTCGGAAGACACGCATCCGGTCACCGGCGAGATGTGGGGCAATTTCCCGCAAACGTACTCGATGGTTGGCCTGATCAATTGCGCGATGCGGCTGTCGAAGTCGTGGAACAGCGTCGTTTGACCGTCAAGCAAAGCGGTGCAGGTTCGAGGAAAACGCCGGCCCCTGTGGGCGTAAAGGCGTGTAGGGTGGACGGCTTCGCCGTCCACGCGTTCAAATCACCTACGCGAAGCCGCGGTGCGTGGTAATGCACACGCTGGTCGAACGCGTGGACGGGGAACTGAACTGAACCCCAAAAGTGAGACACCACTTTTTTGGGGGGGGCATGGGAAAGTACACAGCGGAGTTCAAGCTGGCTGTCGTGCAGAAGTATCTGGAAGGTTCGATGAGCTATCGAAG
>Ga0265798_10005614_pt1 | contig 16754 bp, 17 predicted proteins | sample P3T30metagenome_FD_192430 | JGI IMG/M metagenome (GOLD analysis project Ga0265798, IMG submission 192430) | Plant litter microbial communities from East Loma Ridge, Irvine, California - P3 T30 | ecosystem: Environmental > Terrestrial > Plant litter > Unclassified | place: USA: California... | reverse complement strand
GCCAGGCCGATCTCGCGCTGGGCACGGGCGAAGCGGGTCAGGCTGTCCATCAGCAACAGCACATTGCGTCCCTGATCGCGATGGTATTCAGCCTGAGCGGTCGCCACGTAGGCCGCCCTGACCCGCTCGGCGGCAGGCCGGTCCGAGGTGGCGACAACGGCAACGGTTCGGGCACGCGCCGCCTCGTCCAGTTGCCCCTCGAGCAGTTCGCGCACTTCGCGCCCACGCTCGCCGATCAGGCCGATGACGATCACATCGGCGTCGCTGTTACGGACAATACTGGCCAGCAACGATGATTTGCCCACACCTGGCTCGCCAAAGATGCCCATGCGTTGCCCGCAGGCGACGGTCAGCAGACTGTCGATGGCGCGTACACCCAGCGACAGGGGTTCGACAATACGCTGGCGGCTGAACGGGGCCGGTGGCTCGGCGTGCAGCGGGTAACGCTGCAGGCCGAGGGTGGCGGTCAACGCCGGGCCGTCGAGAAATTCACCCATCGGACTGATGACCCGACCGAGCAAGGCATCCCCCACCTGCACACCCATCGCCTGTCCGGTGGCGATGATCCGGGTACGGGTCGACAAGCCCTCCATTGAGCCGATGGGCGAGAGGATCGCATCGTCTTCATCAAAGCCGATCACTTCAGCCGACAGTTCCCGGCCATTACCCGGATCACGCAGCACGCACAGCTCGCCGATGCGCACCCCGGCCACGCTGGCACGCAGCAGCACACCGCGAATGCTGCGCAAGGTGCCGTGCATCGGCCGCGGCTGGGCACGCTGCAGACGCTGGTTCAAGCCACCGATCAATGCGGCCAGGGCTTCACTCATGGCGCTCACCCTCGGCCAGCGGCAACAGCGCGCGTCGCAGGTTGTCCAACTGCGCATCCAGCCCGAGTTCCACCGAGCCCGCCGGACTGCCCAGGCGTGCCTGACCGGCTTCAAGCTGGTCATCGCCTTCCACATTCAGCGCCTGCAACGACAACGAGCCTTGCGCAATGTGCTGACGCAGACGTTCGACTTCATTGCGGGGCACATACAGCGTCAGCACCTGATCCTGGCGAAACGCCGACAAGGCCTGAGCCGTGCAGCGCACGAGCCGCTCGCGCCCGTCCAGTTCACCCAACACCTGGCGAGCGATATTCAGCGCCAGTTCGGCGAGCGAAGTCTCAAGACCTGCAAGGTAGCGATCCACCTGGGCGCTGGTCTGCGCCAACAGCGCGGCGGCCTCCTCGGCACCCTGTCGGCGAGCGTGTTCGAAACCTTCTGCACGAGCCTGCTCCAGCCATAGCGCGCTGTCCTCACGCACGCGGCGGGCCTCGTCATGCGCGGCCTCCACAAACGCGTAACCGTCGATCCAGCGGGCCGCGTCGGCAGCCCGCACGATGCGTGTGCCAGGGCGGGTCGGCAGCTCACTCATGGTCGTTTCCTTGTGCACGCTTGAGCAGATGAGCGGCCACGACCTGCACCACCCGGACCTGTCGTTGATCCTCGGGTTGATCCGGCTCAGGACATTCCAGACGCAGCTGCAGCCAGGCCCGCAGGTCCGCAGGCTGGGCACCCAGCCAGGTGGCCACGCAGAACGCGCCGTCGCGGTCGATGGCCTGAGCCAGCTCGGCCGGGGTCCGAAGCAGGTCAGCCGCACCCGCCAGCTGCCGATGCGCCAGCGCGAAGGCAAAGGTTTCTTCGCCCAGCAATTGGCGGTATTCGCTGACCACTTGACCGCGAATTTCCCGGCTCAGTGTTGCCGCGTGCCAGACCGCGCCACACAGGCGCGGCAGATGTGCAAAGTCGTTGTCACTCAGCAGCAGGACCGGCAAGTCCTGCTCGGCAGGCAACGCCAATTGCGCCAACGGCTGCAAACCGAAGTGGTGGCTCAACAGATTTTCAAGACGCGAAGCAAAGCGTGGCGATTCGCGCAGGCTTGCGAGGTCGGCAGGCGCAAGGTCGTGCACCAGGCAGTCACTAACACAACGCTCGCGAACAAAGGCCAACGGCTGTTCAGTCAGCGCTTGCCACCGCCCCGTCAACCCGGCACTCATGGCGCATCACTCAGGACGTAAGCCCCTTCAGCCTTTTGCCGGTTCCAGAGCTGGCGGCCCAGAATCGCGGCCAGTCCCAGAATGATCAGCAACAGCGTGCCGAACAGCCACCTGGCCCGAGGCACGTCGTCTTCAAGCATCCATAACCCAAGAAAACTACCGAGTTGCGGACCGGCAGCGGCGTTTTCCGGCAGCACAGCCTTGATCGCAGTCACGGAAACGCCGTCGTAACCCAGTCCGGAAATGCCATTGGCGACCAGGGTCTTGATCTGCGGAATCAACACATTGATGTCGGTTTTCGGATCGAAACGCACCAGCACCGAAGCCGACGACGGCGAGATCACCCGCTTGAGCAGATCGTTGTCGGGCAGCACCACATGCACTCGCGCAGACAGGATGCCGTCGATCTGCGAAACGGTGTGCGACAGTTCCTCGCTCAGCGCGTAGACCATCTGCGCACGCTCCTGAACGGGTGAGGACACCAGGCCATTGCCCTTGAATACTTCACCCATGTTGGAAAAACTCTGCCCCGGCAAACCGGCGTCATCCAGCACCGCCATGGCCTGTGCGAAGCGCTTCTCGTCCACCATGACCTTCAGCTGGCCGTTGTCCTGAACCTTGCGCGAAGCCGGAATGCCGTCGCGCAGCAGCACGGCGAGCATGGCATTGGCCTCGCGCTCGCCCAGGTTGGTGTAGAGATCGACATCACAGGCCTGCAACAGGCTGGCAAGCGCGGACACGATCAGCAGGCGCAGGACACGACGGCATCTGGGCATGGTTCATTGACCTTTGAGAAGGGTGTTGGCGGAACCGGATATCTGCGTGGCCCCGCGCACCACCATCTGGGTTTCGATGGAGTAGTCGAACATCCGGCCCAGCGACTGCACGATGCGATCAACCTGGGGACCGCCTGTCTTGCTCATATCCTGAGCAGCGCTTGCCTCAGGTGCCTGCGCGTGACCGGTGGACGAAGGTGCACTGCCATGGGTCATCGCGTCGGCGCGTTCGGAGAACTGCCGTGAGCGGTCGATGAAGCCGTCCAGACGCTCCATGAGGTTGCTGCCGATCTGGTGCGGGCTCGCGCCCTGCGGCATCCCCTTGGCGCTTTCGGCCATGTGTTCGAAAAGGTTCTGCGAGGCCTGCATGCCCCCGCCTCCTCCCGGCGACGGCAAGGCAGCCGCCGCCGGTGATGCAGCCAGATTGACGGTCATGGTCGATCCTTATTCAGAGTCATCATCGGACTGCGCTTCGTTCAGCATTTCCTGAGCGCGCGGCATGATGATGAATTGCCCGCCGATGGTGACGGCCTGGGTGATCAGCGCATCGTTGAACTCAGCGTCGCTGGACGCCTGTGTGGCATTGTCGACAGCTGCGTTGAAACGCGACTCCTGACTGGAAGGGTTGATATCGGTCGTGCTGTCTACCGGATTCACGGACATGAGTGATGCTCCTTTGGGTTATTGACGGTCAGTGTTGACCTGGGTGACGACACCGCCACGGAATACCCGCACACCGCGCTCACGCACCACAGGTGCAGCCTCGGCGACAGGTTGACGATCAAGGTGTTGCTGGATCTGCGCCAGGTATGCAGGCGGACCGGACACGAACAGGCTGTCGTGATCGGGGCTGGCACGACTGGACATCGGCTGGCCCGAGACCTCCAGTTGCGCCAGGTAGTGCTGCAGTTCATCCAGCTTCGGCCCCGGCAGGTCGAACACCCGGGTGCCGACTTCATCCGTCTGAGCGATGTGCAGCACATTGCCGTCGAAATACCAGCTCAACTGATTGGCGTCGCACAGCCGGGACAGAAACTCTCCCGCACTGGCGCCGCGCACGGTGCCCCGCGCCGCGCCGCGCACCTTGTCGGAGAACACCACGATCAGGTCCAGGTTCTGGCCGAATTCGGTCAGGGCGCCGCGGATATCCTGATCCACCAACACGTAGGCGTAAGGTTTGGAAAACCAGTCCGGCTCGTGATCGGGCGCGGCATTCAGCACGCCGGAAAACCCGGCCAGCGCCAGCACCATGAGGCTGCGTGCTAAGACATGCTCAAGCCTGAAGAGCGCCATGACGACCTCCCTTCTGCGTAACGCTTGCGGGGAACAAAGCGGGCTGAATCAGGCTCAGAAAACGGTCGCAATTGCGCGCCGAGTCGATAAGATGGCGCTCGCCTGCAACAGCCCTCGGCGGATGATTCGCCTCGCCCGATCCACTTTCACAAGAGCCTTGTCCATGCCCCCTCGTTCCGTGTCCACGCTGTTGCTGCTCGGCTGTCTGACCCTGACGGCCTGTGCCACTCAACCCCGCAGCGATGCCAGCTACGAGCGGTTCATGCAACTGGCGGCGGACCTGGAAAAGCGCGGCGACCCGACCACGGCGGCATCGTTCTACCAGCGCGCCACGCAGCAGCCCGAGGCCGGTGTCGAGTCGTGGCTCAAGCTCGGTGATGCCCTGCTCGCCAGTAACGATACCCGGGGTGCAGAGCGGGCTTTTCAACGTGCGCTGGAACTCAAGGCCAACGACCCTGACGCCTTGCTGGGTCTGGGCACGGCACAGTTGCGTCAAGGCAAGCTGGAGCGCGCCGTCACCGCCTTGACCCAGGCGGCGGACGCGTCGCAACAGCCGACGGTCTGGAATCGGCTGGGCATCGCACACATCCTGCTGGGGCAGGCCAAACCGGCCCAGACTGCGTTCAATACCAGCCTGCGCCTTGCCCCGAACGATCTGGACACCCGCTGCAACCTGGCGCTGGCCTACGCGCTGGGCGACGACAGTCAGAAGGCGTTGCAGACCATCGAAACGGTCAGCCAGTCGCCATTGGCGCAGCCCAGGCATCAGCGCAACGAATTGCTGGTCATGGTCCTGGCCGGGCGAGAGAAGGACCTCAAGGGCATGAGCTTCGAGGACATTCCGAAGGCCGAGCGCAGTAAGTTGATCACCGAGGCGCGCCGCATCAAGGCGATCAAGGATCCTGCAGCGCAGGCCCAGGCACTGGGGCTTGTCGACGGCCGCTGAGTTCATCGAGCCTCCCGGGTGTCGGTACTGGCCTGCTGCTCGGCCTGACGGCGACGCAGCTCCTCACGGTCATAACCGTCGATGTACACCTGCGCGGCACGGCCGACCGGCGCCGCCATGGTCGGCCCGGTGTCACGCCCGCGCAGCACGTCCGCACGCTGCTCGACCATCTGCAACAGAATCAGATTGCTGGCGCAGCCAGGCGGCAGCAACGCCTGAAAGTCTTCACCGATATCGATGTCATCCTGCGCCGCAGGCTGGGCACACGCCTGAGGCACCAGTTCGACACGGCCGTCCGCGCGGGTGATTGCGGTGTAATCCGGCGAATAACTGACCGGGTCAAGGTGCGTCTTGCAGCCGCCCAGCAGGCAGAGAAACAGACACGCAAAGGGAACGGGCAACGCTGGATTGAAGTTCATGGCCTGCTCCTTTCAGTTCATGTAGAAGCCGAATGCGCCACCGGTGCGCGGGCTGGCGGATGCCGTGGCGGCCGCGCGCTGCTTGTCCAGCGGCGTGGCCACTACGCGATCCTTGACCGGCTCGACGAGGTACGGCGTGATCAGAATCACCAGCTCGGTTTCGTTGCGCTGGAACCGTTTGGAGCGAAACAGATTGCCCAGAATCGGCATGTCGCCGAGCATCGGCACCTTGTCCATGTCCTGACTGCTTTCACGCTGGAACAGCCCGGCAATGGCGAAGGTCTGACCGCTGCCGACTTCCACCCGAGTGTCCGCACGACGTACGCGAAACGACGGCACTTGATAACCGTTGACGTCCAGCGTGGTGGTGCTCATCAGACTGCTGACCTCCGGGCGCACCTGCAAGGCGATTCGCCCGTTCGGCAGCAGCGTCGGACTGAACAGCAATGACACGCCGTACGGCTTGTATTCGATCCCGACGACCTCGCGATTGACCGGTACCGGTACCGCCACCTCGCCACCGGCCAGAAAACTGGCGGTCTGTCCGGTCATCGCCGTAATGTTCGGTTCGGCCAGCACTTCGAGCACACCGTTGCTTTGCAACGCCTCCAGCATGGCGTCGATATTGACGTTGCCCGAGGCCAGTCCCGCGCTGATCACATTCGAGGCGCCGCCTGCCGCGCCGCTCGCCAGGCCGCCACCGGTCAGCAGACCGAAGGAGAAGGTGCCGTTGTTGAACAGCGCGTTCCAGTTCACGCCGTAGCGCAGCAGTTCGGAGCGCGACACTTCAGCGAAACGCACCCGGATGTTGACCTGGGCAGAGCCCGCGTAGGTGGCGCTGTTGACCGTTGACTGAAAGTTCTGCCCTTCGGTGCTCAACAGCGCATTGAGGTCGGTGGCCTCGCCCACGTCCTGCACCGCGCCATCGGCCACCAGACGGTTGCCGGTGGCCTTGATACGCGTCTGGCTCTGCGGATGAAGCGCCTTGAGCGGCCGTGAGACGGCCGAGGTGCCGCTGTTGATCGACAGGCTCAGCGTGGCGGTCTCCTGCCCTTCAGCGTCAAGCGCAATCAGGCTGGTCTCCCCGGCCGCCTTGCCGAACACGTAGATCACGCCGGGCGACACCACCTGCAGATCGGCAATCCCCGGTTCGGCAACCATCACCGAATCCACGGGTGCCGAAAAATGCAGAACCCGGCCTTCGCCGATTCCCAGATCGATCGTGCCTTTGGCACCTTTGCCGATGCTCTCGGCGCTGGCGTGGCTGCTCAGGAGCAATACGCCAAGGCCGAAGAAAAACGTACGCAGTGCAGCTACTGAACAAGTCATGAGGCAGTCGCCAGTGAAGAGACGGACCCGGCACCTGAGGCCGGGCGCGTATTGATATCGGTCAGGCTGAGGGTGCCGACCGCCTGAAGGTTGTATTCGCCCGCCAGCTCTCTGAAGGACAGCACGGCCAGTTGCAGCTCGCCGCGCACGATCATGCGGCGGATACCCCGACGCAGTTCGGGGTGCACCAGCAGCACGGTCGAATCGTTTTCCGGCAACAGGTCACACAAGCGGCGCAATTGCACGAGCAGGGTGCGGGCGATGTCGTCCGGGACCGAATCACGCCCCTTGTCCAGGCGGCTGATGGCGGCACGCAACTGCTCTTCCAGCGCCGGGGCCAGTACGAACGCGCTGATCACCCGGTTACGGTCGGCGTACTGATGACTGATCTGCCGCGCCAGTCCGGCACGCAGGTGCTCGGTGAGCCGTCCGGCGTCGGATTCGCGGCTCCCCCATTCCACCATCGCTTCCAGCAAACCTCGGCGATTGCGGATGGAAACGCCTTCGGCGACCAGCAGACGCAGTGCTTCGGCCACGCGCTGCAACGGCAGGATGCGCAGCACCTCCTTGATCAGCTCACCGTATTTGCCTTCCAGTTGCTCCAGCATCACGCGGGTTTCCTGGATCCCCAGAAAATCGGCAGCGTAACGGCGCAACGTGCGATCAAGCACCTCACGCAACACCTCGTCGGCAAACAGAAAGCCGATACCGGCCTCCTGCAATTGACTGGCGTGCTCGCGCTCCACCCAGCGACCGGAACGTTCACTGATCGGTGACGGCGCCTCGCGAGGCTCGACAGCGAGCAACTGGGCGTGCACGGGATCGTCCTGCAGCAGCAGCCATTGCCCGTCGAATTCACCTTCGCAGACGGGCACGCCTTCCAGCTCGACCTGAAAACGGTCTGCGGACATCGAGCGATCCAGGTACACCTCCGGCACCGGCATATCGATGCCAAGGTCGGCGCGAATCTCGTGGCACAGCGCTTCGATCCGCTGCCGCAGCGGCTGCAATGGCGCTACCTGAGCCAGACCGTCTCCGACACTCAGCAGCACTCGACTGTCCAGCGGACGTTCGAACGTTTCCAGCACTTCAGGCGCGTCTGGCTCCATGGCCAGTTCATCGTCCGGCAGGTCGATCGCGGGCACGGAAGCGCCGGTTCTGGCGCGACGCCAGAGCACCACCGCACTGCCGCCCAGCACCGCCGCCAGTGTGACGAACACCAGCAACGGGAACCCCGGCAACAGTCCGACACCCAGCAGGATAAGGGCCGTCAGCCCCAGCGCACGGTGACTGGCGCCCAGCTGCCGGACGATTTCCGTTCCCAGGTCGCGCTCCTCGCCATCACTGTTGACCCGCGTGACCACCGTGCCTGCAGCCACCGAAATCAGCAGCGCCGGAATCTGCGCAATCAGGCCGTCGCCGACGGTCAGCAACGAATAGGTGTGAGCAGCTTCGGCAAACGGCATTCCGCGCTCGACCATGCCGATCATCATCCCGCCCAGCAGGTTGACGAACAGGATCACCAGCCCCGCGATGGCGTCGCCCTTGACGAACTTCATGGCACCGTCCATGGCCCCGAACATCTGGCTTTCGCGCTCCAGACGCGAGCGGCGACGGCGCGCCTCGGCCTGATCGATATCGCCGTTGCGCAAATCGTTGTCGATGCTCATCTGCTTGCCGGGCATGGCGTCCAGGGTGAAACGTGCGGCCACTTCGGCCACCCGCTCGGCACCTTTGGTGATGACCACGAACTGCGCCACAGTGATGATCAGAAACACCACCAGCCCGACCACCACTTGACCTGCGATCACGAAATCACCGAAGGCCTTGACGATATGACCCGCGTTGCCGTCCAGCAGAATCAGGCGCGTCGTGGTGATCGACAGGGACAACCGAAACAACGTGCTGAGCAGAATCAGCGGCGGCAGCGCCGAAAACTCCACGGAATGGTTGATATAGAAGGCAACGATCAGGATCAGGAGGCTCAGGGCGATGTTCACGCCGATCAGCGCATCGACCAGATAGGTCGGCAGCGGAATGATCATCATGGCGATGGCCATCAGCATGAACGCGACGATGATCACGTCGGTGCGCTTGGATGCGATCTGCGCCAGCAGGTTGAGACGATTCATGAACGTCATTGCTCATCCCTCCGCGCGCTCAGGTAGCGTCTGAAGCACTGGCGGGCTTCGTCCTTGCTGCCGGCTTTCCACAAGGCGCGGCTGCGCAACAACAGCAAGGCAGCGCTCTCGCCCTGATAGCTCACCAGACGATCCAGTGCTGCCAACGCCCGGCCGGTATCGCCACTGTCAGTGAAGGCCAGCACCAGGCTGTGCAGCAGACCGGTGTCGGCCGGGGCCAACTGGATGGCAATCAACAGCATCACCAGCGCCCGTTGCGGCTGACCGCAGCGACGATAAAGATCGCCAAGCCCCTTGAGCAGCTCGACGCAGTCACGATCCTGACTCGCGCTCATGGCTGCACCTGCGCGCGTTGCTGTTCCAATAGCAGACGAATGTCGATCTCCTCACGAATCACGTCTTCGGCCAGCGCCCGGATATCGGGCTCGGCGTCCAGCGCAGGCAAGACTTCGTCCAGCAGATAACGCAGGGTCTGGAGCGAGCGTACGGTGCCGAACAGCTCGGTGCTGGCAGCAGCGGCCTGATCCGTCTGCTCCAGCTCGCCACGCAGCGACCGGCGAACCTTTCTTTCGCGCTGGTCGAGCAATGCTTCGAAACGCGGCGCCTGGCGTGGCGACACCGGAGCGACGCGTTCAACGGCCGGCAGCGGCTCGCCAGGGGATGGAAGTACGGGGCGCAGGTCGACTTTCATAACGTAAACACAAACCTTTCCTGGCCGCGCACCAGACGCACCTGATCATCGGCGATGCCTTCCAGGGTCCAGTTGTCCTGCAGCGCTGCGCCGGGATAGACGCGCTTGCCGTGCTCATCGATCACGTAAGGGTCTGGACCGAACCAGACCGCCTGAAAACGTACACGAGGCTTGGCCACCGAAGCTGCCAGCTGCACTTTGGGGGTCAGTACGATGTGTTGGCCGAACTGGCTGTCGAACGCGCGCTGGACCTGCAGCCAGTCACTTTTCTGTTCCGGGGAATAGGTGCCTTCCACACCGAGCTGTCCGCCAGGCCCTGTGCCGTTGTGGCTGACAAGGTGCAACTGTTGAAGCCCAGCGTCTTTCAACGCCTGTTCAAGCCAGCCTTGCGCCTGAGCGAGCGTCGGCGCCGGAGCGGCTGCGGGCAACTGTTTTTGGCGGGTGCCTGCTGCTCGCATGGCATCTTCGCGTGGAGCGTGCAGCGCAAACGCGGTCGCGCATATCAGCAACAGCGTCAACGCAGCGAAGAGCGCCCAGACCCGAGGGGAGCGGGTGTTCGGAACATCGGAGACGACTGCTTGCAGCCGGTCTGCACGCAGACAAAGCCGGGCCTGACCCAGCTCCAGTTCCACTGGCAGTCGGACTCGCTGACCGGTGCCTGCAGCCAGTACGGCACGCAGGCCGCTGGCGTGAATGAACGCAACATCGCCGCCGCACGCTTCGATGGCCACCTGACCGCGATCCGCAGGGTCACGACCAAAAACCAGACGCACATGCTGTGCGGCGATATCGGTATCGCTCAGGATGAGGTCGGCAGGCGCGGCGCTGCCGATGCTGTAGCTCGGCTTGTCCAGGGCCAGCGAAACACCCTTGTGCAAACCTTGAAGAATTTCGAGCACACACGTGCTCTGGCCGGGCGCCACAGTATCGGGCGTCGACTTGAATGAAATCAGGGCTGTCATGATCGAGTCACCACCGTGTGATTTACCGGAAACGGCACGTCAGAGCCGGGTAAAACTGTCGATCGCAAGACTTTTCGTGAAGAGAAGATGCGGGCAGCGGCGAGGCTGCCCGCATGGCAGCGTCAGTTCTGCGGACGTTGCTTGGTCGCGTCCAGCTCTGCTTTTTTGGCAGTGGAGATTTCGGTGATCTTGGCCGATTTCTCGATAGCCATATCAAAGGTGGCGGACATTTTTTCGATCGCTGCGTCAGAGTTGCCGGAGCTTACGGGTGGAGTAGAACTCATGTTGTTTCTCCTTGCTTCGAGGGAAGTTGTACCTGCCGACAGGCAAGCCAAAAAAGCGATGACCGGACACTTTTGCGCATTGAACTGCGCGCTTCATAGTCGGCGATTACGCCACTAAAAAAGTTTGTTGTCCGACCCCACAAATACTACGCAGCGACTATTGGACTGTGCTGTGAAACGTTGTGAATTTGCGAAAACAGGTATAAACGAAAGATATCGGACAAGTAATATCAAAATGATATTTATCAACAGCAATTATATTTTTCGGAACAGTGAACTTTATATCAGACGCCGGCAGCTCAACGCGTGCGGCACAGAGACAGACGTGCCGTGCCCCAGGGCGCTTTCAAGCCGGTTGTGAAATGTTGTGAAAAAGCACTTCGCAACCCTTATATGTCACGCAGCAATGTTAGTGTCATGCAAGTAACACCCTGCACTATCGCAATTGGCCGCGATTAAACCACGGCACAATTCAACGACCCGCTCACGCTCGCAAGTGTATGTCGCCCGAAAGGCCGAGACTGGCCTGTGCCTCTTGGCGAGGCAACGCGCGGTCCGTTTCGAGACGAAGTCCAACCGTTACAACAGGAGTCATATGGTATGTCGACACCCTCGATAGGTCAGACACCCGGCCCTCTTCCCTCGGCAACGCCAGGCTTCAATGCCAAGGCCCGTTTCACACAGTTGCTGCAGACCAGTAACCGCAATGGCGCTCAGTACCGACCGGCTGGCGCCAACGATAAAGCGCCGGCGCTGACTGACTACACCTCCATTGAAAAGCCAGGCACGGTTGCGGCCGACACCGTGCGCTACGTCACACAGGATGGCGACCACGTACTGGTCAGCAAATCCACGAGCCCGGCGCTTTACCAACAAGTGGTCGAAGACCAGCCGCGCGTGGCCGGTTTCAAGGCCAGCGTTCAGGCTGGCTACGTGCTGGCCAACGCTGACGCGGCGGCACCCGAAACGCTGAGCGGCTATTCACGTATCGGACCGCCGGACGAAAGCGGGCCGGGCCTCATTCGTTATGAAGCCGCCGATGGCAGCAAGGTCATCGTGTCGCAGCAGCAGAGCCCTGAACTGTTCAAACAGGTAGCGTCTGACTTCAAGGCCCTGTCTGGCGTGGGCAGCAGCCAGCGTGAAGGCTATCGCGTGGCAGGAGCGGATGAGAAACCACCCGAAAAACTGGGTGACTTCGCCGTGGTCGGGCCGGTGGATGAAGTCGGTCCCGGAGTCATGCGCTACGTGGACCGCGAAGGCAACAAGATCGTCGTGGCGGAGCGTGACAACCCTGAGCTGTACAAGGCCGCGAAGGACGCATTCACGAGCCTGACCGGTTTGAGCAAGAGCGAAGGCGAAGGCTATCGCAGGGCGGGTGACAACGAAGTGTGGCCGCCCGTTTTCGGCACCACGGTCGGCCCGCTGGACGAAGCGGGTCCAGGCACCATCCGTTACGAACACAATGGCGAAAAGGTCGTGGTAGCGCGGGACGATAACCCGAAACTGTTCGAGTACCTGTCAGCCTTGCGAACCGTCGTGTCCGATCCGGAGAAAAGGAAGGCACTGGAAACGGCCGTCAATGAGGGGCAAATTCTGGCCGACGGTAATACCCCGATCCCGAAACTGGGCGACATCACCGAGTTCAACTGGGTCACCGGCCAGGAAGGCAGCCAGATAAGCTACAAGAATCAGGCGGGTGAGCGAATCGTCGTCTCCGAATCCTTGACGCCCGAGTTGTTCGAAAAGGTCAGCACGCTCAACGATGCCTGGGCGAAGATTCACAGTAGTGAAGCGGAAGGCTACAAACTGGCTGGCCCGAACGACTTCCTGAAAAACAAGGACATTGTGATTGGCTCGCCGGATGAGCTGGGCGATGGCCTGATCCGGTTCGCCAACGGTGATGACAAGTTCATCGTATCCAAGGATCAAAGTCCTCAGCTGTATGACGATGTCGTTGCGAAATGGAACGAGCTGGGTACGGGCAATATCGGTGAGACGCGCACCCGCCACAACCTGCCTCCCGCTGCCGAACTGGACCTGATGGGCCAGAAAACCGGGGTCAAGGCTGACAAGGACGATGAAAACTCTCCCGAGCTGAATGTCGGCGAACTGGCCACCAAAGAGCTGCTGGATCAGTACCGCGAAGGCGTCAAGAAGGGGGAAATCCCCAAGGATGATCCGCGCGCCAATCTGGTGAGAGCCATCGAAGCACAGGCCGCCTACGACAACGGCCGTGGCCTGACCGGCTATGAAGAAGCCCAGGGCGCCTTTGGTGGTACATGGCGGGAGTTCGACAGCAAGCAGACTCAACTGAGTTCGGCGGACATGCACGACATCATCGATGGCGGCAAGCTGCAGGAACAGCTGACGACGCTGTTCTCTGATCCAACCGTGCAGCAGGACTATCAGACCAAGATGACCGACGCGCTGGGCAAGGTGCCCGACAAGGACGCCATCAAGCAAAAGCTGATCGACCTGACGGCCAATCCCGATTACGTGCTGTACCTCAAGGACCTCAAGGCGCAGGGCCTTGGACAGGAAGCCCAGAAAGACCTGAGCGACACCCTGTCATCGCTGGCACTGGTCGACCCTGAGGCAGCGAGCAAGGCGGCGCAGTCGATCCAGGCCGATGGCCTCACCAGTGATCTCAATGACCTGGTTGCCGACCCGTCGAAGATCAGTGACGAAAACAACGCGTTGGCCACCAAGGACCTGTTCGGCCTGCTCAAGGGCGAGCTGAAGGGCATTCTGGTCGACCTGCCCCGCCACCTGCAGCCCACGTTCGAGAAGTTCATCCAGGAAGGCGTCGTCGGCAACGCCAAGACCGAGGACATCGCCAAGGCGCTCAAGGAAGTCGGCAAGGCCTATCAGGAAAAAGGCTCGGTGAGCGAAGCCGACATCAAGACCGCCCTGTCCAAGCCCTACATTCCGGTGGCGGATCGCGGCAAACTGGGTGAAATCTTCAACACCCTCAACAGCAAGGGCGTGATGGGCTCGGTGGCTGCGGGGGTTTCACTGTTTTCGGCCATTTATCAAATGGTGGGTAAAGGTGGAAAACTGGGCGAAACGCCTCTCCAGCGTCTGAGCATTGCCAAGGACTTCATCAGTTTTGCCGGCGGCGCGAGCCATTTCGTCAAACTGGCCGACAAGGTGGGTGACCTGATGGGCAAAGGTGGCCTGGTCGACCTGCTGGGTCTGGACAAGACCGTACCGGAAATCTGGGGCAAGTCGGACATGAAGCCGCCCAAGGTCGAAGTCAGCCCCAGTGGCCTGAGTGCCGAGCGGCTCGCCGAGATCCGTACTGCGCTGGACATCCCTGACAACCAGCGCATGGACCTCATCGGCGACCTGACCGGCAATGCGCAGGCCGAGCACAAGGCAATGGAGGGTATTTCCCAGCGTCTGGACAGCGAGGTCAAACTCAAGCCCGGTGTCTCGGCCAAGATTGCGGGCTCGGTGGTGAAAGTATTGGGACCGGCGACTGACCTGGCGGGCGGTTTTGCCGACATCGTACTTGGTGCCTTCACCATCAAGGACGGGGTCAAGTCCGGTGACAAGCTGGCTCAGGCCGCGGGAGGCTTGCAGATCGCGGGCGGTGCATTCGGCGCGTCTGCCGGGGTGCTGGGTACCGCAGCGCTGGTTGGCGCGGGTGGAGCAGCCGCTACCGCGCTGGCCGGGCCGTTCTTTCTGGTCGGAGTGGTCATCGCTGTGGTGGGCGGGATCATCGGTTACTTCGTCGACCACAACAAGAAACAGAAAGCGTCCGAGAAGGAAAACGACTGGTATCGAGATCTGGCCGCCGATGGCCTGCTGCAGGCCGACTGGGGCGACAAGGTGGAATACGCGCATTACTCGATTCACCATTATCGCGAACGCGAAGCGCCTGAAGACGACAGCCTGTTCCGTTTCCAGCGCGCCGAATGGGAGCACTTCGACGAAACGCCGCAGAAAAAAGGCTCGTCCAGCAACCGACTGGATGAAACGTTGCACGTGGAGTACGGCGAACCGCACAAGTCGCCGGATACCCAGCAACGTGACGACCTGAGGAACGCGCCACGCTGGGGCGGCTCGAAGGTCTGATCAGCCTTTCAGCCATGGTTACAACCCGAAAGCCGCTTCCCTGGAAGCGGCTTTCTGCCCTTCACTTGGCGAACAGCTGACTCATGTCCTTGAACGCCTTGAACTCCAGCGCATTGCCGCACGGATCGAACAGGAACATGGTGGCCTGCTCGCCGACCTGCCCTTTGAAGCGGATGTAAGGTTCGATCACAAACTGCGTCCCCAGCGACCTCAGGCGCTCGGCCAGCGCTTCCCACTGTTCCCAGTGCAGGATGATGCCGAAATGCGGAACCGGCACGTCGTGCCCATCTACCGCATTGCTGTGAACGTGTTCCTGCGAAGACGTCTTCGGGTGTTCATGGATTACCAACTGATGCCCGTAGAAATCGAAGTCGACCCACTGCTCGCTGGAACGCCCCTCAGCCAGGCCGAACACTTCGCCGTAGAAACTGCGCGCGGCAGCCAGGTCATAAACAGGTATCGCCAGATGGAAAGGTGAAAGGCTCATTGCAGGCTCCGGGGTCAGGTCTATTGGGCGGGACGTCGGCGCGTCCTTCTTGATAACGCCGGGTCAATCATATGCGCGAGGACTCAACACTAAAATCAATATATATTTCTCGAATACACAAAAGAGATTTATCAATGATTCGTGAGCTCAAGACCTTGGTAGCCGTCGCACAGGCCGGCACCTTCGCAGCGGCGGGCAACCGGATCGGGCTGACCCAGGCGGCCGTCAGCGCGCAGATGCAGCGTCTGGAGGCCGAACTGGGCTTTGCACTATTCGAGCGTAAGGGCCGTTCGGCGCAGTTGAATCGCATGGGGCATCAGACCCTGCTGCAGGCGCAGGAGCTGATTCGGCTCTATCACAATCTGGGCTCGTCTCCTGCCGGTCAGCCCGCCGTGCTGCACCTCACCATCGGTGCCATCGCCTCCATGCAGTGCTCATTACTGCCGGACGCGCTGGCGGCCTTTCATCGCTCATGGCCGCAGTGCCGGACGCGAGTCATTCCGGGTGTTTCCATGAATCTGGTCAATCAGGTGGATGCCGGCGAAATCGATCTGGCGGCGATTATCCGACCGCCCTTCTCGCTGCAAAGCGATCTGCGCTGGACCAGTCTTGCGCAGGAACCCTATCGCCTGATCGTGCCTGCCGAGATACCGGGCGATGACTGGATGCAATTGCTCTCCTCACAACCCCTGATTCGATATGACCGCTCTTCGTTTGGCGGCCGGCAGGTGGATCGTTTCCTGCGCCAGATGCCGTTCAGCGTCCAGGAAGTCTGCGAGCTGGATGAACTGGAGGCCATCATCAAACTGGTCGCCCGTGGGCTGGGCGTGGCGCTGATACCGCAGACGGCCAGTCACCATCCCTGGCCTGAAGGCATCCGGGCGCTAGACCTTGGCGAGCAGACCTTTCATCGAGACGTGGGCCTGGTGCACCGCGACCGGCCAAGCCTTAATGAACCGACCCTTACCCTGATCGACCTGCTGCAGCGTCCTTCTACGGCTCAGTGACTGACAGCTGTCAGGCCGATCACGGTGAAAAAGATCGAACTCGCCGTTTCGTCGTCCTCTCCAAGGAAGACAGCCATCAACGAGGAACCCACATGAGTAATGACCACGCAAGACCTCAGGACAAGGCGTCAGAAGACCAGCCCTACACTCCCACCGTCGACCAGTCCGGCGAACCTGTCGAGGTCGTGCGCAAGGACATCGACAATCAGGACTCACCTGCCGAAGGCGTCGACAAGATCATCACCCCGACCTCCAACCGCGAAAAGGAGCAGGACGCCGAGACCCTCAAGGAAAAGAA
>Ga0265798_10005613_pt1 | contig 16758 bp, 18 predicted proteins | sample P3T30metagenome_FD_192430 | JGI IMG/M metagenome (GOLD analysis project Ga0265798, IMG submission 192430) | Plant litter microbial communities from East Loma Ridge, Irvine, California - P3 T30 | ecosystem: Environmental > Terrestrial > Plant litter > Unclassified | place: USA: California... | reverse complement strand
CACGCGGCGACCGCCGTCAGGAGCAGATAATGAAGAAGCTAGTAACAGCCCTCGCAGCAGTCATCGCCGTCACATTCCTAGTGACCGGATGCACCAACGACAGCGACAACACCGCCCTCCCCGCAGTGGAGAAGAACGCCAGCTACAGCGAGAAACTCGACGCTTGGGATATCCCCGCCCCCGATGAGACCGACCTCGATGAAGGATACTCAGCAGGAGACCCCTACACCGTCGTCCTCACCAGTACCAAGGTAGACGAAGAGGCAGCACGTAAGTGGACCGCTGACCTACAGGCAGCAGGATTCGCCGTCAAGGAAGAAAGCGAAGGCGCGGCACCTTACATCGCTACCCTCACCAAGGACCAGTACGTCGCCACCGTGGACACCAGCACCTTCAACGTCTACAGCGTCGTCTTCGAAGTACCCATCGACCTTGACGAAGAGACTGGCACACCCACCCCGGTCGAGGTAGAGATCGAGAACACGGAACCCGCCAAGGAGTAATCATCTAGCAGGGAACACGCTAAGCGCTACCGGTTGCGATATTCGCCGGTAGCGCTTTTCTCTGCCCACGCGGAGGCAGTCTCGGACAACCTGGCAGCGATGCTCTCCGGCGTACGAACCTCACCGCGCTCATCCTTGCCGTAGTGCACGGTCGGAGCAGGGTTGGAAGCTACATCGTCATCATCGAAGTCATCCTCAGGAGCCGCATGATCAACGAGAGAACCGTGGCAGTAGTTGTCGGTATCCCTGACGCGACCAGCGAATACGCCAGACCAGAACGAAGATGTACGAGGCTTGCGCATCATGCGGGGATACTCCTAGAAGAGGTGAAGGTATCGATTATACGGCATCAGACAGTTTGCATCAAGGAGTGCCCAGATGGAGGCGCGAAGTAACGCAGAGAACCGGCAGCAGGAGTGACCAGTTCAGGTGAACCCGGCTTACTCCAACCCGAGGGCGACAAGAGTAGAGGGACAGTTGAGTTCCCGTACTTCGGTAGTCCCAGAGTGCCTGGTTCAGTAGACGGGTAGGACTCAGGCGAAAGCGGGCGGTCTAGGGTGAAGTAGAGGGAGAGTTCATCAGCCGGACGAATGGCACCAGAAGGCAGGAAAAGAGATTGATCGGACTGCACCACCGCGTACACACCACGAGACGAAGAGACGTGCGGAGTGAGCCACAGGACAGCGCCTACGGTGAGAGCAGAGTCGGGGATGGGGTTGGATGGGTGGTTGATGAGCCGGGCGGTGTGGCGTGCTTTGCGGGCGTGGTTCTCCATATTCCATTTGATTCGAGTGAACGTCTTGATGATCTTCATCACAACGACATAGGTCGTGGCGAAAGCAATGAGGGAGACAATGTTCATCAGTGTCTCATTTGACGTGAAGAACGTCTCTACTGCCGCAGCAAATGGATGTTCTGACTTGTAAGCGCTCCATAAGTCAATCCATCGTGGACCAGCACCGAACGTCAATGCACCACCGATCAAGAAGGCGATGATGTAGAGATAGAAGATTCGCTTAGCCAACTCGCTGTTGATATCAACCTTGTCCGTCCCTATCAACTCACGGTTCGAAATACCCATCACGAATACGCCGAACACGATGACGATGATGCCGCCGAAAGTGACGAACGGGACCAAGGGCAAGAAGACGTTTTGGGCGATGATGAAGATGCTGTCGGAATTGTCGGGACCATGATCAGCCGCGTAGAGTGCTAGAACCACCATCGCTAGTATGGAGAGGGCAACGAGCGACATAGCTAGATGCGTGATCGTGTAGGTGTCACCCGGATCACCATATTCATCTGTCGTGTAGTCGAGATAACGATGAACCCACCGATTACGAAGACGGCGCTTGAGTGCTTTATGGCGCTTCTTTGCAGGCAAGGTGACGGGCGGCATGGTCATATCTACATGATGACACGCAGTATGGTGCAGATTGACAACTATTGAATTATTTGCTAGTATCGGTTGTGTATGGATACCAGTAGACTCCTCATGACCGTCAACCCTGTGTTGGCGGCGCAGTACAGCGACAAGAACGCTGTACCTTTGGAGACGGTCTATGCCAACTCAGGCAAGAAGGCTCTCTGGCACTGCCTGGTCGATGATTACGAGTGGGAAGCGGTCATCGCGTCCCGTAACGGCGGGCGAGGATGCCCTAGCTGTAGCGGTAAGGTAGCCACCCCGAAGAACTCTCTGATGTCGCTTCATCCTGATGTCGCGAAGTACTACCATCCGACGAAGAACGCGGCACCGGTCGAAAGCATCATCGCGCAGAGCCACAAGAAGGTTTGGTGGTTCTGCGACGAAGGGCACGACTACATTGCCATGCCGCTCAACAAGGTGCGTCAGGGTGATGGCTGTCCGAAGTGCAGCGGTCGGTACGCTACACCGGAGAACAACCTAGCGGTGGACAATGCTGCGCTGGCGGCGGAGTTCGACGCGGCGAAGAACGCACCCTTGACGGCGGCTGACTTCACACCTCAGTCGAGTAAGAAGGTGTGGTGGCTGTGTAAGGAGGGGCACTCGTGGCAGGCATCTATAGGACATCGGAACAAGACGAAGGTGGGTGGATGTCCGTCCTGTTCTAGCCGTGCTGTTAGTGACACCAACAACCTACTTGCTCGATTCCCGGACGTAGCAGCGCAGTATGACCGCATCAAGAACACGCCGTCAGATCCCGCTCTTGTCATGCCGCGCAGCACGAACGTTCGTTGGTGGTTGTGTAAGAGCGGTCATTCTTGGGCGACTACACCTGCCAGCCGAACACGAGATGATCGTCCGTCTGGGTGCCCAGAGTGTTCGAGAACCCCTCGTACTTCAAAGATTGAAGGGCGACTCAGAGACGATATCGCTGATGATGGCGTAATCACCAATGTGAGTCCTGACTACAACACATACCTCGACATCCATAACGGCAAAATTAAGCGCATCGCGGTAGATATCTATGGCGAGTATCTAGGCACGCCCGTAGTCGTTGAATATGACTCTTGGTGGTGGCACTCTGGTGTGGGAAGCAAGGAAGATCCCGTACTACGTACCGACAGGGATGACCGTAAGTCACGAGCTATTCTCGATGCGGGTATGCTCTTGGTGCGCATTAGAGAAAGTCGTTACGACAACAAGCTTCCATTCCTCGATATTGAGCATGACGGCTTGCTACAGGTCGAGTTCGATTACATCAAGAATGGTAACGATACAAGCGCAGTACGCGAGCAGATCTATACGTGGCTGAGTAGTCGCTGAGTCAAGCTAATTCGGTTAGCTCGGGGATTTGACCTTTACCTTATAGCCTGTTACAGTCAACTACGTACCACACAGAAGCAACACTAAATCACAACAGAAAGAGACTGATGTCTTACAACGCACCTAAGCACCCGTTGCGTATCTTCGCGGTGTCCATCGTCGTGGCTCTGGTAGCCATTGCACTGGGTGGACTCTACGGTGGTCTTCAGACAGCACTGCTCGTCGCGCTGCTGGTAGTATTTGAAGTATCACTCAGCGCCGATAATGCTATTGTTAATGCAAGAATCGTCGAAAAGATGTCGCACTTTTGGCGTGTCCTGTTCCTCACAGTGGGCATCTTCGTCGCCGTCATCTTGATGCGACTGCTCTTCCCCATCGTCATCGTCGCAATCACCACGGGACTCAACCCCCTCGAAGCCTTCAACCTCGCAATGGAGAAGGGTGACCCTGAGACTCCCGGCACCTACGGCTTCATTCTGAATGAGGCTCACCCCCAGATCGCCGCATTCGGTGGTATGTTCCTCCTGATGCTCTTCCTGTACTTCATCTTCGAAGAGCGCGAGATCAAGTGGCTGAAGTGGCTCGAAGTGCCGCTCGCCAAGATCGGTAAGCTCGACGTTGCTCCCATCGTTGTCGGTGTCAGCGCTCTGCTCGTCATCGCTGCTATCGCCCCTCACCACGCTGAGACCGTTCTGATTTCGGGTCTGTCCGGAATGCTCGTCTTCCTCGTCATCAACTCGGTCGGAAACCTCTTCGAGGCGAAGCTCGACTCTGACGAAGAGAACCACACTGGTGTTGCCGGTGCTACCGTTCTCGTCGGTAAGGCTGGATTCGTCGCCTTCCTCTACCTTGAGGTTCTCGACGCGAGCTTCTCGTTCGATGGTGTCATCGGAGCGTTCGCCATCACGACCGACCCCATCGTCATCGCCCTGGGTCTCGGTGCCGGTGCACTGTTCGTCCGTTCCATCACCATCTACCTCGTGAACAAGGGAACGCTGAACGAGTACGTCTACCTCGACCACGGCGCTCACTGGGCAATCGGTGTCCTCGCTGGTCTGCTCATCACCTCCATCGCAATCCACGTCCCCGAGGTGGTCACCGGTCTCATCGGTGTCGGTCTCATCATCGCTGCTCTGATTTCCTCTGTCGTCTACAACAAGCGAAACAAGGCAATCGATGACGGCTCACAGCTTCCTGTGAATACCACCGTCAAGTAACGAATCCAGCTATCATTCGCCGCCAAAGCGATACGTTTGATAGCAACCAAGTAAGGCAACATGCGTTGTGGGCGGGTAAGTGAAAACAGTCATAAATCGGCTTGACATCTACCCGCCCACCACCTAGCCTCTACGGACACAAAACGAAACATGCAGTAACCGCAACACCAGCAACACCACTGCAACCCAGCAACACACCAACTCACAACAACGAAAAGATTGAGAGAACAACATGGCAGGACTATCACTCAGCAAGGGTCAGAGCCTTTCGCTCACCAAGTCGGACGGCTCCGCTCTGAAGAACATCATCGTCGGACTCGGCTGGGACCCAGCATTCGGTGGTCGTGAGATCGACCTCGATGCCTCCATCATCCTGTTCGATGCCGCTGGCAAGAACGTCGATACCGTCTGGTACGGCTCCACCAAGAGCAAGGACCGCGCTGTCCTTCACTCCGGTGACAACCTGACCGGTGCTGGCGACGGCGATGACGAGCAGATCCGCGTTGACCTCGACAGCATCGACTCCCGCATCACCGCTGGTGTCGTCGTCATCACGAGCTACACCAAGCAGAAGTTCGCTCAGGTCAAGAACGTCTACGCTCGCGTCGTGGATGCTTCCGCAGGCGGCGACAACGAACTCGTCCGCTACAACCTCGCTGGCGACAACGGCGACTACACCGCTTCGGTCATCGCCAAGTTCGAGCGTGACGGCGCTGGCTGGAAGTTCACCGCTGTGGGTAACCCCGCCAACGGTCACAAGGCTTCCAAGGTCGTCGCTGACGCTCAGCGTGTCCTCTAAGCCGTAGCCCGGTACGAACCACCCCGGGTCACCCTGACCCAACACAAACTCGCAACACCTTCCACAACTACCAAATAAGAAAGCAGGAAACACTATGTCACTTAGCCTCTCCAAGGGAAACAGCCTCTCGCTCAGCAAGGAAGAGCCTGGTCTGACCAACGTCCGCGTCGGTCTCGGTTGGGATGCTCGCGCCACCGCTGGTGAGCAGTTCGACCTCGACGCATCCGCACTGCTCATCGGTGCCAACGGCAAGGTCCGCTCGTCGGATGACTTCGTGTTCTACAACCAGACGGCTTCGGCTAACGGTTCGGTCAAGCACGAGGGTGACAACCGCACCGGTTCCGGCGACGGCGACGACGAGGTTATCCTCATTTCGCTGAACGACGTTGAGGACGACATCGAGCGCATCGTCATCGCCGTCTCGATTGACCAGGCTGACACTCGTGGTCAGACCTTCGGTCAGGTCCGCAACGCCTACGTCCGCACCATCAACAACGACAACGATCACGAGATCGCTCGTTACGACCTCTCGGAGGACTCGGGTTCCGAGACTTCGATGGTCTTCGCTGAGGTGTACAAGAACGGCGGCGGCTGGAAGTTCAAGGCTGTCGGTCAGGGCTACACCACGGGTCTTCGCGGAATCGCTGAGGACTTCGGAGTCGTCGGTCTTTCCTAATCTCGCTGGATGGTGTACTATCACGGCGCACCATCCAGCCAGATGCCACAGTGACCGTTTGGACCAGTCGCTGAGGCTCCTTCTCATCCACTGTTAGAGCGATGGATGGGTAACAACACCACAAGCAATACCGAGAGGGGTTGGGCTGAAGAATATCTCGGCTCAACCCCTCTTTTCATGCACCACCTAGACTCCTCGAAAGGGAACAATACGCAATGAGTATGACTCTCACCCCACCCGAGCCAGCACAGGCTCTTGTCCTCGCCAAGCCCGAGCCAGTAGAGGTTGTGCAGGAGAGCGACGTTGACTCGATGTTCAAGTCGCAGCCCCTGAACCAGGATCTCGTTCGCGAGATGAACCAGCAGGCTGCGGGCTTCGTCGCTGACGTTGGCGAACTCGTACCTTCCTCTCCCGCATTCCAGGAGAAGGTCAAGGACATCAACGAACTCGGTGCCAAGGAGGTTGTGGCTGCCGCTTCGGCTCCCAACCGCCTCCTAGAGCAGCGCGGTTCATCCGTTGCCGGTGCCAAGAAGAGCGGTGACTCAACCACGGTCAAGGTCGCCAATGGTCTAGCTGACCTCCGCAGCACGGTCGAAGACCTCACCCCGAATGCCGCCGACCTGAACCCCGGTCAGAAGATCCTCGGATTCATCCCCGGTGGTAACCGCATCCGTAAGTACTTCCAGAAGTATGAGTCGGCACAGGAGCAGATCAACGGCATCATCAAGTCGCTGACCGCTGGCAAGGATGAACTCATCCTCGACAACGCTTCCCTCCAGCAGGAAGAGGCTAACCAGTGGGCATTGATGACCGACCTTCGTGGTTACATCCAGTTCGGTGCTGAGATTGACGCGGCACTGGTCAAGAAGATCGAGCAGTTGAAGATCACGAACCCTGAGGCTGCCCGTGCCGCAGAGTCGGACCTTCTGTTCGTCGTCCGCCAGCGTCGTACCGACCTCCTGACCCAGCTTGCTGTTGCTGTTCAGGGTTACCTTGCGATGGGTCTGATTCGCAAGAATAACGAGGAACTCATCAAGGGTGTTGACCGCGCCCTCACGACCACGGTTTCGGCTCTCCGTACCGCTGTCGTCGTTGCTCAGGCTCTGTACAACCAGAAGCTCGTCCTCAACCAGATCAACGCTCTGAACGAGACCACGAACCGCACCATTGTTGCCACCTCCGAGATGCTCAAGGAGCAGACGGCGATGATTCAGGCTCAGGCTTCCACCTCTGGTGTTTCGGCTGAGACCTTGGAGATCGCCTTCAAGAACATCTACGACACGATGGAGTCGGTTGACACCTTCCGCGTCCAGGCTAACGACTCGATGAAGGTCACCATCGACAACCTCGGTGCCCAGGTCGAAAAGGCTCGCCCTTACCTGGAGCGTGCCCGTGCAATCGATGGTGCCGACCAGTCCGAGACTCAGAAGGCTCTCGGCGCGTAAGGTTCCGCGTGTCGGAATTGCAATTCAGTGGTAACAGCAATACACTGTGAACCTAACTAAGAAAGAGGAATCGAATGTCGTGGATCTCCACACTCTTCGGAGGACGAGACGATAGTGTCGCCGCTGCTGTAGCAGACGGTAACTTCGCGACCCCGACCACCACTTTCCATGAGCGTGTTCACGAGCAGTCGGAGCATCTCGCGAGATACATCAAGTCGGTATCTCGCGAGATCTCCCCTGCTGCATACTCCCGTCTTCGCTCGATTGATGACCTCGTACAGCCGTTGGTCGCCTACATCGAGACGCACCCTGTCATCGTTGAGAAAGAACTCGAAGTCGAGAACCTACTCACCACCTACATCCCTCGTCCGCTAGAAATCTTCATGAAGCTCACCCCTACTGAGCGTGCAGACGGCGGCAAGGCTGACCTACTTCTCCTGAGTCAGTTCGACAAGCTGGAACGCAGCGTCATCGAACTCGGCAAGGGCATCTACACCGACTCCATGAGTGAGTTGGAAATCCAGAGCCGGTTCGTTGACACCCGGTTCCGCGACTAATCTCGAATCACCAAGAATCACCTACCTAAATCACCAGAAAGGCTACCTAGTATGAGTTCCGTCATTCGCCTAGAAGCAGGAGCGAACACCCCGCTCACCGCGAACAACCCACTACTCGACGAGCTAGCCATCGGTTTCGGTTGGAGCATCATCTCCGGTAACGGACCCAAGGTGGAACTCGTTCCCTCTGCCATCATGTGCGACACCAACGGCAACGCCTTGTCGGATGAGCACATGGTGTTCTTCAACCAGCTTGCAACCGCAGACGGTAGCGTCAAGTTCGTCACGGGTGATGACCAGGAGCAGATCGATATCGCCCTGAACCTCATCCCGGAGAACGTGGCTAAGATCATGTTCGTCGTCTACGTTGACCCTGACATCCGTAAGCCTGGTACGTTCGCTGCCGTCCGTAACGCCTACATCCGCGTTGCTGACCGTGAGGACAACGACATGGTTCGCTTCGACCTCGTACAGCCCAACAGTGACGTGAACGCCATGATCTTCGCTGAACTCTACCGACACAACGGCAACTGGAAGTTCCGCGCCATCGGTCAGGGATTCACCACCGGAATCAAGGGAGTCGCGGATAGCTTCAAGGTGAACCTCTGATGGCAGCAAACCTCACCAACCCTCGCCCCGACATCACCTACATCAAGCGTCGTTTGAAGCCTGGTGAGCAGGTTGCCGCGCCCGTGAAGAAGGTTTCGCTACGTCTGAACCTTGATGCTCCGGGTGAAGCGTACGACAACTCGCTTCCCAAGAAGCCTCAGGCGGACGGTAGAGTCGTTTTGACGCTGGACGCTCCCGTCGTACGGCTGAACGCCAGACAGAGCGCTATCGGGTCGCTGACGGTCTCTGGGGCGGAAGTCTTCGGGTGGCAGGACAAGCAACAGCACAGCGGTATCGTTTCCCGGGTAGACAACACGCTTCAGATGCATGAGGTACCAGTGAACGCGAACCGTAAGCTTGCTGAGTTCTATGAGGGCAAGTTCGTACTGGGTCTTCGTCACATCCACCAGCTACGTCGCCTCGTTATTGGTGGTCATGACGGCATCCTTCGTCTGAACCTGCTGGACGGAACCGAGATCAGCGCTGACACTGACGGTGGACAACGAGCACTCTACCTCTCCGTCATCGGTAGTGAGATTGAGGTGCGGGTAGAGAAGCTCTACGGCACCATCGATGAGACGTTCAGTATCACCAGTCCTGTCGCTCACTAACACATAGACCTTCCGACACGCCGTGGGTTGAACGCCTCGGCGTGTCGGAATTGCATTTAGTTTGATCCTGTAGTAACCTGCATGTATTGCTGTGGCTTGCCACGCGATACCTAAATACAAGAAGGGAAACACCCTCAATGCGTCATTACGACTTCTTGAGCCAGGACCAGCGAGCGAAGCTGTTCCTTGTCGAGCCGGAGCAGTTCAGTAAAACCTCCGACCCCAAGCTGCTTTCTGCCGCCCTGGGTGCGACTCTCTACACCCCTGCGACGAAGAAGAACCTCGTCCAGTCCACCGAAAAGATGGGCAAGAAGGGCGCAACGTCCGTCGTCATCTGCCTCGAAGACTCCATCCCGGACTCCGCCCTCCCCGAGGCTGAGGCAAACCTTCACGCAACCCTGCTGGAGCTAAAGGCTCGCGGTACCGTGGATGACCTTCCCCTCATCTTCGTCCGAATCCGTACGGCAGACCACCTGTGGCGCATCGCCCAGCAGAACGAAGGTCTACTCGACGTGCTGACAGGGTTCGTGTTCCCCAAGTTCGAGAACAGCACCGGACATGCGGAGAAGTACGTCTCCAACCTCCGTCACATCAACAAGGGCTACGAGCGTCCTCTGTACTTCATGCCGGTACTGGAATCCACCAACATCGTGCACCGTGAGTCGCGTAACGAAGTCCTTGACGATATCAAGGTCGTCATCATGCAGAACATCGACCTTGTACTCGCCGTACGCATCGGTGCTACCGACATGTCGAGCGTCTACGGTATCCGCCGTACCTCTGACTTCACGGTCTGGGACGTTCACCCCATCGCCTCCGCCATCAGTGACATCGTGAACCTCTTCGGTCGCGCCGCTGACGGACTGGTCGTGACCGGCGCTGTCTGGGAACACTTCACCGCCAAGGACCGCATCTTCAAGCCCCGTCTTCGTGAGAGCATCTTCGGTACCGCCAAGGCTATGCGCTTCAAGCTGCTCAGCCGCGGTGATGACACCTTCATCCGCGAGGTACAGCTTGACCGCGTGAACGGCATCACCGGCAAGACGGTCATCCACCCCTCACACATCAACATCGTCCACTCCCTCGCGGTCGTTACCCACGAGGAATACTCTGACGCGCTCGACATCACCAAGGGTGAGGGCGCAACCGGAGGCGCACAGTCCTCGTTCTATCGCAACAAGATGAACGAGATCAAGCCGCACTACGCATGGGCACAGAAGACCCTCCTGCGTGCGCGTGCTTTCGGTGTCGCCAACGAGAACATCGACTTCATCGACTTTTTGGAAGCAGGTAGCAAGAATGACTAAGCAGAACTGGCAGGGTGAGGTAGTCACCAAGACCCTGAACATCGCCGCAAGCAAGAGCGAGGGTGGCAAGCCTGAACTGAGCGAACTGGTTGGTGTTGCCTTCCGCGAGAACCCCAAGCGTGCACACCTGCTCGTGTCCAAGGTGCTCGGTAAGCACTACCCTCAGTCGCCGCTCGTCATCAAGAACGCAGCCGGAATCCTGTCGTTGCAGATCAGCAACGAGCTATTCGGTTCATTCAACCAGCAGGAAAGTGATGTCATTACGGTTGGCGATGCCTTCCGTAGTCTTCGTCACACCCTGCGTCACAACAACGCCCGTGGCGAGAGCATCTACCTCGACCAGCAGCTTGCCGAGAACAACCTAGGTGGACGGAACCTCGTCGTCTTCGGTTATGCCGAGACTGCCACCGCTCTGGGTGCTGCCGTAGCTGACAGTATTGATGCCGACTACTACATCAACTCGACCCGCTACCCTGACGCTGATGCCCAGGAGTACGGCGGATTCGAGGAAGAGCACTCGCACGCAACCTCGCACCACCTGACCCCCAAGGACGACTCGTACCTGAACGACAAGAAGACCATCCTTGTCCTGGTCGATGACGAACTGACCACCGGTCGCACCATCATGAACACCATCACCATGATGCAGGAGAAGGCAAAGCGTAAGACGTACTACGTTGCCACGCTCGTTGACCTCCGCAACAAGGAGTCGCACGACACGATGGAGAAGTTCGCCGCGCTGAACGACATCGATATCAAGGTGTTCTCACTGTACTCGGGCTACCTTGACATCCCCGCCAACTCGGTCGAGGTTGCTGCACCTGCCATCGCGGAAATCAAGAAGCAGGCTCCCGAGCAGGCTTTCTCGTTGAAGCGTCGTGCCGCCGTCATCAAGAGCAAGTACGCTGTGAGCGCCCCGAACTCGCGTAACGGCTTCACCGACTTCGATGAGTTGAAGGATGTGGCGCGCACTCTCGCCACGAAGATTCGCAAGTCCCTGAGCGGCAAGACGCTCGTCCTGGGTATCGAGGAAGACATGTACCTCGCGCTCCAGGTTGCGTACCGCTTGGAGAAGGACAGCACCCTCGATATCTCCTACTCGACCACCACTCGCTCGCCTGTGCTGGCATACGACAACGATGGCTACGCTATCCGCGACCGCATCAAGTACAGCGTCCCTGAGGTTGCTGGCGACACCGAGAAGCGATTCGCCTACAACATCGGAACCGACTTCAACAACATCGTCATTGTCTCCAATGGCAAGGCTGAGACCGAACGTCTCACCTCACCCGCAAACAGCCTCATCGAGGCACTATCAGAGAGAACACGGAACATCTTCATCATGGAACCAGTCATCGAGAAGCAGAAGCTAGCCGAGCCTTTGGTAGGACCGGAGTTCGGTTCCTACAGTCCCGAGGACGTTCAGTGGCTGCTGAAGGATCTCTCGCACGTTGCGCTGGAAGGCAACATCGAGGACCGTGAGAAGGCTGTCCAGAGTGGTGAGGCTCACTACGCCGAGTCGCTGCCTACCGAGTACCAGCCGAGCGAAGAGTACCAGCAGTTGTTCTTGGACGCTCTGGAGACCTCGAAGCACGAGTTGGCACTGACGGTCGGTATCATGGCTGAGCAGGTCTACCGCCGCCGTGCAGCCGCTCCGGTGCTCGTCTCGCTTGCCCGTGCCGGTACGCCTATCGGTGTGCTCGCTAAGCGCTACATCAAGAAGGCATACGGCATCGACGTTCCCCACTACGCCGTGAGCATCGTACGTGACCGTGGAATCGACTACCGTGCGCTTGATTACCTCGCTGCGCACCACGACCCCGAGCAGATCATCTTGGTTGACGGCTGGTCCGGTAAGGGACGCATCACGCAGGAGCTTACCGCTGCTCTGGATGAGTATGAGGCTGCGACCGGAATCCACTTCTCGCGTGAACTCGCGGTCGTGGCTGACCCTGCTAGCTCGACTGACCTCTACGGCACACGTGAGGACATCTTCATCGCTAGCGCTGCTCTGAACTCGACCGTCTCCGGTCTGGTCTCCCGTACTGTCCTCAACGAGAACTACATCGGTGAGAACGACTTCCACGGTGCCAAGTTCTACTCGGAGCTTGCAGAGCGTGACTACTCGAACCACTTCATCGACACCATCGATGCTCTCTTCGACGAAGACCTCATCGGTCAGGTCGTGGAGTTCGTCAACAGGCACGTTCCGGTCCAGCCTGACTGGAGTGGTTGGAAGGCTGTCGAGAAGATTGCTGCGGAGTACGGCGTTGACAACATCGACCGTATCAAGCCTGGTGGTCCCGAGACGCTTCGCATCCTGCTTCGTCGTGTTCCTGAGCGAGTTCTGATTCGTCCCGACAAGTACGACGAACTCAAGCACATCGTCATGCTCTCTAAGGAGCGTGGCACCAAGATTGAGCTAGTCGAAGACCTGCCGTACGCGGTCATCGGACTCATCAAGAAGGTCTCTGACTAACCGATAGTCAGGCGTGCTGCCAGCATCTTCCATTCAGTGTAGGTCGAATACAAGCCCCACCGTTACGCAAGGGGTACATACACTTATGGGACTTGCTGGCAGTACGTGTTTCTAGGGGAAGAGTCAGTGAGTTATGGGGTACGGATACGTCATTTTCATACCACTCTTCAAGCTCTTCGATGTCTTCATCCGTCACATCAGCATAGGTGCCGGAGATAGGTGGAAGCTCGAAGCTGTCATCGACCAGAGCGCCATCCCAGATGACACAGTTGACCACTTTGAGGTAGCCCTGACGGATGCGCATGTCTGAATGGTGCTGACCTTCACTGTCCTTTTCGATGAACCCGCCCACTTGTTCTACTTCATAGACCCAAATACCTCGAAGGGGCGGAGCATCCTTCTTCTCCGCATAGTACGCAGTCCACCTCTGATCATATGCCTCTTGGTCAGCTTCGCTCAGATTTTGCCAATCGTTATCGTCGAGCATGAGGGGCATGTCATCGGTGCGTTGCTTGTTCCACCTCTCTACCCATCTGTCATCTACGATTCTTTCTAATTCCTCTACCCCAGTGTAGGACGCATAGAACTCTTCGCTTGACCCACCAGCGTACTTCGATTCAGGATGAACAACGTTGTGATTCCAGGCGACTTGTACAGCGTAAGAGATCGCAGAGGAAAGGGCTTGGGTAGCTGGCGTTAGACCATCAGCAATGTGCTCGTCGTAGAAGAGCAAGTCACTCTCGGCAAGCGTTATCGCGTCATACGGTGGAACAAACTCGGTATCAACAGCATAGACGGCATTGCCCCACGAACCACTGAAAGAAGGCTTAGCCTTGCGCGAACCAGACGATGTGATGGCTGTGCCTAGTGGCAGTGGTTGATTCGTACCATGCAACAACATGCGCTCTCCTTGTCACTAAAAGCTAACATCAACTCCGTGTTACTAAAAGTTACCATCAGGCACTGTCGCTCAGAGATGCAAACGGAGCATTGTGTGTTATGCACTCGCCTCTATGATTTCGGATTCTGGCTCACTACGAGATGACTGCTGATACTCTGAACCCAACTACTAGGAGTGTTTCATGATCAGCGAAAAAGCCAAGTTCTACGATGTTCAGATCAAGGCTGTCAAGCCGAAGAAGGTCGTTACTGTTGCGCGTTTCAGCACACTGGAGCGAGCCAAGGAAGTCCGTGACCAGTTGACCGCTATCGGCTTTGAGGTTTTGCTGTCGTGGAAGATTGACGAAAAGACTGATTAGCCTCGTTTGATTGGTCGCTTTCGACAGCATGCGCCCTGCCTGTCACTCACTGTGATAGGCAGGGCGTTTCAGTTTGCAATATACGGGTGATTCTGATAGGGTCGTAGTACACAAATCGAAAGAGACTCATGACCAAGCCTGTTTTCTTCTGCGACCTTGACCAGACGATGATCTACTCCAATCGTCAGATCGACAAGTTCAGTAGCACCCACAACGGACTCGTTGTCGTAGAGACCCATAAGGGTGCTGCATGGTCCTTCATGACCCGAGAGGCTGCTAACGCTCTGGTCGAGCTACAGAATACTGTGACGTTCGTCCCTTGCTCCACCCGTAGCCCCGAGCAGTTCAGCCGTGTCGGTCTCCCCATCGATACCGAGTACGTCATCCTCGACAACGGCGGCAAGATCCTCGTGAACGGCGAGGAAGATGTGCAGTGGACTCAGAACAAGCTCAACGACATCAGCGCCACCTCGAAGCTTCCTGCCGACATCTACGGCATCATCACTGAAGAGTTCGGTGATGAAGAGTGGTTCGAGAAGATCCGCATCACCTCTGACATGTTCGTTGCCGTCATTGGTCGTGAGTTCATCCCTGACCGCCTCATCGAGTACGTCACTGCGCACATGGAGGACTGGAACTACCGGTTTAGCGTCCAGAGCCGGTCCATCTACATGATTCCCAACGTCATCACCAAGGAAGCCGCCACACAGGAGGTCACCCGTCGTCTAGGGGCTACGAAGACCTTCGCTGCCGGTGACTCCATCCTCGACCTCGGGATGATGAACTGGGCTGACTTCGCCATCCGTCCGGCTCACGGCGAGCTTTTTGACAAGGGTCTGGCTCAGAACATCAAGGTCACGGAGCGGAGTGGCGTGGCTGCGGGTGAAGAGATGATCGCTATCATCGCAAACCAAAACTAAGAGAACATTCTCCTCAGGTTGCCTAGAACTTCAATCAGGTCTTGTTTTTCTAATACGCGAGGGTAGGAGGTATTTTGTGAGTTATCCTGTGACGCAATCCAGCTTATACGAATTGGCTGGACGAGATGTACCGCAACAACAGCATTAGATTTGGTAATACCATCCTTACGATTTGGACCTTGAGCTTTTATTACATGGTCGAATATGCCATCACTAGGCACCGACCCAGATATGGGGCATGCAAGAAACATATCAGGATGCTTTACTTTGTAAGTAGAAGGAGATACACATACAAATCTCCTGTTCTTGGGTTTAGCATTAGGATCGTCCAACACGGTATAGCTATCGTCTATGATATAGATACCACCTCTGACAATAATCGGTCCGCTGGGATAGCTGCCAAATCTTCGATTTCTAGGAGTTGTGTTATTACTATGCATTATACAACTCCATCAACCTATTTTCTTTAGTTGCAATGTCATTATACACCTCTATAGTGTCAGAGGATCTCAGAGCAACTACAGATTGAGTCCATGCATCTTCCAAATCTTCATCTGGTATAATTATGCCATTAATACCTTCTTGGTCATATAACTCCCAGGGTCCGATATCATGACTGATATCACTTAAAACTGTCGTTTCAACGTTACCCATTTCGAGCATTACCGTTAAGACTGATTCACGAGCCTTAGGATCGTTTAGCTCCAGGCTGTATGGAACATCGTTCCATTCATCAAATGGAACGATTGGTCCCCATTGCCAAGCCTGTACACATGGCATCAACTTTTCACCATATGCCTCTTGGTGCCTAATTTGTACGAAGTACAGTAATTTACCCATGCGGGTCTTACTAACAGGCTTATTGCCTATTTCACGACTAATGCCTTGGATAAACGCGGCGATTTCTACTGTATTGACCACTTGGATTCCTTTTTCAGTACAAGTGTATTCTAGTCCACTGTCATAAGTTTCTTGTACAAATGACGATTATCGTCATTTCTGTTCCTCACCCCATAACAGGTGACAAATCCTGTTTCTTGCCCTAACCTTGAGGCACACCGATTGCAGCCACACAGGTTGCACCCCGAACCGGTGGAATACACACCAAGGAAAACATGCCCGAAATCAAGCCGCGCCTGAACAAGCGCACCAAGTTCGTCGCAGGAACACTCACCACCCTTCTAGCATGTGGAACGGTGGTTGGATTCTCAGCTATGTCCGCATCTGCTGCCTCGTGGTCCGACCAAGCGAACACCTCCGCCTCTGAGCTACCCCTCAGAGATTCCGCCTACAGCAACAAGGGAATCCGAGTCAAGGATGGTATCAACCCTCCCACGAACTCATGGATCTCTGGCGCTGTCTTCGTAGGAGATGGAACCTACAAGCCGACCTTCACCGGCTCCATCTCATTCAAGTCAGCCGCTGATAGCTTCGGTGTCTTCTCACCGAACATCGTTGCTACACCTAAGACCGTCTTCGGAATGTACTCCGACGACAACCAGATCAAGTTCGCACCAGAAGGAGCATCGGGTTACCAGTTGACCCGCATTGATGACCTCTCCGCAGACCTGACCTACAAGAAGGGTTCGCAAGACCTCGGAACCCTGACCAGCGCTGAGGGCTGGGTCTA
>Ga0265798_10005611_pt1 | contig 16759 bp, 10 predicted proteins | sample P3T30metagenome_FD_192430 | JGI IMG/M metagenome (GOLD analysis project Ga0265798, IMG submission 192430) | Plant litter microbial communities from East Loma Ridge, Irvine, California - P3 T30 | ecosystem: Environmental > Terrestrial > Plant litter > Unclassified | place: USA: California... | reverse complement strand
GGAGGTTTTGTTGTTGCCCTGCTTAGATTCCGCTTTGGACATGTCGAGAAGTGTGCATCCAGACATTTTTTGAGCGTTATTTCAAGTCAAGGTCCAGACAACCTTCGGACCTGAACATGCACGTCGCATGCGCGTTGTCTTTTGCACTATCCTGACCGTCATACGCAGCAAACCCGCCGCGTGTTGTACTGATCTTTCCATCAATCCCTCTTTCCCCAGAATCGATTATTGCTCGCACGGTCGTAATGAATATCACAGGATTGTCGCCCTGGATACGAAATTGGTATAAAAGAGGATTCATGAGGTCCAGTCATTCAACGCGCGAAACACGTGTGCGCCTTGTCACCGCCATGTACGCGGGCGTTGATTGCGACGGAGGATGTGGTCGGGCATCGTCGGCGACACAGGGTGACTCCAATACTCGAAGCCAGTAGATTTGCAGCAGTCCAGTATCAGGTCCAGCGTGACATTTGGTGATGATCGGGTATGGAGTTGATGTGGCAGGGATCTAAGATGGGAAGACGATGCTCGGAGGAGGATGAGCCACTTGCAAGCGCTTCGCCAAGGATCTCGACGCTGCAGCCAGCGGACTGGCTTTCTGAACCTCACCACTTGCCCGGAGAGACTACATGAACAAATCCAACCACAGGAACATGTGTTAACCCGACACTTGCATGATCCAGTGGGATGCAGGATGCAGTGGACTTGCTAATAACAATCCTTCTAGCTGGGCGGCTTAGCAATCAGATCGAGCGAGACCACATGTATGCAATATCCCGACCCGGATAGTTGGATTCCTCCGCTAAGGTGGACCCGTGCTGCCATGACGATACGATGTACAGCCTCCGAGAGACAGTCGGGATCCTACATGTGCTGGCGACAGGGGAGCAACAACTCTGATGAGTATAAGTACACGTACGTATAGTACATCACTAATCCAAGACATAACATAACATAATCTCCATCACCTGCATTCCCTGCCTTCCCTGCCTTCCCAGCATTGTTTCTTACCACTTTCTATGAACACCGCTCTCAAATCTAGAGCTTTCCACAACATGGCGATTCCAGTAGCACTTTGCGGCAAGAACCCAAACATGGCATCTTCGTTCGCTAGCCATGCATCCATGGGCCCGGAGTATTACGGTACGTCGTGTCATGACCTCTACAGACTCTCATATCTGACATTCGACAGTGGCACATGTCTTCCACACGCCTCTAGCCGTCCAAAATGAGCTACCCTTCCTCCTCAAAGGACAAGACGTCAAACCATCTTCCGGCCTTGGAAGTAATGCCAACACCGACAAGCCTGTGGCGCCGAAAGCCATCATCGTTGGCGCTGGATTTTCGCGGACAGAACTGGACGAAATGCGCCTGCTTGAAGGTTCCAAAGACGTCCCGTGGCTGTATCCTGCCGCCTCAAAGATGGCTCAGACAGGTCTTGGTGCCGTATTTGGCAAAGACTTCATGACTTCGATCATCGAGCGCGCCAAAGGGACCATGAAGAAGAATGGGCTGGTTGAAGGAAAGGAGGGAGAGGTGAAACCTGATGTGTGGGAGTTTTAGCGAGGTCTCCCCATCCATTACGTGATGGTCTCATTTCACTTGAACAATCTTTCTTTGGCAAGATTCTTTGACGAACTGTTGCTGATGTAGCTCCTTAGGGTTGTGACAATTTATCTTTAGAAGTCCAATCACTACAGGCTACAAACGATGCAGTTTGGCCTTCAAGTCTCAGAGCTCATGTCTCAATCAGGATTGATGTTTGATATCAGGCTCACCCTGATTTATCAGCCCCGTCCACGTGAGGCCCACCTACCCAGATTTAGATCCTATCTCATTGACCAAGACAAGTTTGCTTCGCCGGTTTCAACACCCATAAAAGACAAGTAGAACCAAGTTCTTCCACAGCAACAGCAACACCTTCCAAGCTTAACCCCTCCAAACACCAGCTGAAAGTTATGGCACGCGAACGAGGGTCAACTCCACGAAACCGTCAGAGGCGAGCAACATACCCAGGCAGCACTGGTCAGTTTGGGCAAGGAGGGCTCGCTTCGGCTGTTGAATTTGACGAATTTCTATACACCATGCGCACTGGTCAGCCGCCCTTAATCTACCGCGATGAGAGACACGCTGGCGGTGATGCTCACGAAACACATCTGAATGCCATCTTGCCACCGTTTGTCTCGCTGCTTCGAGACCGGGATGATAGAAAGAATGAGGACACGCAGCAGCATGAGCAAGAGCAAAAAGGTGAGCACGAGCAAGAGCACGAGCAAGAGCAAGAGCAAGAACAAGAACATGAGCAAGAACAAGAACATGAGCAGGTGCAGGTGCAAGAACACAGGCACGAGTACGAGGGCAAAGGGAAGGGGAAAGAGAAGTTGAACGAGGAAGAAGCCACAACTCCGCCAGTTACCGCCCCTCACACACAGCGCGCTTTGCGCAGCGCCTTCAGGGCTCTGCAACTGCCCTCCGAAATCTCCCAGGCAGAGTTCGTCCACTTTGCGGTCCAGTTTGTCTTCACGATCTATGCCAATTTGCAGCGTTTCCAAGACGCCAGCGACCACGATTACGATGAGAGTATCCTAGCTGCATTGTTCTCCGCCGATTTCGCAACTACTCTCCGGGGCGATGACGCTCCACAAGGCGGCGACAGCGCCACTGCATGGCGGAAAACCCTCACGCACTTCTTCACGGTTTTGCGCACAGGGCCTTACATGCGAGGAGGGACTGGCGCCACCTTGAGGGAACTGCTGCTCCGCCTCGTTGGTGCGGAGAGGGTGGAAGCTGGAGATTACCCTTCGGGACATCACGTCGACCACCCTGACGATCCCGTTGAGACGGAACTGACAGATGCCCATCGCAAGCTGTACCTGACCGAAGTGCAGGGCGGAAGCATGCAGGATTTCATCGACCTCGCCGCCGCATACGCCTTTGAGAGGTACGCGCCCTTGGACAACGAGAGTGCCGATTTGCATGGCCTTGGCGACTTGTACGATGCAGAGGAGCTCGCTGTGGAGTTCTATACTTCCTTCCGCATCACTCTCTGGGAGGGTTCCGAGGATGCTGACGATGTGTACCATGCACGGATAGCAGATCTCCGCCGCTTCTTCTTCGCACTGCAGGCCCGCAACTACACGAGAAACCGGGAGAGCACCCCAAGGGACTGTCTGGTGCGACTCGTTGGTCTACAAACAGCAAACGCCATCGAATTCCCAGAGGTCGATCCCAATGAGGGCGGTGGCTCTGTTCCAGAGACCACTGGCTCCAATCCCATCCTCTCCGCACTTTTCGCCAACCTTGACGTCTCCAAGAAATTGCCCCACGATCGACCTATGGAGGATGGATTCCAGCACGCGGTCACCAACATCGCTTTCCAGACCATCAACGCCTCCCGTAGTAAGGTCGAACGCCTTCATACCCACTTCGGGCCCGACGCCCCCTGGGTCTCGCCCGAAAAGATCACACGCATCATCCATGGAGTGGTGAACCGCTACGCGATAAAACTCTGGCCCAAGGTGGTCGGAGTCGATCCCCTTCCCTACTGGCTGCTCATGGCTCTGCAGGAATACATCTTGGCGCTGATCCAGATCCCAGCAGTGCGGGCGCCTAGAGACGAGGAAGACACGATGCGGGTATGCGACAATATCCTGGGATTGAACCAGAGTGAGATACAGGCTGGTCATCCGACCGCCAATAATGGCGAAGATTATGACGACGGAGGAGATGAGGCGGACGACGGCCTCGAGTGTCCGTTGAAGGATCTTGGTACGTCTGAGAGCTGCTCGACGCCTTTCGCGACTGCGTTGGATCTCGGGCGCCATATGGTTGAGATGCACGAATTCATCGAGGAGGATGCACGTGATGTTGTGTGGGAGGCTGAGATGGCACTTAAGGAGAGGGAAAGTCGCAGATCTTGAAGTTTTACGGCTGAGAATTGGCTATTGATGATTGCGTGAGTGGGTGTACTTGAGTTTGGTGGGAATGGTTGCCTTTAGCATCACATCATACATGCATCCAAAGATCATGTGAGGTATTTGCACGACGAGCATGATATATTGGCAAACGTTGCGACCTTCCATGCCTTACGAAAACTACCAATCTTCTATGACTTTATATGTGTTAGGTGTCTACGTTGGAAGAATTGTGTTCATGACCGGTGGGCTTCTTGGACGTCGAATATCGAATCACATACAACGACATACCAGCACCACTGCGACACTCAAATAGGACCAGAAAGATGCCAGATACTCGAACAGCTCGTGACCACATCGTATGAAAATCATACATCATTCAGTGCATGCTGACATGTTATGTAGCGGACTGTGGAAACCATCATAAACCCCAACCCCAACCCTACACATGAAAGACATGTTGACTTTGCAGAAGGAAGTGCACAATGTTGGGCTGTTTGGACGATCAAAGGGATATGCTTGAAACCTCTACAATGTAGAACGCCTCGCCAGATATAGCTCGAGCAAGCGACATAGAAACGACAGGGACTGAAAGAAGATCGAAGTAGGTGATGTACAAGGTGAAATCTAATAGAGTCAACAGGTTCGCCATTACCGACTAACCCCCGATTTTGTAAGAAACCGAACCTTCTATATCGAGGCCGTGATCCCCAGTACCGCATTCGCGTTCGATACCATACACTCATCTTGCAGGGTTCACCAAAGCAAGCTTCGTCAGACCATGCTAGTATTTCCGACGCCGTACATTAAGTCGCGCGGGACCGCCAAAAACGAGAACAGAGGAAAAATGTGCTACTTTACAGAGCTAGACTTGCAGTCAGAGAAAGGGAATGAGAAAAGGAAAAGGAAAGGGACAGTAGAGAGGAAGTCTAGTGGGCATGGTCATGGTCATGACCTTCATGCGAGTCCGTTGACTCGGCGGGCTCACAGCAGGCCTTGCCGGGTCCGCACTGGTCACTGCACTCGAGCAGACATGCGTCAGGCTCGCGGACACTACCCGCTTTGCTGGGAACACGGCTGGCCGGGTGGGAGTGGCGGGCGGCGGACGAGCCCTCGGGGCTGTCGTGTTCGTCGCCTGCATCAGTGCTGCCGCTGTGGTCGTGCTCGGGGTCGAGGCAGAACTCGGGCTGGATTGTGGAAGAGTGGATGCCATAGGCGTGCAGGCAGCGGCGGATGGCGAGCGCGAGTTCCATGTAGCGTGCCGATCCCTCGCCCTTGAAGTCAAATTCGACCTGGACGTGCAGGCTGCCGACGAGCTTGGTGTCGCTGAGCTGCCAGACGTGGACGTGGTGGCAAGACACGATGCCGGGGAGGTCTTCGATGTCAGCCTTGATGTCGTCCACGCTGATGCCGGCGGGAACTGCCTGGAGGAGGATACGAGATGCGGCCTTGCAGAGAGGAATGGCTGAAGCCAGGATGATGGCAGTGATGATGAGAGAGATAGCCGGATCCATGTAGAAGCGCCAGCTGTAGTCGGTAAGCCAGATGAAGAGCGCAGTGGCAATAACGCCAACGTTTCCCAGAGCATCGCCCAAAACGTGAAGGAAGACACCGCGCATGTTGAGGTCGCCGTGGTCGTGACCACCCTTAGATTGCTCCTTTGGCTGAGCGTGTCTGTGCTGCTTGTGGTCGATCGACTTGCGCTTGGTGCTTCCGTAACCAGCGTGTTGGCCCTTAAGGAGTGGCTCGCTTGGAGGGCTGTGGGTGTGAGTGTCGTCCTCGTCATCTTCCGGGCCTTCCTCAGACTGGACATCATCCATACGGCTTGCTGCGATAATAGACTGGCGGAAAGAGGCAGGATTGACATGGATGTCGTCGAATCCTGAGTATCTCGATCCAGAGCGGCTGTGTCTGCGCTTTGCGAATCTCGAGGGCGAGGACACCGCAGCCTGGTCGTCCACGGCGGTTGTGTCGCTAAGGTGGGCCGGTGAGTGCGCTTCTCCATGCGCGTGATCTGCGTGGTCGTGAGAGTGCGCGTGGCCTTCCTCGGCATGCGCGATCTCGTCACCGTGTCCATGGCTGTGTCCTCCGTGGCTGTGTCCGTGTCCGCCGTGTCCGTGGTCGTGGAAAAGGAACAATCCCATAATGTTCGAAGCCAGTCCCAAGCATCCAACAATCAAGATGAGCTTCGGTTGCGTAACCTCCTGAGGCTCCACGAAGCGCTGAATGGCCTCGAGGAAGATGCTCACGCACAGCGCCACGAGGAAGACACCGTTGACTAGCGCACCCAATGTTTCCGCGCGCTGCCAGCCGTATGTGTATGATTTAGAATTCGTCTTGGAGTCGGAGATCTTGACGGCCCAGAGACCGACGCAGAGGGAGAGGACATCGTTGAGCATGTGGAAGGCATCGGCGACCAGGGCTAGGGAGTGGACGGCATATCCGACGGAGAGTTCGAGGAGGAAGAAGAGGGTGTCGATGACCAGGAGGATGATGATCTTGGTGGACTTGGAGAAGGCCATGGTGGTAGGTGGTGATGGCCGGATGGGCCTTTGTCGCCGCTGGCGATTGAAGTGAGTCTGTCTGTCTGTCTATCCGTCCGTGTCGTTGGATGGGGTCGGCGAGCTAGTAAAGCGCGGTGGCGTGATGCGAGCGCGCGTCGCTTTCGGTCACGGTCGCGTGAATGTCGTCGGGCGTGTATGAGTGAATGAAAAAGGGAAGGCAGGAAGAGATGGAGTAGGAGTGGAAGAGAATTGCCTGCTCGCTCGTTTGCGTTTGCGTGCAGAGTATCCGGTCCCCGCCTCTGGAGATGAATTTAGAGCGAGGGTTTGAGCCGGCCGCAGCGAGTTGGTGCCTCTCAGAGGCGTAGCGCACCGGCACTCCCAATCCGAACCCTTAGCAGCAAGCCGGTCACTTTTCTAGCACAACGCACGCACGACACTTTTGCTCCGAGTCCATCATTGGCTTGCTGCCGTGAACTTCCTTGTTCCATACTGACACCCGCTCAAATTGTCTCACTCTCCTGTTTCGCCTCCATGACCGGCGAACCTAGACACAGACACCCCGTGCCACGACCTGTATCCCCCCAACATACAGTGCCTGAGCCACAACCAGCGCATACCAGAAGGTCAGACGCAGAAACCGATAGCGACAATGAGCGCGAGGCGACAGAGCTACGGAGTGTACCATCACGTCAACAATCGGGCCGCCAAAACTCTCGGATCCTCAGTAGTCCACCAAGTATCTCGACGACCTCGCACTGGTACGACCCGGTTCGGAAATTTTGGCGACATTGTGTAATTATCTCTGTGCCTCACGACGACTGCCGAGACCATCTAGGTAAGGCATGTGTTTGATGTCGTGCTTGATGATACCGCGGACAATTCCTCGCTGTGCTTGCTCTCTTATCTACCGCAATAGCAACTCACCACTGACATTGTATGGCCATCACTAGCAAACGAGCGCACATTTCTAGGTTACTTGCGAACATCTCTGGCACTTGCAATGATAGGCGTAATCATCGCTCAGCTGTACCGGCTGCAACACGCTCCTCATCCTGACCCGAAATTTGGATACTTCGTTCTCAGCAAACCGATAGCTTGCATCTTCCACGTCTCGGCCGCATGTGTAGCGTTACTCGGTTCTATACGATTTTTTCGTCAGCAGAATGCCATGGCAGCTGGAAAGGTCCGGGCTGGTGGTTGGGAGGTGATGATCATCGGGACTTACGTCCTTCTGGTGAGTAGCGAGGGAGAATCACGAGCCGTATGTTGTTGGTACTCCAGCTGATCTGCGAACAAGCTTCTGATTGTAATGTTTGCGGTCCATGTCGGTGTGACCATTCACAAGACTTAGGCTAATGCTTGCACGAAAACTGACCATGCACCGCTACATGATCCTCTCGCCGTGCGACTGGCCGGCCTTGAATACTACCAAGGAGAACTCCTGGAACCATGGACCTTGACAAATTCGAACAGCAACAAGTGTTGTTGGTTGAGATCATCCTCCAAATCTTGGATAAGAGCCGTGACAAAGGGCACGTAGCGCACGTCTCGTTGGTCGACCGCCCTCGTTTGTGAGACTCATCGCTCTCTTGCCTGCATTCGACGCAACGAATGTGATCGGTAACGCTCGTGTTCACACAACCAGTAGCACTCGTTTTTGGCACGATGCTGGGAATACGAGGATACCAAGTGTTCAATACCTTAGGAGACTCAAGCGGACGCGATGCAATCCTCCGCCAACACTGCGCTGCAGGATATCTGCAGTACCCAATGTGGTTTGACCACTTGAATCACAAAGTGAAGGTGCATCCGTCGGATACGATGTATGCCTGTTTTGGAAAGCATTCGAACGGAACTTCGTCACCTTCAGCTGGTCGGCTAAACTCAACACATTTCATGATCGATATCACGTTTTGAGATACCTGAAATGACGGGCATGGCACACGGGTCTGACGACGGAGAACGCTATTCTCGACCCGAGGATTATGCCAAGATAGACGCTTGATAAACATGCCAGAATCTCAGGGGCCTCAGCCATCCTCGCCCTCGAACGCGTGCTACCTATTACGTAGTTCACGCGTTGGTGATAGTTGAGAAGGATGGACCATACATCGCCAAGCAAGTCCAGAATCTTTTACCCCGGTTAGTCGCATACGCAATCCCAGTAAATGCATGACAACCGGCGAACTACTCATGTGCGGCCACCCTTCGCGAACGACATGACATGATCGACAAGGCAGCCGAGACAAGGCCAGCTCTTCGCGGGAAGTGCACGCTGGAAATGACACATCTGAATTCGCTTGTCGGCAAGACAAGCTGAATACCGCACGTTCTGGACATAGTACGCGAAGACCACATGAAAACGGCAGCAGGAACAGGCGACAGGAATAGTGGCGACGTCGAGAACGACAAGTAGTCGGATTATCATTGGTCGTCGAAGAATGTGCATGGCTTGCGTCCGGGTATAGCGGCTTCCGCATCGATTGGCCGTAGGCCATGAAGCCAAACTTCGCAAGCACTTCTTACTAACGATCGAACGCACCAATTGCACCTCAAGACTCTCAAGACTCGTTCGCTACCTACAACCTATATACACACACGTCAAGCATTACCGTTCGTTCGTTCGTCCACAACCTCAACCACCCGCCTCGCGGAATATTGGCTCTTGTAGACCCGCGCGGCCAACAATTGCACCGAATGCTTACACAGTCTCCGCAACACGACCAACACCACCACCCATGCCCTCAGCACTACCGGCGCGCCCCCAGATTCGTCATTAGTCTGTTCAATAGTTCATCATGATTTTGTTATGATTCCGGACCCCTTTGCTCTTTCAGAGAGCCTTGGCCGGATCCGCGATGTGACTCCACCGTGTCACCCCGGAAGCGGAATTGTTGGTGGGTATTTTTTGGTTTTTAGCTTCTGAGGAATTGACATGGGGCGCAAAACGCTGGCCCACTCGCGCGCTTGTCATCGCTTGACGCTTGAGCGTCTCTAGAGATGCTTGAACTCGGAAGTTCACACATTCACTTTGAAAAGTCAGAGAGTCGACAAACTGAACAACTTCATTACTGCAGGCAGCATAAACTCTAACCGGCTGATTCCGCCTCCCAAGAACGTCTCGAACACAACCGAATCTCCACACGCTCCAAACCTTTCCCGCATCAATCAACAAACAACGATCCTCCTCTCGTCTAATAAATAGATAACCGGCCATTGGCTCGCTTCGCGAATGCGCACGCAAGGCAAGGATGTATTCCAATTCCAAATTTCTAACATGACTTCCTCAGCTCTGCGGCAATCAATTAGCAATCAATCAAGCAGTCAATCAACGAAATCCTCCAACAATCTCCCCGTCCATTGCTTGGATTAGGAGGAAATCCCCAAAATGCCTGGACCTACCTGGACCCCTAAATCGACCGAGCGACCGAAGTAATTCATGCGACACATGTGCGCACGCGGGAGACACGCGACATTTGCCATGTTTTCCGCAAGAAATTGTGGGAAACTTTGATATATGAATTGCACGTGAATTGATTGATCATCGAGATGACACGTGGAGATGAACGTACAGTAGTAGTAGGCGACTTCCACTCTTTTTCGTTACATGATTTGGTAGCATTTTCTCGCGGCGTCAGCCTCACCTTGGCCGAGGTGGAGGTGGTGGAGGCTGAGCGTTTTGGGCAGCAAAGCACCGACGCAACCGACGACGCCAGCCAGCCTTGCCGATAGGAGTTTGAGAGGGGGTTTGTGTAGATTATTATTATGATGGAGTTATTACATTCCGTGTGCATTTGCCGTTTGGCGGCGTGAAGATCTGGCCTGGGATCTCGCGTTTTGTTCAATGGTTGTTACTACCACTCCTAGAGGTTGATTGTAACGACCGAAGAGACAATTTTTTCTGGGGCCGTCACTTATGTCGGTTGAGGCCGATTTGGATCAGACCACGTTATTAGTTGTGGAGTTATTGCGTGTGTGCGCTGGCAGCCTGCTGTCGTGTGCTCAACCTGAACTTGCTGTCGATCGAGGGTGGAGAATTTCGGGGCCAATCCACTCTGATCCTAGGATTGCCTCGGGCGACTCGGTCGTTTTGGCGACATTGGACACCTTATAGTTTGTACTGTAGTTAGACATGGTCGCATGTTGCGTAAGAACTCGATGGTGTGGAGTAGTATAGACTACTGTGGTGAAGCAAGGCAACGGAGCTTACTTGCAGCTCGTACCTGACAGTAGGAGCTGCAACGCAGAACATTCTGCAACCAATCTTCCATGTGCCGGCATTCCCGCGTCGACAAGAGCCGTGTGAAAAAGAGGAAGAGAGGGGTAGGTAGTGTCAAACACGTTGTCTGTAAGAATAACTCACGTGAGGGTCAAAAGACTGGGACCGAGTTCCACAACCGTTGTTTCAAGAATCCCTCCGCAACGGTCATAAGGCAGAGTCCAAGATTGACTCCATCTGATTCTGAATCAGGCTGTCGAGCACACGATAAGTTTCGCTAACATCGTAACGAGCGATCGCATTGATGGATTTAGCCAGCTTCCACGTGTTGGACAAGGGAGAGTCCATTTTGACTTTGATTGTTGAACTCGGTTGGAGACTCCCTCTCGCGCGACTTCTGCTCTTGTTCGAGACCCGCCAAAACGCCACAGGGCGTTGGTGTTGTACGCGATGGAACGACGGTGACAAACTCTAACAATGATCTATGGATAGCGTGCACAAGCCGTTTACGCTTGCGCATAATCATTGTCGCAATGGACGATTGCAGATTTGGCCGACTAGACGACTGTCAACTGATTGAACGACCAAAAGTCGAAACGAACGACTGACCATTCCTGACCCACGAGTCAGCGGGATCTATCAGGTTGTTGCGAATCGCGCTCGAGCGCGCAGCAAATAGTAATGTCTACAAGACCACAACCGGAATATGCAAGTGCCGTAGCTTCACGGACCCCGCTCGCGACTTCACACTGGATTCCGACTCGCCAACACCTTTGGCTGAACTGGATGTCGGATTGCCTCGCCGTGAGCCCGGTCCTCGCGTGCACGTGCCGAGACCTTTTAGCGGCCCATACCCTTGTGCTCTGCTTCACCAGGTGGAGGCACGGATGGGAATTGAAGACTCTCGGGCATGGGCTGGCTGCGTGGCTGCGTGGCCTCTGGTGCGACGACCATCGCCGCCGTGCTGACGCTCGTATACGCCAACCTGTCGGACGATGTGCTGCTGGGGTGTGGATGCTTTTTGCGCTATCGAGCCTCCGTGTTGCACATCATGTCGCGAAGACAGGGCATGTTGAGTAGGCACGATCGCCTCTGGATATTGACACGTTTATTACTGTATATGCACTGGTATAGCAGACGCGCAAATGGCGAGACCGATGCAGGTAGACATTCTTCCCATTCGCGGCTTCAACGTGCTGTCACGTCCAGGACTCGCCGGACGAATCCTGTGCCGGAAGCGAGCTGGACGCTCTGCATTGGCGGAAGAGAAACGCAGGGGCAGGTCGAGGTGCATGTGGTAGTCATCCCGTCAGAAGACAGGAACCGGCTTAGCCTTCTTGACTGGACTGGCGCGCTGCAACGGCCTGTGCCATGTGGAGAGCGAGTCTGGCGACAGGCCAACGCTTCTTCACGCCTCACGCGCTTCTGGTGCCCACCAGTATTGGTGCTCGCCGCTCTCACTGGTGCGCCTTTCCGGCAATGTCACGCTGTCACGTTATACGGCGGCCAGCAGGGATCCCTTCACTCCATTCAAGCCATCTCCAGCGACTACTGCCCCGCCGCCCCCAGGCGCGTCCGCACGGTCAACGATGCTGAAATGGCCGTCTGGTGCTGGCCATAGGGCACCGCCTTGGTACATTGGCGGATGCTGTCGAGGAAACGAGTCGTGCTGGTGTCTGGCCCGGCGGCACAGCACAGCACTACTTTCGCCTGTGAAGATGCCATGTCCATGCCCATGCTCGTTCCTTCGCGCCTTGCACCTTCCTCCCAACCGCCGTCAGCTCGAGCACCTTCCCTAATAGCCATTCTGCCCCGGTACCGCGTGCACTCCGTCTTTCTCTCTCACCGGCCGCATATCCTGATACCCACTACCCACGCAGCCTGGCCCTCTGCCACCGACCCTCTCTTCGATCAGTCGTCCTGCATACTCAACCTGCAGTATTCCCACACCACCGCCAGGCCTGCGCAGCACATCCGACAACCTTGCCACTTCCACCATCCTCTGAACCTGTCAACCGCCTATCGATTCGAATCAACCGGACGACATTTCAACCATGGTCTAACGACGATCGTCACACACACAACTCGCCTTCTAATTTCATCGGATCTGACGTGAGAGGTGTGCGCCGTGCACCTTACGGAGGCAAACTGGATCGATCTGTCATACCGTGGGCGTATCCTGCACTTTAATCCCCTACCGCGGACTGGATCGAATGCTTGCTTGAGCCCATCTTTTATATTACTCGACATTTCTTACACACACCATGGCTAATACGACGATATCTCCCTTTTTGGGCAATTGCATTGCACCCTTCATGGATGAAGCCTTGTTTGCCACAGCAGCGCAAGGAGCAGGCGGATGTACGTCAAACTCTCAAGTCATTCCATGCGCTGCCCACACTGACAACTTGTAGTTATCGAAGGACGATTCTGCGCACAAATAGAATTGCTGCCCGGAGCTCCCTCATGTTGCTTGCCTTGTCCGGCAACCGCCTGGGCCTACCCCGATACATTCGCCACATATAACACAGCTGCCGAATGGCTCAACGTTGTCGGACTAACCCTACTGTCCTTCATGCTGGTCAGTTACATGGTATTGCCGACGCAAAAGACTCGGAGTCATTACCTCTCAGTATGTTTGATCATCGCTGTCATGATGATCTGCCTCGGGTTCACGATACCGCTGGGAGCGAGCATCGACCAGTGCTTCGATGAGATCACCCCGAACGACATGTACTCATCGCTAGGCTGTGCATTCAGTGGCGCGTTCATCGTCGCCGGCGGACTATCAGCAGCCATGTGGATCTGCATCCGCGCTCTTTCGATGAACTTGCAGATCTGCTGGGATATTGTGCCTGGAAGAAAGTTCTTCTACATCTCACAGGTCCTCGGTTGGGGTATTCCAGGCGTACTATTCACAGTCACCATGTCACTCACCGGAGTTAGCTTCCGTTTCGGCAGCGCTTGTCACGTCAACCACGCCGATTCCATGGCCGACTTTTGGGGTCCCTTGATGGGAATCGCTGGTGCCGCTGGTATCCTCCAGCTCATAACATTTGCCTACTGCCTGCATGTCTACCTCAAGAACCTCTGGGTCGACAGCCCTGCGAACTCCACCGCCGCGTCAGGGAGCGGACTTCCCAGCTACAGCGGCAGTCTCCATAAGCAGACTGCGCGCGCTGTTTACCAGCGTCTGAAGAAGGTTCTTTGGCTACAATGGCGCGGCATCGTTATCGTCACCATCATTCTGGTCGATGTGATCTTCTTCGCGATTGTGTTCGTCTATCTGGATGGCCTACAAGCGAAGGTCCCAGATGACCTTGAGAAGGTCTTGCCCTGGCTGATGTGCCTGGCCCAACACCCAACGGACAAGAACAAGTGTCTCAAGGAGGCGCAATCCTACCTCGTCAATGAGAAGACCGTCGTCGCAGTCCTCATGCTTCTCTCACTAGCCGGCATTCAGGTCTTCCTCTTCTTGACCCGACCCTCAATCTTCCCGGCCTGGATCGAGTTCTTCCGTCACCACCTCACCTCCCGGCAAGAATTCGTCTCACTTGATGCGAGACAGGAAGTCGGTCGCTCGGCCTCTCAGCGAAATTACCACAGCTATGACCGCGGCTACCTCAACACCACCTTCGAAATGCAGAAGCCCGAATATACTGCCACCATCACAGGTCCGTTGAGTGTAGACCACGACAGAAAATACCCAATGGCGGTACAGAGGTCGGACACTTTCCTTTCAGAGCCCGAAGGAGCCTACCGCAGCCCGCTGCATAGCCCTCCGACCGCATCACCATACGAACAACGGTCACATCTACCACCAGGATATTCAGAGCGTATGTCGGGCGATTCTGCGCATCGCTACGGCTCGCCTGCACGCCTCTCCCCTCGTGAATCTGATGGATCCCTAAATCCGATTCTGCTTCGACAAAACTCGACCCGCACCATCGACGACCCCAATCGAAACATTGACTACTTCACTTCAACACCGCCCGGATCCCGCTCAGGCGGTGAGAGGCGCTATCACGCTCCTAACACCTCGTTCAGCGCACCCAAAGCACCCAGTCGACAAAGCAGCTTGAACTACGCCTACAACAACTCCGCCGGCGGTCACGACCCCCGAACACGCGGCGGACTTGGCTTGAATCCGCCCCAAGAGGAGCAGGACAACACGGACTGGAACCGACGATAACAACGTCCTAATACCCAGCCACGACATGACATTTTTCTTTTTCACGATTTCGGGAGGCAGGGAAGGAGGAACGGAAGGATGGACGGACACAGGATTGACATATCAAAAGTCTCGAAGAAGACCAGAAAGATTGGAACTCCCTCAAGGGCAACCCAACACAACAAGCAAAAACCATCTCTACCTATCGCGAAGAAAAGCAAACCGCAACTTTCCAACACTTGATACCCAGCTGGTCGAAAACGCCATCAAACGCACGATTTACTGGAGACAACGCACACACAAAACACTGGTCTCATCTTTCTGTCGCTGTCGCTGTTGCCGTTATGGCGCGACGTGTATGTACACTTGCATCTGCATCTATTTGCGCTGGAAGAAATTGGGGCGAGAGAGAGGGAGAAGACTAAGCAGCTCGCAAGAGCCCACCTAGAGATCGATCTGCATCTATCTTTCGTATTTTGTTAGCTCACACAGCAGAACCAAACTTTCACTACAAAATCTATGGGGCGAAGTGGGATCTTCGAAAGGGCAAGTGAAAAAAGTGTTTATGGAAGATCGATAGATTGTACATTCCGAACATTCATCATCAATAGACCCCATCGCTGTTCCTCACTTTGAATTGCCACACGACAAGTTTACTAAACTGCCTGTCGATCGATGGAAGAAGCGATGAGCTGCACGACGCAATGCGCTGCTCATCATCACACCGCTGCTGCTGCTGCGGCTTTTATATCATGGCAAGGTTTGAGACATGGGGTCCCCACTCATGTACGCACTTCTCCAATAGGCTAATGCTATAGCATAGGTTCGATTACCACGAAGATGACGGAATGCATTTGCCTTTTTTAGTCTGTTGCATTGTATGCTGCAAACATCTGATGTACGTAACACCGCATCTTTTGTGATTCTATTCACTTTGACGCCGTGCTTTTCCTCCCCACTCTCCAACAATCTTCACTCCATTGAGACAGTTGAGACCGCCATTTTTCACCATGGCTCAAGACGTGAGTTTTCCCTGTCTGCAATCCCATCGTATACCAAGCTCATCGCTAAGCCACTATGCGCATGATCGCACCAGTCCCTGGACTGCACGGTAAAGCAGTGCTCTGATTTGCGCAAAGGCGATTTCTCCCTCACCAACAACAACCCCTGCGAAGTCCTCTCTGCATCTGCCTAAAAAGGAAAGGAGATCTTCTACATGTCATTTGGAAAATTTGTTGCTCCCCCTTAATCGAACTGGACTGTGAGTTCGCAACATGACGTTGGGTGGTACTGGAACAGAGCGCACTTCATTGGAACATGAATTGATGTTGTAATGCTCAGAAGTAACGCGAACGACTCGTCGCAACAGTGCAACAGCGCAGAAGAGAAATAGCTGTACATCAATCCAACCTCAAAATCTGCCTCTTCGTCTCCAAAGGCAACTCCTCCAACCTCGAACCCAGATTCTCCGCTCCAACGTCCAAGTCATCCAAGGCAAGGGCAACAGCGCTCCAATCCACACTCGCACGCTTCTTGATCGGCAGATCGTAGACAAAGCCCACGAACTTGGTCAGCAGGATCCCCAACTTGCTGATCTGCAGATCCGTCAAACTGCCTTTCTTGGGGTGTGACCCCCCGAGCGCCATCCATTCCCAGCGCCTGGACGGGTCGACGGTGCCATCGCGTGCGAACTGGAGAGAGCGGTCGAGGAGGTGGTGAGCGGGCTGGGACTCGTCAGGCCACAGAGTGGCTCCGTAGCGGTACAGGAAGGCGCCGGCGATCTCGCGGGAGTTTAAGAAGCGCTGCGCTTCGGTGCCTTGGAGTGGGAGGCTGTACTCTGGCGCGATCGCGAAGTGGAGGTTCCAGATCATGTTGAGGAGGGCTGGGGTTCGCGATTCTCCTGCGTCGATGCGCAATTCTCTCTCCATGCATCTGCGGAGGCGTGTGAGGC
>Ga0265798_10005610_pt1 | contig 16759 bp, 10 predicted proteins | sample P3T30metagenome_FD_192430 | JGI IMG/M metagenome (GOLD analysis project Ga0265798, IMG submission 192430) | Plant litter microbial communities from East Loma Ridge, Irvine, California - P3 T30 | ecosystem: Environmental > Terrestrial > Plant litter > Unclassified | place: USA: California... | reverse complement strand
AGCACCGCATCATGCAAGGCAAGCAGAAGAAGGAGCAGGTCAAGGAGAAGACCAAGGACACCCAGGTCAACATGGCTGTTACTCAGCACGACTCCATCTTCAAGAACATCTCCCTACCCGGCGGTATTTCTTCCAAGGCTACTGAGTACAAGGAGCTTGCCGGCAAGGGCGAGAAGTGGGAGAGCCCCATCTTCTCCATCGGCTCCGCCAAGGAGACTTCCAGCCTGCCTCAGGTTGGCAAGGTCACTCGCAAGCCCCACGGTCGCGCAGGCGGCTACGGTAGCACCAGTGAGGAGTCCCGCGGTCTTGGAGCCTCGCAGGGCATCAACCCATCCGCCAACCAGTACGACAGCCAATACACTAACGCTGGTGGCCTCGGCGGTGGTCAAGGCGTTACCACTGGTCAAGGTCTGATGGGTGGTGCTGCTGCTACTGGTCTCGCTGGCGGCGTTCCTTCCACCACTGGCACCCAAGGCTTCGGCACTCAGGTTGACGATGCTTTCAACACCACCGGCACCGCCGCACCTGTTGGATCGTCTGGCCTCGGCTCCACTGGCCTTGGTTCAACTGGTCTGAACGACCCTACTGCCACAACTACTTCAGCAACTCATCCCGCTCACCCCACTGGTGCCCCGGCTCCCGGCGAGTATAACACTACCTTCGGTGACCAGAACCCCGTCTTCCAGGGCCGCGTTTAGATGCTTGTTGGTCGACCAGTGATACCCGATACGCTTGGGGCTGCGAGTCATGATTACGACTTTCCTACCTTTTGATCATGGATGATACCACGATTGCGCCACGGCGCACGCGCACATGAGTAGCAAATAGCATGTTTTCTTGGTTCTTCTTTCTTGCTTTCGGCGGTTTATGAGTAGTGTAGGACGATTGCGCCCGTAATTGGGAGATGGTTGCTGGGGCGGACCCGAAGCTGTCATAAGCTTTTGGTCAACGAAAATTCCTAGTTTGTCGTCCGTGTTCCCGTAGTAATAGTTAATTAAATGGTGTTTAAAACTACTTCGTATTTCTAGTGAAAATTGTACATATTCGATCGTGGGTTTCTACGACCCTCGCCCGGGTCGCATACTGTGGATTGGACTGTCACATCACGGTCATGTCAAAACACTTATGGAATAGATAGATCTTCCTCCCACAAGCATAATATGACTCCTTTTCGTTTGAGAAAACATCAACATCAGATTTTAGGCCAAAACGAGATTTGTATTACCGCAAGTTCTTTACTTGATCTCTACCTATACCTGTGACGTTTAAGATTTTCCTCTTGCCGCCTCTCAATATCTTCCTCCTGTCTCTCAAGCTTCTCTTCCATTGCCTCATACTGCTGCCCTCTTCCCCTTCGTGGGTGGCCTGAAAATTCGCTTGCGCGATACGAAAAAGAGTCCCCAGATGGCATACGGTGTCTGACACTTTCTACAGGTTCATCTGCATAGTGGACGCGACGCACAGGTGCTCTTTCGTAGAACCGGTCGCGACTCCGGCTTCGACTTCGGCTTCGGCTATAGCCCCAACTACCGCTCCGTGACCTGCCATGTCGTACATGTCTGGTTCCCAAGTTGACATCACCGCGTGTGGACGTGTACCATTCGTTATCGTCGTCAGAGTAATCCAAGAATTCCGAGCGTCGGCGAGTAGGTGTAGCATTTGGTCGTTTGATCCAGTCGTCTTCGTCGTCGTCAGAGTAGCTCAAGAACTCCGAGCGTGAGCGAGAAATTCCAGCGTTTGGTCGTCGTCGCGGCGGAGGTGGTGGTGCGACAAACTCTGCAAGTCTGCGCCGATAAGCGTCATCTGTATATGGACTGAAATCGTCGACAGGATCGCCTAGACTGAATGGGTTGATCGAGTTGGTGTAGCGACCTTTTGTCGTTCCCGTTCGACGAGGATGGTCTCGCACAACATGTATGTTGGGAGTTAAGTATGGAGATTCTTCGTAGTCATTACGTGACGATCTTCTGTAGAGCACGTGTGGATCTGAGTATAGTGATTGCCGGCGTGCTTCTATTGCTAGATGTGCCGGTGTGGGGTAAGAATCTTTTCTCTTCGACGCAAAACCACATGGAGATGGTCGAGGAAGATGCGCGGACTTGCTGTATTGATCCAGCAACCTAGTGTGGTCTCGCACATACCACTCGTCAAAATCATCATCGCCATAACTTTCTCTGTATAGATCACGCCGTCGAATAGGGAATGCGTCGTAAGCTGCGCCAAATGGGTCAATGATGCTGTCTAAACCGCCCTTGGATTTGGACGGCCCTTGACGTTGCGCGACGGTTATACTAGCGGCTTCCACAATGTCTCTTTCTTTCCTCATCGTTTTGCGATACGTGGACGATAGTAGGTCCCGTATGCTATCGCCATTGTAACCGATCAGTAAGCAAGAGCCTACGGTGACGCAGGTTAGTGGTATGGCAACGCTCCAGAAGACAGCTTGTGTTTCGTCCATGTCTCTGATGTCAGAGGCATTCATACCGAAGTAGCTTGTAACGAATGACAATGGCAAAAAGATGACTGTAACGACGGTGAAGACCATGATAGCCTTTCCATGATCTTCTTCGTTGATCTCCAAGATCTGTTTCGTGCGATCAGAGAGCGGGGCGCAACGTCGCATTAGATCAACGTAATCTAGCCGAACTAGGGAAAGGTGATCTAGGCAGGCCTTTCCCAGAGCTTCCTCGTAAGGATGCATAGCCCGACGAGACGGGCTTAGCTTCTCATATGTGCTGTCATCGGTGACCTGGAGATAATTTCGTACCAGATTGGTCTGCCAGGTGTTTACCAACTGTAAGACTTGTAACTCTTCTTGAATCAAGTTGATGGCGCGCAGAAGGCGCTTGCTTGGTCTGTGATTAATTTCGAATTGCTAGTACATGTTAGCAAAGTCTAACAATGTATCACGTCGTATTCTCGCTGTTGTCGAAGCGTGTATAGCTCCTCACTTCTTCTCTCAGAGATGCAGTGTTGAAATTGAATTTACTTACGACTTTGGAGACGTACACATGATACATGTCGCCGATAGTCTTGGACTGCTCGAGAGGCTTCATCAGCAACCTTCTCATAAACCATAGAGACACATATTCTGGTCCCAGGGAAAGATGCCTGCGAAGGTTCAATGGTAACTCGGGTCTACCCATGTCGCAGAACAGAAACCGAGCTTTGCGCAGGGACCGTCGCGCCTGGAAACCAAAGCGTCTGAGTACTTCGACATCTCTCGATGAGTATGGATCGTTTGTAAGCTTGCGAGAGTCTTGAAACCGAGGGTCGAGTCCATACGTCTTTTCATTCTCGTGCAAAGCTCGCTCGATCGCCAGGTAGTAAATCACAATCTTTTGAAATGCGTGAATCAGTTCTTGCGGCAACGTATACAATGACGATAACTGTCCATCCTCATTCTGAACACCCTCGGCAAGCTCTTTGGCTCGAATTAGAAAGTCTTTGGCAATCTCACTAGCATGTGTAAGAATCACCAAAGCGCTCGCATTCGTCAGTTCGCGCCGGTATTGTACTGAATTGATTATCCAGTCTTGCAGTTCTTTAAAACTCGGTATCTCAGCGTCAGGATGTGCAGTCCCAGCCGAATATTTCTCCACATGTCGCACAAGATGTTTCATTGCAGATGTTGCGCTACTGAATGGGCGTCTGCATCTTATACAACGCTGAATCGATCTTTGCAGTGTTTTCCTGGATTCTGGGAGTGAAGATGGAACTTCCCAAGCGGAGGTGCGGATGGACCAGATACGGTTGTTTAGCATGTCAGGGTGTTTCCAATCAGAGTTCGTGTATTCCTCTGGGTCGGGCTCAACCGCTCCACGTTGCGCAATGGTCGTTACTTGCTGATGGATGTTTTGCAGTGCGCCTGATAGCTTTCGAAGCATGCTGCTACTATCTAGGTCATCTACGAAAAGACCTAAAGTTTTGGAGACAGTGTCGAGAAACTCGACTGATCTTGTCAAAATCTTACGGCAATGAGTGGTGACGATCATCTTGTGGTTTATGGAACCCGACTCCGGTAAAGGCGTTGCTTTGACAAGCTCCTGTAATTCGGACCGTCGCGTGGAAACGCCTTCACATACCGTCTCAGGCAAGGAGTGGTAGTAGTTGGTTAAGGTAAAAGCATCTTCTACAGGACTGGTTGAACGAACAAGAGACCTCGACGTCATGAGCTTCTCCACGTAGTCCAGGCAGGCGATGGACCGGTCTTTCCCGGTGGTACCGAGTACTACCGGCTTCCCACTTCTATGAGAAAGATCGTTGGTCTTAGACTGCAACCAGTGAAAAAATGGCGGAACACACGTGGGGGGGCCGACAGCCGCTGATTCTGCGGTCGAAGCTTCTTCATGTCTTCCGTCACGTATCTGGTCGTATGGAATCGTGATGGTGATCGAGACAAGCCGGGCTGCTCGAGAGACGATGCTTTTCCAATTCCCGGCTCCGGCCATAGTACCTCCATTCACATCCTCAACTTTCAAGTTAATCCCTTCGCCAACAAGGGGCCCCTCGAGAGACGGATTGCTGTGGAGAATTCGCGATTCCAGCTGGAAATAGGATCTGAAATCACCTATTGGATATATGAGGCTGCTCCCGTCGCGATTGGTGATGTGAATCTTGGTCAGTGTGTTCTTCGTGAGGCTCTGTCTGCCAAGAAGCCTAATATCTTCTTCAACAATGCCGATAGAATTTTTCATCGCTATAGGCAGAGTTTCGTGTCCGTATGTCACAATAGCAGTAGATCCAATGTTGATGATCCACAGGCTGGGGACATGAACGATGTTATTCATCGGATCATTGCCAAATCTCTTGTATGACTGTTCCTCATCTCGCTCACGAACAGATTCATACGGATACAAAGCCTGCATCAAGGTACGTGGGGCGAACAGTGAATCTTCTTGCCCAGTAGTAGGCTTTGCAACTTGTTGGAGACTGAAGTAAGGTACGCAGCTGAAGATCACGGACTGGGTGTCTGTTGGATCGGATTCGTCGGCTCGAAGAACGGTCCCTGGCTCGATGAATCTACCGCCTACAAATGGCTTGATCTTTTCGCCTCGCAGTTTCAACAAGACCTCGCGGGTAAGGGCCTGTAGGCGGTCAGACAAATGTGGGATAGTGAGGCAAACATTTTCGAAGCGGTCAAAGTCGAGATGACTACCATTGAGATGGTACCATGTTGTTGCTATGCTTGTTCGCAATCGAGGGCTTGCCAGACTTGGTAGCATATGAATTTCAAGCATGTTCTGGGCGTCAGACTCGATCGCCATTGCTCTGGTGATTCTCCGTATCTCCAGATTCTTGTCTCCCGGTTCCTTCTTCTCTGCTCCCGGGCCCTCCTTGTTTTCGGGTTTATCAGATTCTTCACTCAAGGCGATGCTGCTGCTCGAAGGTTTGGTCTGCACCTGAAATGAGAGGCTGTTGCCCTCGATGTCCACTGGATGCATCGCATAGCGGTTGGGCTGTAAAAGTGGGGGATCTCTCGGAGGCGTATCCTCTTCGCTGCTCGATGACCATGACTCGCTCTCACTAAAGTCTTCGGTGATGATACTGCTTTCTGATTCTTCGGGGGTTGAGACCCTGCGCGGGAGCTCAAATCTGAGCGCCAGTTCCTTTCTAGAACTATTCGTCCCAGGCTCTACACGTGAAGTGTTTTGTGGCTGGGGTCGTGACGGTCGCCGGTGATTCCTCCCTGAACGACCATCGTTGCGCGTGGTAGAGGGTTGTTGATGCCCCGCGCTGGTCGATTGAAGCTCTTGAGCAAAATCGATGGGCTCCTCGGTGAAGTAGTCGGCTATCCATTGCGAGTTTTCTGCGTCCTTGGCCTCTTCACCTTCAGGACTCAAGGATACATGTCGGGGCTGGTTTCCGCCCCCGTACAAATCATCGTGCGCAAGCTCATCAATGGAAGCTTCGCGCACCTCAGCCTGATACTGACGTGGGTGACGTGGGAGATGCGGCGTGGCTTCCGAATCTTGCGTTTGGCCCTCCATAGATGGGTGATCTGGGAGCTGGCGAGCGGAGTTGCGACGGCATGGGAGAGGGGACGAGACGAAAGTAAGGCAGACATGATGTGTGGGGGCCAAAGGCTGAACTGAAGGAAGAGTGAGAGTCAGACGCTAGTATGTGCATGCAGGCAGATGAAGACCTCAGCCTCTCCGGGGTTCAGCTCGCCTCCAGCCTAGCGTCTGATTTGGTCAGCTATCGTGCCATCCTGATTGGCCGCAAAAGGGGGAAGCGCGCCGTCCCGCTATGCCTGCCTCGAACATGTGTTCTCCATCAGTCTAATCGTAGATTCAAGAGCCACAAGTTATAGCAGTCGTCATATCGCACGGAAGATCACGAAGTCATCAAACATAGCTATGAGATTTGAATTCAAGCCCGGATCAAGGGCGACAAGCATATTACAAAGGCTACTATTGTTGACGACAACATGAGGCAAGTCTGGACAAAGGAAACAATCTGCGAAGGAACATGCTGCAATATCCAATATCGTCGAGCAAAAGTATCCAACTGGTATCAAAGGGTCCCGTCAATGGGCGGCGGTAAGGCTAAGTCGTAAATCGTGATGGTATCGTAAGGAGATAGGGTTAGAGAATGTTTGCGCGATTAGTGGTGGCGGTGGAAGGTCGGTTGGTGAGGGCATACGTGTGCCAGCGTATGTACAATTGTTGTCAGAGTGAGTGTCGGGTATATTGAGCGGTGGTCATCTGATTGTGAGAGGCTGCTGAGCTGGCGCGATGGGTGACGGTAAGAACGATTGGGGTTGCTGCTGCGTGTTGATGGCGGTGGGGGTCGCCTGCTGTATGCGTGTCTGTGGTAACTCCTTCTTCTTAACCAGCAAGCTCTTGAATGCGCCGAGCCATTTGGCCAGCGAGTCTTCATTGGAAGCGCAGAATTTGTAGTTCTTCTCCTCAGATATGACCTGCATGCAGTACTGCTTGCTTCGCGAGACTGGGTCTATGTCGACAGCATCGATGATGCTGGAAAAGGGAATGATATGGGTCGCGGAGTATTCGTCGTCGTTTTTGTAAAAGGCAAGGCACTTTGGCCGCAGAACCACCCAGATCTTCTTCCACTGGCGCACGCCGCCTTTGGACTTGAGAACATATAGCCAGCCGTGGTAGACTACGCGCTCGTTGGTGGGGGTGGCGCCGATGTTGCTCTGCTGGCTCGCATTGCGCTGTGTCTGCGGCGTGCGCGGGAGAGACTGGGCGGAGGCTTGGTTGGTGTCGGAGAAGTCGAAGTCGGAGATGGAGCCGCGCTCGCCGCCGGAGTAGTTGAGGGCTTGCGAGGGACGCCGGGCGCTGTGCATGTGCTCTGGGGCGATGGAGCTCGAGGGCCTCGGCTCTGTCTCGGAGGAGCTGGAGACGATGTTTTCTCTGGCCGCGCGACCGAAGCCTGAAAACGTCTTCCTCCCGGTGGTCGGGCTCATGACAGTCATCTCGGCCTCGTGCTCGCCGATGCGCGCCTCGGTGCGTATGAGGTGCACCCACTCCTGGGCGTCCTTGTCGGTGGTTGCGCCGAGGTGGTAGTTGCGGGCGGGCGAGAAGATGCCAAAGACATGCTCCATCTTCTTCTTCGAGTCTCTCTGGCGCGCGACGGCCGTGATCTCGGCGAGGTTGATCTGGTGGCGCAGCTTCGTCTCGTCCTTGTCCTTGTAGATGGAGAGGCAGTTGGGGCGCAGGACGAGGTAGACGGGCTTCCATTGCTGTGCACGTGTTAGTAGACGTCATGGCGTGCCTGTCGGCAGCGTGCGTGCATGCGTGCCTTTGTCTTGCGCGTGCGCTTCACGACGGTGCCGGCCTTGATGATGCGGTCGAACTCGAAGCAGCCGTTCTGGTTGACGGGCGACATGATGTCGACGCTGGCATTCGCAATCTTGAGGTTCTGTATTTGGGGCGGGTCCAGCTTCATGCCAGCAGAGCGGATGGCCACGGGTTTGGCGGGCGTGTGCTGGCCGTCCAGTGTCGCTGCCATGTCGGCGGTGGGAGTCACATTCACGGACAGGCAGGCGGGGTCGATAGTGGTATGGGTGAAGGCAGGCAGGCGGGAGGCTATAGGGGCGTTGCGGTGCTCGAGCGCGGTCGTTATATCCAAAGTGTTATTCAAGATCGGCAAGGGCGACAGGGGCGATGCATGGGCATGGGGCAGGCACGAACCACACCAGCAACGGCAGGCGCACAGGCTATAAGGACGTGGCCAGCACCAAGGCCCGAGTCGCAGTGGTGAGGTCAAACAAAAGACCGGCGACGATGATCCCACGACTAACACGCACGCGATGCGACGCGACCGCAGGGTGGCCGTTGGGCGTCTGTCGCCGTCAGCAGGGTCTGATGTCAGGGTGCAGCTTGCCCATGAGCCATAGTGACGCGGCGGGGTGGTAGCGCCTCTGTTTCATCCAAATCTTCAACGCCCATGCCAAACCACACAACGAATCTGTAACCTCAACCACTGCTGCATCCCCTCCACCCCTCCAATTTGCCCTTTTCGGCCTGCGCGCCTCTGATCTGCAGCGAAACGGCCTTGCCCGCGCCCGACTGGGTCACATCGACACGCGAAACACGACAACCGCCTCAGCAGTTTTAGCCCCGAGTCTCGACCACGCTCGCCCAGGATGCCCGTCGTTCCGAGCGACAAGCTGGTGTCGCTGCAGCAGGCGGCTGATGGCATCAGGAACATTTGCATCCTCGCTCACGTGGTACGTTGACTGTCCGCGTGACGGCGACATGTACTGAATGCAGCAGGACCATGGCAAGACGTCCCTCACTGACGCCCTCATCGCCACCAACGGCATCATCTCCCCCAAGCTCGCCGGCAAGATTCGCTACCTCGACTCGAGACCCGACGAGCAGCTGCGCGGCATCACCATGGAGTCGTCCGCCATCTCGCTATACTTTTCCCTGCTGCGACGGTCTGCGCCCGAAGCACAGCCAGAGCAAAAGGAATTCTTGATAAACCTCATAGACTCGCCCGGACACATAGACTTCAGTTACGAGGTCTCTACAGCATCACGTCTCTGCGATGGCGCTGTCGTGCTCGTAGACGCCGTCGAAGGCGTGTGTAGTCAGACTGTCACAGTCCTGCGACAGACATGGATAGAGAAGCTGAAGCCCTTGCTCGTCATCAACAAGATGGACAGGCTAATCACAGAACTGAAGATGAGCCCTGGAGAGGCATATACACATCTGAGCAAACTGCTCGAACAGGTAAACGCCGTCATGGGCAGCTTCTACCAAGGCGAGCGCATGGAAGATGACCTCCGATGGCGCGAGAAGATGGAAGAGAGACTAAATGCTGCAGCTGAGAAGACTGACACGCGATCCTCATCCATACTAGAAAACGGCGACAGCATAGACACCACCAGCACGCCCGCTGAGTACGAGGAAAAGGATGACGAGGACATATATTTCGCCCCCGAGAAGAATAATGTGATTTTCGGCAGTGCCATCGACGGCTGGGCATTTACGGTAAGACAATTCGCCAGCCTGTACGAGAAGAAATTAGGCATCAAGCGCTCCATCCTCGAAAAGGTACTTTGGGGCGACTTCTACCTAGACCCCAAGACGAAGCGCGTACTCAGCTCCAAGCATCTCAAGGGCCGCCACCTCAAGCCCATGTTCGTTCAGCTCGTCCTAGACAACATATGGGCCGTATACGAGGCCACCACAGGAGGTAACAACGGGAAGGGGTGCGTGGATTTCCTTCCCTTGCGTGATTTGTCTGCATGTATCATAGCAATATACTTATACTTTCCATTACAGAGATCCTGCTTTGGTTGAGAAGATTACCAAATCGCTCAACCTTAACCTTCCAGCACATATCATGCGCTCGCGCGACCCGCGCGCGCTCCTAATGGCACTCTTCGCAGCTTGGCTTCCGCTGTCGACCGCCTTACTAGTCTCCGTCACCGAATACCTGCCTCCACCCTCGAAAGCGCAATCCGAGCGCATGCCTGAACTCATCGACAGCTCTCCTGGCGCCGACTATGTTGCACCAGAAGTCCGCGACGCCATGACTAGTTTCAAGGCGTCCAAGGACGATCCTGTAGTAGCCTACGTCAGCAAGATGATCTCCATACCCTCCAGCGAACTACCACAGAACAAACGAAGAGGTGGTGCGCTCACGGCTGAAGAAGCCAGGGAGATGGGCCGAAAGAAGAGAGCAGAGATCGCCCGGCAGCAGGCTATCGCCAACGGCGAGGATGCTGATGTCGGTAGTGTCACCGACGCTCTGAGCTCTGCCGCTATCGGCGAGACTGAGACGCCTGTCGAAGAGACACCAGAGCCGGACGTAGAAGCCGAGCATCTCATCGGATTCGCACGTATCTTCTCCGGAACTCTGAGTGTCGGCGATGAAGTCTACGTCCTCGGCCCGAAGTTTACCCCAGCCAACCCACACGCCGCTCCGGAGCCGCAGAAGGTCAAGATCACTGCGCTATATCTGATGATGGGGCGAGGCTTAGAGCCTCTTACAACTGTCCCCGCTGGTGTCGTATTCGGTATCGGTGGGCTCGAAGGTCACATCTTGAAGTCGGGCACGCTATGTTCTCAGCTTCCTGGATCGCTCAATCTTGCTGGTGTTCAGATGGGTTCAGAGCCTATTGTGCGTGTTGCGCTCGAACCCGAAAACCCCTACGATCTAGACAAGATGATCAAGGGTCTGAAGCTCCTAGTTCAGAGTGACCCATGCGCAGAGTATGAGCAGCTGCCAAGTGGAGAGCATGTCATCTTGACAGCCGGTGAGTTGCATCTTGAGCGATGCCTGAAGGATCTCAAAGAGCGATTCGCCAAGTGCGAGATCCAGGCTGGTGAGCCCATCGTACCATACCGAGAGTCGATCGTGGCTGCAACAGAGATGAACCCGCCAAAGGACCCCAACCTACCACGAGGAACTGTTGTTGGCGAGACAGCTAGCAAGCACGTTTCTGTACGCCTTCGAGTCCGCCCACTACCAGCCAGCGTCACCGAATTCCTAGGGAAGAATGCAGGTGCTATTAAGAAGCTGTACTCTGATCGACGAGCCGAAGACGAAGGAGAACATGCTCCACATCATGTACATGGCGTCGAGGACGATGGCATACAAGAAGCAGAACAGCGCGAAATCGGACAAAGTCTGGGTTTCGAGGAGTTCAAGAAACAGCTCAAGGAAGCGTTCGCAGAGGCAAAGGGACAGAAGGAAATCTGGACCGAAGTCATTGAGAAGATCACAGCATTCGGCCCTCGTAGAATAGGACCAAACATTCTCGTCGACGCGACCAAGGATGGGATTTGTGGTAGAGCGTGCGTATACTTGTCTGTGTCTCCAATTCACTGCTAACTCTTCGCAGACTCCGCGAGTCAACTTCCCCAGACGCCGACGCAGAAAACCTCGCCGATCGCACTATATCCCCACGCACTTTCTCCTCTACAATCTCATACGCGTTCCAGCTTGCCACCGCGCAAGGCCCCTGTTGCGCCGAGCCCGTTCAGGGCATCGCCGTCTTCCTTGAGGACGTCATACTCAATATCCCAGATGACGAGAGCGCACAAGACCGCGGTCGTTTGACAGGTGAAGTCATCAAAGCCGTACGCTCATCGATTCACCAAGGCTTCCTGAACTGGTCACCTCGCATGCTACTCGCAATGTACAGCTGCGAGATTCAAGCCTCCACCGACGTCCTCGGTCGCGTCTACGCAGTCTTGACGCGCCGCCGCGGAACCATCCTGTCCGAAACACTCTCATCTACTTCCTCCGCATCTACCACTGGATCGCAGACTTTCACTATCAATGCGCTTCTCCCCGTCGCGGAATCTTTCGGCTTCAGCGATGAGATCAGGAAGCGCAGTTCTGGATCTGCTAGCCCGCAATTGCGCTTCGCTGGCTTTGAGATGCTGGACGAAGACCCCTTCTGGGTGCCATTCACTGAAGACCAACTCGAAGATTTGGGTGAGTTGGCAGACCGAGAGAATGTCGCCAAGCGATACGTTGATAAGGTCAGGAGGAGAAAGGGATTGAGGGTTGCGGGTGAGAAGGTGGTTGTTGATGCGGAGAAGCAGAAGACGTTGAAGAGATAGTCTGGTGTTGTAGGATACAAAAGGAACACGGGGCGATTTAGAGTATGAATTGAAACGAGCATGGCGACGAGCATGGCGAACGATATGATGAATCCTCGTTCAATCGATAAGGCGCACGTGACGTTCCACCAGGGCATACATAAAGTCCCCCGAGTCCTTCCACACTTTCCTCTGCTGCACACAAATTGTACAAAATTCAAAAGGATACGCGAAAGCATGTCTGCGCCTTCTCAGGCCTTCTTTCCAAAAGGCTGTTGATTCCCCGTCATGTGTCTTCCTTTGCCTAGTTCCTCTTACACGTACACAGAAGGAAAACGTCGCCATGGTGGGCCTGGTGTCTGGGTTCCCAAAAACATCAGAGAATCAGCCTGATGGGGTTTCTGAGGCGTGCCACGAGTTCAAAATTGGCAACGATCGATGTGATGTCGTTTTTCGGTTGTCATTGACCGATGATAAAGATGTCGCATGGCTTGCACGATGGCTGCACTTCTTCTGGTCTGCACTATGAAGTCTGAATATATCTACAAAAGAACTTTGCAAACTGTCAAGAGCAATACCTGCGAGCTACGCAGTTTATCGTGTCTTTTCTCTCTTTTGCAGAGTCGACACGTCAAAGTTTTGGCTGAACAACAAGATGCTGCGCTCCTCTGCACTTTCTTCAAAGACACAAAGCACACAGTTAATGTGTCGCGTCTTTGGCTAGACTTTGTAATAATCTTCGCTCTTTTCTCAAACCAGAATGGTAGCTGCTCATGACTTTCGCTGGGTCGCCTAGAACAAAAGCATACAACCTTGGAAGATGTTTTTCATGTGCTGTCGCGCCTGTCGCTCGTTCTTAGCACAGCACAACCAAACTAGACAGCTTCATAGCTGATGTGTTTCGAGAGCTCTGCTTTATGACATTCGCGAAGAAAAGCAGAGAACGACTGTCATCCCTATGGAAGAGACCGTGCGTCAAGGGGAGGGTATGAGATACTGCCCGTCTTTCATTCCTCATCTTCTCCTCCTCATCTTCTCCTCCTCATCTTCTCCTCCTCATCTTCTCCTCCTCATCTTCTCCTCCTCATCTTCTCCTCCTCATCTTCATCATTTTCTGCATTGTCAGACCAAAATACACTTCTGGTAGGTTCATGGCCTGCGTCCTGTCTCTGTGCGGGTCACCACGGCCGAACCTCATGCTCTGTGCCTCTTGACCAAAAGCCTGTAGGTCAGACACATTGCGTTCGCTGCGCCTTCGATGTCTTGGAAATTGGACTACAAAGGCACAGATGATATTGTTATGTGCTGCGGAAAAGAGCGGTCATACCTACAGATTGTCGCAAAGAAAACCCACTCACGGAATGTACCCTCGCTCGTGTGCTGCCCACAAAATACTCCCATACACACTCTATGAAAGCGCAAATTACCATGCTCTAGCGGCGACAACACGGTGGGTCGACCTATATAATCCCATTCTCGAGTACGGCTTTCTTTCTCGATTCCATTCTCTGCAAATGCAAAACTCCAAAAGTAGAGGTAACGAAACGCGATGTCCTTTGATCTTTTCTCTCGTTGAAGAATCTAAATACTAGATATCAAGGACCCATGTGCAATTTTTGTCGCTTCTGAAAACAACCCCGGAAGATTAAAAGCCTCCATGGCCCTCTTTTCGGTCGTGTGTTCACACCAGTAAGTACTCTGAATGTACCACTGCCAAAACACGCGGAAAGTCATCACATGGCTTTTTTTTCGGCCTGGAGTTCGTAGTCAATAAACTCACTGGGACCGAGTGTATAAAAACCACGGCTGAGCTCCCTCTTCACCTGTCCATCTCCATTCATTATTTGCTCTCCACCAAATAAAAGCCATGTGCATCACATGTTCCGCCTCTCTTCCCCAAAAAGATGCCCGATACCAATGGATGTGCTTGGCCTCTCCTCTTGAGGAAATGGTCGCTCAATGATCAAGAAATTGCCATTTGAGAATTTACATGGATTTTGCCCGACCCAAAACCGCTCCATAAAACTCGCATGGCGTCTCGTTCGGAATATCAGAAGCCATAAATACTTGTTGACATTACCCATTCTCTGTGTCATCTTCGAGCCCTCGTCCGAAGAACAAATACGAAAGTTATCACTTGACAGATCCATGTGCTCTGCTTCTTTTCAAAAGACCCGCGAATATGAATGTGATCCGGCTAGTAGCCTACTTACCATTATCCCGACCTTCTGGCGGGTTCGATGTTCGTTTATGTTCCTTCGCTATGCCTGTAACCTACAAAGATGATGATACCAACGCCTATGCGTGTCAAAAATATGGCGAGGCTTTCCATGGCGTGAAGCGAACCGATGCATCGATAACGAACTGAAAAGGTTGCGGAAGACCGCAGACATGGCATTTCGCAAAGTGGCTTTCGTTGGGGGCCACAGCTGAATATGTTGCACTGTCCAGCACCCGTACTTCACATCACTCAGCATCCTGGGCAAGAATCTCGTGTACCAAGTAAAGCAGACATCGTGCTTTTCTCTTTGCAAGTTCTACATGTTTCATGAGAACTAGCATCTAGCCACAACCAACATAGAAAGCGGCTCGAAACCGCAACCTCTGGATTGGTATCGCGTGTGAATAGTTTCCCTTCCCATAATCATACCAACTAGAAATGTAGACAACCATCCCATCTCCGTGAAGTTTTCGTAACATCGTGGCATTCCAGCCTACCATGAAACCTTGACACATTCCTCGTATCAAAACTCATCATCCTTCCCGTCCGCATGGCCCAGAACACATAGCCTAGGCACTACCCGGCGGGCCGCCCATGTTCAGAAGGATATCTAACATGTCCATACCACCGATATCCGGTCCCATGGCCGTTTGATTGATCTCCGCACCCCACTGATCCAACAAAGGATCAAGTGGTAGTGCAAGCCAATCCTGATCTTGACCGGCGCCCCAACTCGCACCACTATTCGCCCATTGACTCCAGTTGGTATTGTTATTGCCGTTGGAGTTGTTGTTGTTTGCATTGTTGTTCTGGTAGTTCTGATAGTTGCCAGGCGGCGGCATGATGCTGATGGAATTGCTGTTGGGGTCGTAGGGTTCGGCTGAAATACCCCAAAGAGGTGTCGCGCGACCACTTGCGCCGAGGCCCATGCTAGGGGAGCCGGGCACGCTGGTACCAGTACCAGAAAAGCCCGTTTGCTGTGATCCCATGTATGCCGGTGCAAGGTGGTTGGTGTTGTTGAGTGGAGCGGGCGGAGGCATCAATGGTGCCTGATTCGGGCTCTTGCTGCCAGCGCGGGATATGCCACTCGAACCGTTGGCAGCCAGGCGCACGAAGCGCGAACGGATGCGGTGGGTCAGGGTTTCGACGAGGTCAGCGAAGCGGTTACCAACGTGCACATCGTCGACTATGCTCGTTCGTAGGGCATCAACTGAGTCGCTGAGCAGGCTAAGGCTGACGGCCACGTCTTCTTCGGTTGCGCCCAACGCAAATGTCTTGAGCAGTATTATGGCCACACTGACGATGCGGAAGAACGTGCGCACTGGCGCATGCCGTAGATATCCACCAGGATGCAGACCCTCCACCACGACTTTCAGTACGTTGCGTGACGCATCGATGACTTCGTTGATGTAGTGGCGATCGTTCGCGTACCACTTGACGAGTGTACTAAAGGGAATAGCGCCGCCGTCATCGTTACCGGTGCCATTGCCGTTGCTACTTGGCGTGCGTCCGTTCATGCCGTTGGGCTGAGCATGTGTCTGTAGCGGAGTATTGTGTGTGCAGCGTTCTACCACCGCCTGGAGAGCGAGCGAGTTGAGATAGACACGCGTGTACTCAAACTCGATGATGAGGACGTGGCGGAGTTGCGCCGGAACTAGAGGTTGTTAGACAAAGTGTGTGAGCAGTGCAATAGTAGTCTTACCTTGAGGGGCTCGGTCGAAGCATTTCCGCCACTCCACCAATGGCCCTTGGAAGAACTTTAGCATCTCCTCGTAGCCTCCCGACTTGAGCAACTCCCTGGTCTTGCGTCGATTGGAGAACAACTTTAGGTTACCCATCTCCATAACCTTGGCAATGCGAGCCCAGAAGTCGAGCACAAGGTCTTGAACAGCATGGCGTTCCTGGGTAGCAATGGACTCGAGCGGAAGGCGCTGGCCATCTGAGCGCATTCCAAACTGAGCTGGAGGAGCCTTGATGCGGCTGATGCGCTCTTTATATAGCTCAAGTGGCGAGGGGCCGCCGACTAGGTTCTCATCCCGCTCAAGCTTGGGAAGCATGGAGGTAAGACCCAGTCTGCCACTGGTCTGGGTGACGTATATGATGAGCAAGTCGCGAAGATGGTTCTTCCTCCGGTAATAGGCCTTTACGGTCGCATGCGAGAGGTGCTGATTTGCCTCTTCGAACTCGGTCTCGTTCGTCTCGTCGAAGACACCAATCTCGAACGCGAGCGTCATGGCGTTGCCCAGCAGCATCCAGCACATGCGGTCACTGCGCCAGCACGGCTCCAGCCAACTATCGATGCGCTTGTCACCCACGCCTTTGTACATATCAGCCTTCGGTCCTGCCTCGTAGGGGTCGTCGGGGAGAACGAGCTCGTCATCGTCATCGCCGGGAGGGAAGTGCAGCGCGCGAGGATGCCATTCGGTAAGGAGCATCAGACTCTCGACAGTGCCAAGTGTACGAAGGCCCTTCCGCGACAGAGGGTTCACGTCGGATCCAGGCTGCT
>Ga0265798_10005608_pt1 | contig 16767 bp, 13 predicted proteins | sample P3T30metagenome_FD_192430 | JGI IMG/M metagenome (GOLD analysis project Ga0265798, IMG submission 192430) | Plant litter microbial communities from East Loma Ridge, Irvine, California - P3 T30 | ecosystem: Environmental > Terrestrial > Plant litter > Unclassified | place: USA: California... | reverse complement strand
TGCTGGTGCTGGTGTCGGTGGCTCAGTCGGTGGTGGTGCTGGTATTGGCGGTTCCGTCGGCGGTGGTGCCAATGGCGGTGTTGGTGCTGGTATCGGTGGCGGTGCTCACGGTGGTGCCGGTGTTGGTGCTGGCGTCGGCGGCGGTGCTCACGGTGGTGCTGGTGCCGGTGTTGGTGGCTCTGTTGGAGGCGGTGTTCACGGCGGTGCTGGTGTCGGTGCCGGTGCTGGTGGTAACGCTGGTGCCGGTGTTGGCGGCTCTGTTGGTGGCGGTGCTTCCGGATCTGTTGGCGGTGGTGCTGGTGCCGGTGCTGGTGGCTCAGGCTCAGTTGGAGGTGGTGCTTCCGGCGGTGCCTCTGGCTCTGTTGGAGGCGGTGCTTCCGGCTCTGGATCTGGCTCCGGCTCTGGCTCCCACTACTAAGCGGTCGTAGCTGAAGCATCCCGCATGCTTCTTGTACATTAGACTCTGGATTGGACGAACGTTAGGATTCGAGATATGACTTTTAATTCATTACTTTACTTGAAACCTTTACTCTTTTGCAACTCTACCTTGATCTTCTATGTTTCTTGACTCAGACGAAGCAACTCTTTCTATCAACAATCTTCATATTCTCAGGCAAGGGGCAGACTCGGAAACAACACAGCTCCGTCGTAGCCACTAAGTCAGCCCTCACTCCAACATACCCAGCACAGCCTCCCAAGGCCTCAACTCCAGCTTCCCACTCTTCGCCTTCTCATCCAACTGCCTCTCGTCATAGTTGCCAGCAACCCACTTCTTCACTTTCAGATCACCCATCTTCTTCCACACTATCTGCTCTCCACTGAAATTCAGCACAGTAATAAACGCGTTCTTCTCACTCCACCGCCGATACGCAACGACCTTCTGATCCTCCATGTCGAGCATTTCGAAATCCCCATACACGAAGACGTCCTTGTTCTCCTTGCGACACTCGAGACCGCGCTTCCAGAATGCGCGCACGGAGAGCATACCAGGCGAAGGTTCAGGATTTGCGAGTTGAGCTGCGGCGTTGATGCTGGGATAGTCGTCGTTGACGCGCATCCAGGGCTTTCCGCTGGTGAAACCGGCTTGGGCGGATGAGTCCCATTGCATGGGTGTTCTGGCGCTGTCGCGAGCTTTGCGTTGCTGTATAATTAAGAATAAGTAGTCAGCTTATGTCTCATATCCTATCTTACAGCCTGGACTTACCATGATCTTAGCTGCTAAGGCCTGCTTTTCAGCATTGCCGGGGTAGAGGTCGCGGTACTTCTTGAAGAAGTTTATGCTTTCAATGTCCTTGTACTCCTCGGGTTTCCACTCTTTAGGCACGTTGCGCATGCCAATCTCCTCACCTTGGTATACATATAACGTTCCAGCGAGGGTAGTTTGCATCAAGCACAACAATTTTGCGCCATACTCGCGCCACTGGTCGCTGTCATCGGTGAACCTGCTTACACTTCGGGGCTGGTCATGGTTTTCCACGTAGAGCGAGTTCCAGCCGTCGCGCTCGAGCATCAGGCGCTGCAGCCTGTTCACGATCTTCTTCAGATCCCGCGCGTCCCACGGCTGTAGGGTATACTTGAAGTCGCCGGGTACATTGTCGATGTCAACCAAGTCGAAGACAAAGATCATGTTCAGCTCTTCGTTTTCGGCACCGACAACTTTGATGACTTCGTCGTCATCGCGGACGAATGGCATTTCTCCGACGGTGAGCGTATCGTACTTTGAGAGCACGTCGCGCCGAAGTTCCTTCAACCACTCGTGTAGTCTTGGGCCGTTAGCGTAGTATTTGTCACCAGGCTGGTACTTGTTGTCTTTGACCGAGATGGCCGCATCCGGGAAGGTCTGAACCTTCGATATCATGTTGATGACATCCATGCGGAATCCAGAGACACCCTTGTCGAGCCAAAAGCGCAGGATATCATGTACGGCTGCGCGTACATCGGGGTTTTCCCAGTTGAGATCCGGCTGTTCGGGTGTAAAGAGCGATAGGTAGTACTCCTGGGTCTTCTCATCCCAAGTCCACGCGGAGTTTGCCTCTCCCAGAATCTGCGCCCAGTTGTTCGGAGGTACGCGATTTCCTTCAGCATCGTACTTTGCGGGCTTCCAAATATACCAGTCACGTTTCGAAGACTCCTTTGATGAGCGTGAGTCCAGAAACCATGCATGCTCTTCCGATGTATGGTTGACGACAAGGTCCATGACGAGTTTCATGTCGCGCTTTTTGACTTCTTTGATGAGGTTGTCAACGTCGGCTAAGGTGCCATAGCTGGGATCGATGTCCTCGTAGTCTGCGATGTCGTACCCCATATCCGCTACAAAAAGTCAGCATCTGGTTCACACACATCTTCCGCACACAGAAGTTACCTTGTGGGCTCTTGTAAATCGGCGAAAGCCATATCACGTCGACACCAAGGTCTTTCAGGTAGTCAAGCTTTTGGGTGATGCCAGGGACGTCACCCCAGCCATCACCATTGCTGTCTAGAAACGAAGCAGGGTAGATCTGTTATCCGCGTCAATGTCTGCATCGGCATAATGGTATGTCGTCCATACCTGGTATACCACCGCTTCTTTCCACCAGCGGTGCTTGTCGGTTCCGACATACAGGTCTTTCTTTTGCGACATCCTGGAAATTCTACGCGATGAAAGGAGGCGTGATGTCGTGAAGCTTCGTTGTTTTTAGCATTGTGAGCCGCGGTGCATAGTGGTTCACGTCATAGCCGTATGTGGGTCGAGCCAGTCGCGATGGCCAACAGATGTAGTGCATCTCAACGCGTGGGTATCTACGTGGGGCGCGTCAACCTCCCGATGTCGCGGGGTAGCCGTTGTGCCGACACCCAGCCACTCAGACGGAGACACCAGCCTTCCCCTGGTATTCTCCATTTCGATGCATCTCCAGATGTGCTTTCTGTCGCAACGTGCATCGCAGCCTAGTGTCATTCGCGCAATATGGTAGATACTGTGAAGATCGCGTTGGCTGGCGTAGCTCACGCGCCAAAATACGTCACCAAGCGGCTGCACGGCTAGGCACGCGACCTCCTACCCTCCACAGAAACCGGATGAATGCTACCGTGCAACACGTACCTACAACATCACTCCATGTTATCCTCGTGTTCTTAAAGCTTCAGGAACCCCACCGAGTCCGGTCCGATAACACCAGCAACCAGCTAACACTGAAACCACGAGAGCTTCAGGAGCTATGACGTACGACAACGATGCTGAGGAAAGAGGCACGTCTGGCTCGCGCACCCCACTTCTAGGGAGATCAGCGCATCAGAGGATAGGACAGGAGAATGAAGGTCCTAAATGGACCTTGACGAGCGTGCTGCAGTTCTTTGGTGGTGGTATCTATGCTCCAGACTCCACGACCTACGACCCCCTGGAGATATTGCTCAATACCGAAGACGCAGACGAGAAAGACGAACTCACCACGTTATGGCGAGACAACAAGCTCAGTGAGCTCAACTTCGTCGGTGTTGTGGTGAGTCTTCGAACAGTTCTTTTCGTGGTGAACACACCCGGCGACATGCCTTCCATATGGCGCATACTTCACGCCGTATCGTGACACAGCTAAGACGAGCACCATCCGTTGCATTGGCTTTCTTCGATGAATATCGACGCTCTTCATAATAGTCGACATGCTAATATACGACAGGCCGCCCTTTTAGCTGGCGTTCTCACATCCACCGGAAGCTGGCCGAACATCTTGCCAAATGGGAAAGAATCGCCATGGTCTGTGCGCACATCATGGTACTGCGGTATCATATTGTCGCTTTTCAGCATTCTTACAGCTGCTGATCAGACCGTCCGACTGCACCGCCTTTCATCACATCGCGATGGATTGGCCAATATTCGAAAGCTGATTTCCAAGACGAATGGCGAGAAGAGCCACTCATCCAAGACTGGACGTCGGACACCTAGCTTGCTACAAATCGTCACATGGCAAATGCCAGTGATGTTTTTGACCTCCGCTACTGTCTGCATGGTCGTTGGAATGTTCCTGCACGTCTGGTCTGCCACTACACACCTGCACCATCCAACACTGTGGGACGATAATACCAAGGTACGTTCGTACGACATCCGTTCTACATAATGTTCTGACTCGTCCAAAAGGTTGCCGTCACGTTTAGTACTGTCGCCATTCTCGCAATGACGCTGTTCTTCGTCGGTCAGATTTCGCTTTACTCTCCAATTCGACAATGATGTCATACCCACGGACAGACGTTGAACAGATTTGGAATTTTGGGGGAGCCCATACTCGGCTCAGGCCTTCGAAGGCCTTCCTTCGTATCACTATAAAGCCGATTTTCAGCGATTTTGTTCCAATTCCACAAGTGTTTCTTCATTACCCGACTACTAGCAACTCCCATTCTGATTGTCGTGCTTGCGCTGGCCTCTGCAGTATCGTTTGCTCAGTGCGCCTGACCTAATCACGCAATTATTTCAAGGGTGTAAAGCGACGCAAAGCGCCTTCCTCAAGACTTTTCTAGCCAGTCACTCTGGTTCGTCAGGCAAACGCATTATACAACGCTCATGTCCACCTGTTTCACTACTCGAGCAAATTGGCCTTCGTCATTGCGGGGTTTCCCTTTCTACAGATAGGGCTTGGCTCGCCAACTCCCACGCGACCAATACAAATTTCCATATTAGGTCACCGCATTTGTTCTATACGTTGCTCACAGACTCAACCACGACCTTTATATCACAACGTCTTCCCCCAAACCAGCAATTTCCTATATACAATCCGCTCAAGCAACATCTCATGGCGACGGTATCAACAGCGGGCTCGTACGAGCAGTACAAGCTTGATACCAAGCGCTTCATCTTCTGGCTCACCGACACTGCGAAGAAGCGGGACTACGACATCGCTGATCCAGCCAAAACACAGCAACCCTCGAGACGGCTGAAAGGCCAAGCGAGGACGCAAGCAAAGCAAGCGACCAACCAAGCGACCGCGTCGAAGACCAACTATGTTATCTCGACGGAAAAGATCCTGGACTTGGCGAATCATATCGCAGACCATAAGGAGACCTCGACAATGCCCAAGTTTGTTTGGTACTCCTACAAGCGGGCTGTGAGAACGCGCCAAGCCTACGCCGACCGCTATGCCCAGGAAGAACTGTCGGAGACGGCTTCGGATGATGGCCACATCTACTTCCTGTGGCTGTTGAAACACTGCCACACGATTTTAAAGAAGAAGATCGCAGTGCAGGCGGTTAGCCGACCGGAGACTGCAGCACCTGCGCAACTTCGATTTAACATCGCGACTGAACCGACTTCAACGAAGTCTTTGCTCTCGGTATCTGCATCCGCACCACAGGTCGTTGGTGATAGCCAGGAGACCATAGCCGAAGACATTACATCTGCTGAGGCCGAACGAGAGGCACAAGGCCACAAGCTGGATGAGCTAGCTCGGAAATTTGAGCTCGACATGAAGGTCAAACAAGACGAGGAAGCTGAACTCGAAGCGGAGAGGAAAGCCAAAGAAGAGATCGCTTTGAGGAAGTCTTGCCTGGCGGACGATATGCGCATCATCGTCGAGCAGTTGGAGTCTGACTGGAACGACACTCACAAGACTGATGGCGACGAGGATTACTTGGATGAGACCCGAGCTACTCTCATGACGGAAGCTGCGTTCCACCTCATACGCCACACAGAAGAGGCCCTGGTGAAAGAAGCTCATGAGAAAGGTCTGCCGCCATTTGATCCCTCTCTCGATGACGATGACTTCTTCGGCAAGACGTCGAAAGCGCTCAGAAAGATCGAGGCGGAGCGGCGTTCACAACCGGGAGAGTATTTGTTCTTCGCATCGCGGTCGATCATCCAAGATGATGTTGCGAACCGACACACGAACGAAGACTACGACTTCCTAGTACACTACTTGCTTGAAGCAGCACTGGAACCAGTAAGTCTTCCTTGGTCCACCAAAGGTCTGATCCATACCCCCACTGATTACTGACAACTGTATAGCAAGCTAGAAAGTCACATGAGGAACAGTACCAGATGCCACTATTAGCAGTAGCATTAGACGCTCTTTCTCGCGAGTACGGGTCGCTAGGTGCTTTCGGATTTGTCTCAATGGCTCTGATATTCGCTGCCGAGTTGGCGATCAGAATTCGATCGAACGACAAAGAACATTGGGTGAGGCATTACGTACGAATGTCACGTCGGGCGAAGAGAGAAGAAACTCAGTTCGCATCTTGGCATGACCGGGGAATCCGCTTCCCACATCTACTTCAGCAAGTAACAGAATCAGGGTATACACACCGAGGTTTGATCATAGACCGGCCATTCGCCCATGCTCGGTACGCTAAGATGCGGATGTTGACGTCTGAGCATCTGTTCTGCGGTTTGCAGAACGACTACCCGATGCCGTGGTTCAGGACTGTTAAACTTCGAGACGAGGTGATGATGGGTCTCCAGGTGAGAAACGTTGCCAATGGCATTGGCGACAGGTCTGCGCGCCAAGAGGCCGCCGCTCGGTACATTCTTCCACCACGAGACGGCGACTTCTTGCGTAACACCATTCCGACTCTGAGAGCGAAGCTTTCCCTGGTTCACCTTTTGCTGCGCGAGGAAATGGGACTCGGCTTTGCCAATCTCAGTCCACAAATCTTCGCCATAGCCCATTTGTACAACTGCTTCCAAAAGCGGGGCTGGATTAACGGGATCTGGCCGGAAATTGAGCTCATCATGGACCGGCATTCAAAGAAGATCTTCTCCACCGCAATACCCACGAAACCAGATGAGTTTTACTCGCGCCTGTTGCTCGTAGCCGGGTACTCAACTACGTTCATCAAGAAAGTTCGGAAGACGGACAAGGACGTTTACAGTAGCCGCGATTTTGGGAAAGCCACCCACAAGACGTGTGAGCTGAAACCACTTCCGATGACGAAGATTCTCCGCGACTATGTCCACCAGAGGGAAACGGGAGTGCGCACCTGGTATCGCATGGATGAGGAGATGGCCAAGCACAGTAAAGTCTCTTCGCGGACGCAGGGTTCGGGCGACCTGAACATCTTGTCATTCATCAAAGAGCTTCGCAACTCAGACGAGCTTCCTCGCGTTCTAGACCGTCTGGAATTCGACTACATCAGTCTGACGTTGCAATGCAACGAACTTTGCGAGAAGATCGATACCGAACAAGCACAGCTTAGCGCTACTGGAGGGAAAATACACAAAGAGGCGGACTGGAAGTCGCCCACCAGCGACGGGTTCATGATTGTGGCAACGCTCCTTGGAGATCTCGACCGCGTTGTGATGAAGAAGAAGCGCAACCCCAAGGGGAACATGGACATGGCAGATACGACCAATGTTGTTGACGCAGCTGTTGGAGTGATGCAAGGCTTTCTGGATGGGCTGAAGAAGTAGGAGAAGAGGCGGACGGTCTGATTAGGCAGTTGACTTGAACAATGATACCCCAAATAGCATCTTCGCGGAGTAACTCGGATAGACCGTGATTGGAAAACTTCCCGTATAGCAACAATGCATCAAATCTCTGACCCCACACCATCTTCGCTTCATGGCTGGTTCACTGCACTGATATCAGACCGGCTCCCCACCTGTGTAACAATTCAGCTCATCCCATCTGTCGTGTAAAACTTACTCCGCATCTCTGCAACCCGGTTGAGATCCCAAAATCCACATCCGCCAATCACATCGAGGCACACGGGCTGCGGCTGACTGAAGGCTCGGGATCACGACGCCACTAATAAAGCTTCGTATATGCACTCCAGGTCTACAGTGCCCGTGGAATAGTGTGATAGTTTCCCGCGCCGGCTGGATCGCTGGGAGCCAGAAGTGTCGAGAAAGCTTAAAATGGAGCTAGAGTCTCGTGTGGTGGTGCCAGTGAAGTGTCTCAATCTTGCCCTTCTGCAACATGCGTCTTCTCAACCTCTATTCCGCTAGTCTTTTCTTGCTCGGCGCAGCACCTGCGTACGGCTATCCAAGCAATTCGTGTGAAGATTTGGCCTTGGTACTGCCTAACCGCACCTTCTTCCCCGCAGCATCAACTTACAACGCATCTATCCAATCGTACCCTTTCCTTCAACTACGGCTGCGTCCATCATGCATTGTCCGTCCAACATCCGCAGAAGATGTAGCAACCGTCATCAATATTCTGCAAGTGAGTAACAGCACCAAGTTTGCGATCAAAGGCGGTGGTCATAACGCGAATGTCGGCTTCAACAATGTCGATGATGGCGTCACAATCGACATGCAGAGCATGAACAAGGTTGAAGTTGCGCGAGGAGATCAAGTCGTGAGGGTCGGTGCAGGAGCGCTGTGGCAGGACGTATACGACGAGGCTGAGAAGCGGAAACTGACGGTACTTGGGGGTCGCATTGGCGTCGTCGGAACTGCTGGCTTTCTGACTGGAGGTAAGCCGGAATTCGTGTGACCAATCTATGAATAGGATACTGATTAACATTGTTCAGGAGGTATATCTTTCTTCAGCCCAGAGCGTGGATGGGCATGTGACGGCGTCGTCAACTTCGAGGTCGTACTCGCAAGCGGGGAGATTGTCAATGCCAACGCTACATCGCACTCTGATCTCTTCGCGGCGCTCAAAGGAGGGCAGCTCAACTTCGGTATCGTGTCGCGCTTTGACCTGAATGCCTTCCCTGCTGGTCCCATCTATGGTGGAAGAATCGTTTTCGGGCCCAATGCCACCACGCCTTTGCTTTCTGCGTTTACCAATTTCAAGCTCGGGGACTATGACCCATATGCAGCGGGCTGGGTCACTGTGCGATACAACCATACGGCAGCGACGTTCACTCCAGTGAGCATCATGTGGTACACACGGCCAGCGCAAAGGCCTGTGGCACTGCAGGCGATTTTCGAGACCAAGCCGCAAGTCATAAATGGCATGGTTGAAGCTCCCATTAGTGAGCACACCAGGAATGCGTCGAGACAAGTAGCCGCGAATCCTCAGCGCACCATCTGGGCAACGACCTCTTTCTCCGTCTCACCTACGATCATTCATCGCATCCACAGTTTGTGGAAAGAAGTCGTCCCGGATATTGCAGCACAGTACGCATATGCCAAACCGGTCGCGGAGATAACATTCCAGGCTCTTCCTGCACCTCCTCGCAATGGCGCATCACCTAATAGCTTAGGCTTTCAACCAGAAGAAACGCCAGAGAAGGATCTGGTTTTCTTGCAGATAATCTTCACGTTTGAAGACGTTACGGCAACCGAGGGGTTTGAAGAAGCTTTGATGGATCTGGTAAAGCTAGTGGAAGGCCTGACGAAGGAAGAGGGTGTCTTCCATCGATACAAGTATCTCAACTTTGCAGCATCGTTTCAGGATCCGCTGGGAAGCTATGGCGGAGTTGAGTTGGGAAGGATGAGGGAAGTGGCGAGGAAGTACGATCCAACGGGTGTTTTCCAGACGCAGGTGCCGGGAGGGTTCAAGCTATTTTGATACATGTGGGCGCGAATGTGAGGAGGAGCAAAGGGCGTGAAAACATCGCGCGGGCGCGTCGACGGGGTGGCTGGGACGCGTCCACGCCCGCGGGTGCGGGCGACATCGTCCAAACTCAAACTGGCTAGTGCAGGGGTGAGTTCCATCAAACCTACGCAACCACGACCGCCGTCATTTCGTTAGCAACTTGCGTCCAATATATCGAATGCGTTGCCCGTTGCTATGAACTCTACGCGATGTATCAGTGTCATTAAATATGGAAAGTTCCAAAGAAGGCGGATGTCAAGGCGTTCCGCTGAGCCGTCCGCGATGCTGGCGATTTGAATGCAAATGAGTACGTGTAACTGCTCCTGTGCTCTGGGTTCGCAAGGCGATGGTTGATTGAGACCGCACAAGGACGACAATTATCAATGATCGCGACTAGTATCGCTTCCGGCCTTACTTTATTACTATGCTGAACGCTTTCCCGAGGTCCTCAGATGGTACCTAGGTATGGTGGACATTACGAACGACACGTTCTCTCAACTCTTGATACCACTTGCAGGATCGCTGGCAACCTACTGCTGTCTGTCTGTCTAAATTGGTCGGATCGAGAGAAAATGGAGACAGTGAAGGGCCCATGGAAGTGGCGGCTTGCATTCACTGTGATGGGAATCGCCTAGCAAATTCTCTCCCTGAAAGTACTCTGTAGCACGGCCACAATATCCATACAACTCTCGGGAAAGCATTTGCCATAAGCAGCCGTGTTGCGCGTCGCAAGTTCTTCCTTTCGTTACATCAACCCAGCTGTAGGTACAGATCCTCAATTACAGTCAACCTTGGAACACATCAACAACCACCTCACAAAGTCCACAGGTTATCAACATACACTTGCAACCCTCGATCAACCTTTCAATACCCCGACATCCGCAGTCACACCCATACCTCGGCACTTTACTACACCAACAGCGCGCATACTCCCCGTGTCAAAATGGATCCTGTGACCATTGTTCTTTGGGTGTTCGTAGCCCTGCTGGAGATTTGGCTGGTCTTTGCACTCGCCTACGCCGGGCTGCAGAGATACGATGGACGGAACTTCCTCGAAAGATTTGTGGCCGCTTTGCTATTCCGGTTGTAGACGACGGAGTGGAACGAAGGTTGACGCATGACGCTGGATGGAGAACACACTTTGGGGAAATGGGGCGTTGCTAGAATTGAAGTGGAGTCGTCGTAATGTCACGCAGGATACATATCAACGGGACGCCACGTGGCGTAGTCGGACTTAGGCTGGGTGTGAAGTAGTCTTGTATTAGCCACATCTTCTATAGCTGCAGCTCATTCACCATTTCCTCCCCTGACAACCCTGCGAGCAAGTTCTTGACACTCTCCGTAGCCATCTGGACCCGTGTCTCAATCGTAGCGCTCCCTATATGCGGCACAAGGACAGCTCTTGGCTGCTTCAAGATCGGGTGATCAGCTGTGATATTGGGCTCATTCTCAATCACGTCCAGCCCAGCACCGAATATCTTCTCTTGATCCAACGCTGTCACAAGTGCATCAGTGTCGATGATAGGTCCTCGCGCAATGTTGACGATAACAGCGAGTTTCTTCATTTTGGAGAAGAAGTCTGTGCTTACGAGATGCTTGGTTTCGGGCGTGAGGGCGCATCCTACAATGACTACGTCGCTCTCTTGTGCGAGCTGGTCTATGCCGTTTGCTGGCTCAATAGGAATAGTAGCGTTCTTGATCAGGCCGAAGTGGTCCTCTTTGACGGGCTTGCCAGGCTTGGACGTGAGATAGATGACATTTTTGATCCCGAATGGCAGTAATCTCAGCAACGAAGCCTGCGCAATCCTTCCGAATCCCAAGAAGCCGATAGTTGATCCTCGGATTTGCGGGCCAGTCATGAGTAGGGGATGCCAGGGCATCTGAGGCCATTCGCCCTTTGCGACTTTCGTCATCGACTCTCCACCTCTTCTTTGGGCCATGAGAATGAGCATGATGGTGAGGTCTGCTACGGCGTCGGTGAGACATGTTGGCGTGTAGCCGAGGCGTACGTTGCGTTTCTTCAGCGCATTTCGGTCAACGTGGTCGGTTCCAACGGAGAATGAAGCGATGGCTTTGAGTTGAGATCCGGCTGCTTCTAAGAGTTCTTCATCGACTTTGTCTGTGAGCATGACTAGGATTCCGGTTGCACCTTTCGCGTTCTCGAGAAGCCATGGGCGCGGACATGGCTGCGTGCATATCGTCAGCAACGCGTCTTCCCGCCAGTGATAGAGATCTACCTTTTCGGATTGCCATTGCACAACTTCCAAATCTTCCTTCTTTGCATTGAGAAGCCTTTGCGCCTCGTCGATTAATTGTCGCGTTACAACGACCTTTGTCCTCGCCATGTTGGTGTTGATTCGTGCAGCTGAGGGGTCACCGCGATCGGCGTTGCGCGGGGTAGAGCTCGATTTCGTGGCAGTAGCACCGTCACGAGGATTTGGCGAGATGTGCTGAGAAAGTTGCGATAGTCTTTGCATTGGAGTTGGATATGTGTCAAGCCATTACTGTCTCGAGACATCCATCTTTACGACTTTACTGCCGGACATCATTGGCCCGAAGCATCCGCCAATAAGCGTTGGAGTAGCAAAAGCGAGTCCACCTTCGGATGAGTTGTCTCCTTGCTTTCCATCAATATCATGAACCAGGAGATGGGGAGTCGCTTATCGGGCATCGTGGAACTCGGAGCCTAGAACTGGACATCTGTGGAAACATCATTTCGTCGCTGCCCACGTATTGCGCCGGGAGGTGACGCTCCCAAAGTAGCAGGTACAGCCGATGCGCGCCCCACTCCTACGATATCGTCTCCTCTCCATGCGTCGCATCACACTTTTGAGTCCTATTCGGCGCTGTAATTGTTGATTATCTTTGACATAGACTTCTTCTTTTTTGCTCCATCGAAACGAGAGGAAGTCACCACCAAGCCAAAGTTAACATGGAGGAACGAGCGCGCATCCCTGTCGCGCCACCCATCGCCAATCCACTGCCTTCGTACTGGCACGACCCCAAGTCTCATCTTGCAAATGTCACTGAGCCAAAAGCTACAACGGCTACACAGACCTACGACTATGTCGTCATCGGATCCGGTATCTCAGGCACAATGACCGCCTACAATATCCTCAACACCTGGCCAGACGCGCGCGTGGTGATGTTGGAAGCACGTGAAGTCTGTTCAGGCGCCACAGGTCGCAACGGCGGACATACCAAAGCGGCAAGCTACCGTAGCTACACACATCATGCGCAAGAGCTTGGCAAAGAAGAGGCATTGAAGATCGCCAGGCTGGAATTCGCCAACATTGTTGAGACGCATTGTATGGCGGAGGAACTGGGCTTGAACTGCGAGAGTAAGTTATGTAACACCGTCGATCTTATCTACGATAAGCCTACCTTTGAAGCGGGTAAGATGGCTATTCAAATGCTGCGGGTCGATGCAGAGGAGAAGGAGAAGGAAGTGGGAAATGCTGCTTGGTACCAGATCCATGAAGATATCGCGAGCATACAAGACAAGTTCTCCGTCGCAGCGGAAAACAGCAATCCAACAAATGAAACGAAAGAGAAGCTGGCAGGCGCCTTCGAATACCTAGCCGGCAGAATCCACGCATATCGTTTTACGACCGGGTTGTTAGCGAAGTGTGTCGAGAAAGGACTACAGCTTTACACGAATACGCCAGTCCATGACATCCGTCCCTCGGCGAAATCAGAAGGCGAGAGTGGTAATCGCTGGGATGTTTGTACCCAGCATAGTACCATCACGTCCAAGAACGTCATCATCGCAACTAACGGCTACACACCCTACATCATGAAGGAGCTGCAAGGAGCCATCGTACCAATGCGTGGGCAAATCACCGCACAGCGACCAGGAACCTCGACGAAGCTGCCAGCCCCATTACCGACAACATACTCATTCATCTACCGCGATGGCTACGAGTACATGATTCCCCGGCCCCTGCCAGACGGAGGACAGCACATCGTTATTGGTGGTGGTTTGGGCCGTCTACCTCAGGCCGGTCCGAGCGAGTACGGAACGGTTGACGATAGTACCTTGAACCCAGAGATCTCCAAGTACCTCAACGAGAGCTTGACTGGGTATTTCGGTAAAGATAATTGGGGTGAGAAGTCCAAAGAAGAGGCATCGCGCCGTGTGGTACAGGAGTGGACGGGTATAATGGGCGCGACGGCTGACGGACGGCCATTTGTGGGCGAGGTGCCAGGTAAAGAGGGCCTGTGGATATCCGCGGGGTTTAATGGCCATGGTATGGTGTTGTGTTTAAAGTCTGCGGAGGCGTTGGTGAAGATGATGGAAGCTGGAAGTAGGAGTGGGAAACCAGAGTGGTTTCCTGAGAGCTTTTTGATGACACAAGAACGATTGGAGAAGTGCAATTTTCGTGGTCGTACCGATATGCAGGTATCTGACTGATTAATCTGATAGATCATCCGTTACCAGACACTCTGATCTCACTACAACATACCCAAAGATAGTGCAGATGTAGTGTTTTGTTGTAAGATGACACCTCAACGTGACACAGCTCTTGGTAACACACTTCTTTATCTCTTACGATCTTTCCAGTCCTCTCTTGCCTGTACAGGTACTACTACTGCTGCGTCTGGTCTAGCCTGTTCTAACCTTAATATTTAAATGTGTAGGCTATTCTTTTTTTATAAAGTAGAACTAGAGTTTAGTTAATAGCACTTTAGGTGTGTCTTTGCAAAACTAAAGAGCCTATCTAGATACGAGCACAAAAGCGATGCACCAACCCAGCAAATGCAGAAAACTAGCCTTCCTGCAACCCCGATCAAGCGTGCTGCAGCATAAGCCTTCGGCCTCGACTGCTCGAAGATGTCTCTTCTTTTTGTATGTCCAGGTCGTTCCCGCCGGAACCATCGGCACTCTGGACCTAGAGTTCCTTTCAGCTCTTTCACCCATTCCTTCCTAGTATATAACATGTCGCGTTCTCCATAGAAGCCTCCATACTTCGTGTATCCCGGCCGAACCGACCAGTGGACTTGCCCAGGACGCCTGGTGGCTATAGTAAAGTACACTTTCGCACCCCGTTCCTCGGCTTCAACAATCCACGGACGCATTATTTGACAGATCTTGTGTATTTTCCGTGCCACACGAGGTATGGCTCTGGCTTTGAAGATGTCAATGCCTAGCTCGGTGCGGAAGGTGATGTCGAGTCGGAAGTTTGGGGGCCAGGTGCAGTCCGAAAGAGCTTTCAAATCGGATGCGAGTGTTTTGACGCTGACAGAGTCGGAGCTTCCTTTATCCAATGATCCCTTGATAGTTAAATTAGGAAGCTTCGCATCGCGTGGGGTACGCCCCGCTCCGAACATATCCGCGCTGAGAAATTCTGGGAGCTTGGTCGGCGTAGTGATCTTGAAGTGCGGGTACTTTTCGTAGAGTATGTCAATCATCTCTGCTGCGAAAGGTGGGTAAAAGTGCGAAATCCAGGGCGGCTCCCAACGCTTAGGTGAACTGTTCTCTTCCCGGTCTGATCTGGTATCCCCATAAAAGCGGCCGTGGAACTCCTTGAATTCCTTGAAATCATCGCAGAACTGCTGGACGTAGATTGTTTCTCGATAGTCTTGCGTGAGAATTTTAGATAAGATCATGTCGCGTATCTCGCGTGGCAGGCGCGTATACGCGGCTTTGGTGATGCTGTGCAGCCTGCTCGTTGTCAGTAGATGTAGATGAGGGCGGCTTCATGGGCATATACTCATGATGATCTTGTGTCACCTGTTCATTGATTAACATGTTGAAGCAGAATATGAATGTGACATAAAAGACAGTAGCAGTTCAAGAGACTTCGAAAGACAAAGGAGGTAGCTATGGTGCCGGGGCACGGCACGCGGCGAGAGTGGCTGGATGCCTGATCGGTGGCGCAGCAATGCAAGACCGGCCATCGTTGCCGGTTACATGTATGCAATGCAAGCATTGTAATTATGTTCCGAGCTAATCGAGAGCAGCGACTGTCTTTGCGAATGCCAGTATAGAAGTTCTTGTTGATATGGTATCCAATGTCAGCTACGACAGGTAGCCCCTATCGAGTTTTTGAGTATACAGCTGGATGGAAGATGCAACGATTGAAGATAGAACATGACTGAGAAGGGATCGGAATGGTGACTTCAAAGATGTTTTCTAGATGCACACTTGGGATGGGAGTGAATGCTGGAGGTCTGTAGGAATAGCTTGGTCGAGTTGATGGTGCCCCACTTGGCGCGAAACGTCATCAGTGGCAGTGGAACATTCCAAGCCACGAGCCACTGCGCGGCATTCACAAGCCCAGAGCTTCAACAACCGCGACTGCCCTCTACAACCACCAACAAGTCGCACATCACTTCTCTTATATACAGAACAATAGCCAATATGTCTGAGAAAACTAGCACGGAAAAGGTAAGCGAAAAAGAGACGAATGAGGATGGGAGCCCCCACTAATAGCTGCAGCCTCCAGAGAGCCCGACTACGGCGCGTGAGCTCGACTTCGACGATGATAATGATGGCCCGGCATCTGCGACCCAAGAGAATGCTACTTCACCCTCACCAGCCTCCAAGTCTCCCAAGCCTGGCGTGCGCTTCAACGAGGAGGCCACCGAGATCCCACCCCAGAAGCCCCCACGACCAGTCGACCCCCAGGTGCAGGCGCAGAACACGCTGATTGAGGCCTTCCCCGATGTTGACCCCAACGTCGTCAAGGCGGTCTTGGTGGCCAGCGGAGGCAAGGTCGAGCCTGCCTTCAACGCGCTGCTGAGTACGTGGCTGCCTATTTGGTTCATGGTTGTGAGGGGTATAGCTAACCAGCGCAGGCATGTCGGATCCCAACTTCAAGGCCGATGAGGCTCCTCCGCCCCAACCGCCACGCCCACAACCCCGTAGTCAGCTCGAGCAGGACGAGATATATGCGCGGCAACTGGCTCAGCACTACCAAAGTCAAGGCGGTCCGGAGGGCCAGGGCGGTTACGGATCGCGTGGCCAGGGGCAGCGACAACGGCCTGGTGAGCCCGAGCGGGAGCACAGCTTCTTCGATGGTACGATGACGCGACGTCAACATCTGTGCAGCTACTAACAATGGGCCAGACGACCTCCCTGAGATCCGCAAGAACATCGAACAGGGCTTCGAGGAGACAAAGCAAACCGTCACAAAGTGGATCAGCAACTTCACCAAGAAGCTCGACAGCGGCGAGATGGAAGAGTACGACAGATACGGCAACGTCCAGTACACGGGAAGGCAACCACCACCGCAGCAGAGGCAGAAATTCGGCCCGTCGCAGTCAGACCAAATGCATGGCATTCGCAAGTAAGCGGAGCAGCGACGGTCGGCAGACC
>Ga0265798_10005605_pt1 | contig 16774 bp, 16 predicted proteins | sample P3T30metagenome_FD_192430 | JGI IMG/M metagenome (GOLD analysis project Ga0265798, IMG submission 192430) | Plant litter microbial communities from East Loma Ridge, Irvine, California - P3 T30 | ecosystem: Environmental > Terrestrial > Plant litter > Unclassified | place: USA: California... | reverse complement strand
GACTAGTTATAGAGAGTAATCTTTGTAGGGTCTTGGTAAAAAGGTACTATATACTTGTTAGTGCTATATACTTATAGAGTACGTTATCTCTTTTAAACTTTTCTACTAACAATTCTAATCTCGAAGGCCTGTTCTTGTAACCTCTAGTCCTTGTAATACATCTTCACTACGCCAGCTGTAAAGAATAGACATGTAATCTGCAACTCCCCCTCCCCATAAAGCGCCTCTCGCTTTCTGCTTCAACATATTGCTCCTATTATTTATGACTGCTTCCTGCTCTTCCGGTGTTATCATGTAGTTTGGTGTGCAGCCAGACATTGCGGATAACTTTACTGCGTGCCGTGCAACAGCATTGGCCCAGTCCTCTGTTGCCTCAAGCGTTGGCTCGATCACGACGTCATATTTACCATACTTTGAGACCGTCTGCGCTTTTGCCTGTGCTTGTATTTCAGGACACTTCTCCGCTGCAGCAGTGACTATGTATGCAAAATGCTGACCAAGTTGATCGCGTTGATAAGTCCCGTTCGGTGCGGCACCCATCTGGTTAGGGCCTGGGAACAGAAAATTGGGAAAATCTCTGCTCATCAGACCGTGAAGAGTGCTCTGGCCCTCAGACCGTGCCCATTTCGCGTCCATGTCGAGCCCGTTGCGTCCGTACATCTTTATTCTGCTCCTCTCAGCCGGACTTCCAGACGTTGGTGGCCTGAAACCAGTGGCGAAGATGAGTATGTCAACATCGTACTCGCACCCGTCTACTTCTACACTGTTGGTACCGATCCTTTCGATTCCCCTCGCACTTGTTGGCACAAGTATGACGTTGTTTTGATTAAAGACGGTCAGGTAATCGTCACTGAAGCAAGGCCGTTTACACCAAGATGGATACCATGGTTTCAGAGCTTCCGCAGTGACTCGGTCTTTGACAACACTGTCGATCCTTAATCGTCGAGACTCCTGCTGTGGTAAATCTAGATTCTCTAGTGTAGCAATATAGTTAGCAACCTCATCTGTTTTATTGGCGTCTAGGCTGCTTGGGTTCCCGATGAGAGCGCTGTACGAAGGGAGTTTGGTCCATTCGTCTCTAACCAGGTCGATGTCGGGTTTAGTTGGATCGTTGGTTAAGAAAGCATTGAAGTTTTCAGCTCTGTCTCTCTGCCAACCAATGTGCGTAGCAATTTCGGACCGCCACGTGTCCGGATGGGTCGGCTTGTTGTTTCTGGGGCCAACAGCACTAGGCGTGCGTTGAAAAACATACAACTGCTTCGCCCAGCGAGCGAGATATGGCACAGCCTGAACAGCCGTGGCGCCAGTACCCACAATGCCTACTCGTTTGTTCTTCAATAAAGTGAGACTAGGGTCTTCCTCAGATCCTCCGGTGACGCTGTATTGCCAACGACTGGTGTGGAAAGCTAGTCCCTTGAAAGCGTCGATTCCTGGAATATTCGGTAATTTGGGATAGTGTCCAATGCCGTACGCGGTCAAGACAAACTTGGAGCGGATCAACATCGACGTGCTATCCTTTTCAACGTGCAACTTGGCTTCCCACTCGGAGCTGTCATTGTCCCAGACCAAACTGTCGACTCGCGTTCCGAACTGGGCCTTGTCTTGGAAACCAAAGTGTGCCGCAATACGCTCAGCATGACCCCTTAGTTCTGGGCCGAACGAGTATTTGTACTGTGGCACGTATCCTGTGTCCTCGAGAAGTGGCATGTAGATGTAACTTTCAACATCGCACTGGAGTCCAGGATAGCGGTTCCAATACCACGTGCCGCCAAATCCCATGGCGGTGTCGACAAGTCGGATGTGGTTTGGCTCTACGCCCGCCTTGATAAGGTTGGCCGCGAATAGAATACCTCCATACCCAGTACCAACTATAAGAAAGGTGAAAAAGTCTCCGTCTTTCAACGCGGCTTTTTGTGGAACATTCGGTCCGCAGTCACTGCTGGATGCTTGTGACGAGCTCTCAGGCCGGACCCAGGGATCAGCTTGGAAGTGCTTGAACTTGTCTGAAGTAGCAAGATCTATCACATATTGCCCCAGCCCTTCAGGGTGATATCTCTTGTCTCGCTCTTCGTCATACTTTTGTCGAATAGTGGGTTCACTCATTTTCTGTATTGCTATCTCATCAGGGACTATCACTCTAAAAACCTTGCGCTAACAGTTTGGTGTACAGTACCTTTTGAAAACACTAGGATATAAAACTGATTATTTAATTGGATCCGCTGAGCGAAAGATTCGGCTGCGAAATGGTAGAAAAGAATAGTAGATGTCGTGCGAGGTCCTACCTAATATTTAGTCGTCCAGCCGCAGGGTAAAAGTTTTAGGAACAGTCTAATCTTAATCCACTGCACCTATCACTCGGACATTTAATTGTAGATCTGCACGGCTAGCTCGGTCCTTTTTTTGTATAGGCCATACATGTTGAGGAAATATAGGCTCGGTCTAAATTCTCCAGTACAAGGATGACTCGTGCGGTAGGCACAACCAATAGCGCGGCAAGGCACACACATTCTCTTGGAAGCACAATGGCTTGATAGATAGGAAATCACGCGTCAGGGCTGTCACAATCATCCTACTCGGCTCCCCATAGTAGTATAAACTACTAAAGTGACCTTATTCCATAGTACTAACGTCTGTCCCTGCCTGACGATGAACCCTGTGTGCCGAAAACGGTCAAATAGATCGCAAGGATTATAGAGACGTTCACGATCCTTGTGATTCGATGGGTCTTTTTCGGGACGCAGCGTTTTCGGCACACAGAGTTTTTCGGTACGCTGGGAAGGATGTTAGGTCAGTGCAATAGTATGTTTTTAGGGATGTTAAGCGTGTTTTCAAAACGGCCTCGGTACCCTATTTCTGCGCTAGCCTTGAAACAGATTGATTGTGAACTTTGCTTGACACCTGAAACTAATACACCGAGTCCCGCTACAAACGACATCGGCCTTGTAGTGAGTCAATAATGACGACATAGTATGGAGAGTGGCTGTGGAGTGGGTCCTATTCCTTGTAGCAGGTCAGCATGTTCAAATTGCTTTGTCTCTAGCACTCTCTGCCAAGCCAAAAACTATGAAATTCTACGCCTTTAGCCCTGCTCCAGCGGGTGGGCTCTTGCGTCGAATATTACCTCCTTCTATTCCTAGCACGCCATTGAGACAACGATACGTGCACGGATTAAAGATTGCATCTAGCTTAATTGTTGTCTTTAAATAATCGTACTTGCCACCTACTTAGTACTGTGTTAGCACCAACGGAACTAACCATGTCACCAACACTTTGGATAGTTGTTGCTCTCTTTGTAGGTACCCGCCCGAAACGATTCAGTGTTGATCCTTATCTCTCCGAGTTTTTCTTATTTATTGACAATTACAGTTGACTTATCGCTTCTGCCGGGTGATTTACAATCTTTATTTGCATCCCTTAGCCAATGTTCCTGGGCCCAAACTATTCGCCATCTCTTGGTTACCGCGGTTATGGCATCAGCAGATTCGAGGCACACACTGGAAAAATCTGGTAGCATTGCATGAGAAATATGGTCGTATCGTTCGGACAGGACCAGACGAGGTTTCCAACGCCTCTGCTGAGGCTTGGAACGACATCTGCGGTAGCAAGACGTTCGTACGAGACCTGAACTTTTTGCGGGTAACACAACTCGACGAACATCATGGTTTCATCTCACCTGTCAAGAAAGAGAACAACACTGTGCGGCGTCTCCTGCAACCTGCATTCACCGATCGCTCTATTCTTCGACATGAGAAGATCCTTGATAAGTGGACAGAAAAACTTAGGCTCAATGTCGCTGAAGAGCAAGGACGACCAATTGACATAGCCCAGAAATTGGTCTGGCTGACTTTCGACATAATGGGTGTGTTGAGCTTTGGGGAATCGTTCGGATGTCTTGACCATAACTTTCAACATGCATATCTTAAAGCTATTGAGCTGGGTGCACCATTTTTGTCACTCCTGCAAATTATCTTGCGGTACAAGGCCACCCGAGGGCTCTACAATTTGTTCCTTAAATTACCATGGATGAAGCTCTGGAACAGCCTCAGAGTGACGGCAGAAGCGAAAGCAGCAAAATGGATCGAAAACGCAGACGAAAGTAGAAACGATGTCATGAGCATCATCTGGAAAGCTATGCAGGACGAAAACACCACTATCTCTCAGAGACAGGCGGACGATCTGGCGTCGATTCTTTGCTTGGCTGGAGCAGAGTCAACTCCAGTCCTCATGTCTGGCATGATCTGGTGGATTTTGAGCACCCCACACGCGCATGCGAAACTTAAGGAGGAGATTCGAACCGCCATCCAGGAGTCGTCCGAAATTACCGTGCACAATGTCTCTAAGCTTTCGTATCTCGATGCTTGCATCATGGAGAGCTTAAGGCAGCACTCGCCGTTCTCAATTGCCATTCCACGCATCGTGCCGGAAGGCGGTGCCATGGTTGATGGGTACTTCTTGCCTGCAGGAACTGTTTGCGGTGTTCCACATTGGGCCAGCGCCCACTTGAAGTCGAACTTTGCTGATCCTGAAATGTTTATTCCTGAACGTTGGTTGCCAAATCCTGGACCTAGGTACGCCGATGATAAAAAGGATTCGTTCAAACCGTTCGCTAAAGGAAGTCTTGATTGTATTGGAAAGCGGTACGTTAAACTTAAGAGACTGAACATAAGCTTAAATTCATTTGCTGACGATTTACGTCTCCTAGCTTGGTCTATCATGAGGTGCGCATGGTTATGGCCACACTTTTTTGGCACTTCGATATGGAGCTGTGCCTAGAGTCCTACGATTGGGTAGCTGGGGAAAACGCTAGAATAAGAATGATGAGAGAGAAAAAAGCTCTTTTTATTATAGCAACCTCTTCTAACAGTGATAGTGCTGAATTATAATTGTAGAAAGTAACGTTCTCTACAAGCGAGTGGAACTTCTAAGTAAGTTGGACGTCGTAGTTCGTCCCGAGTCAGGATGAAGCTTGTACCAGGCTTTTTCTTTGTACATTCTCCAAGCCTACTCTATCAAGCGCTCGCAGCAAGGTTGAGCTAAAGGAAGCGAAGAAGCTGCTTTGTTCGATTCCGGTTCTAACCTCTTGAACCCAAAGATGTAGCTTTTTCTGTTGGCTGTTAGCCGGGCATTTCGGAGCGCTGAGGTTGGGCTTCCTCGTGATGCAAGCAACTGGCGCGAACGAGTATCCACTCAATGGCAATGACTGATTAGCGTTGCAGTCTTTAGCGATGATGTCCTTGTCATGCATTAGCCATATTATGCTAGCCATGCATGGTAAGCGTGCGCTGCTACATCGGCGCAGCTTAGGAGGGGTTTGTTCTATTCATCTAGTGTCTGACTGACGAGAATGTGTTAGTGTCATAGCTTTGATAGGGATCTAGGGCACTAAACCATACTAACTCGTTTACAAGGGTGAGGCTTGCCATGGTCGACACGCAACGCATGTTACATGACAGGCGTCACGAAGATATGGTCGTGCACTGCTTACGTGGAGTCAGAACTTCTGTAAGCGCTATTGTATTCTAGACGCCGTATGCGCTTGAGGTCCGTGCCGAGGCCCCATCGATTTGGTGACTGAAATGTTAGGTACACGTAATGAGATCAAATCTAACAGGCTATAGATAGCCTACACAACTACACTATCAACGATGCGATGGATCGACTGGTGACATTCAGAAAGTGTACACGTCCACAGCCACACTCGTGAATGTGCGGTGAGTCCTAAATAGGCCCGTTTTCGCCAGACTACCCTGACCTAGCATTGTGTTTTCAGCCAGAATGTAGGTCCTTCTTTTCAAGGGCCGTTTGAAGTTTTGGGTGCTTAGTTACTCAATGTATCTCAATGTGTTAAAATTGAACCGTGGGTTTGTAGCAGAGTCCGGGTGGTTATCTGCTCCGAGGCTGTTCCGGCTAAGGCTTTACCTAGGCGCTTATCCTATTACACCTAGAGTCTGTGTGACTCTAACCTAACCCCTACCTACTACAAGGTATACCTACTCTATTTACTAGCGTGCCCTAGAGCTAGCTGTAGAGCTAGCTGCGGTTCAGAGTGATACGTAAGATGTTTTTTACTTTCTTAAATATATTACGCTTGTGAGTACTCTTTAGCTAGGCTCCAGCTCGTTGAATTACGTATCGGTCCGTTCTTTCAAGTGCTTTCCGCTGTTTCCGGCGCTATACTATGATTAACAACACAGTCAAGGCCTAAACCACCTAGATGTAGAACTTTGCTCTGCCATGGCAACTGGATGGTATGGGCATATAATTGGATACTGGGACATTCAAAAAGGCGATACAGAATACTCGCGTTTACTTTCCCCATCTTATTGTCTTCCAATCCTCTGAATTCTGTTTCTACCTTGTGTCAACATGTTGTCTGAAAAAGATCTTTATCCATACTCCGTTTCCGTGGATCGGGAGATTGTGGTGGGATCTGGTGCGCTCACAACACTTCCCGTTCGAATTCACAAGCACAATGACCTTGCAGACGCCGGTGCGATATGTCTCACGGGCGATTGGGGTCGCATCATGAGAGATGGACAAGACAAGAAGTCGAACGGCTCTCCATGTCTTGTGGGAAACTGGGGAAGTTTCATATGGCCTGAAAGTATTCCAGACAGATTGGGATTACTGTGCTACCTCTTGGATCTCGGCTGCTTTCACGATGGTATGTCGTAACTGTCGCTTTGTTCTAGTTCATGCCAACACCGACCCTTGCTGACTGTCAATCCTTGGTAGACATATGTGAGGAAATGACCATGGTAACTGCAAATGCAGAGCACCTTGACCTCGACGCCGCTATGGACGTTGAGGACAACAGGTTACTAAACATTGACTCACGGTCTGCCAAGACGAAAGAAATTGTCTCGACGGCCATCCTGGAATGCATCCGAGTTGACCGCGTGGGAGCTCTTCGGATGCTTGAAGCCTACCGTAAGAAATGGCTCGCTATTATGGAGACATACAACACAGATGAGATAGATAATCTCGATGATTATTTCTTCTATCGGGCGAATAACGGTGGTATGGGGTAAGTTGGCATCTCGAGCGTAGATATCGTAACGCGTTGTCCTAATGTTCATTGCTAATCATTGACAGCGCGTACTACGCAATGCTTGAGTTTTCCCTGGGAATCGTTGTGACTGATGAGGACTATCAAATGATGGCTATTCCTATTAAACACGTCGAGCGCTGCATGCTCCTAACCAACGACTACTGGAGCTGGCCACGTGAGAAAGAGCAAGCCAAGACACAAGAGACTGGAAAAATCTTCAACACTGTTTGGTTTCTGATGAAACAGGAGCTGTGCACAGAAGAGGAGGCAAAACTGAAGGTTTCCAATATGGTAGCTGCTGAAGAAGCTAGATGGGTTGATGTCAAGCATCAGTTATACCAGGATCATCCAAATCTGCGACGTGACTTGGTGAAGTTCTTGGAGAGTCTGCACACCGCGCTTGCTGGCAACGATTACTGGAGCTCACAGTGTTATCGCCACAATGATTGGGCTCACGTACCGGAACAGCCCTCAAAGAACCATCCTAAGGTTCATGAACTCGTTAGTCTTGGCAAAGCTGTAATGCGAGGTGGGCTCCAGGAACCAGGGGTGTGGAACGCCCCTGACTCTCAGACACCCAGCGCTACTGCGGAATCCGATTCGGAATTTACGCAAAATGTAGCTTCGGTTCTTTCTTTCCTTAACAAAACCTCTCCGCAAGATGCACAAGTGGGTACGACCTCACCTACAACAGCTTCGGACACCAATTCACAGGCTAGTGCTGAGATATCTACTGAGTCGCGGTCGGTTCCTATGACTTCCGAGTCAGCACCGAGTTTGTCTTTCCCCGAGCAACCAAAAACACGCAATTTCGACACAGACATAATTTCTGCCCCTATCCAGTATGTCCAGACATTACCATCAAAGGGATTCCGGACAACTTTTATCGACTGCCTTAACAGATGGCTCGAGATATCCCAGCAAGAAATGGAGTGCATTAAAGAAGTCATCAACAAATTGCACGATTCCTCGCTGATCCTGGATGACATCGAAGACGGTGCAAAGCTTCGTCGTGGATTTCCTGCAACTCACATCGTCTACGGCACCAGCCAGGCGATCAATAGCGCAACATTTCTATATGTGCAGGCCGTGGAAGCTATTTATAAAATGGATAACAAGGAAATGATGGACATACTTATGAGTCATCTCAAAAGATTATTCTGTGGCCAATCGCTGGACCTCTACTGGACTTTCAACAGGAGATGTCCAACTGAAAATGAGTACTTCGACATGATCGAAAAGAAGACGGGCGCTCTCCTTTCCATGGTGTCAGAACTCATGCTCGCAGCTAGTCCGACCTATAAGGCAAGCAGCCTGTGTCAAAAACATCTTATTCAAACGGCATTTTCCAACTTTTCACGGCTTTCTGGCTTATACTATCAGGTGCGCGACGACTACATGAATATCATGTCAGCTGACTATGCCAGCAAGAAGGGATATGCCGAGGATCTTGATGAGCAGAAGTTTTCGTACATGTTAGTCTATATGGCGCAGAAGACGCCGGAGATGATGGACCAAGTCGAAGGGATGTTTAAGGCGATGAAAACTGGTGACGCTAATGCCTTCGAGACAAAGAGGTTTATCGTCACGCTCTTGCACAAATCAGGATCTTTGGAAGCAACCAGAAATCTGTTACTAAATTGGGAGCGGGACATTACAAGTGAGATCGAAACACTTGAGAGCGAGTTTGGTATCCCAAACTCGACTTTAAGATTGCTTATGGAGAGCCTTGGAGTGGACGCCTAAGCTATTAGTTATTCTTTTTAAACTTTTTGTCGTAACAAGAGCATAAAGCTCAGGCTCTACTAAGCTCCTTTTTCTTTTTACTAGAGCTTGTTTAATACTAGCGAGCTCTGACTAGTAGATAAAAACAAGTTCTCTTTATAAAAGCTCATCGTTATTATAGAAATCTACTATTTATTATTAATATAACTTATAAAACAATAACTTTTTATATCTACTAGGTAGAGGCATATTACTATTTTGGACTTATGATACCCCGTATAGCATCAGGAAATCGTACGGATTTGGCTCTTTCGTAGGCCGGAGTTTCCAGATACGGACATCCCGTCACGTCACGGCGGGAAAGCATTCAACACCGCCATGCTGTTTAGCCTTGCTCCCAGAGCTTGTTCGCATCCACGTAAAGCCATGTCAATAAGTAGTACTTGAGGAAAGTAAGAGATCAAACGTCTCTTTAGTACAACCCCAGTCGGATGACTACAATGCATCTGGAAACTTCTTCCTTCTTTCCCCTCTTGTCAGACAGCGTCCAAGACCCATCTCGGCGCAACCGCCGACCACAACACACCCACACAAACAACCGCGGCTCCGCTCCGACAACAACACATAACCCCCACACTCAGCACCACCACCAAGCTGAACATCGTGAAAGCTTTTTTCCAAAAACCCCGTGACCTCTTCATGCGGAGGATACGCTACCGTATACAGTTTAGCCCCCTCCATAGCTCCGGGACGCACAGCTCCAGCCCTCCAACCTACCCAACGGCAGGCCCTGCAGCGCGCAGGTAGTATTGCGGACTTGCATGCGCTCCCATTCGTGGAAGTATATCTGCGTCTGTCGTTTGTTGCGGTGTGGGGTCTGGGTGACGACGTTTAACAGAGGATTAACCACAGAATTGTCATGCCCCGCCCCGCACCGAGGGTAAAGTCTGGGACCGCGTCCTCGTACCTTTAGAGGGAAAGAGGGTAAACAACGCGGGCAGCTGATCTGTTGGCATGCCCTTTTTGGCTACGTTTCCTGTTCGCACGGCCTAGGTGCAAGCAAGTGGTTTTTGGCGCTGCCGGGTGATTTGAGCTGTCATCTTGGGCCTTTCTTTTCCTAGGACGTGACTTGTCCTCTCTCTCTCTCTCTTTCCCTTTCCCGTCCCCTTTCTTCTGCTTCCCCCTTCTTCACTTTACTTTTCTGCCTGGCCGAGTGTCTGAAGTTGGAAACATAGACGAGGAACAAAGATTACTGGTGCTTACTTCTGTCAGCATGGCTACCACTACCGAAGTCAAGGCTAGCAAGGCGAATATCGGTGTTTATACGAACCCCGCGCACGACCTTTGGGTCGCTGAGGCGGAACCGAGTCTAGAAGAGGTTCAGAGAGGCGGAGATTTGAAGCCTGGCGAAGTCCTGCTCAATGTCAAGAGCACGGGCATTTGCGGCAGTGACATTCATTTCTGGCATGCGGTACGTTTCTGTCAGCCCCGAGGGCTCGTAGGAAGCGACGTGAAGAATTATTCTAACTTGAATGACAGGGTTGCATAGGACCTATGATTGTAGAAGACACACATGTCCTAGGTCACGAATCCGCCGGCACAGTAATGGCCGTCCACCCCTCAGTCACCAACCTCAAGCCCGGCGACCGCGTAGCCATCGAACCAAACATTATTTGCGGCGAATGCGAACCCTGCCTCACTGGCCGCTACAACGGCTGCGAACGCGTCCTCTTCCTTTCCACGCCCCCCGTCACAGGCCTGCTGCGCCGCTACCTCAAGCACCCAGCCATGTGGTGCCACAAGCTCCCCGATAGCATGAGCTTCGAAGACGGTGCTATGCTCGAACCCCTCTCCGTCGCACTCGCAGGAATGGACCGTGCAAACGTCCGTCTCGGCGATCCAGTCATTGTATGCGGCGCTGGCCCCATTGGCCTCGTCACGCTGCTCTGCTGTCAAGCCGCGGGCGCCACACCCCTCGTCATCACCGACATTGACGAGGGACGGCTCAAATTTGCAAAGGAGCTCGTTCCCAACGTGCTCACACACAAGGTGGAATTCAGCCACTCACCCACAGACTTCCAGGAAGCAGTACTCAAGTTGACCGAGGGCATCGAGCCCGCAATTGCTATGGAGTGCACGGGTGTCGAGAGCTCCATCAACGCGTGCATTCAAACTGTCAAGTTTGGCGGCAAGGTCTTTGTCATTGGTGTAGGAAAGAATGAGATGAAGATTCCGTTTATGCGATTGAGCACTCGCGAGGTTGATCTCCAGTTCCAGTACCGCTACTGCAATACCTGGCCCAAGGCGATCCGGTTATACAAGAGCGGCGTTATCGACTTGAAGAAGCTGGTTACCCACAGGTTCAAGTTGGAGGATGCGGTGGAGGCATTCAAGACGGCGGCAGATCCCAAGACAGGATGCATCAAGGTGCAGATTCAGAGTTTGGATTAAGTGGCTGATTGATAAGTAAATATAAACGAAACGAAAACGACGACGACGATGACGACGACGGTGGCATATTTGCTGGTTCACTTCAGCATATAGATACATGGCGTTTTTATGAGGGCTTTTTGAAAAAGAATGGATAGTACCCCAGGCAATCTGACCATTTACGATACCCATTCCATTCCACACCACGCATTCATGATGCTCAGCGCAGCATATGCCCTGCAACCACCATAAGCACGGCCTTTTGCTTCCCTTTTCAAGCCTACTTTGGCATTTATCCGTATTCCACCACGCGGATCCCTTTCTACAGCTCATTGATTTTCGTCCTGATATGGTTTCGCAAATACACACATAACATGTTACAACGAAGGAGGAACGAAGCTGCGTCACAATATCGTCATGCTAATACAGGCCCAGCGTGTAGCGTGTCCACAAACGGGTTGGGTTACAACATTTCATAGATAGTTTACTTTTGTACAGGTCTGATTTGTTGCGGATATTTACGGTTGAGTTCTTTGGGGAAAAAATAGTAGCTTCTAGTGGTTTATAGGTGATTGTTTTTCCTACATTTAACTTGATGTCTTGTGGACTCACTTTATTGTACGCTCTCTCTCTCTCTCTCTCTCTTCTTTTTTTGTCTCATCTTCGATCAAAAATATCTTTCTTATTGGGTAATACACTCAAATGATTGTCGACTACATTCCAACGTGACAGCAACCTTTCTCCATGGTTCTACCTGCTAACAACTACTATTTTAGGCAATTTAGCACACGATTGAATGCTGTTACTTTCACCATAGTCTAGCCTGTCCATCCTGTACATTCTGTCGTCATTCAAACGCAAATTCCCCGTTCCATCGTTCCCTCAGCTGTGCTTGGCAACATGCCTGGATGAAAAGCCACGTGGGTGTGTTCACCGGTTACTCACGCCAACGCTCCCATGACCGGTAGAGAAATTTTGCAAGTCAGAGGACCTTTGTGTTTGAGCTTGCAGCACACCGGTGGCGAATCGAGCAGGTGCATGGGTGTGTCCTTGTAGTTTACGCCCTTGTCACGACTCATCCGCGTAGTATCCTCGATGTTGGGATATTTCTCTTTTTTTTTAGCCTATCAAGGAAGGGCATGTAGATGGTATAAACTGTGTAGACGAGAAACGTCGAGTCATGTCAACGTTATCATTCGAGTCTATTGTTAGACCTGGTATTCATCAAGATACGGAAGAAGGCGCTGCAAAGTAGCCAGAATAGGGCGCCAATCGCCTATCAGGGCCAGGGTCTAGATGCGCATGATGAAGTACACGTGGTGGCGAGAGATGAGTGTATTGAATGCTGGTGAGTAGATGGCTGGTTTTGCGTGGCGGTTCGCAAGCTAAGAGGTAGCTAAGTGGTAGCTAACTATATAGAGCCAAGAAGGTAATTCCGTTGTGGAAGACGCCCAGTGGCTTTCCATGCCCATGGCCTTTTGAGTTACGGATGCGAACTGCAAGCGTCATGAATTGCTACGAGGTTTCTGTATCGTGGGATCGCAGATGATCGGAAACTTGAGTTGCGGTCGTATATGCGAGATGATTGCTGAGAACATGGCATCAATGCAGACGATACATGTGTTACTGTACCACACAGAGTCCAGTACTCGCCCTCGTCTTTTGAATCAGAGTAGTGCGCAACGCGACGCGCGACGGAAAGAGGTGTTATCGTCTCACCTTGCTTGGCGCCAACGAAGTTCTGTCGCGAACGCACATGTCCGTGTATCTCGGCCGAAGCAAGAAGCGATAGTAAAATAGGTCGTTGAGATCTGGAACACAAGCCAGACGGATAAGAAACCAGTTCATTTTAGGGCCTTAGGCAGCATTGTGCAGTGGCAGCCAAACTGTATCATGGCGAACGCCACCCGCCACTGAACGATAGGTCCAGTACTAAGGCGCTATTGAAGGCTGCCGCCGTATAGTCAAAGGCTTGAGAGAGGGGCATGGGAAATGAATTAAAGCTGCACAGGCAGTCTGCAGAATAAAGGTGCATGACGTATCACGATTTCGCGCATTGGAGTCAAACAAACCGAATGAGTCATGCAAAAAAAGAAACAAAAGAGCGTGCATCTTCCGATGCAACACCATTCAGCGAGAGACACCTACCCAGACCATAGCAACACCAACAGACGCCATGCATAAGTCGAATGAACAAGATATGCAAAAGCCCAAGCCATCCACCAGACAGAAAAAGAAGCAGATGTGGTCAAAATGGCGAATCACGTTCTGTAAGGGAAGAAAAGCGTCGTAACATGGATGAAGCCCGGACTAGCCCACATCCGACGTCAACCAGCCACTGGCGAAACCCCTCCTTTCTCTCTCTCTCTCTCTCTCTCTTTGCTGTCCCCGCCCCAAGATAGGGCTTAGACGGGCTTAAATGGATGAACCCTGCAAGTTTAGCGCCGAAACAACGACCTCTTACGCTGAAGCAAGACAGCGAAAGCCCAGAACCAAGAAAACACAAACTAAGTTTTCTCGTCGCCATGTCAGCCAGGAGATCAACCAGTAAAGGGGAGGGGAAAGGGCTCACAGAGCAAGAAAAGAGACTGAATGGGATAATATGCATTTCCACAAATCCCACCTCTACGCCGTTGAAGCAGCGGTCAGAACTCTGCTTTACCGCCCAACCAAAATGTCCGGTTCGCGGCCGAACTTGGCTCCCCCTCGCTACTCCTTCCTTAGCGCAAACGTCCTCCCCTGGGAACGAGCGCCAGAGCCCGCCGCCGATCATCTCCCTCGCCCAGAACTGCACTACGGAGCAAACTCCAGCTCCTAGCTCCCAGTCCCAGTCCCAGTCCAGCAACCCAGCAACCCAGCAACCCAGCGTGTGTGTGTGAGTATATGTGCACGCACAAATACACCGGGATAAACTTCTTCATTTCTCTCTTCTCTTTCTTGGGAGCTTGCAAGACGGTTAAGCTTTGGGCGGTGTACGGGAACATGAGAATAGGCTACCTGCCCACCCAAGGTTTGACACACTACAGACTGCAACATACGCAGCACGCGCAGCACGTGCGGTCCCTACTCCGTTCAGTCACACACACAGACACCGACAAAGGCACAGGCACAGGCACAGACACCGACACGTTAATCTAGTAACGTTTCCCGGTTCGCAACATATGCTCAGCGTGCGGTCGAGCCAAACTTTGCGTGTTTCCCGCTACATACTATCTTCCTCCTTCTCTTGCCGTTTTACTGTATTACTCTCTCACTTTTTTTTTCTACTTCGCCTGTTCTACTAATCGACCGAATTTAACCAGCTAACGTGTTCGCCTCGCGGCCGGCCCGGTTTCGTATCGTGCGTTTGGTCGGTGGTTGGTTGCGTGTTGGAAGCTATATGGTCGTTCTCCTCCCCTTCCAATATATGTTGTACCTTTGTTGCGCCCGTATACCTTTCGGCTCAACTTATTCTACCTCTGCGTGGGGGTGAGGCACCGACCGATTAGTTCGCACATACGATAATGATGTTTTTCCTCGCTGCTCTCTTCATGACGCTGGTGTCGCTCGTGCAGAATGTTGTCGCGTCGCCGGTTGCGTATGAGGAGCGCGATGTGGGCAGGGTTGAGCGGCCACTACAGAGGACCATCGTCGTCGTAGTATGTATTTCGTATGCCTTCCTACTGGCATTGGTTCAGGGTAGGTTTTGGAAAACAAGTCTTCTTTCATTGTTGATAGTGTTTTTTTGCTAATTTCCCCAACCTGCAAATAGGATATCGCGCTGGTCGCATAGCCGGGAAACCACCAGCCAAAACACAATTCTCAGACATCCTCGTCTTCTTGCAGGGCTTCATTTGCACCGCCTTTTTGTTCGCCACTGCCATGATAGTTGCGGGCTTGGGCTTGCATACGCAGCCTCAGTGCTACGCTGCGATACGTGTCTGCATCGCCATGTATGCTGCTGCAAAGATTCCTCTGTTCGTTGCAACCACCCTCCCAACTACCTCCCGAACCCTCTCTTGCTAACCCGTCGTTCAGATATCTCTTTCTCCTCGAGCGAGTTCACATTGTGCGAGCTCCATTCGTCGACCGCCAGCGTGACCCTATCTGGGTGCTTGGGTCACTGTTGACGATAGGCGGTTTTCTCGGCATAATGGGCTATCAGTTTGTGAACCCTATGGCTGTGCTGTCAGCTGAGGACGGCCAGTGTAGGATCGGAATTGAGCCCCGCGCAGCTGTTGCAATCATCGTACTGGATACCGTCATCAACTTTGGCCTGACGGGCATCTTTGTATATCAGCTTCGTCCCACGCTCGCATCCGTCTTGCCAGAGTTGTCGAGTGCGCCTGGTACGCCCCGACTGCGATCAGAATTCCCTGCCCACGGATCAAAGCCCTGGATGAAGAGGACACATCAATTCATACGCAGCTCATCGCAGAATGACTTCCGCGTCATGTTGATTCGGAATGTGGCTGGCTCCGGCTTCATGTTGATCGTCACCTTGTGCAACAACGGCCTCTTCCTGAACTGGGCTTTTGCAAAGACGGGCCATGCGTGCCTCCTGATGTGCTTGACTGATGGTGAGTACACATGCATCGGTTCATATTCCTTGTCACGCGCTAATCATGTTTCCCAGTGGTTCTCGGTATGCTAGTAACGCAACTCCTAACCATGCGTTCCGCGGTCCCAGATGCCTCTCTACTCCGCCGCCCCTCCAGCACACCCCTCATCTCCAGCACCACAGGCTTCGACCAAGAAGGCTCAAACTTCCGCCGCCCTGTCCCCGGCTTCGCCGAACGCTCAGACTGGCTCATGCTATCGACGGAGAAACCGGGGCCTGTCCGCGAGGTCATCGACGACAACTCGCGCTTCAATCTCCGCTGAACGTGTCAATGCTGGTGCGCAGTTCCTTCTGCACAATGTGCTTGCCAAACGCCATCTGGAAGTTATACCGGCTCACGACCTCGCCCGACGACATATCCGCCCACTCGCGACTCCCCTTTTCCGGCAACAGCCGCTGGTTGGCGTAATTCGGTCGTTCATACGACGTCACTTTGCAGCGCCCTCTCTTGCACTTCCCCCCACAGCCTCCGCAATACCAATCGTGGTTCCCGTGGAACGCACCTGAACTGGCTCTCCACCCACGCCCTGCGTACCGCTCACCCAGCCGGTGCTTGGAGTAGTCGTGCCGACTCACATCGTACTCTGGGTTCGTGAGCATGCTGTCCTGCGGTACGCCGGGCCGAGCGGTTTTGAAGAACCAGTCCCTGTGAAACTGCGTCTGCTCGTCGATGATGTAATCGCACTCATTGAGCATAATCTCATTGCACTCGTCGTCGTCGTCGCCGCTAATCACCACGCGCACCTCATCAGCCGCGCAGCGCAGCAGCAGTCTCCTGCCGTCAGACGTCGCGGCTCGCGCGCGCGAGACACGCACCTCGAGATGCGTCTTCTGCACATGGCGAAAGTACCAATGTAGTCTCGGTGGGCCCAGAAAGCCGACAAAGAGATGCAGGATTCGCGCGTCGGAGGCGTTGCATGCGCCAAAGAGGAAGTGATGGCGCGCACGCACACGAGGAGGCAGCATGC
>Ga0265798_10005604_pt1 | contig 16775 bp, 11 predicted proteins | sample P3T30metagenome_FD_192430 | JGI IMG/M metagenome (GOLD analysis project Ga0265798, IMG submission 192430) | Plant litter microbial communities from East Loma Ridge, Irvine, California - P3 T30 | ecosystem: Environmental > Terrestrial > Plant litter > Unclassified | place: USA: California... | reverse complement strand
AACTGCTCATGTTGACTCTGGACTCGTACAAGCGTCAGTACGAAGCTCTTGACCTAGATGATTTTGAGGTCATATTGCAAGTGTTACGGAAGCTTCCAAACTTCTACGTCATCTTCAACTGTGGAGAGAAGGGTGGATGCAGCAGGATACACAAGCACCTCCAAGGCTTGAGAGGGCCGCCACATGCTTTCGATCACATCATGGCATCTCTCACCGACGCATCGAAGAAGGTACCTTTCCAGTTCTTTGTCCATGAGTTCAGTCATGGCTTCTCGAATACGCCCGCTTCGACTGTTCTTGATGTGTACAAGACATTCATTGCGCGGTGCCGCACGCTCATGGGCACATCTGAGGAGGAGACACCTCCCCATAACGTCATCATGTGGGCCGATCGTCTCGTGGTTGTTCCACGTCGCAGAGGAATCACAGAGGGAGCGAGCGCGAACGCTGGAGGCATGCTAGGAAGTGTATGGATATCGGGACAGAAGCATGTTGATGAGTGGTTGAGGCTCGGCTACGCGAATGTGTTGAGAGAGCTGGGTGTTCCAAGTCGTTGAGAGAACGCAGTGATGCTGTTCGCATTGCACGCATACGAGCAGGTTATTATTGGGGCGCATCCAGGCTGGTCAATCTTCATCCTCCTTCCCATCCAGGCACTCGCTTCGCCAAGGTACTCACCACCCTGCAGTATATCGCCATGCTCACGAGCACCACGAGATCACGTACCTGGCATTGCCTAGACTTTGTATTTGGCCTATCTCGTAGCCAAGACCAGCCAGCGTAGTCTCCGAAACCCGCACCTGCCTAATGCGATAAGCTCAACGCCTCCGCGCCAATCACACTCTCCTACCCACGTCGTCCGCAGAACGTGCCAAGTGATGTTGTATATTAAACCACCGTCCAGATCTTGATGTGGAGTTCCGAATTCCTTGGACTGCTAGCCTCCCGCGCTTGCATCATCTACGTTGAGCTCCTTCGAGTGTACATCTCCCGTGCTTGCAGGAGATCAGCCAGGAGTACGGGGTGAGTACCTGCCTAATCGATGCGAGACTTGGGGTAACAGGTAGGACGGTGTCCGCGGTACTACACACTGGATGGGAAGGTGGTTTATGGGCTTGTGTGAGCGTTACACGACTTAAAAGCAGGCTCTCTCCTCAGCATCGTTCTGCACTGCACTGCACAACTGTCGTTGCATTCATTGCCTATCATGAAGACCACCATTCTTACTTCGGCGCTCCTTCTTTCCTCCACGGCGCTTGCCACTGTCGTCCCAAGGGCTGGCAAGAAGGTCGACTACAATGGCTTCAAGGTACTACGTGTAGCCAGCACCGATGCTGTCAAGGCAGAGATCGAGAGCTTGGCTGCACACATCCTCAACCCTGGCACATCTGCCGAGTTGGATGTCGTCGTTTCACCCGAGAATGTCGACGCCTTGACTGCCTTGGTGGCTGAGAGCAAGGTGCTGAACGAGGATGTCGGTGCAGCGCTTGCCGAAGAGGGAGAGATGAGCGTTTATGCTGGTTTGTGGAGAGTCTCGTTAGTGCGACGACATCTACTGACCATATCTAGTCCCTAGCGAAAGCTGGTTCACTGCATACCACCCATACGCCGACCACATCCAGTTCCTCCGTGACCTGCAGGCTGGATACACTGGCCAGTCCGAGATTGTCACTGTGGGCACCTCAGTCCAAGGACGAGCCTTGACTGGTATCCACATCTGGGGTAGCGGTGGCAAGGGCTCCAAGCCTGCCGTCATCATTCACGGCAACGTTCACGCACGAGAGTGGATTACCTCCATGACCACCGAGTATGTCAGCTTTTGTGAGACCCTGAGATCATCTACTAACACCGCCCAGGTACTTCGCGTGGCAACTACTCACCAAGTACGGCTCGGACGCAAACATCAAGTCCCTCGTCGACAAGTTCGACTTCTACATCACACCCATCGCCAACCCAGATGGCTTCGTCTACTCTCAGACAACCGACCGTCTCTGGCGCAAGAACAGGCAGACTGTCAGCGGCAACAGCTGTGTCGGCCGTGATATCAACCGTAAGTCTACTTTGACAGTCACATCCACGATAACGTGATTACTAACATATCTTCAAGGTAACTGGCCCTACAAATGGGAAGTCACAGGCGGAGCATCCACAAACCCCTGCTCAGAGACCTACAAAGGCGTAGCCGCTGGCGACGCCCCCGAGCTCCGCGGCTTGAAGGCGCAAGTCGACTCGCTCAAGGCATCGCGCGGTATCCGCCTCTACCTCGACGTGCAGTACGTCCCCAATCTCCCACCAACCCTCCCAAAACAAACAAACAACCAAGCTAACCACACCCCAGCTCCTACGGCCAATACATCCTCTGGCCCTACGGCTACGACTGCAACCTGCGCGCCGAAAACGACGCCCAGCACCGCTCCATCGCCACCCGCGCCCAGTCCGCTATCCGCGCCGTCTCCGGTACCGCTTACACCATCGGCCCCAGCTGCGCGACTCTATATGCCACAACTGGTTCTTCGACTGATTACACTGATGTTACGGGTAATGCGACATATTCTTACACGTACGAGTTGAGGGATAAGGGCACGTATGGGTTTACGCTGCCGGCGAATCAGATAAGGCCGACTGTGTTGGAGACTTGGGCGGGGGTTGCTAGTATGCTTAGGGATGCTTAGGGTGAGGGTTGGCTGTCGCATTCCCCTTCGAGCCCTTGTACTGGCCGGTCACTTAGACGTTTTACTCTTTCTTGCACATACGACCATGGGACAATGAGAATTAGTTCACCCGCCAGCACAGCTATCTGTCATGATCTTGATTTTCCGAAATGGGTATCGGTTTTCGCAGCTTGGTTTCCTGCGGAATCAGTTGAGCAACTATTGCGCCTTAAAAGTCGGAACGCATAGATTGAGTGTAGCGCGGCAGCTCAGCCCTGCACCAATACATATCTCAAGGAAATCGACCAGGCCCCGGGGTTACCGTGCTCTGCACGCGTGAAAGTCAGCACAGATGCAATTACCGCCTCATCAAGTGTTGGGGTTTTAGAAATGGCTGTAGACCATAATATCCCTTTCAGCTCCGGTATATTGGGGTGGGCTCGGATGCAACGACGTTCATGAATGATCAATCCGCACATGACTCGCCCCGAGGCTTCTTGAGATCGATGCCCAGGCGAAAGATCATGTCTCTCTAATGCGCATTGTGTGGTCGTGAAGGCCGGCTATGGTCTCATATTTGAGGTAGGTTCTCTGGACTGCAGCATCGCCACCGCTTCGGATATCATCGTCGTTGAAACATGGCAAAGGCTCCAGAACTCGGTCTCGATCGCTTTTGCAGCGCTGAAACATGTTAGGAGATCAAACCCTTGGGTTGCGGCAAATATGGCACTGCTTCCGCATTCACATCATCGCTCCCGGTAAGTACTAGTTGTCTCCATAGCGGCCGGGAAATCGTGGGGAAAACAGGCAGAAAAACATGTGCGAATTTCAATAGCTAACAGCGGCCGCACACGTGGGCCTGCAAATAGCACTATCTGCAGTGAATGGCTGGCTGAATGTTGCTGGCTGATTATGGCTGATTATGGCTGGCTGAACATGACCGGCGACAAGGCAACTGGGGCTGATTACATGGAATGTTCGAGTGACGCGTTCAAGGCCGTGATACGGAGAAGAAGGAGGACCTCGAGTGACGTCCACGGCTGATGGCTCCCGAGGTCAAGACTAGCGCGGTGGGGCTGGACCTTCTCTGCCGCCTCGTACCAGCTCCAGCCTGGCGACTGAAGCTTGACCGTTCATCTTCGTAATTTAGCCATTCAAGACTGACAAGATTAGATACTGGGCAATTGTTCCAGTGTTCGGAGCTGTCGATCGTATCGCGCGTGGTCCAGCTTGCGTTCTGGGCACATTATCACGCGGCTGCAACTGCATCGCGGAGGACCTCCATAGGGCCTGCGTACTACACTAATGGTGGCTTCTCAGGTCCTTGCTTCTAAGCGGGATGGAAGCACCGATCCTATCAAGCTTTGGATCGACGGCAGGGCCGCTCCATGGTAAGAAACCGAACTTCCTCAAGCCGCGGAACGCTTTGTCCATGCCATGCAACACAGCTTCAATGCTCTGCCCTTATGTATCCTTGGTCATGTCCCAGAATTGAAGCTCAAACGCTGCGAGAATCTCGAACTCACGCCTTGTATCGGCAGCCAAGTCTTCTTCAGCTGGAACGCCGAGAAGGGAAGCCATCCACTGTGGAAGACGTGTGGGTCCCATGTCAGCGGCAGGAATATGGTAGTGTGGCTGGTTCTGTTCACGCAATCTGGATCTCGACTTTGCGCGTGCCGACGCTTCAGCCTTGTGACAATCGTTCCACAGCTCGAACGGTTGGCACACCTACCTAGGTACCGACTTCCTCGATTCCAGAATTTGGCTTTCGAGCGTCCAATCGTTAAGCAACTTGCTGTAGTCGGTGGATGGTTAACTGCACGCTCAATCACGTCAACGCGAAGAGACGGTAATCTACAGTCATGCATGGCGCACGGCTGTGTAGCTGCAGCGAACCCTACATCCTCGCTAGACCTTGCTCCGTCAGTCTCTGTATTCTGCCAAATCAACATCACCGTCTCAGCAAGCATTTGATAGCGTCAGAGACGATAAGATACCGGAAGAAGCCTAGAAGCGTGGCGCTCGCTATGACTTCAGGCATGGCCAAGTCACAAGATGCTCTTGGCAACAAAAGAAACCTTGGAAGGCTTGCTCTTACCGCACCAGCTCAATTACAGGCATAAGCAAGTGATAGTTCTGATCCAACTGTAATCAATATCGCTCTGGTCGAGCATCTGAACGGACACAGATCAGCTGGCTCTTGCGTGCGTTGTCCTCTCACATCGACAAGACGGATCTGGAACCAAGTGCTGGGTGACCGTTGCCACTTTCAGTACGATCTCACGGCTCGCTACGCCCTGTATCATGCGTTTGTGGCTATCTCTCTAGCGTAGCGCCTTGAAACTAACCCGTCAGAATCGAGGCGTAGCTATCAAAAAGGATCTGACAGTGCCAGTCAGCATCATACTCTGCATGTACGACATACTTGTCCTAGCATGATTTCCTACTTGCATAAGATACGTCCCAATCCTAGCGTTTCCGCGCTACTTGTCCCACCAGAATCCCTCGCCTTTTTTCAGACGAAGAGCGGCCTCAGGCGATTGTCGGTCATCCTTGCAGTAATCCCAAGAGGAAGTCTCGTAGGAACACAGCAGCGCAATGGACTCTGATACCAATCACCGCAACAGAAATATGCCCATTTCAATGACTGCAACAGATGGCCTTCATCCCGAACCAGATAGCCTCGGACATGGGTCAACCAGCTCGGGAAAACCACGTTACCGTAGTGACAGCGCGCAATCCCCAAATGTCGCCACGTCCGATATGGAACCAGAGACAGATGAGCACACTTTCGAATTCCGTCTGATTGCGTCTTCATCAGACGAGACCACGGCAGGCGCGCAGCAAGACATCGAGCAAGACACGCGCGACACGATCTACAGAAATCTTGGACCCGAGTATCTCCGTGATGAGATCAACAATCTACTGGAAGTGCATCCGATCGGATTGCAGCCGGAGGGTCACTACGTACCGGACCAAGCGCTTCATGATCTTCTTCGAACTGATGCCATCAGGGCAGCGCTCAAAGATGGCCAAGAAAACGTCGATCTTGTAAACTACATCCGAGATGTCGCCCCGAAGACATTCGCAACCTTGCAACTAGTATTTGACCAGCCTAAGGATCGCAAAAAGGCTATGCAGCAGCTCAAGCTCACAGCATTCACGGATGAACATTTAGACGCGGACAATCTGAGCATGTGTGGCTCTCACCCATGCACAGAGGAAAATTGCGCGCATTACTTCGCACACCCACAACCCTGGAATTTGGTCTCGCTGAAGAGATTTCAAGCGCAACGTTGGCAGTTCCTCATCCCAAAGCTTGATCACAAGATCTTCCGCTACACGTTCGACTCGAAACGACTTTTGCCATTCAAGGCTACGGGTGAGCTGAAAGAGTGTGGCGCAGGCTACTTCAGCGATGTCAAATGTGTGTACATGCTTGTTACGAGGCAGACGATCCTGTCCTATACCGTAGAGGTGTTCATTCTCGTGGCTCACAAGACTTTGAAACTAATGTCGAAGTTGAAGAACTACAACGTTAGACAGGAGTGGGAACGCGAGGCCGAAGCTCATAAGCAACTCAATGGCAGAAGTAAGCACCTTGTGCAGGGTATTGGAGCATATCATCAGAAGGCAGCAAGCAAGGGGAACGATACTTACCACATCGTTCTCGAATGGGCCGACGGGGGTAACCTCCAAAGTTTCTTAGAAGATTGCAAGGGGCCTTTGCTGGACAACGATCTCCAAGAAAGCCGCAAACGCCTCAAAGAGGTGCTTGAGCAGCTTCTTGGACTCGCTGATGCGGTCGACTGCATGCACACCGAATCTCCCACATCTTCGCAGTCCTCTCCACACAAAGCGAACGGAACCGCGCCTGACATGCCAACTGTGGCTCCTATCGCAGGCGCTGCAATACCGCTGTTGAATCTCCCGACCTCACAAGATAATCAGCAATTGCAGGATGCGTCGTCCTTGGTGCCCCTTGATTCCAGTAGACCGGCCAAGAACCCAACCATCAACGAACCTAGATCTGAACCTGAACCCAATCCCTTTGCTCGCAGGAAATCCCTCGATCATAAGAATTGGAGGCATGGAGACATCAAACCAGAGAATATTCTTCGCTTCAATGGGAAGAACGGAAGCAATTGGTTTGGCATATTGAAGCTGGCGGATCTTGGAAGAGCTCAGCAGCACGATAAGAAGACCGAGTTCAGGAAGTCAAAAGAGAAAGAAGACTTCAGAACAATCTTCTACGAACCACCAGACTTGTCCGAAGACCTTTTCCGGCAGGCCCATGGCAAGATCTCTCGTCTCTTCGACATCTGGTCCATGGGCTGTGTTATCTTCGAAACAGTTGTCTGCTTGGTCTATGGTTACGAAGCCGTAGAGACTTTCCAGAAAATTGAGAGACGCCCTGGCCTCACGCCCTACTGGGAGAAAATTGAAGGCTCCAGCTACGTAGTGACCGATGGGGTGACCCGCTGGATGAATCATATCCTCGAGCACGATACAGGGCGAAAGCATAGTGCGATCGGGGATCTAATTCTCCTCGTAAAGGAGCGTCTACTCCAGATAGAGCTCCCGCGTGACTCTGACGTCTACGAGCCCGGGAAGAGGACGAACGCGAAAGACATGAAGACGGTTCTGGCTTCAATCTTGGAGACGGCATCCGAAGACCCGGTGTATCTGTTCGACGGCATTGAGAACTTTCCACCCCCACCCTACATTAGCGAAGGAAGTCCCTCAAACGTTCAGACTTCCAACAGACTTGATCCAAGCGTCATTTACAAAGGTCCCAGCAACACCCCCAAGTTTCTGTCTCCTTCTACTGCTCGCCTCCTCCCAAACCCGAAGCGAGTGGGTCATTCCACAAGACTGTCTCAGGACCGGGACTATACAGATGCCATGATCGAGACGTGGCAGTACCCAGATGACCATCAATTTGCGCAGAATATGCTTGACAAATATCCTCTTGAGGACGCTGACGACGAAGAGGAGCTTTGCAAATACTGCGCGAAAGTCGACATGATGGCTTCGGCACTGGCTTTCGAAAACAGGCGCCTCAAAAAGAGCTTTGAACACTGTCCACTTTGTACTTTAGTATACAAGGTCATCGCCGAAACGGAGTTGCAGGAACTAGAAAGTTTCACACTGACTAGAGACGACGACCACTTCGTGTTTTGTGGGGCGACGAAGACCTTAAAGCTCCTTAGAGTGTGCTGCGCCACATACGGTAAGTTACAGGTAGTTTGTAAATACAAAGCTGACTCGTATCCAGATAGTTCACTAGATGATACCAATGTATCTTTAGGTGCGCGTCAACTGTTCAAGCCCCCATGCGATCCAAGATTGGGAAACTCATTTTGGGAGCTGCCAAAGGCATGGCTGGGCCAATGCGATAGCTCTCATGAGCAATCGTGCGAGCTGGCCAACCAGAAGTACCGACTGCCTAAGAGATTGATCGATGTCAGGAAACCCAAACTGGTCGAATCTGCAGAGCTTGATGGCGGGCAGGATCAGATTCGATACCTTGCTTTCTCGCACAAGTGGGGCCGAGAGGAGATTCTTGTAACGACTGCGAAGAACGTTGAAACGCGCAAAAGTCGCATCCCTAAAAAGGATCTACCAAGAAGTTTCAAAGACGCCATAGCAGTTACCAAAGCGCTTGGCTGCGACTACCTCTGGATCGACTCCCTCTGCATCAATCAAAGATGTGAGGATGACGACGGCGATTTCGATGAACAAGCCGACGACATGCGGACTATATACAGCAACGCTTACTGTGTGATCGCGGCGTCAAGCGCCAACGGAGCGCAAGAAGGCTTTCTCGGCCGCAATTCCCACCTTGATGCTGTGAAGGTCGGCAGCGTCTTCGTCTCGGCTATCACCAACGATTTCACACGAGACGTGCTCGAAAGCCCTTTGCATCGACGTGGATGGGTACTGCAAGAGCATGCACTAGCTCGCCGGACGATATTCTTTACAGCCAACCAGATGTACTGGGAATGCGGAGATAGTGTGCGATGTGAGACACTACGAAAGCTCAAGCAGTAAGCCTCATTTACGCCTTGACCGCGATGGCTTGCTAACATCGAGTAGTGACGGAATCTCCTTGCTCGGAGATGCGCGCTTCCCCAGCAAAGTCATTGAACAAGATGGCACTCGTGGTAAACAGATTCGTCTTTGGACTTCACTCTTCAAGGACTATACCTTGCTCGAACTCTCGCGTCCACCAGATCGATCAGTCGCCATTGAAGGACTTATGGATCGTCTCGCAACCGCATTCAAGACTGATAGTCTCTTTGGAATGTTCGGGACTTTCTGGGGACGCTGCTTGCTGTGGCGGCGACCGCAAGATGGCGTGCCGATGGAACGAGTAGCGCAAGGGAACTTTGCCATCAAGCTGGCTCCAACTTGGTCATGGATGGCTGTCCACGGTGGCATCGACTTTCTCAGCCCACCAGGCGGGAAGATAGATTGGAACACGTCAGAGGTCACTCTGCCCCCGGCGTTGAGAAGGCGGATGACGCAAGATCAACGCAAGACCCTCCCCCAACGTCCTGCGGACAGCCTCGCAGAAAGCGACGCGATCGCCGCAAGGGCGTTCAGCTTCACAGTCACCTCGCGACTACACGGCGAGCAGGGCCTTTACTTCGATGACGATGCAGTACGTACCGAAGGGCAAGTCAAGGCAGTCATCATCTGCTCGTCCCAAGAGAAGGATCAGAACTTGAAGGAGCACCATGTGCTCTTAACCGTGGAAGCCGCGCCGAACACAGTACCTCCGACCTACGAACGGATTGGAGTCGGTGTATTGCCAGAGATCTGCATCGATCGCAGTAGTGGCGTCGCAATCGCAATCGGGTAGTGGTCGAGATGTAGATGCATAGACCGCGACCACGATGGCGGCTCAGGAAAACTTTTCGTTAGACGCCATTTGTTGTTGCATTTCTTCTTGTTCAAGCGACTGTGTAAGGGCGATTCCACTACATTGTCAGTAGTTCCTCGCAATGTTTAGCGGAATGTTATGTTATTTTATTTGCACAATGCGCTAGCAGCGATGTGGTACACGTGCTCAACTATTACAAGATCGCCGAATCTTGATGCATTAGCAGAATTCAGCACACCTGAACATGGCGTCAGCGTTCGCGAAATGTTCTATGAAAGCGCGAAAGATACGTATCAGGCTAACGAGACTGAGTAAGCTAAGGACTGCATACCCAGCTTTCTCAACGTCTACAGCCGTCATTAGCTCCCTAAGCCCCGTCCTTCCGCAATGTACAAAGCCAGCAAGTCTTGTTGTCATGTGTCTTCGCACTACGAGAGTAGCCTAGCGGTAGCATAGATCGAACGTATGAACCGACTTGAAACTTTGTGTTAGAGCTAGACAGTTGACCCACATGGCGGCCAAGATGAGGAGGTGGAAGATCTGATGTGAGCTGTCAAACAAGTCGAACTTGCCAGGAGCAAACCGTTCGGGAGGCCGGGTCTGCACTCATTGGTTAGTTCACGTGTTTATTGCCACACAAGTGCGAAAGATTTCACTCACTGCGAAGATTAGAGTGCCAGCTGCATACAACGAAAGCTCAATTAGGTACTACTTCATTCCTATGTAATCAAACATGTATTTAGAACCGTGTAGACTGACTCCATGCAACAGGGGAACGAAGGCTGATAGTCCGAAGAGGAAGAAGGCGACCACCCTCAGAGTGCGCCAGCGCAGCGTTCTAAACTTCGGTATCGAGATTAGAGCAACGCAGGCCGAGCCCGAGACTATGGTCTGGGGAACGTATCAGCATATTACCGACCGGTTCGCGCAGGGTGACTCACAAGGACCCAGTGTAAGATCTGGAAGGCCGGCTGACAGATGAAGAAGTAGTAAATGGCCGCAATGAATGTGCCTGCGATGATGACAGCAATCCCAGTCAGGTCTATCACATGACACATCTGCTCCACTTTATGCGAGTGAGGCTGCATCAGGTGATACACAGCATTGGAAAGCAGACAGAACTCGCAGGAGAAGAAGAAGATGGTGAACATGACATAGTCTGCTGGTAGAATGTTGTGATACTCTGGCTTGGCTAAAATCCGCATGTAGATGTATGCAACAGGCTATACTAGTATCTCGCTGATCAAGTGGGTGTATGCATTGCAAGTCTCGTTGTGTAGGTAGGTTAGGCTGAGGAAGATGGCCTTGTATTCGGGCTTTTCTGGTTGATAGCTGGTATGGATGAACTCGTTGTCTCGCGACCACTCTTGGATTTCTTCGTAGGTGAGGAGTTTGGGACGTCTTGAGGGATGAACGGTGTCTTTCTCTATGGTGCCCATATCGGCGGCTGACGAGCGTTGTTTCTTAAGGCGGACTCACGTCGAGTGACTCTTCGGTATGCTCGGAAGTGGAATGACTGGAAGGCGATAGTAAGATCTGCACCCAGATTTATCAAAGTACAAAAGCCTGTAATTGACCAAGAAGATCGCGTCTTTGACTCAGAGTTGGGCCTGGTCCTGGTTCTGGTACGGGCTGATGATAGAGGTTGTACTCTAGTATGCGGGATGATGGTGATAGCTTGGAGAACAAATGCTCGTAGCCAATTTGCACGATGGATTGGACTGAGAGCTCAATAATGTATATCAATTTCCCCTACCTAATTGCAAACGCTGATGCGTTCCACGCGCAAACGACGGGTGACGGGTGACACCAAATCTGGCTCGAGTTTATGTCGCATGATGCAATTGCTGCATGCGCGATATTACATGTTAGCAAGTAAGTAGAGATCAAGATGACCGTTCGTGTAGGATACGACACGCGTTGTGGCCGACTTTGGAAGTGACGAGTGAAGAGTGACGCGTTGGCTCGAGGTTGGGCGACGCGCACGGGCGGGCATCAACCCCGCCGAGGTCAACACCAATGGACTCGCGACAGTTCAGCGCGCCATCATGGCCACACTACATCGCGAGCGCGTCGAACACGCGTTGAACGAGCTGCTAGTCCGCATCGTGCCCGAAGACCCTAACGAGAACGAAGACGAGGCCAACCAGCGCTTCGAGGATGCCTACGAGTTTGCCCTCGACGAGCTCACGACTGCGGGCGATGCTTCACTCGTTCCCGACGTCCAGCACATCGCCAGCCTGATAGACCGCAAGGGTAAATGCAGCGAGGTAAATCGCGTGTCTTCCGCTAATATGTGACAGTCTCGGGCCCCAACAATGACCAGCGCAAGAGTGCGCGTCTGCACAACCTTCTCTCGCGCCTAGAAACCCAGAGCGTCCTCGACCAGAAATGGCGCATGCTCTACTTTCTCTACAACCTCTCCGACAACGCTGAAGCATCTCACGAGCCGCCGCCCGCCCAAGATACCCGCAGCTTCTCGCGCGAACCGACAACGCCTTCCAAGCGCCAGAGCGTGGCAGCTTCCTCCCACGCCATTCAAGACGCCTTTGCAAAGCCCGGCCTCGCCCAACTGCCCGTCAATGCCGGCTCACCAAAGGCACCCACATCCACACGTCCAGCTTCGATAGCTGAGAAGCCAGAGAAGCGCAGACGGCCTGACACCGCCAAGGAGCAGCAGCAGGCCAATGGCGGGCATGTCGAAAAGGCAGAGACAGGGCCCTCTGAGCCGACTTTGCTACGAGAGCTGCCTTTCACGCTCCAAGGCTACTCATCGACGAACCTCGCATTCCCCTCGTCGACCGCCCTCAAGCTTCCCACGACCCTCCCGGTACCCATCGTCAGCCTCTTGCACACCCTCGCTGAACCCGCCATACTGTACAAAGGCTTGGCCGAATTCGTCGAGGCGAGCGATGGCGGCCTGATCGAGCAGAGCTTCCGCGCAGCTCTGGCCAAGGAGCTGAGAGCATATCTGGGCCTGGTCGCGACCTTGGAAGGACAAATCAAGAGAGCGCTGGCACAGCTGAACGAGGCCTCAACACCTCAGGGCGTTAGCAAGGCCGGCGTCACCCTCAAGCGATGCGTCATCTGGATAAGAGAACCGACCATGGGCTTGCGCTTGATGAGCCTGATGGTCGAAGAATCCAAAAGCAAGAAGGGCGGCGAGCTGATTGCCCTCATACATTCCTTCTCCCTCAACCACGGCGATCCGTACGTCATGAACTTTGCCGAGCGCCTTCTCTCCGATGTCACCCGGCCCTTCTACGACATGCTTCGGCAATGGGTATACGACGGCGAGCTTGCCGACCCCTTTGGCGAATTCTTTGTTTCGGAACAGAGCGAGGATGATATACTTGAGGCGAATGGGAACGAGGGCAAAGGTGGCGCGACGAGTGTCTGGGAAGACAAATACAGGCTGAATGACAAAATGGTACCGACCATCGTTACCGACGACTTTGCCAAGAAGGTCTTCCTCATCGGCAAAACCCTCAACTTCATCCGCTACGGCTGTGGCGACGCAGCATGGGTCGACACATATTCCAAGGAAGCCTCAAAGGAGCTGCAGTATGGCGACACTGCGAATCTCGAGCGCTCCATCGGTGACGCATACAAGACCACCATGGCTCGTCTCATCGATCTCATGGGCAACAAGTTCAAGCTATTTGATCATCTTCAGGCTCTCAAGCAGTATATGCTGCTGGGCGCTGGCGACTTCATCGCCGTCTTGATGGAGTCACTTTCTTCCAACCTCGATCGACCAGCCAACACGCAATACCGCCACACGCTCACTGCCCAACTCGAACATGCCGTTCGCAACTCCAACGCCCAATTTGACACCTCAGATGTACTGCGCCGCCTCGACTCCCGCATGTTGGAGCTATCACATGGCGAGATTGGATGGGATGTCTTTACGCTGGAATATAAGATTGATGCGCCTGTCGATGTCATTGTCACGCCCTTCGGCTCCAAGCAATACCTCAAAGTTTTCAACTTCCTATGGCGTGTCAAGCGCGTCGAGTTCGCTCTTGGTTCAACATGGCGTCGATGCATGACTGGTGCTCGTGGTGTTCTCGGCACCGTAGCCGATAAACTTGGCGCGGATTGGAAGAAAGCACGCTGCGCGATGGCTGAGATGGTTCATTTCGTCAACCAGTTGCAACACTACATCCTCTTCGAAGTCATAGAGTCATCATGGATCGATCTACAGAGAGCGCTCAACAAGCCGGAGAGCACGCTGGATGACATGATCGAAGCTCATGCGATATACCTTAACAACATCACGCGGAAAGGCCTTCTCGGAAGCTCTAGCATTGACTTCACCGGGCAGCTCCACGAGTTGTTGAAGACGATGCTGGCATACAAGGATGCTGTGGATGGATTGTACTCCTTCTCCGTCGCTGAGTTCACCCGCAGGCAAGAGCATGCGGCCAAGATCGAAACACGCACAGCAGCAGGTCGGTGGGGTCTCTCTGAGAAAGATCGCTCGTCTTCAGATCCCTTTGCTCCCTCACACTCTCGCGCGGCTTCTCGCCAGGATGAATCGCCTTTCCCACCCCCGCTCCTCAAGATCGGCATGACTGGTTCGGCCGAAGATGATGTTCTGCCAGCGCTCCAAAAGCGTTTGAGTCAGTTGACGGAAGACTTCCGAGCAAGGATCAGCATCCTGCTTGGAGACTTGGTACATTCGCCTGACGGCGAATTGAAGATGCTGGCTGTCAACATCAACTTCAACGATGTGTACAAGCCGGAGCGAAGACGTAGGAAGGGTTCGCAGAGGCGGGAGAAGGAAAAGGAAACGCCCAGGGTAGCACCTGCTGCTGGATGAGGTGATGCATAAGACGGCGTTCGATGCTCTATTTGATACCCGACTACTTGATACCATCCGTAATACGATCTTTCTGTCAAAGACAGTTTTGGCGGTTTCTTGCGCAAAGCGTGATGCAATGCAATGTCAACATCACAAGCTGATGAAGCCTGGCGTAGCTTACTGAGGCACACAGGTGGGTCGACGAGAATGTAGGGAGATATCCGATCGCGCGCGCGTCGCTCGGATCTAGCACAGGTGGGGTTGTGGCATCATAGCTCCTAGTCAAGCTTCGTGGCGCGTATCGGGCCGCAAGTTCTTGAGGCTTATGCTTATGTGCCGAGTTTAAGGTCCGATGTACGAAGACAGTAAGTGTCTCACAACCGTTGTACAAGTTCTGCAAATTGTATACTTTACTTGCGCTGAGGGTGAGCCGCCAACATCCGACCTGGAGGGCGCGCTCAATAACAAATATGCTCGCTCGGCCGAGGTGATGAGCGCAGGGATCTCCAAGACTGCGTCATCCATACACAACAACTTCGCCCACTACACCTGATGTCAATCCTTTGTGACGACGCGTACACTCTAACACAGGATATCAATTACTTTCAGCGTCTAGATCAAATCAGCATTCGTCCATAACACTAAGCAGACTCTCCATGGTTTCTTCGAACGAGCCGGCCCCTGCTGCATGTTGCGCAGCTTTCATGCCTCATGCTCCACCACGAGAACTCGGAGAACGTTCGGCATGGCAACTGAACATGCTTCCGGTGAAACATCACCGCATTTCGCCAGACCGCCCTCTACGCTGGCATAAGCTTTCGATCTTACCCGCTAGCGCCCGCCAAAGTATATCTAGCTCGTAGTCCCCAAGCAAAGAAGACAACAACCTCACCTGGAACTCAGCTATCGAATCTTGTTATCACTCAAAATTATCCGAATCAACACTCACGTATACTAGCCGTCGGTACACGCTATCTCACTCTTCGCTGACTGTCGGACCGCGTCCTGGATACAACGCTAAACACATCGCACCATCTACACTCGGCATCGATACATAATCTCAGCTATGGCAACAACACATCAAAAGCAGCATACAGGAGAACAGCAAAGTACTGTCGCAGATTACATCGACTCTGCAGCTGAGGCTGTTCCCAACTCAACATGGGCCATAGTCCCGCGCTCAAGCAGCAGCCTGGACGAAGGATGGCATCACGTCACGTTCGCCGATCTTGCGCGTGCAGTGAACAACATGTCGCGATGGATAGAGCGAACTTGTGGTCTTGCCGAAAAGGTGGGCCAGACAATCGGCTATATGGGGTGAGTGGGCAATTTTATCTGCTTGTCGGCGATCAATGTTGAACGCTTACGCATTGTGTAGCGCGAACGACCTACGGTATGTTGTGGTACTAGCAGCATGCCTGAAGACAGGATACGTGCCACTATTTACATCACCGCGGAACTCGCTCGACGGTCAAAAGTCACTCGTGGAAAAGACGGACTGCACCATCTTCTTGACCACCGTCGATACGATGCCGCAGGTCGAAGCGATCAAGGCGGCGGTTACCAGCCTTAGGATCTACGAGGCGCCTGCTACTCGAAAGCTCCTTGACCTAAGCCTTCCTATGGAGCACTACTCTGGCAGACAAGATCGTAACGCGAAAGCTCATAGCTTGATCTTGCACACGTCCGGTTCAACAGGTACGCATTCTATCATCACATCCGACTTTGCTCTTCATATCGTCCCAGTCCACTGACCGCAATTTCAGGTCTTCCAAAGCCTATTCCCTTAACTGTCGGCGGTTTGAACACATTGTACGAACAAGCGCACCTCAGTCCGGAGGGTGAAAGTGAGCAAACTAGCAAGCCTTTCCTCGCAGATCCACGGCCCATGCTTGCTGCTGTCCCCTTTTTCCATGGAATGGGGATCATCGTTGCGCTGCGATCAATCATGTCCCGTGGCACCATCGTACGATTACCAGCGCACAAGCCTTTGAGCGCAAGCTTGGTCATTGACGTGATCGAGGCGGTGAAACCTACTTCTGGTATCTTCCCGCCGTCGGTACTGGAGGACATCGCTGCAACGTCCGAAGGTATAGAGGCAATGGGGAAGCTTGAGTATGTCTTCTTTGGCGGTGCGCCTCTCGCTCCAAAGTCTGGTGACAAGCTTTGCCGTGTGACGAACTTGACGACTGTCATTGGCAGTACAGAAGCCCTGTTTTTCAGCACCCTCTTCCCATCCAAGCCAGAAGAGTGGGGCTACTTCCATTGGAGTGCTACTACGGGTGTTGTCATGGAGCCTGCTGGTGACGACTTGCACGAAATGGTCGTCAAACCCAAGGACACGAGATACCAGGCAGTTTTCCATACCTTTCCGGAGATAACCGAATGGCGCACCAAGGATCTGTTCAGTCGCCATCCATCGAAGCCT
>Ga0265798_10005602_pt1 | contig 16781 bp, 7 predicted proteins | sample P3T30metagenome_FD_192430 | JGI IMG/M metagenome (GOLD analysis project Ga0265798, IMG submission 192430) | Plant litter microbial communities from East Loma Ridge, Irvine, California - P3 T30 | ecosystem: Environmental > Terrestrial > Plant litter > Unclassified | place: USA: California... | reverse complement strand
TGCCGCGCAGCGCCTACCAGGCCACGTTCCAGTCGATGAACCCGCAGGCGGGCCCGGCAGCCATTCAAGCCGTGATGGCTCAGTACGATGCGGCGCAAGAGGCGCGCAACAAGGTCGGCGGCAACCGGGTGCAGGACAAATTTGCGCAGATGGCCTCGCCAGAAGCGACGTTCGACGCGAAGCTGAACAAGAAACTGCAGGCAAAGAACCAGGGACTGGCGCAGGCTTTGCCGGGCAATCAGCAACCCGCCAATCCAGCCACGCCAGCACAGGCCAGCCCCGGCATTGTCGATACCATCGGCGGCAATGCGATTGGCGGCGCCATGGCCGGGCTGGCCGGGTTCGGCGCGGCCGGTGCTTCGGTGCTGGGCATGGATGCCACGGCTAAGGAACTGGACGACACGCGCTCTGCCATCGAGGCGCGCATGCACGAACTGGGCGGCGAGAGCATCACCGGCAAGGCATCGGCACTGGTGGGCGGCGTTGCCCCTGCCCTGGCCGCACCGCCAGAATTGATGGCGCAGTTGCTGGTCAACGCTGGCGTGTTCGCCATGCCTGCCGCGCGCGACACCTACAAGGCGCAGATTGCCAAGGGTGCCAGCGAAAACCTGGCCGTGATCCATGCGGCCGAGGCGGCAGGCATCAACCTGGTCATGCCGACCGTCGCCACGCGCGGCGTCGGCGCACTGGCGGGCAAGCTGGGTGCGGAAGGTCTGGCCGGCGTCGGTGGCGCTGCCGCCAATCTCGGCAAGGCCGCCGCCGAGGGCGTGGGCTTCTCTGCTGCCAATTCGGTGATCGACAAGGGCACCGACGTGCTGGCCGGCGCAAAGAACGACCGCGGCTGGATCGACCCGGCCGACATGGCCGCCTCCGCGCTGGGCTTTGGCGCGCTGCGCGCAGGGCACATTGCAGGCCATGCCATGGCGGGCGAGCCTGTCGCACAACCCGCGCGGGCGCCGCAAGTGGATCCGACTGGCCGCCCTGTACCAGTCGCCGCACCAGCAGCCGCGCCGCGCGGCGGTTCAGTGGCCGACCAGTTGCGCGCCGCGCGCCCGCTTTACGAGGTACCCGCCGCGCCTGTCGTATCGACCGGCCCGCTGACTGACGCTGTCCACGCTGCCGTGCCCACTGTGACCCCAGCCGAAGCTGCAGCGCCCGCCGGCCCGCTGTCGGACGCGCTGCACAGCGCCGCCGCCGACCATGCCGTGAACCCTGCCGCGCCGCCCGAGATGCCGGTCGCGCCCGTGGAAGCGCCCGCCCCTCCGCCGCTGGAAAGCCTGACGACGGACGCTCTGCGCGCCCAGTTGAAAGAGGTGGCCGGCACCATCAAGGAAGGCCGCACGCCCGAGCTGGTCAACCAGCGCAAGGCCATCGAACGTGAAATTGGCACGCGCGCAAAGGAAGCGAAGGATGCCACTGCCAAACTGAACGAGGAACCCACCAGCATGGGGCCGTTCGACACGGCAGCCGAAGCGGCGAAGATGGCGCAGCGCGTGGCCGCCAAGACGGCGCAAGTGCATGAGGTCGTGCCAGATGGCGATAAATTCGTCCTCAAACCTCACCAGGAGAACATCGATGGCGGCAATGAAACTGTGGCAGCGACCAAGCCTGACGGAGCAGGAAGCGGTGGAACTGCTGTACGACTTGGACCTGCTGACGCAGGACGACCTGCAAAACCTGGACCTGTGCCTGTCATCGAGCGCACCGATGCCGCTGGCAATGCAAAAACTGCAAACGTTGATCCTGTTCGCGCAGACGCAGCCGCCGACGGCAAGCCTGCACTGACTGGTAAGCAGCCAGCAAGTTGGGTCATTCGCAACAGGGAAACCGGCGAAGTGGTCATGGAGACTTACGACAAAAAGAAAGTCGATGCCCTGAACACGGAAAAATATGAGGCGGTTCCGATTAATCAGCACCTGACCGAATTTAATGCCTCATTGCGCGGCCCGCAGCCGGGCGTGAACGCAGTCAAGCCTGCCGATCGTCCTCTTGAAAAAGCCACCGATGCCCAACTGTCCGACCGCCTGCGCCGGGTCAAGTCGAAGGTCAAGGCCGAAGGCTGGACGGACGAGCACAAGGCCGCCCGCGATGCCGTGCAGGCCGAGATTGACCGCCGCAACGCCGCCGATGTGCAGGCCAAGCAGCCGAAAGCCGAGGCGGCGCCCGCTGTCGATGACCTGAAAGGCAAGCAGATCGACAAGGAATGGCACGAGTTCGCCAAGGATTCCGGCACCCTGAACGTGGACCGGGCCGAGATGCCGCAGGTAAAAGCCGAGCAGCGTGGCGCATTTACCCAGTTTCTGCTGGCGCGCGGCATTGCACACGAACAGATGGAAATGCCCGCCGGCGACCTGAAACCGACGCAGCGTGAATTCTCGCCCGCCAAGGTGGAGAAGGCGAAAAACTACGAGGGCGGCGAGCGCTCGATCCTGGTGTCGTCCGACAATCACGTCCTGGACGGACATCACCAGTGGCTGGCTAAGATGGACGGCAACGAGCCGGTCAAGGTCATCAAGCTCGATGCGCCGATCAAGACGCTACTGGCCGAAGTGAAGGAATTCCCGAGCGCGGAAGTGCGCGATGGGGCCACCGAGGCCGCCCCGCCTGAACCAGCCAAGCCGCGCGTCGAATACCAGAAGCAATTGAAGGGTGCGCCCGAGTACATGGATCCGGCCAGCCGCGGCGTGGTCGACTACATGAATGGCGACATCAGCAAGGCCGAACTCATCAAGCGCTTTGCTGACGCCGGCATGACTGATGGGCAGGTTCGCAGCGTGACGGATCGTATCTCCGACAGCGATGGCGGGTGGACTCTGGGCGACCGATTCGCAGTACAGCGCGAGCAGGGCAAGTATTCGGTAGATGACCCAGCGGGCGAGGCAGACCGCAAGGCCGCGGCAAAGAAACCATCGGCTCAAAAAGTGCCAGAAGTGGCACCAGAAGCACCGCCCGCACCGGCATCTGTCGCAAAAACCCAGCAGGCCGCGCGCGAAGAAGCAATCGCCGCACTGGCCGAGCAGGGCACCAAGGCGCTGCGCGAGGTCGCGGCGAACCACAAGCGCAGCTACATGCGCGAAGCGGCTGCCAATATCCTGGCTGATCGCGCCGAGGCAGTGAGCGCCCAGCGCTCGCAGGCCATGAAGCAGCGCCTGGCGCGCGAGAGCAAGATTGATCCCGACACCGACCACATGGCGCAGGCTATTGCCAAGATGGGCGGCATCAACCGGGAAAGCGCGCGCGGGCGCATGCGTCTGGCGCCCGAGGAACTGAACGTCAAGGCCAACGTGGGCAATCTGGCGCGCAATGTCTTCGTGAAAAACGGCGGCATGACGATGGACCAGGCTGGCGCGGCCATGGCAGAACTGGGCTACGTGCCGCACGACGAGCACGGCAAGCACGACCAGTCCGAGTGGGAAGATTCTCTTGCGCAGGCCGCCGGCGGCGACCATGTCTACACGGCAGCAGGCATGGTGGCGCGCGCCGAGGCCGAGCGCGCCATGGAAATGGACGAACTGCAGGCCAAGTCGGAAGCGGAGTTCCATGAAATCGAACACCACGCCGACGCACTCGAGAAGTGGGCCGACGACCATGAAATCGTGCTGCCCGACGGCCATGTGCTGTACCATGATGAACACGATGCGCCTTTAATTTCAGAGAAAGACATCCATGACTACTTTACCCAAGGCGAAGCAGAAGGCGCTGGCCCAGCGGATCTTGCAGATTCCAGCCGACAAGCGCGCCCAAGTGCTGAAACTGGTGCAGATGCGCCAGCAGAAGGAACCGACTTCCTTCAATCTCAAAGCGCCGAAGATTTAAAGGCGAAGGACGCGCGCGCCGGCGACCAGACGCTGGCCGACAAGGAATTGGCCGATGCCCAAGTGGGCGCATTCTCCCTGTCCGCGCCCGAGGGCAGCGTGACTGGCGAAGCCAATGCCATGAGTAATTCACGGCAAGAGCACTTTTTCGACCTAAAAGACAACCGCACTATTGAAATCAATGGCGTGCGCCGGCCGATCGAGAACAGCGAAGGCCATGTAATCGCAACCAATTTCAAAGAGCAGAAAGCTTTTTATAACTGGTTTGGCGATAGCAAGGCTGTCGATAAAGACGGCGCGCCGCTGGTCGTGTACCACGGCAGCCCTGATGCCCGCTTCGTCAACGAGGATGGCATTTTTGCCACGATGAAAGACCGTATGCTGAAATACGGCGCCACGCCGGAATCGAAGCGTGCCGCTGATCGAGAGCGCGGTTTTTTCTTCACCACATCGCGCGCCGTTGCAAAAACCTACGCTGATCCGCACCGCTCATTCGATTACCAGAATGCGGAAGAATCAGTCATTCCCACGTACCTTTCCATCAAGAACCCGCTGGAATTCGACGCTACCGGGTTGCACTGGCGCGAGGCGCAAAAGCAGATCAGCAAGGATGATTTTATCGCCCGGGCCAAGGATGCCGGCCACGACGGCGTGGTGATTCGCAATGTGCGCGATAGCTACGACAGCATGCGCGGCGGTAAAGACCCGCTGTCCGATGTATATGTTGCTTTCAAGTCAGAGCAGATCAAGCATGCCGAGAAAAACAACGGCAATTTTGACCCATCAGATCCCAGCATCCTGCACGACCTGTCCGCCCTGATGGCTGACGGCCCGCTGTCGCGCCTGGAAGAACCCAAGCGCGTGGTGGTGCTGGCCGAACTGAAACGGCTGCAAAAGCTGCGCGGTGCCGGCAAGATCGACGACGAGGGCTACCGGGGCCAGGTGGAAAACCTGATTGGCCGGCTGGAAGGGCGCAACGAGCGAAACGCCGACGCCAAGCTGAAAGCCGAGCGCGAGCGCGGGCCGCTGTGGGTTGAGGAACGCCTAATGCGCGCGATGCGTACCGGCGAACTTGATTCGGCTACGGTGGATTTTGCCCTTTGGGCGCTGCGCAAGTCGCCCTCGCTGGCGGCCGACCTTGCCATTTCCCTGAAATCGAAGACTGCGCACAACAGCGCCGGCAGCTACGAGTCGGCCCAGCGCATCATGACCTTGCTCAAAAACGGCACCAACAGCGGCACGGCGGTGCATGAAATGCTTCACCACACCGAGCGCATGATGCCGGCTGCGATCCAGCACGGCATCAACAAGGCGTGGTTCAAAGCCTATATGTCCGCATGGGACAAGGCCGATCCGGCCACGCGCCCGCTGATCGAGGACTTGCTGGCCGGTGGGGCTGGCGACAAGGCCGCGTTTGAGCGGATCATCAAGGCTTTCCGCAATGGCAAACTGAAATATGACGAGCACTATCAACTGGTCAACCAGAGCGAGTTTTGGGCCGTCAATGCCACCCGCATCATGGCCGGGCGCTTTGACGCGGCCACCAGCGGCTGGGGCGCCAAGGCCAAGCAGTGGATGACCGAGATGGTGCAGCACCTGCGCGGCGTGCTGGGCATGAAGTCCGATGCACCGATCCTGAAAGCGCTCGACCAGGTATTGAATGGCGACGGCACGATGGTGTCGAAGAAGATGCTGGGGCAGTTGCCGGTGGTGCACGACATTGCTGCCCCGCCGCCCGCCGCAGCACCGGAGGAACCAGCGCGCGATGACAAGTCCATGCGCGAGAGCCTGGCGCGCGTGCTGAAAACCCCGATCGACGCCATCAAATCGGCCGCATTCAATGTCAAGATGACCGTGATCCCGATGGCAACGGGCGAACCGAATGCGCAGAAGATCGCCAAGGATTTCGCCAACGACTCGCGCAAGGCCACGGCCCAGTGGACGGCGTTCGACAACATCCTGCGCAAGAACTACACGACCGAGCAGCTTGAAGCGATGTGGCACGCGGCCGACGCCGAAAATGACCTGCGCCGGGCCGGCAAGACTTCGGATACCGAAGGCATCAATTCGCTGCCGCCCGACCAGCGCGAGACGATCGACGTGCTGCACCAGTACGGCGAAGCGCTGTGGAAGAAGGCACAGGACGCCGGCATGGTCGAAGGCGACGGCGTGGCCTACTGGACCCCGCGCATGGCCGCCCACATCGTCGCTGACGGAAGCGCCGAGCGCATCACCACGCCCAACGGCGAATTTTCCAAGGAGGCGCGCAACCTGTCGACCACGGCCAAGTCGATGAAGCACCGGGCCTATGACACCACGGCAGAATCGGAAGCGGCATTGAAGGAAAAGATGGGCGACGACACCGCCTATGTGAAAAACATTCGGGTCATGCCGCTGGCAATGGCGCAACTCGAGCGGGCCATCGCCGGGCGCACGCTGGTCAACCAGATCAAGGCGCACGGCAAGGTGGTGGGCGACGACCTCATTTCCGACAATGGCGGGCCGAACTTCATCACCATCGACCATCCGGCGCTGAAACAGTGGCGCCCGAAGGCTGACTGGCTGCCGGCCGACATGGACAAGCTGGCGAGCAAGAAGTATGAAATCAAGCCTGACGGCGTCTACAAGAACGGTGAAAAACTGGCATCCTACAAGGTCGGCGCCGATGGGCAGGTCACGCAACTGCGCCCGGTGATGGACGAGACGGGCAAGCCGGTCATGCAGTCCTCGCCTCTGTACGTGCGCAAGGATTTTGCTGGCCCGTTGAAATCAGTATTTACCAGCGAGCCGAATAAAGTCTACCAGACGCTGATGGAATTGAAGGGCGCCGTCACTTCGATGATTATGATTTCGCCGCTGACCCACAACCTGGTCATCTGGGGCAAGGCCATGCCGACGATGGTGTCGACCATGGGCTGGAAGAACAACCTGAAAAACGCGGGGACGATGGGCCTGCACGCATACTTTGTCGGCAACACGGCGCGCGGCGACCATGCCTTGATGTCCGAACTGATCGGCGCCGGCCTGGTGCCGGTGTCGGGCCGCGGCATGAATCCCGACCTGCCATCGATCGCCAACGGCATCAAGCCGGGCAGGAGCCTGGCAGCCAAGGCCGTCGGCGCGGTGCTCGACATGGTCAGCCCGAAGGCGGGCGATATGGGCCGCAAGACGGTCGACAAGGTGGGCGAGGTCTGGCACGAAACGCTGCTGTGGGACCGCGTGGCCGACATGCAGGCGGGTATGGCCGTGATGATGCGGGCAAGCCTGATGGACAAGGGCATCGCGCAATACGACGCCAACCGCATCGCCACCCACTTTGCCAACCGCTACGCCGGCATGATCCCGCGCGAGGCGATGAGCGAGGGCGCGCACATGCTGCTCAATATGTCGCTGTTTTCCAAGTCGTTCACCGTCACCAACCTGGGCGCCTACAAGGATTTCCTTGGCGGGCTGCCGGGCGATGTGCAGTCGCAGATCAGGCTGAACGCGGAATCTGTGCAGCGGCTGCTAGGCCGGGACGAGGCACAGGCCGCGAAGGCGGGCAACAAGGCACTGGCGGCGGCGCAGCGCCAGGCACGCGCCAAGGGCGCTATGGTGCTTGCGCTCGACATCGGCGCCATGACGACCATTGCATCGCTGGCGCAGGCGATGGTGCAAGGCCAGTCCTGGCAGCAAATCAGCGACGATTTTAAAGACCGCCTGAAAAAGCTGGGCATCAAGGCGAAAAACGATCCGTTGTCGATCATCGGCCACCCGATCGACTCGCTGGCCTCGTTGTCGCAGACATCGGACAACCCGCACGGCAAAGAGGACCGCGTGCGCATGGGTTCGGACGAACAGGGCAACTCGTACTACATGCGCCTGCCGGTCGGCAAGGTGGGCGAGGAACTGAAACAGTATTCCAGTCCGGGCAGCGCGCTGCACCTGCTGCACAACAAGATGTCCACGTTCGTCAAGCCGCTGGCCGACATCGCCAACAACCAGGATTTTTCCGGGCACAGCGTATACAAGCCGACTGACAACATGCTCAAGCAAGTGGCGGCGATGGCCTCGTACTGGGTCAAGTCCCAGTTCCCGGTCGAGGAAATGCTGTCGGCCGGGCATCTGGCGTCAGGCACGGCCGACCACATGGACAAGTTGAAATTGCTTGGCATGGCAACGGGCCTGTCTATCTCAAAAGTCAAGGGCGGCGACGCGGTGGCGGAAATGCGCTGGGAAAGCCACGAACACGCCGTTGCCGTGCGAGACGTGCTGCCCCAGGTGCAGGAGGCGCTGCGCCGCGGCGAGGGCGACAAGGCGCGCCAGATCATGGTCGATGCCGGCGCGAGCCCGCAGGAAATCAAGTCGGCCATCCGCAAGATTCAGAACCCTGGCCGCGTCACCACGCAGTCGCGCAAAAACTTCAACAAGCACGCAACGGACGAACAGCGCACGCGCATGGATCGAATGTTGCAGCAGCAGGAAAGCGACAAGAGCAACGCGCAGCAGGAATAGGCGCCGTGCGTTTGTAGCTCAGAAGTAAGAAGCCGTCCCAAACTCCGACGGTCGATAGACGCACAAACCCTCCCTTAAAAGCGGAGAATCGACGCATTTATTTCCTTCGGAGAATTTATCATGCAAGCGCTGACCTGCAACACTTCCTTGTTCGCCACACTGTTAAGTGCCGCACGGAAAAATAATGGTAGGAATGAGGAACCGAAAACACTACAATCGCACCAAACTCACCCACATCACCCACTTGACTGTGGGGTAGCTCAAAGGAATTACGCAATGCCGACATCGAATCGACGCCGCACGCCGGAACCGAAGGCATTGCTTTCCATGATTTCAGGGGTGGTGGGCATCGTCAGCATCGTCGTCGTCGGGCTGTTCAACATCGGCATCAACTATCAGCAGTTTGCACAGGTGAAAGAAAAGATTGCCGAGCAGGGCGCCGAGCAGCGCCAGACCACCTCGACCATGAGGCAACTGCGCGAGGATCAAATCCGCAGTATCGAAGATGTCAGGTCGATCAAGAACAACATGCAGGGGCTGGAAACGAACGTGAGAAATCTCGATGGCCGGGTGCTGGTGATCGAGCGCACGTTTATCGAGCCGAGTAAAAAAGGTAAGTAAATGGCCCAACTCGTCCCCGACTGGAAAACGATCGCCAAGAAAGCCTGGTCCGTCCGGCTGATCCTGGTGGCCGGTTTCTTTTCCGGGGTCGAGACCGCCATCCAGATTTATTCGGCCTATGGCGTTCTGCCTGTCTGGATGCCCAAGGGCGGCTTTGCCCTGCTGGGCCTGATCGCCTCGTTTGGCGCGCTGGTGTCGCGCTTCGTGGCGCAGAAAGGGCTTTCCGATGGCAATGAATAACACCAGTCGGCGCAGCCTGATTGCCATCGTCGGCGCCGCCGCTGCCGCCATGCTGATGCAGTTGACGCCATCGATGGAAGGGCGCTCGCTGACCACCTACAAGGACATCGCGGGCGTGCTGACCTATTGCGATGGTGCGACCGAAAACGCCATGTGGGGCGCCAGCTACACGCCAGCACAGTGCGACGCGCAGTTGGACCGCGACCTGGCCCGCCATGCCGAGGGCGTCATGGCCTGCACGCACGGCCCGCTGACCGTCGGCCAGAAGGTGTCCTACACGGACCTGGCCTATAACATCGGGGTGACGAACTATTGCGAGTCGACCGTGGCGCGCCTTGCCAATGCGGGCGACCTGCAGGGCTCGTGCGATGCCATCCCCATGTGGTCCTGTATTACCGTTGGCGTCGGCAAAGGTGATACGTCTGGCGTGTGCAAAAGCCGCTACACCAACAAGAAATTCGTGCGCGGCCTGAACAACCGCCGCGTGGTCGAACGCAATATCTGCCTCAAGGTGATCCAGTGACGACAGCCATCAAAGCCTTTCTGGCCCTGCTGGTGGTGTGCGTGCTGCTGGCGTTTGCGCTGGTATTCGAGCGCGGCCACGCTGCCAAAGTCACCAAGCAACGCGATGCCGCAGTGGCGCAGGTGGCAACCGCCAAGGCTGTGCTGACCGATACCATCGCCGGCTATGAGGCCAACCTTACCAAAGAACGCGCCAGCCAGGCGCTTGCACGAAAGGCATCAGCCGACTATGAAAAATCGCTTTCTGACCTGTCCGTCAAATATGATGCTGCCCGCGCTGCTCTGCGCGCTGCTGGCGGGCTGCGCCTCCCCCGCGCCGTCGTCTGCGGTCGTCAAGATTCCCCCGGCCCCGCTGCCACAGGCGCCGGCCGACCTGATGACGCCGCCACCGCCACCGTTGCACTTCCACCAGAGGTTGATCGACGCCTTCAAGATTTGACCGAAGAAGCCGACAAGCTGGGCGCACGCCTGGCGAAGCTGCAGGACTGGGTGCGCAGCGCCGGCCTGTACGGCCCCGCCGAACCTGCAAAATAAGGATCCACATGCTTACTCCCGGCAATCGAACAATCACCATTGCACCAGGCGGTACGGTGCTGGTCGGGCGCACTACGGCGATTGGTGGTGGTGGTGGCGGGACCGTTCCGGCCTATATCGCCGCATCAACCATCATGGCAAAGGGGCTGGTCCCGAATTCGGCAAACGGCCCTGCCGGGCTGAATGACTATTCCGGCTGGGTCTACGCCGAAGGAAAGTTTATCAACCCCGGCTTTTATGGCCACCAAGACGGCAGTTACAACGGCATCGATGGCATCGACGTGACAGTGAATGCGCCGACCGGCTGGGTTAATCTTTGCCCCGCAACGCCGGTAAATCAGCGCGTAAGCGACTCCGATTACTACGCCGACGGGCCGGGCAATGCGTACCCCGGTAAGCCGACCGCGTGCCACGGTTATCACACGGGCGTCTACGTTGCCTCCAAGCGCCAGATTTGGCGGATGGGCATGCGGTTTTCGTGGTCCGACCCCGCAATCCAGAACTCGAGCACAATCGCCCGCCCCCATATCGACGCTTGGGATATTGCCACGGGGCAATGGTTGCCCAAGGGGTCAATTCCAGACTTGCCGGCGCACAATGGCGGCGCTGTCGTCAATAATGCAGGTTTTATCTTAAGCGGAAATTTGGGATTCATCACCGACCCAGCTACCGGGATTACCACAACCCGGACTGGTGGCAGTGGAACAGCAAGTCGCTATCCGCAGGCTAATAACCCTGATGACAATTACATCCTCAACTTCACTTGCGGTGATGGCGGCGAGGGCTCGACTTCGCCAGTAGCAGCGAGTTATCTGGTTGGGAACGTCCTCACCAATTTGGTCATCAACGCCAGCGCGGCTTTGACGCAACTACAGGCAGACAACGCCTTTGCACCAGGGCTTACCTGGTGCAAGCCGCTCAATAAATGGTTGTTCTACCACGGCGGGGCGGGGCGCGAGAACACCATCTATGCCCTGGCTGTAGACCGTACCGCCAATACCGTTGATGTGAGCATTTTGACGATCACAGGCGGCTCCCTGCCAACTCGCGGCGGCGGCGGCGTGATGAGCAAGTTCACGTATGTCGATGCCCTCGGCGCCCTATTTATTTGCACCGATGTCGCAGTCGGTATTAACTTTGTGAGGATTGTCTAAAATGGGCGTCAAATTAAACGGTAGTACCGGCTTCCTCGAATATGCAGGTCGCCTGGTCTCGTCATTCCCCGCCACGATCCTCATGTGGGTGGGAGTTGATGCTGCAACCGATTCGTTCGTTATCAGCCAGACCAAGGCCGATGGCGATGGCGACATTTCGATGTTCTTCCTCAATAACGGTTCCGCAAAGCTTGCCCGGCACCGGATTGTGGACAACACGGCATCAGCCCAGGCGAACGTCGTCAACACCACAGCATTCAAGTTGGCGATGGCAGTTTTCACCAGCGCGTCAAGCCGCACGATGTATTTCAGTACAGTAGGCTCTGTCGCCACTGATACCGGGGCATTGAGCGATACCTGCTCGACGCACAATGATTTCCTCATTGGTGCGCAAAAGGGTGGGGGCAATGCTGCAGCCCTGTTCTTCAATGGCGCAGTGGCAGAAGCGCACGTCTATAACGTCGCCCTTACCGCTACCGACTTCACCAACCTGGCGGCGGATTCGGTAAAGCCCGAAGCTGTCACCGGCTGGGTCGATGGCTGGCAACTCAAGACGGCCGCGGATCTCACATCGATTGGCGGTACGCGCACGCTGACGCTCAACGGCGGCGTGACAACAGAAACGGTCCGCACGCACCCAATCGCACGTTCGACCCCTGTCCCAGTCTCCTTTTCCGGGCCCGTTCCGACCCGCAATGGCGTGCTGGGCACAGCCACCACATTTGCCAATGCAGGCTTCTTTGCCGGCAACCTGACGCCGTTCGCCTACAGTTCGGTGGGCACTTCCTTGCCTGCCGGTGTCACCCTGAACACTTCGACGGGCGTGCTGTCGCTGGCTGCTTCCGGCGCAACGGCGGGCACGACCTCGGGCATCATCATCCGCGCCACCGACACCGGCTCCAACATCGCAAACACGAACGCCTACAGCATCGTGATTGCGGCATCGAACGCGGCGCCGACCTTCCCCGGCAATATCAGCAATATCAGCGGCACGGCTGGCAGCGCCATCACGCCAGTGAACGTCTCGGGGCAGTTCAGCGACACCGACACGCTCACCTACACCGCATCACCCGCCGGCACAGCCTGGCCGTCTGGCCTGATCGTCAACAGTAGCACAGGCATCATCAGCGGCACGGTAGCGGGCGCCGGCACGACGAGCGGCCTGAAAGTGCGCGCCACCGATACGGCCAGCCAGACAGTTGATTCCAATGCGTTCAACGCGGTCATTGCGGCAAGCTCGACCACACGCACCTGGACCCCGACGATCAAGCTGGAAGCGCTGGCCGACGAGACGCCGTTCCCCAACCATGCCATTCACGCCATCATCAACGACATGGCCGGCAACCTGATCGACACCAAGACGGGACTGACGACTAACTCCGTGGGGCTGCCGCCGCCGTTCACAACCTCAACCGGGGCGCTGACCACGGATTACCGCGTCAGCTACGTGGACGACGTTGACCTGACCATCTTTGCCGTTGAAAACCTGCGCTGCGTGTAAGCCATGGCCCTGCCTAAAGTCACCTTCCGCAGCAGCACGTCGAACGGCGCCGCCCCACTGTCATGCGGGCACCTTTTCAGGAGGGGCGACGTTCCGGCAGGCTCCAGCCTGGCCGGTGTGCAATGTACGAGCAAGACGACATGGTCCGACGGATCGCTAAAATTCGCCGTCTTGGCAGCCAGTTCCGCAATTACGGGTGGCACGCCGCTAGATTTTCAACTTTCCTTGGGAGCGGCCGTCGCCGGCGCTGCCGTGTCGCTCGCTGACCTGAAAGCCACCGGGGTAACGGCAAGCATTGGCTGCGGCGCTTTTGGGACCGTGTCGTGGGCAACGACGGACTGGGATTCGCCATTTCAGATCGATGGGCAGGCGGCGTGGGTCAGTGGTCCGATCATGTCGTCGTGGGTGTATCGCAAGCCGGTCGGTACGGACGCGCACCTGGTGGCCTGGCTGGAAGTACGGATGTGGGCCAACGGCGCCGTCGAGGTACTGCCTTGGATCGAGAACGGCTACATGTTTGTGGCTGGCCCGACCAACAAGAATGCCACCTACACTTTCAGCCTCGGCGGCTCACAGCGCTTCACGCTGCCGATCAATGTCTTTCACCACCAGCGCACACCTCTGATTAATGGTGCAGCATTGTCGTACTGGCTGGGTGCCGATCCCGGCATCAGTGTTAGCCACGACAAGGTGTACATGCAAAGCAGCGAGCTTGTGCCGAGCTACCGCACCATGCGCAGCGCAACCGGGCTCGCTACCCTGCCCACAACCTGGTTCCCGTTCTCGCGCGGCGGTATCTTGTACACGGACAATCGTGACGGCGACGATGTGATGAAGAACCCAGGCTGGCAGCGTCCAATCGGCTTGATTGGTGAGCATGATGCCGCCTACCTGTTCTGCAACGATCAGCCGGAGCTGCTGTATGCTGCCTTGATCCGAAACGGCTTCACTGCTGGACGCTATCCTATCCATTACCGTGACGAGACGACCAACCGTGCCCCGGTGCTGCTGACATATCAGGAACTGACTGTTGACAATCCGTCAGTGTCAGGGATTGGCGCAGGCAATCAAACAACACCGACCCCGACAGGTGGGTCAACGACGATATGGGATGGCGCCCACCATCCAGAATGCGCCGCTGTGCCGTACATGGTGACGGGCCATTTCTACCATCTGGAGACGCTACAGCTTATAAATGCTGGCAACTTCTTCACGATGAACTGTCTCAACGCCCGCGCCGGGGGCAACCGTGGTCGGTTTATTCCTGATTATGAATCTGTGCAAACACGCCAGGCGGCATGGGGCATGCGCACCCTTGCCCTTACCGCAGCCCTGACGCCAGACAACGACACGGCACAGCGCGCCTCGGTGGTCGGCGTCCTGAATCTGCTTATCGACTACTACCACGCAACGTTCATCGCCCAGCCCAATAACCAGTTTGGTTTCATCGAGCCTGGCGAAAGTACCTACCGCGAATTGTGGGGCAGTTATACGGGCGGCCAGATGATCGGGCCCTGGCAGGATGACTTTTTCACGGCATCATGGGGCTATGCGCTTGCCATGGGGCTGCCTGTTGATGCAACGCGCGCGGCCAAGCATGCTGAGTTTTTCGCCTGGAAGGCACGCACCGTCATTGGTCGGCTTGGCGCCTCCAATTCATTCCGCTTTGAAAACTGCGATCCCTACACGATGTCCGTGTCGTCAGCCGTGCTCCCCGATTATCAGGGCGGCACCGGGCCGTGGCGCGCAAGCTGGAAAGCAATTTATGATGAGACGCTTTATTTCGAAACAGGTCGTGGACAAACCTGGCTGGCACCGGTCGTCGACAATAACGTAAGCGGCGAATTTGACATCACGGTATGGCCTCGCGCTATGCTGGGCAACATGATGCCAGCGCTCGCGTATGCACGACGGTTCGGTGTTCCCGATGCTGAGGCGGCTAACACGAGGCTGACCAGTGCCGCAAACTGGCCCGCGATTCAATCAAGCTTTGTAGCCAACGCACCGCACTGGGACATCACCACATCGGGCGCAACTTCAACACCAGGAGGCACCTTGTCAGGCACGCCAGGACCACACGCAGCATTTACCAATCAGCCACCACGCGGCGCCGGGCGCGGCGTTTTCGGCAAGCGCCACACCAAGGGCGCGCCGATTTCCGATATTCCAACGGGCGGTACCAATGGCGTGAGCGCACTGCGCGCGATCATTGAAAACACCGACGATCCGGCCATTGAACTGCGCATCCACTACACCAGCAAGCCGGCCGGGTTCGTTTCCGACGGGCTTGGCGGCTACAGCTACAGCGGCAGCCTGCCCGCCACAGTGGCCTATGATATTTACCGGGGCGGCGAAGCGGCGGCAATCGGCTCGGCCACCGACACCATTGCATCGAGCAGCGGCAGCACCGTCAGCGGCGTCGTGGTCAGCCCGGCGACTGCTACCGGCTCGGCCACCTTCTCGGCTGTCGTCAACGGCACCGGCAGCCCGTCACAGTCCGTCACCTGGTCGCGCAGCGGCACGGCAGGGTCGATCAATGCCAGCACGGGTGCATGGACGGCGCCTGCGGCCACCAGCGTGCAGCAGGTCATCACGATCACCGCCACCAGCGTGCAGGACAACACCAAGACTGGCACGGCCACCGTGACCATCGCCGCGGTGGTGCCGGGTTCCACCGTCTCGGGCGTGGCCGTCTCGCCAGCATCCGGTACGGTCGCCGGCGGCGGTGTGCGCAACTTCACGGCTATCGTCAGCGGCACCAATTCGCCCTCGCAGGCCGTGTCGTGGGCAACCAATCTTGGCACGATCAACCCGTCCACTGGACAACTGGTCGCCCCGGCCGCCACCAGCGTGCAGCAGACCGGCACTGTGACGGCAACCAGCACGCAGGATCCGACCAAGAGCAACACTGCAACCTTTACCGTGGCCGCCGTGGTGGCACCACCAGCACCAGGAGTGACCGTGATCAGCGTGAACGTGACCCCCAACGGCGGCACCTTGAGCGGCGGCGCCACGCGCCAGTACAGCGCCGCTGTGGTGGGCAACAACGGGCCCGACCAGGGCGTGACGTGGTCATGCGACATCGGGGCAATCGACACCAGCGGCCTGTACACCCCGCCGGTATCCACTTTCCTGACCCGCCTGGCCACCGTCACGGCTACAAGCACGTTTGATCCCACCAAGAAGGGCGTTGCTACCGTCACCATCGCTGCGCTGACGACCAACATGGTAGTGGCCGAAAACAACATGCTGGTGCTCGATGCCGATGGCTATGTCGCCAACACCGGGCCAGACACATTCGTCGAGCGCGGGCGCGAATACTGGATCGACAAGGATCCCGATGCAAAGCTCGCCTACGGTATCGACCTGTCCGACTACCTCACCCGCGCCGGCCAGGGCATCACGCTTGTAGCGGCCACGGCAAAGATCGACGGCGTGACCCCGATCAGCGACGTGCGCCTGCAGGGCAATACCATTGTGGTGCAGCTTGACGAGGGCAAGTCGCAGTTGATCGACATCGACGCCGTCAACCGCTGTACTTTCCACTTCACCCTGTCGAACGGCGACGAAAACGAGCGCAGCATCAATTTTGCGATCGTCGACAACTGATCGGCCAGGTTCTCTCCTGTTGCGCCTGTTCGGGCGACTTCGCCACCGCCAGCATGGGGTGGCTTTTTTATTGGCGCGCAGAAATCTGTTTCACTTTCTTATCTTTTGCGCTATCGTAATACTTTCAAACCAATATCAAACAGGAGAGAACCGATGGAAGAAATTGACAACGTGATCGACAAGGTGGCGTCCGGCAAACTGCTCGACAAGGCGATTGCCGCGATGCACCTCAAGAACGATGCGGCCCTCAGCCGCGCGCTGGAAGTAGCGCCTCCGGTCGTGTCCAAGGTC
>Ga0265798_10005601_pt1 | contig 16781 bp, 13 predicted proteins | sample P3T30metagenome_FD_192430 | JGI IMG/M metagenome (GOLD analysis project Ga0265798, IMG submission 192430) | Plant litter microbial communities from East Loma Ridge, Irvine, California - P3 T30 | ecosystem: Environmental > Terrestrial > Plant litter > Unclassified | place: USA: California... | reverse complement strand
ATGATCTCGGGCACCGTCACCGACGCCTCGGGCCGCATCCTGTCGGGACAGACCGTGCCGGCCTTCTGGAACTCGGTGCGGCACGCCAAGCCGCTGACCATCGGCCTCAATTGCGCGCTCGGCGCGGCGCTGATGCGCCCCTACGCGCAAGAGCTGTCGCAGATCGCGGATACCTTCGTGTGCATCTACCCGAACGCCGGCCTGCCCAACCCGATGAGCGATACCGGCTTCGACGAACTGCCGGCCGACACCTCGGCCCTGCTGCGCGAATTCGCCGAGGCCGGCTTCATCAATATCGCCGGCGGCTGCTGCGGCACCACGCCGGAACACATCGCCGCGATCGCCAAGATCCTCGAGACACAGACGCCACGCCTGTTGCCTGAAGTCCCAATTGCGATGCGCCTGTCGGGCCTGGAACCGTTCACCATTGATGAGAGCTCGCTGTTCGTCAACGTGGGCGAGCGGACCAATGTCACCGGTTCCAAGGCATTTGCCCGCATGATCCTGAACGAGCAGTTCGACGAGGCGCTGTCGGTCGCGCGCCAGCAGGTCGAGAACGGCGCCCAGGTCATCGACATCAATATGGACGAGGCGATGCTCGATTCGCAGGCGGCCATGACGCGCTTTTTGAATCTGATCGCCTCGGAACCCGACATCTCGCGCGTGCCGGTGATGATCGACTCGTCCAAGTGGTCGGTGATCGAGGCGGGCCTCAAATGCGTGCAGGGCAAGGCCATCGTCAACTCGATCTCGATGAAGGAAGGCGAACAAGAATTCATCCGCCAGGCGGTGCTGTGCCGGCGCTACGGCGCCGCCGTGATCGTGATGGCGTTCGACGAAAAAGGCCAGGCCGACACCTTCGCGCGCAAGACCGAGATCTGCGGCCGCGCCTATAAAGTGTTGACCGAACAGGTCGGCTTTCCGCCAGAAGACATCATCTTCGACCCGAACATCTTCGCCATTGCCACCGGCATCGAAGAACACGATAACTACGCGAACGACTTCATCGAAGCCTGCGCCTGGATCCGCGCCAATCTGCCGCACGCGAAGATTTCGGGCGGCGTGTCGAACGTGTCGTTCTCGTTCCGCGGCAACGATCCGGCGCGCGAAGCGATCCACACCGTGTTCCTGTACCACGCGATCAAGGCCGGCCTCACCATGGGCATCGTCAACGCCGGCATGGTGGGCGTGTACGACGACCTGGCGCCCGAGCTGCGCGAGCGCGTCGAAGACGTGGTGCTGAATCGCCGCAAGGACGCCACCGAACGCATGATCGAAATCGCAGGTACGCTGAAGGCCGGCGGCAACAAGCAGGAACAGAACCTCGAATGGCGTAACGCCCCGGTCGAAAAGCGCCTGGCGCATGCGCTGGTGCACGGCATCACGCAGTGGATCGTCGAGGACACCGAAGAGATGCGCCAGCAGGTGCTGGCGGCCAAGGGCCGCCCGATCCACGTGATCGAAGGCCCACTGATGGATGGCATGAATATCGTCGGCGACCTGTTCGGCCAGGGCAAGATGTTCCTGCCGCAGGTGGTCAAATCGGCACGCGTGATGAAGCAGGCCGTGGCGCACCTGGTGCCGTACATCGAAGAAGAGAAAGCGGCCGAAGAAGCGCGTACCGGCATCGTCGCCAAGCCGAAGGGCAAGATGGTGATCGCCACCGTCAAGGGCGATGTGCACGACATCGGCAAGAACATCGTCTCGGTGGTCCTGCAATGTAATAACTTCGAGATCGTCAACATGGGCGTGATGGTCCCATGCGCCGACATCCTGGCGAAAGCCAAGGAAGAAAACGCCGACATGGTCGGCCTGTCGGGCCTGATCACGCCATCGCTCGAAGAGATGGCCCACGTGGCGCGCGAGATGCAGCGCGACCCCTGGTTCCGCGAACGCCAGGTGCCGCTCCTGATCGGCGGCGCCACCACCAGCCGCGCCCACACTGCGGTCAAGATCGCGCCGCATTACGACGGCCCGGTGGTGTACGTGCCGGACGCGTCGCGCTCGGTGTCGGTCGGCCAGGCACTGGTGACGGACGAGACAAAGAGCGCCTACATCATCGAACTGGCGCAGGATTACGAACGCATCCGCATCCAGCACGCCGGCAAGAAGGCGCTGCCGATGCTGCCCCTCGCGCAGGCGCGCGCCAACAAGGCGCAGCTCGCGTTCGCGCCAGTCAAACCGAAGTTCATCGGCCGCCGCGTCTTCAAGAACGTCGACCTGGGCCTGATCGCGCGCTATATCGACTGGGGCCCGTTCTTCCAGACCTGGGACCTGGCCGGCCCCTTCCCCGCCATCCTGACCGATGACGTGGTGGGCGAAGCCGCGACCCGTGTGTATGCCGAAGGCCAGGCCATGCTCAAGAAGATCATCGACGGGCGCTGGCTGTCGGCCAACGGGGTGATCGCGCTGCTGCCGGCCAATTCGGTCAACGACGACGACATCGAGATCTATACCGACGAATCGCGCAGCCAGGTCGACTTCACCTATTACGGCCTGCGCCAGCAGGGCGTGCGGCCGGTGGTGGATGGCGTGCAGCGTCCCAACCAGTGCCTGGCCGACTTCATCGCACCAAAGGATAGCGGCGTGGCCGACTATATCGGCATGTTCGCCGTGACCGCGGGCCTGGGGATCGAGAAATACGAGCAGCGTTTTGAAGCGGCCCACGACGATTATTCGTCGATCATGCTCAAGTCGCTGGCCGACCGCCTGGCCGAAGCCTTCGCCGAATACATGCATGAACGCGTGCGTACCGACCTGTGGGGCTATGCGGCGGGCGAGGATCTGTCGAGCGAAGCGCTGATAGACGAGCAATATCAGGGCATCCGCCCGGCGCCTGGCTACCCGGCCTGCCCCGAGCACACGGTCAAGGCCGACATGTTCAGGACGCTGCAGGCCGAGGAAGTCGGCATGCAGCTGACCGAGTCGTACGCGATGTATCCAGGCGCCGCGGTATCGGGCTTCTACTTTGCGCACCCGGCGTCGAAGTACTTCGTGGTCGGGAAGATCGGCAACGACCAGGTTGAGGATATGGCAGCGCGGCGTGGGATGGACAAGGTGGAAGTCGAACGCCACTTGGCGCCGAACCTGTAAAACAAACGCCTCGAACGTGGGGTGGACGGCTTTGCCGTCCACGCGTTCAACGGGCGTGGACTGGCCGCTCTTGCGTTATTTGAACGCGTGGACGGGAAACCCGTCCACCCCACCGCGCCTTGCCTGCGCCTATCAAATCGCGTACCGCACCACCTTGTCGCTCCACTCGAACGCTTCCACCTCGAGCTCGGCCAGGTCATCGCCATCCATCGCCAGCGACTTCAGGCCCGCCAGCATCTCGTCCTGCTCGTCGTCCATGCGCTCGATCGACTCGGATAGGCTCAACAGCTCGCCGAAGAAGCCCGAACGCTGCAGCAGCGCCGCGCGCACTTCGTCGATCACGGGAACCTGCTCCACGATGTCCATCATCGGCATGCAGAACAGCGTATCCATCAGCGACATCATGCCGACCGTGAAGGCGACATCGGCAACGTTCTTCTGGCCGGGCCGCAGGCGCTGGGCCAGCAGCTCCATCAGGCGCGCGCGCGTGGTGGCCAGCATCAGCAAGGGGCTCTGGCTGTGGCCGCGCACATCGGGTTCGGCGTACAGCAGGATCTGCAGCCAGCGCTGCAGCTGGCGCCGGCCCAGCAAGGTCAAGGCCTGGCTGATCGATTCGATGCGGCGCCCTGCCCCCACCGCCGGCGTGTTCACCAGGCGCAGCAGGTTCAGGCCGATGGTGACCTCGCGCTTGACCAGGCGTTCGATCTCGGCGTTGTCGGCATCCGACGTCACCAGGTTCATCAGGGCCAGCACCGTGGTCTGCGAGGGCGACAGCTTGCGGCTCGCGATCACCGACGGCTTGGCGAAATAATAGCCCTGGAAGTAGTCGAAGCCGACGTCCAGGCAGGTGCGGTATTCGGTATGGTTCTCGACTTTCTCGGCCACCAGGCGCTTGCCCGTCGTGCGCAGGCGCGGCGCCAGCGACAGCAGCGTGACCACCGGCAGCTTGCGCAAGTCCATCTTGACGAAGTCGATCACCGGCAGCAGACGCGCCAGTTGCGGCCCATGGGCAGAAGCCTCGGCGGCGAAGCGGAAACCGTGCGACGACAAGGCGCGCATGCGCTCGATGACGGCATCGTCCGGCTCGACCGAGCTGACGATCTCGAGCACCGTGCGCTCGCGCGGCAGGAAGGCGAACATATCGCTCATCAGGACGTCCTTGTCGACGTTGATGAAGGCGTTGGCGTCGCCGATCGCGCGCGGCAGGCCGAGCTGGGATGCGTGGTGGATGACGCTGGCGCTGGCCGACAGGCCGGACTCGACATGGGCCGGCCCCTGGGCGCTGCCGCGGAACAGCAGCTCGTAGCCGAACAACGCCTGGTTGCGGTCCAGCACCGGCTGGCGCGCCAGATAAAAATGTCGCATGCGCAGTGGCTGGGAGGCCTCGTCGAGGCTGGCGGTGTCGGTCATCTCGTGTTCGTTCTCATTCTCGCGTCAACAGGAATACTTTACCGCATCCACCTGCGTGTGTGTCTTCTTGGCACTAAATTATTGCGAGAGCATTAGCGGCAATGCATCACTCTTGCCACAATCTTTACCGACATGTTTACACCGGCAGGCCGTCGACGAAGACCTTGAGTTCGCCCGGCGCGAAGTGGGTCCACTCCTCGTTGGTCGTCAGCGGTTCGGTCACGATGATGGCGACCCGGTCGTTCGGCGTGGTCACCTGCGAGAAGTCGACCGACAGGTCTTCGTCCGACAGGCAGGCCGTAACGAACGGGTACTTGCGCACCACGTAGCACAGCTTGGTCGAACAATGCGTGAACAGCGCGGTGCCGTCGGACAGCATCATATTGAAGGTGCCGTGGGCGGCGATGCCCGGGATGATGCGTTCAAGTGCAGCGCGCAGCGCGTCGCGACCGGGCGCGGTATCGCCGAACTCGCGGCGCAGGCTTTGCAGCAGGTAGCAGAAGGCCAGCTCGCTGTCGGTGCTGCCGACCGGGCGGAACGCGCCATCGAGCACGGGCGCGAATTCCTTGAGGTCACCGTTGTGGGCGAACACCCAGTAGCGGCCCCACAATTCGCGCACGAAGGGATGGCAATTCTCGAGCGCCACATGGCCCACGGTGGCCTTGCGGATATGGGCGATGACGTTGGTGGACTTGATCGGATAACGCTTGATCAGCTCGGCAATCGGCGAGGCGATCGCGGCCTGGTGATCGACGAAGTGGCGCACGCCACTGCCTTCGAAGAAGGCGATACCCCAGCCGTCGTGGTGGGTATCGGTGCGGCCGCCGCGGTGGGCGAAGCCGGTAAAAGAGAAGACAATGTCGGTAGGGACATTGCAGTTCATTCCGAGAAGCTGGCACATGGCGCGCAGCTTACCATGCAGGTATGGCAGCGCGCCATCGCCCTCATCGGGCAATGGCGCAAGGCTGCTTAATGCAGGACGACAGGCTGGCTCATCAGCGTGTCATAGGAACCCAGGAAGTCGTCGATTTCTTCCATGGTGGGTTCGCTGGCAATCAGGTTGTTGACGTCGCGCCGGAACGATTGCGCGAGTCGGCCGCCGATGAATGCTTCACGCCGGCCGGCCTTGTCGACGATCTCGAAGCCGCCGAAACGCAGCGCATCGAGTTCACGGTCGACGCCAAACTCGACGACGCTGTACTGCTCGCTGTTATAGATCATGTTCATGATGACTCCTTCGATCAGAAATTAGTGCAGACCTGCCGGGTGGCGGCACATGGCAGTCTGTTTACTCTGCTTCAAAGATGGGGCTGTCCAAACCGATTTCAAGTCGGTGCTCGATGCCACTCAAGCGTTGACGGTCGGGCCCAATGCCAACAGCTGATCGTATGGCGGTGCTGCCAGCCACGATCGCAACTGATCAAGGTGTTCGCTGCTCGCCAGGCCGAGGAACAGGCGTCCCGGGCGTTGTCGCAGCAGTCGATTTAATGTTACACGCAAAACCAGATTGCCGTCGCAGTGCAGGCAACCCGGTGCGATGCGCACGACCTGCAGCGCCGGCCCGCTTTCCAGGGGCGTGGCGGCCACGCCCATGCCTTCGAGGATAACCGCGTCGAAGCCTTCCGGCGCGCGGCCCAGGGCTTGTGCGGGAGCGTGAATGCCGTCCACGGCGGGGCCGGCGGCAGGGGAGGAAGAAGGAGCGCCGTCGGCGAGCAAGGCCGCGATGGCCTGCTCGCGTGCGGCGGCGGTGGAACCGGTGACGAGGATGGTGGCCGCGCGGGCCATCATCCCCCTTTCTTGGCCAGCTTGCCCGGCTCGACGCCCAGCTGCTTGAGCTTGCGGTACAAGTGGGTGCGCTCGAGGCCAGTCTTTTCGGCCACCCGCGTCATGCTGCCGCCTTCGCGGCCCAGGTGGTGTTCGAAGTACATACGCTCGAAGGCATCGCGCGCCTCGCGCAGCGGCAGGTCGAACGACAGCGTGTAGCCGGTGCCCTCGCCCTGCGAGATCGCATGCACCAGGCGTGAGCCGTTGTTCATGCCATTGTTCATGCCGACGCCCATGCCGCCACCCGGCTGGGCGCTCGGCGGCGCGAACATCGGCGTGGCCGGCTGCATGGAGGCGCCGGGATCGGCGGCCATGTTCGGCACGCTCGGTGCAATCGGCCGCGGCGGCGCCATCGGCGCGCGCGCCACTTCCTGCGCGCGCGTCAGGCCCTGCTGCACGGCCTTGAGCAGCTTTTGCAAGGCGATGGGTTTTTCAAGGAAATTCAAAGCGCCGATGCGGGTCGCCTCGACTGCAGTGTCAATCGTCGCATGGCCGGACATCATGATGACCGGCATGGTCAGCAAGCCGTCGCGCTGCCACTCCTTGAGCAGCGTGACGCCGTCGGTATCCGGCATCCAGATATCGAGCAGCACCAGGTCTGGCGTTGCGGCGGCACGCGCCTCGCGCGCCTGCTGCGCGTTTTCGGCCAGCGTGATGGCATGGCCTTCATCCCCAAGGATCTCGGACAGGAGTTCCCGGATGCCCATTTCATCGTCAACTACGAGTATGTTCGCCATCTCTTCTACCTTCCCGATCTTCTACCCGTGATATGGCAATTTTATAAGTTTTTTTGCACTTAAGCCAAGTTTGCTGCTCGGGCCAAGTCCGGGGCTAACTTTAACAGCAAAATCGACACCGCTGCGCCAGTTCCATCGCTGCGGTTGCCGACGTCGATCCGGCCGCCGTGCTCGTCCACGATTTTCTTGACCATCGGCAGGCCGAGACCGGTGCCGCGGGCCTTGGTGGTGACATACGGTTCGAAGGCGCGCGCCAGGATGCGCGGCGCGAAGCCGGGGCCGTTGTCGACGATCGCCAGGCGCACCGCGACGCCCTGCTGGCCGTCGGCGCCGGTGTAGTGGATCGCCTCGGTGCTGATGTCCACGCGCGGCGCCGGCAGCTCGGGCGCGCGGTCGACCAGCGCATCCTGGGCGTTCTGCAGCAGGTTGTGGATCACCTGGCGCAGCTGGGTGGTGTCGCCCATCACGCGCGGCAGGTTCGGCGCCAGGCTGGCGTGGATGATGTCGTTGCCGTCCTCGGCCAGGTAGAGGTTGAGGATCTCGCCGATCAGGCCATTCAGGTCGAGCTGGTCGAGCAGCGCCGGCGGCGTGCGCGCATAGTCGCGGAAGTCGTCGACCATGCGCTTCATGGCGTCGACCTGGTTGACGATGGTGGTGGTGCCGCGCTTGAGCAGGTCGGCCTCTTTCGGCGGCAGGCTGTGTTCGAGCTTCATCTGCATGCGCTCGGCCGCCAGCTGGATCGGCGTGAGCGGGTTCTTGATCTCGTGCGCCAGGCGCCGCGCCACCTCGCCCCAGGCCACCGAGCGCTGCGCCGTGATCACGTCCGAGATATCGTCGAACACCACGATAAAGCCGCTGTCGGCGCCCACCGGCAGGCGCGAGCCGCGCGCCAGCAGGGCAATGTCGTGCTCATGGTCTTCCGCGCCCGGACGACGGGGAATCTCGATCTGCTGCTGCCAGTGCGCGCGCTTGCGCCGCTCGGACGCCGAGTGCGCACTCTGGGCCGAGAAGGCGCGCGTGATGCAGTTCGAGAAGTGCTCGAGACCGGGAATCTTCGCCAGCGGCCCGGCCATCGCGCCCGGCTCCACCTGCAGGATGCGATACGCCGCGTCGTTCGAATTGACCACCAGGCCTTCGGCGTCGAGCACGATCACGCCGGCCGACATGTTCGCCAGCACCGACTCCAGGTGGGCCTTGGCGCTTTGCAGCGCGGCGCGGTTGCGCTCGACCGCGCTGCGCGCTTCGAACAGCTGGCCGGTCATGGCGTTGAACGATTGCGTCAGCGTGCCCAGTTCATCCTTCGTCTCGACGATCGGGCGTGGCGACAGGTCGCCTTCAGCCACCGCCTGCGTGCCTTCGGCCAGCACCAGCAGCGGCTGCGCGAGGTTGCCGGCGATGAGGAAGGCGCTGCCGATGGCGCCGAAGATCGCCAGCAGCAAGGTCAATGTCAGGGTCTCGATATACATCTTGCGCAGGCCGGTGCGCGCTTCCTGGCGCAGCCGGTATTCGCTGTAGGCCGAGCGCAGCACCTCGGCGTTCGAGGCCAGGTTGACCGGCACCGATTGCAGCAGTTGCAGGTAGCGCTGCTCCACACCGAACGGCTCGGGCACGGCCAGCACCACGCGCAGGCGCAGGCCGGTCACGGCGTCGAGCGCGTTCGACATGCCGTCGGCCGTTTCGTCGCCGACGTCGCGTTCGACGCCGCCTTCGGCCTGGGCGTACCCGCCCGGCATTCCGGCACTGCGCAGCATGCGTTCGTCGGGTGCGTCGGCGGTCAGGTTGGCGCCGCGGTCTTCGAGCGCGGCGGCCAGCACCGCGCCCTTGGCGTCGACCAGCATGGCGCTTTGCAGGCCGCTGGTGTCCGCCAGCAGGCGCGCCAGCACCGGCTGCGCGCCCTGGTCGCCCTGCCCGGCCAGCGTGGCCGCGGCGGTCTGCGCGGTGGCGCCGAGTTCGGCGAGCGACTCGTCGAGCGCGGCGCGGCCGAGGTTCAGGCCCGATTCGATCGCGGCCTCGATCTTGACGTCGAACCACGAATCGATCGAGTGCGACACGAACTGCACCGAGACCATGAAGATGACCAGCCCGGGCAGGATGCCGATGCCGGCGAACAGCAGCACCAGCCTGGCCATCAGCCGTGAGCCGAACTTGCCGGCCTTGTAGCGCGAATACAGGCGGCCGAGCGCCACCACCACCACGACCAGCAGCACGAACGCCATCGCGGCGTTCAGGCCCAGCAGCCAGCTGTAGTAGGCGTCGAAGAAACCGGAATTATTGGACGCTGCTGCCAGCAGGAACAGCAGGATGGAAACGATCGCGCCGCCCACCACCAGGGTGTAGCGCAGCGCCGAGTTGATCGATTTACTCCGCACGGTAGGTAAAGGTCTTCCGGCTCGACGTCAGGCGCCAGTCGGAATCGTTGAAGGCGTTGACCTGGAGCGGCTTTTGCAGGTACTCGCGGTCCATGTACATGCGCAGCGAGACTTCGTACTCCTCACCCGGCTTGAGCTTGCCCTTGGGGGCGATCAGCCAGCGCGTCGGGCGGCGGATCATGAACATCGCATCTTCGAAGGTCTGGAAGCGTTCCTGGAACGAGCCCACCACCAGCACGTAGTACTGGCGCGTCAGGACGTCGTAGGAAATGCGGATGGTGCGCTTGGCCGAGACGGCGCGTTCGTCGCGCCAGTACCAGCGCGGACGCACCAGTTCGATCTCGGTAGTGAAGTGCAGCTGCACCCCATGCTGGATCGCATCCTTCAGGCCGTTGTTCAGCTCGAAATCGTAGACCGTGTTGAGCCGGTAGCCATCGTCGCTCGCTTCGATGGCGGCGCGGGTGATCTCGATCCCGTCGGCCGCCTGCGCCTGCGCGCACGCAAAGACCAGCAGCAGCTGGCAGGCGAGGAGGCGTAAAAATCGTAACGTCACGGGTGAGCCGGGGCCTTAAAAATGCGCGTAGTGTAAAAGAACTTACGCCGCTTTCTTCTGGAACAGGGCGTAGAACAAACCGTCATGATCCTGTCCGGCGCCGCCAAGCGGCAGGAGTTGGCCTGGCGCCGCGAGGCGGACCGCGTCATGGCGAGCCGCGAAAGCGGCTGCCTGCGCCTCCGATTCCTGGGGCCAGAGCGAACATGTCACGAACAGCAATTTACCATTGGGCAGCAACATCTGCCAAAGATTGTCGAGTATTTTGGAAGAAAGTGTTGCAAGTTGGGATGTATCCGATTTGCGGCGCAACCAGCGGATATCCGGGTGGCGGCGCACGATGCCAGAGGCGGTGCACGGCACGTCGGCCAGGATGCGGTCGTACTGGCGGCCATCCCACCAGTCCGTGTTGCCGGCATCCGCAGTTAACAATGTTGCTTCCAGGCCTAGCCGGCCCAGATTGTCGCCCACGCGCTTCAGGCGCACCGGATCGGTGTCGACCGAGGTCAGCTCGACGTCGGCTGTTTCGAGGATATGGCCGCTCTTGCCGCCGGGGGCGGCGCAGGCGTCCAGCACCCGCATGCCGTCGTGCAGGTCCAGCAGCGGCGCCGCCAGCTGGGCGCCGGCATCCTGCACCGAGACCACGCCGTCGGCGAAGCCCGGGATCTGGGCCACGTTGATGGCCTGGGCCAGGCGCACTGCGCCCGGGCCCACCTGCTCGGCCGGCAGGCCGGCCTGCTCCAGCGTGGTCAGGTAGTCGGCGATGTCTGTCTTGCGGCGGTTGACGCGCAGCGTCAGGGGCGGATGCGCATTGCCGGCCGCGAGCACCGCTTCCCAGTCGCGCGGATAGGCCGCGCGCATGGTGTCGATCCACCACTGCGGATAGTTATAGCGCGCCAGCGGCTCGCGCAGGGCTTGCGCGACCAAGTCGTCGCGCTCGCGCAAAAAGCGGCGCAGCACGGCATTGACCATCGCCTTGGCGTGGGCGAAATCGGGGTGGGCGGCAGCGGCGCTGACCGCCTGGTCGACCACGGTGAACGCTTCGTATGGCGGCGTCATGCCCTCAGGCGTATCGAGCAGCGAGATGCTTGCCGCCAGCAGGGCGGCCAGCATCGGCGGCTCGGGCGCCTTGCTGGTCATGAGACCGAGCAGGGTTTCGCTGCGGCCCAGCTGGCGCATGGTGCGGTACGCAATATCCTGGATGGCGCCGCGCGCCTGGGGCGTCGCATCGTAGGACGCAAACACGTTCGACAACGCCTGTGGCAGCGCGCTGCCGCCACGCACGCGCGCCACGGCATTGGCGGCGCCGAGCAGGGCCAGGGCCAGCGAGTCGGTCTTCAGGTCGGGGCGGAAGTCGTGCTGCGGAGCGACCTTGACTTCATGGCTTTGGCGCAGGCGCGGTTCTTCCACGACCCGGCGCGGCGCGCCAGGCACATCACCGCCCTGCACGCGCGGCGGCTTGCCGACCGGACGCTGGTCCGGATTGCCAGGACGCGGCTGGCTGGAAGTCGTTGGACCCGGCTTGCCGGCGCCACGACCGGGCGCGTCCGCCCCGCCCTGACCCGGGCGCGCGGCGCCGGCCTGGGCCGGGTTGCGGCCGACCGCAGCCGCGCCGCGCCGGTCCTGCGCGGGCTTGGCTTTGGGTTTCAGGGAGAGCGTCGGGCGCTTGTCGGTCATGGCGAATGAAATGTTGCGAAAATGGGCTCTCATTGTAACGGTTATGCCTTTGGCGACGCTTAATATGGTTGTTGAACCGCCAATCGCGATCGTCCCAGCCCGCCAATACGTGGCATCAAACTAGTATAATGTCCGCTGTTTGCCTGTTTTGCAGGCACCGCTCACAGCTAACATCTTCGATCATCTTTCATGCTCGCCCAACAAAAACAACACATCGTTGCCCTGTTCCAGGCAGCCCTCGCGCCGATCGTTGCCGGCACCGACCTGACCCCGAACGTGGTGCTCGAGCGCCCGCGCGATCCGTCGCACGGCGACATCGCCTGCAATATCGCCATGCAGCTGGCCAAGCCGCTCAAGACCAACCCGCGCGAACTGGCCACCCGCCTGGTCGCCGCCCTGCAGGCCCTGCCTGAGGCGCAGGGACTGGTCGAGTCGGCGGACATCGCCGGTCCCGGCTTCATCAACCTGCGCGTGGCCGCCAGCGCCAAGCAGTCGGTGGCGCGCAGCGTCCTCGAGCAGGGCGACGCCTTCGGCCGCGCCACGAGCGGCGCCGGCCACCATGCGATCATCGAATTCGTCTCGGCCAATCCGACCGGCCCGCTGCACGTCGGCCACGGCCGCCAGGCCGCGCTGGGCGACGCCATGGCGGCGCTGTTCCAGTCGCAGGGCCATGACGTGACGCGCGAGTTCTACTACAACGACGCCGGCGTGCAGATCGCCACGCTGGCGAACTCGGTGCAGGCGCGCGCACGCGGCGTCAAGCCAGGCGACGCCGAATGGCCGGAGTCGGCCTATAACGGCGACTACATCGCCGATATTGCGGCCGACTTCCTGGCGCAAAAGACCGTCTCGGCCAGCGATGGCGAGCCGGCCACCGCCAGCGGCGACGTGGAAGACATCGAATCGATCCGCCGTTTTGCCGTCACCTACCTGCGCAACGAGCAGGACCAGGATCTGCAAGCCTTCGGCGTCAAGTTCGACAACTACTACCTCGAATCGTCGCTGTACGCGGACGGCAAGGTCGAGAAGACCGTGCAGACCCTGGTCGATGCCGGCAAGACGTATGAGGACGGCGGCGCGCTGTGGCTCAAGACCACCGACTACGGCGACGACAAGGACCGCGTGATGCGCAAGTCCGACGGCACGTTTACGTACTTCGTGCCGGACGTGGCTTACCACATCCAGAAATTCCGCCGTGGCTTCGACCAGGCGATCAATATCCAGGGCAGCGATCACCACGGCACCATCGCGCGCGTGCGCGCCGGCCTGCAGGCGGTGAACATCGGCATCCCGCAGGGTTACCCCGACTACGTGCTGCACAAGATGGTCACCGTGATGAAGGACGGCGAAGAGGTCAAGATCTCCAAGCGCGCCGGTTCCTACGTCACCGTGCGCGACCTGATCGAATGGTCGGGCAATGGCGACGTCACGCGCGGCCGCGATGCGGTGCGCTTCTTCCTCATCTCGCGCAAGGCCGACACCGAGTTCGTGTTCGACGTCAATGTGGCGCTCGAGACCAGCGACGAGAATCCGGTCTATTACGTGCAGTACGCCCACGCGCGCATCTGTTCGGCGCTGGCCAACTGGGGCGGCGACGTGGCCTCGCTGTCCACCGTCGACCTGGCGCCGTTGACCACGCCGAAAGAGTTCGAGCTGCTGGCCAAGCTGGCCAGCTATCCGGAAGTGCTGGAACGCGCACTGGCCGAACTGGGCCCGCACCAGGTCGCGTTCTACCTGCGCGAACTGGCCGGCGACCTGCACAGCTACTATTTCGCGCACAAGTGGCTGCTGGACGACGACGAGCCGCTCAAGCTGGCCCGCTTGGCCCTGGCCACCGCCACCCGCCAGGTGCTGCGCAACGGCCTGGCGCTGATCGGCGTGTCGGCTCCGGAAAAAATGTAAACGTAAGACTCACCAGAAAGCGTCATGACCGTCACCCGTACCTTCTCGAAGCGTAGCCAGCGCGGCAGCACCCTGACCGGCGTCATCATCGGCCTGATCGTCGGCCTGGGCATCGCGGTGGCGGTCGCGCTCGTGATCACCAAGGGCGCTTCGCCCTTCACCGACCGTTCCAACAAGATGGGCCGCCCGGCCGACCTCGAGCCGAGCCAGGCGTCCGATCCGAACAAGCCGCTGTACGGCAACCGCGCGCCAGTGCCGCAGGCGCCGGCCCAGCCGAACGTCGCGCCGCGTCCCGCCACACCGGCTGCCGCGCCGGCCGACGCCGATCCGCTCGGCGCAGCCATCGCCGGCATGCAGGAACCGCGTCCCGCACCAACGTCTGCCCCGGCCGCGCCGGTCAACACTGCCGCGCCGATCCCGGGCGCGGCCGCCGTGACCGACGGTTATATCTATTACCTGCAGGCCGGCGCCTTCCGCGAAATGTCGGACGCCGAAAACACCCGCGCCAAGCTGGCCCTGCTCGGCTTCGAAGCAGCGATCACCGACCGCAGCACCGATAGCGGCGTGCTGCACCGCGTGCGCGTCGGCCCATATAGCCAGGTCGAAGCGGTCAACAAGGCGCGCGCCAAGCTGCTCGACAGCGGCATCGACGTCGCGATCGTGCGCAACCAGCGTTAAGAAAACGCGATGACTCTGGCGCCGCAGCGCGTCTTCATCACTGGCGCCTCGAGCGGCATCGGCGCCGCGCTGGCGCGCGAGTATGCGGCGCGCGGCGCCACACTGGGCCTGCTGGCGCGGCGCCGCGACCGGCTCGAACTGTTGGCGGCGTCGCTGCCCGGCGCCGAACGCCATCAGGTGTATGCGGTCGATGTGCTCGACCGCACCGCGCTCAGGGCGGCTGCCCGCGACTTCATTGCCGTCAACGGCGGCGCCGACATCGTCATCGCCAGCGCCGGCATCTCGCACGGCACCCTCACCGACCGCCCCGCCGACCTCGACGTGTTCGATGCCGTGTTCGCGACCAACGTCAACGCCACGGTCGCCACCTTCGCCCCGTTCATTGCGCCGATGCGCGCCCAGGCCGGTCCGTGCCGCCTGGTCGGCATCGGCAGCGTGGCGGGCATTCGCGGCATGCGCGGCGCCGGCGCCTACTGCGCCAGCAAGGCTGCGGTGCACAGCTACTGCGAGGCGCTGCGGCTCGAGCTGCGCGCCTCGCCCATCCGGGTGGTGACGATCGCCCCCGGCTACATCGATACGCCCATGACCAGCAAGAACCGTTTTCCCATGCCCTTCCTGATGCCGGCCGAGCGCTTCGCGGCGCAGGCGGTCGACACCATCGCGCGCGGCGACAGCTACCGCGTGCTGCCGTGGCAGATGGGCTTTGTCGCCAAGTTGCTGCGCCTGCTGCCGAACGTCGTGTTCGACCGCCTGTTCGCGCGCGCGCCGACCAAACAGCGTCAGGGGGAAGCATGAACGCCGATGCCATCATGGCCCAGTCGCGCGCGCAGGTCGCGGTCGATGTGGAGGTTGTGCAGGAGACCGGATCGACCAATGCCGACCTGCTGGCGCGCGCGGCGCAACTATCCGCGCCGCTGCTGCTGGTGGCCGAACACCAGACTGCGGGGCGCGGACGCGCCGGCCGCAGCTGGCTGTCCTCGCCCGAAGGGTCGCTGACATTCTCGCTGGCCTGGCGTTTCGATGGCGGCCCGCAGGCGCTGGTCGGCCTGCCGCTGGCGGTCGGCGTGGCGCTGGCCGAGACGCTCGCCACGCTCGGTCAGCAAGTCCAGCTGAAGTGGCCGAACGACCTGCTCAAGGATGGCGACAAGCTGGCCGGCATCCTGATCGAGACCCAGTCGGCGCCTGGCGGCACCTGGACCGTGATCGGCATTGGCCTGAACCTCCTGATGCCCGACGAGATGGAGGCGCAATTGGGCCGCAGCGCGGCTGGCGTGCCGTGGCTGGCGCGCATGAAGCGCGACACGCTGGTCGCGAGCCTGCTCGACGGCCTGGCGGGCGCGCTGGACGAATTCGCCGCCCATGGCTTCGCGGCCTTTGCCGCGCGCTGGAACCTGCGCCACGCGTGGCAGGGCGAGACCGTGGTCCTGCTGGACAACGGCGCCGTGCTGCACGAGGGCCGCGCCGCCGGTGTCGACGACACCGGGCGCCTGCTGCTCGATACGGTCGACGGCCGCATCACTGTCATGGCGGGCGATGTGTCGCTGCGGGTGAAAACATGATCCTGCTGGTCGACGCCGGCAATACCCGCGTCAAGTGGGCGCTGGCCTTCGCCGATGCGCCCGCCGGCGCATGGCTGGAACATGGCGCCGTGCTGCACGCGGATCTCGACGGCCTGGCCGAACGCTGGGCGGCCAGCGGCGCCGCGCGCGCGCTGGTGTCGAATGTGGCCGGCCCAGACCTGCGCGCGCGTATCGACGCCGTGCTGCCGGCCGGGATCGACGTGGAATGGTTTGCGTCGACCGGACAGCGCGCCGGCATCTCCAACGGCTACCGCGAACCGGGCAAGCTGGGTTGCGACCGCTTCGCCGCCGCCATCGGCGCGCGCGCACTCAGGCCTGGCCAGGACCTGATCGTCGCCACCTGCGGCACCGCGACCACGGTCGATGCGGTCAGCGCCGATGGCCGGTTCGTGGGCGGCATGATCCTGCCGGGCCTGGCCCTGATGGCGTCCAGCCTGGCCAGCAATACCGCGCAACTGCCGCAGATCGCGCCCGGCGCGATGGCGCGCCTGTTCGGCGACAATACCAATGACGCGATCCTGGCCGGCGTATTGTCGGCCCAGGCCGGCGCGATCGAGCGCGCGGTGGCCGGCCACCGGGCCGCGGCCTGCATCGTCTCGGGCGGCGCCGCGCCATATATCGCGCCAGCCCTCAAGATTACGCACCAAGTGGTCGATAATATCGTGCTGGTGGGCCTGCATGCTGCGGCCGCCCCGACCATGGAGGAACCGCGGTGCTGAAATTCGTATTCTGGGCCCTGCTCGCCGCGAACGCGCTGCTGCTCGCGTATGGCCAGGGCTACCTGGGCCAGCCTGGCGGCGCCGAGCGCGAACCGGCGCGCCTGAAAAACCAGCTGGCGCCGGAGCGCATGACCCAGTTGACGGCGGTCCAGGCCAAGGGAGTGGTCGACGTGGCCGATACCGCGCTGGCCGCACCGCCGCCCGCGCCTGCACCGGCAGAACCGCCAGCACCTGCAGCGCCG
>Ga0265798_10005600_pt1 | contig 16785 bp, 15 predicted proteins | sample P3T30metagenome_FD_192430 | JGI IMG/M metagenome (GOLD analysis project Ga0265798, IMG submission 192430) | Plant litter microbial communities from East Loma Ridge, Irvine, California - P3 T30 | ecosystem: Environmental > Terrestrial > Plant litter > Unclassified | place: USA: California... | reverse complement strand
CACGCCACCGTGGCGCCGATCGACATGGGCGAGCACATCCTGCTGCGCGCCAACCTGTATGCGCTCGATGGCGGGCGGCCATGGGGCGGTGTCGAGAAACCGGTGGACCTGGCAGCCGATCTGGTCGCGGAGGTCGATGACTTGTGCGACGTGCTGCTCTCGCTCGGACTCGAAGGCGTCTCGATCGCCGTCGGCTTTTCGGACGACGGCCACGCCGAAGGCGCCGAACCTTATCATCCTGGCTGAGTCGTACATCCCTCTTCGGGCGCGCCGGCCGGTGCGCCCACATAGCATCTTGATCATGCTGGCGTGGATCTTTGGTGCAGTGCAAACGGCGTCGCAGTCCCCGCTGTCAGTCTGACTTCAGGTGTGTTGCTTCAAGATATTCACATATTTTCGTAGTGGATTTTCCTGTCCCACTGTAGGACGCCACTGACGCAAATGCGGCGAAAATTGCGCTCTCCCTATGAAGCTCAGCGGCAGTGAGACTTGCTTGCATTACATTCCTTGAAATATTGCTCTGCACAAATCAAAAACTTACGAAAATTGCATGTTACGATTCTCCTGTCCGGCCAGGTTCCCGCGCATATGCAGCGGTGGTTTCAACAGAGAGAGAAGAACCGGTCAGGCTGCACAATCACCTACAAATATAGCGCCAGCAAGGCGAAAGGAAAACTCATATGCCGACCCTGATCGTGTTCTGCCATCTCCGCTGGGACTTCGTGTTTCAACGTCCCCAGCACCTGATGACACGTCTGGCTAACCATTACAAGATTCTCTTCGTTGAAGAGCCGATGCACACCGAAGGCGAGGCACGCCTGGAAAAGATGGAAGTGGCCGACAACATCACCGTGTGCCGCCCGCACACCCCGATTCAGCAATGGGGTTTCCATGATGACCAGTTGCCGACGCTGCAAAACCTGCTGGCCGACCTCGTGCCTGCCGGCGAAGAGCCAGTCGTCTGGTTCTACACCCCGATGGCACTGCCGCTGCTGCAGGGCCTGAAGCCTTCGAAGGTGGTCTACGACTGCATGGACGAGCTGGCGATGTTCAAGAACGCGCCAAAGCAGTTGCTGCAGCGCGAAAGCGCCTTGCTCAATATCGCCGACGTTGTCTTCACCGGCGGCCCGAGCCTGTACCAGTCGAAGCGCGACCGTCACGCCAATGCGCACTGCTTCTCGAGCAGCGTCGACGCCGGTCATTTCCGCCAGGCGCAGGACACCACGATCTCGCACCCCGATCAGGCCCATATCCCGCATCCCCGCCTGGGCTTCTATGGCGTCATCGACGAGCGTTTCGACGTCGACCTGGTCTCGAGCATTGCAGATGCCCATCCTGAATGGCAAATCGTCCTGGTCGGCCCGGTCGTCAAGATCGATCCGGCGACGCTGCCGAAGCAGGCCAATGTGCACTATATGGGCCAGCGCACCTACGACGAGCTGCCGAAGTTCCTGGCCGGCTGGGACGTGTGCCTGCTGCCGTTCGCGATCAACGATTCGACCAAGTTCATCAGCCCGACCAAGGTTCTTGAATACATGGCGGCCGAACTGCCGTCGGTGTCCACGCCGATCACCGACGTCAAGGTGCCTTACGGTGACGTGGTCGAGATCGCCGCATCGCACGCCGATTACATCGCGGCCTGCGAGCGCCAGCTGGCGCTGACGCCGGATGCGCGGGCGACCATGGCGGCGCGCATGCGCGCCGTCGTCGCCGGCACGTCGTGGGACCTGACCGCCAGCAGCATGCACGCCCTGATCGGCAGCGCGGTGAAGAGCAACAAGGTCGAGCGCTTCTTTGCTACCAGCTCGGAAGCCGTGCCAAGCACGCCGGACCTGGTCGCGGTGGCGCACGCCGGCTAAGCGCAGCGAGCAGTGTCGTAAATGAGTTGCAGCCAATGAGTTGCAGCGAATAAATGAAAGGGCCGGTGTCGCGAGACACCGGCCCTTTTTCCGTGTGTTGCAGTTCGACTTTTACGTTAATTGCCGAAGTACGTCTTCGATGGCTTCCACCGATGCCGGTTTGGTCAGGTGCGCATCGAATCCCGCCTGTGCCGTGCGCTCGCGGTCGGCTTCGCCGCCCCAGCCGGTCAGCGCCACCAGGCGCACACCCGCAAACCGGGCATCGGCGCGAATTGCGCTGGCCACTTCGTAGCCGGACATGCCCGGCATGCCCAGATCGAGAAACACGACGTCCGGCAACAGCCCGGGCAGCATCCGCAGCGCCTGGCGCCCGTCGTTGGCGACCGGTGCGCTGTGGCCCAGCATCGACAGCAGCGCGGACAGCGTCTCGGCCGCGTCGCGGTTGTCGTCGACCACCAGTACGCTGCGCGCCGGCAGCGGCGCGTCCGGCGCGGCGCTGGCGCCGGGCGCGGTGACCCGTGCGTTCGCCATTGCCAGCGGCAGGCGCACCGTGAACACGCTGCCGGCGTTGGTGCCCGCGCTGTCGGCACACACGCTGCCGCCGTGCAGTTCGACCAGGCTGCGCACGAGCGACAGCCCGATGCCCAGGCCGCCGGAGCCGGGCTGCTGCGCCTGGCCAACCTGCGTGAACATCCGGAACACGTCTTCCAGCGCGTCGGGCGCGATGCCGATGCCGTTGTCGGTCACCGTGATCAAGGCATCATCGCCGTCGCGCCCGGCCGACAGCGCGATGCGGCCGCCCTTGGGCGTGTATCGCGCCGCGTTGTTGAGCAGGTTGCTGACCACCTGGGTCAGGCGCGTCGGGTCTGCCAGCAGCGGCAGTGGCGTGGACGGCAGGTGCAGCTCGAAACTGTGGCGCCCCGCCTGGATCAGCGGCATGCTCGTTTCGACTGCGGCGGAAAGCACCGTCGCCAGCTCGAGCGGTTCGCAGCGCAGCTCGACCTGGCCGCGCTGGATCCGGGCCACGTCCAGCAAGTCATCCACTAGCAGCACCAGGTGGTCCAGCTGGCGGCCCATGATATCGTGGACGCGGCTGACGGCGGCGGCGTCGCCCGGATCGCGTCGGATGAACTGCAAGCCGCTGCGAATCGGCGCCAGCGGATTGCGCAATTCGTGCGCCAGCGTGGCGAGAAATTCAGTTTTCAGGCGATTGGCTTCGGACAGGTCGGCCGCCATCTGGCGCAGCGCGGCGTCCGACCGGCGCCGTTCGGTGATGTCGGTGAACAACACGGCCACCCGGTGCGGGGACGGGCCGCCCAGCGGCGTGGCGTACACGTCATACCAGCGCGACAGGCCCTTGGCCTCGTTCTCGAAGCGCACCGGCTCGCCGGCGGTTGCCACCATGCCGTAGATGTCGAACCAGTGCTGCTCAAGTTGAGGCACCAGCTCGCGCGCGGTCTTGCCGACTACATCGACCAGGCCGGTCTGTTCGATGAACGCGGGATTGGCTTCGACGAAACGGTAGTCGCTCGGCTTGCCGTCGCTGTCGAACAGCATGTCGATCACGCACAGGCCTTCGTCGATCGAGTCGAACACCGTGCGGTAGCGCTCTTCGCTGGCCCGCAGCTGCTCTTCGGCCTCGAGCTGGCGGGTGGCATCGATCACAACGCCGCGCACGGCGGCCGCACGGCCCTGCGCGTCGGGCTCGACATGGCCGCGCGCGATGACCCAGCGCCAGCCGCCGGCCGGCAGGCGGATACGGTAGGTGGCGCCATAGGCGGCGCAGGTGGCAATGGCGGCGTTGATCTCGGCGGTCATCGATTCCACGTCGTCGGGGTGGATTGCTGCCAGGTAACGCGCCAGCGGCGCGCGCAAGCGCTCGGCGAGCGGCACGCCGAACAGGTCGGCGACGCGGTTGTCGGCCTCGACCCGGTCGACCCCGATTTCCCACGACCAGATGCCCAGCTCCGCGGCCTCGATGATGCGTTCGAGGCGGCGCCTGGTTTCGTCGAGCGCCGCCTCGGCGCGCCGACGCTCGATGTGCGTGTCGAAGGCGGCGGTATAGAAGCGTGCCTTGGCGCGCAGGATCGTGGGCGAGAGCGGCTCGGTCAGTACGGCGATCACGCCCGCCTCGTAGAGCGCCTCTTGCGGCAATGGCATCGGTAGCGGCAAGCCCAGCGCGACAATGGGCGTCAGGCTCGAACGCGCATTGGCGCGCACCGCGCCGACGACGGCCAGCATGCCCGCGACGTCGCCCGAATAGCCGACCAGCACCAGGGCGAAGTCCTGGCGCTGTACCTGTTCGAGGCCTTCTTCAAGGGAGAACGCATGCACGACCGCCCGGTCCAGTTCGCGCGCGACCTCCGCCACGACCGGGTCGACGTCGGCATGCGTGCAGATGAACAGGATGCAGCTACGGATGGGGCTATCGTTCGAGTCGGTCAAGATGCGTCGTTCAACATGGATGGGCCTGCGAATCTGGTGATTCTGGCAATTTAATGTGCAGGGTGGGTAAGTGTCAATGGCCGGATGGCCCGCGACCGGGAAGGCGCGGGCGGCGGGCGCCCGTTGGCGTCACGGTTTTTCGGGCACCTGCTGCGACGGCACCGGCGTTTTCAGCGACTCCGGCAGAGCATCGGCGATACCGTTGCCGGGTGCCTGGCCGATGCGGCGGGCCTCGTCCGAGTGCTGGTCGAGGCTGACCTCTTCGGCGATATCGAAACGGCCGTCTTCGAAGCCTTCTTCGCCCGGCAGCAGGTTCTCCGAGCGCTGCTCCTGGCCGCCGGCAGGAACTGGGGCGTCGGGCTTGCGGTCTGATTGTTCGTGGTCGGTCATGATGATCTCCATCGCTGGTTTGATATAAACCAATTATGGCGCAGCGCAGGGGGGCAGGGCGCACGCGAACACGGTCGCGCCATGATCCATATCAGCCGCGTCTGCGCGGCAAGTTCTTTTCTAAAATTGCCCAGATGATCAGGCCGTAGGCCAGCAACCGGATCAGGTAATGCAGCGGCGAATCTTCGCCCTCGTCGAGGCGGATCACGGCATAGATCCGGTGCAGGCCCTGGATCGCAAACGACAGCGCGAAATACAGGAAGAAGCGATCGCCGCTGCTGCGCCAGAAGCGCAGAAAAAACAGCGCGATGATGAACGACGCCATGACGATCGCGCCGGTGAGTAGATGGGCCATCTCTTATTCTTTCTCGTAGATCAGGCCGTACAGCAGCAGCAGGCAGGCCACCAGGGCGGTGAGCAGCCGCCACGGCAGCAAACCGACCCCGGTGGGGAACACCACCTTGTCGAAAATCAGCAGCAGGTTGTTGAGCGTCAGGACCGCAAAGCAGGCCGCGCTCCAGAACAGCAGGCGGTGCCGCGTGCGCCGGTAGCTGGCGAACAGCAGCGCGGCGCAGGTGAGCGACGTCAACATGCAGAGTGTATAGATCAGTTCGCCCATATCGGCCTCATTCTACGTGTCCTTGCGCAGCCGGAACGCGTCGGCGAACTGCTGCGCCTTGCGCTCGAGCGTGGAGTGGATCAGGTGGGTCACTTCGACGAGCTGGCTGGCATACACGTCGGCCAGCTGATCGATCCGCTGGCGTAGCGATGCACTGGCCGGGCCATAGCAATGACAATGCGTGTCCGGTGTATCGCAGCGGCGCGCCATGCCGGCCGTGCGCAGGTCGTCGAGCAGTTGGCTGGCAACGCGTTCGCGCACGTACAACCGGCTGGCAAGAAGCGCGCTGTCCCATGGCTGGCCCGGATCGGCACGCAACAGCAACAGGGCTTCCAGGAAGGGTACGGAGGGCACGCTGGTGAGGACAAAGCGGCGTACATCTTCCGGAATCTGGGGATCGCTCATTCGGTTGGCATTTGTTTCCCAAACGGAAAAGCATAAGAAGAAGCCCGTTATTTTAGAACATTCCTTATGGAACTGCTAACGCTATCGTGCGCCTGCTGGAGCGGGCGGCACGATCCGCCAGGCGGCGTGAATTTTATGCGCAAGAAATTTCCCCTCAGCTAGAATGCCGGCTGTTTCCTTTACCGTGTCGTCACCATGTTCCGATTGCCCATTGCCCGTATCGTCGCCCTGGTCGCCGTCGCTGGCGCGCTGTTCGCGTCTGCCGCCGTCCAGGCGGCAAGCTGTCCCGTTCACTACCTCGACGGCCGCCCACCGGAAATCCAGAACCAGAAACTGGCCGCGTCCACGCGCGAGCTGTGCTATGGCGTGTTCGGCGTGGTGCATTCCGGCGTGACCCGTACCCCGCTGTGGTCGGCCGAGTATGTGCGCGCCGATAATCTCGAGCGCGCCCAGGGACTCGATCGGGATGATAAATTCCACGCCGAGCCGCGGCTGCCGCGCGGCCAGCGCGCCGAACTGGCCGACTACGCCCGCAGCGGGTTCGACCGCGGCCACCTGGCGCCAAACGCGGACATGCCCGATCGCCGCACCCAGCGCGAGAGCTTTTCGCTGGCCAATATGGTGCCGCAAGACCGCGACCATAACCGCAAGATCTGGGCGCCGATCGAGGGCGCCGTGCGTACGATGGCGAAGAAAGAAGGAGAGCTGTACGTGATCACGGGGCCGGCGTTCCTGGGCACGAGCCTGAAGAAAGTCGGCAATGTGATCGTGCCGACCCATCTGTACAAGGTGGTCTACAGCCCGCGCCAGCGCCTGGGCGCGGCGTGGTTCACTGAAAACCGGGCCGATGCCCCGATCAATGTGGTGCCGGTGGCCGAGCTCGAACGCATCGTCGGCATCGAATTGCTGCCATCGCTGAGCACGCAACAAAAGGAACGCATGCTGCGCCTGCCGAAGGTCAGGCAACCGAAAAAACGTTCATAACACGGAGGGTTTCATGAGCAAGAAAAAACCAGTCAGCTTTGTGCCGTTTGCCAATGAAGCCGATGTCATCGGCATCGGCGACCTGACGCTGGAAAACCGGCTCGATCGCATCACCATCTCGGGCGATGTGGATCTCACTGCCGATGTACCGGGCCTGGCCCACGCACGCCGTCTGCACGCCGTGCTGGGCGAGATCGTCGCCGCGCTCGAAGCGCGCGACCTGCCGGCGCAATTGCCGCCGCCTGCGATCACGACGATCGATAATCCGTTCGCCTGATCGTCCAGGCCTGCCGTCCCGCCCTTGTGCAAACCGCTTGATCCAGGTCAAGCGGACTCTTCCCTCGTACTCCTCCCACTGTCGGGTTACGCCGATGCGCTGTCATCGCGCTGTCATGGTGCTGTCTTCGGTCGGCGCGCGTTTGTCGTTAGTAAATTTCCAATGGTCAATGGTGCGCGACTCTCAGCCGGAATGGAGTAATCTTGACAACATAGCGTGAACAAAGCAGCGACGTCGTCGCCCGTGCAGATTCACTATTTTTCGGAGGAACGACCATGCAACATACACTCGTGGCGGTGTTCGATAACCGCACTGATGCACAGAATGCACTGAACGAATTGCTGTCGTCGGGCTTTACCCGTACCGACGTGCGACTCTCGACCGCCGATGCAGACACCATGGGCGAGAGCGGCAGCCTGAGCGCATCGTCCGATCTCGACACCACCCGCAGCGCCGACGGCGACACGGGCATTACCGCCAGCATCAAGAACTTCTTCGGCGACCTGTTTGGTTCCGATAACGCCGAGCACGTCAACCGCTACGAAGGGGCCGTCAACAGCGGCCGCCACGTGCTGACGCTGGTCGCCAACTCGCTGCCTGAAGTCGAGCGCGGCGCCGACATCGTCGAGCGTTACGGCCCGACCGACATCGATGAAACCTCGAGCGGCACGCCAGACATGGCATCGACCGGCTTCTCCAGCGGCGCCATGCACGCTGGCAGCAGCGTCGGCATGCAGCAAGCGTCGTCGATGTCGGCGCAATCGTCGTCAACCGGCGCCGGTTCGGTGCAGGCCGCAGGAATCCCGTCCCTGGACAACCCGGGCGACAGTGGCCTGTTCCAGCAGCAGCAAGCGCGCGGCACGGCCGACATCACCAGCTCGACCTACCAGGAACCGCTGGGCCAGAGTGGCTTGACCGCCACTGGCGGCACGTCGCTGCAAAGCTCCACGCTGCGCGACACCGCGATCCAGGGTTCGGCGCTGGAAGGCTCGATCCGCCAGGGTTCGACCGACATTGACCGTGGCGATTCGCTGCAGCGCGACACCAGCAATATTGGCAGCGGCAGCGGCAGCATCGGTAGCGGCAGCGGCAGCGGCACGCACTTCACCGACAAGCAGCGCAGCGGCGTGCGGATCTTCTCGCGCGGCCAGTCCGATGCGGCGCTGGGTACGGCTACCGGATTCGAAGCCGGCTCGGGCAGCAGTGCGATGGGCGCCTACGGCGGCGACGACACCTATTATCGCAACCACTTCAACACCACCTACGGCGCGACCGGTGCGTCGTACGACGAGTACGAGCCAGCCTACAGCTACGGTAGCGAAGCTGCCCGCAGCGGCCGTTATACCAACGGCGCCTGGGACGATATCGAAGCCGACCTGCGCAACGACTGGGACAGCCGTTACGCCACCGGCGGCGAGCCATCGACCTGGGAAAAAATGAAGGCCGCCGTGCGTCACGGCTGGGAACGCATGACCCGTGACGACGACGACGACCAGTACCGCGGTCACTACGACAGCACCTACGCGGCGACGGGCGAGAAGTACGACGACCTCAAGCCGGCATACTCGTATGGCACCGAAATGCGCCGCAGCGAGATGTATCGCAACCGTCCATGGGACGATGTCGAAACCGACCTGCGCACGGGCTGGGACAACCGCATCGACGGTACCCGCGAGTTCAGCACCACCGGCAGCGACAGCAGCGAGCCGTCGGCCTGGGACCGCGTCAAGAACGCCGTGCGTCATGGCTGGGACAAGATGACGGACGACAGCGATGACGAAGTCTACTACCGCAATCACTGGAATTCGGTGTACGGTAGCAGCGGCGGCGCCTACGACGAATACCGTCCAGCCTATAGCTACGGCACCGAGATGGCGCGCGACGAAAAGTATCGCGGTCGTCCATGGACCGACGTCGAGACCGATCTGCGCAGCGATTGGGACAACCGTTATCCAGGCGAGCAGTCGACCTGGGACAAGATGAAGTCGGCCGTTCGTCACGGCTGGGAACGCATGATGCGTTAAGCGCATCGTTGCATGAAAAACGGCGCCAGTTGGCGCCGTTTTTTTTGCCACGATGGTGCGGCTTACTTCGCGAACACCTGCGCCGCCGGCGTGATCGTCACCGCCTCCGGTTTGATGTTCAGCTTCATCGAGCCGATCTGCTGGTCTTCATCGAGCAGTGCCTGTGGTTTTGTCGCGTCGTACTTGATCGGCGAGAACGCGTCGCTCACGAGCGCCGCTTTCAACGCCGCCGCGTCCCTGGTGATGATCACCACCGACAGGTTGTGCGCCGACAGGTGCTTCCTGAGCGCCGCATTCACGTCGGCCGCCGTCAATTTGCTCAAGGCCGTGCGCATCATGGCAGTGAATTCCGGCGTGCCATACCACTGTGAATCGAGCGCGTAACCCAGGCGCTGGTCTTGCGTCGCCGTCATCACGAATACGTTCTTCATCAGGTAGTCGCGCGTGGTGGCGAAATCGGCCTGCGAGATGCCGTTATCAACCATCTTGCCCAGTTCGGCCAGCGCCAGGCGCAGCGCGAAGTGACCATTTTGCGGGGCCACCGGGCGGATCCAGACTTCAAACAGCTGCGCCTTGCGGCCCAGGTTCGGGTTCGGGAAGAACTGGAACATCCCGCGCGGGAACGCTTCGATATAGGCGTAGTCACCGTAGTTCATGCCGCGCTCTTCGCGGATGCGCTGGTACAGCTGCGCGCTCGACGAACGGTGTTCTCCCAGCCAGGTCTTGGCCAGCCACAGCGCGGCGAAGTCAGGGTGCTTGCGCGTGACCTCAAGCGGCAAGCCGAACGACATGGCCGTGGCGCGCGTGTTCTTTTCAATGATCTCGACTTCGAGGCCCTTCGGCATGCGACCCTTCGGTACGCTCGTTGCCGGCAGGCCGGCGCCTTCCGGCAGGCGCGCCAGTGCGGTCTTGAGCGAGACGATCATCGGCTCGGACACGTCGCCCGAGATCCCGACGCGCACGGCGCCGCGGGTATAGGCCTGGCGGTAGAACGCCTTCACGTCGTCCAGCGTGATCGCATCGATGCCCGCGACCGTGCCCAGGACCGGGTGACCGTACCCGGTGCCGGCGAACACATTGGCCTGCAGGCGTTCTTTGCCGAACTCTTCCTCGTTGTTGTCCTTCAGGTCGAGCACCAGGGCGTTGCGCTGGGCGTCCTTCAGGCGGCGGAAGTCATCCTCGCGGAAACCCGGGTCGACCAGCAGCGGCATCGCGATGCCCAGGAAAGCATCCCAGTTATCCTTGTGGATGGTGCCGGTAAAGGTGGTCATTTCCTTGTCGGTCTGCTCGGCGAAATTGCCAGCCATCGGGAACATCGCGCGCGTGACTGCGTCGATCTTGCGCTCGCGCGAGCCGCTCGAGGCCACCATCGCGGCCGTCAGGGCGCTCAGGCCTTCCTTGCCTTTCGGATCGTGCGCGGAGCCGGCGGCGAACAGCAGCTTGAAGCGAATTTGCGGCAGCGCCGACTTCTGCACCAGCACGTCGAATGTCACATCGCTGGCGGCGGGCGCGAACGTGGCCAGCTTCGGCAACGTCTCGATGCCTTTCGGCAGTGCCTCGTGCGACAGCGTGGTGACGACCATGCTGTCGTCGACCAGGTATTTGCGGGCGGCGGCCTGGAGGTCGGCCGGCGTCAGGCTGTCGATGACGCGGTAGTAGGCGTTGAGCGTGCCGTACGACCGGTCGAAGTGCACGTACGAGGCCAGCGTCGCGGCGATGGCTTCGGTGTTGTCGAGCGAGCGGATCAGGCCATATTTCTGCGCCGACTTGGCGGCGGCCAGTTCGTCGCTGCTCACCGGTTCGTCGCGCAGCCTGGCGACCGTCTGCAGGATCGCATCGCGCACGTACAGGGCGTCGTCGGCCTTTTTTACGCGCGCGCCGATGGTGGCCAGCGTGGGATCGACCCGGTTCGGCGTGTTGTCGAACAATTGATCGACCTTTTGCTCATCCTGCACCAGGCGCTTGAACAGCGGCGAGGTGCGGCCGAAAGCCAGCGACAGCGCCATCGACAGGGCGGCCTGTTCTTTTTGCTGCGCAATGAAGGCCGGCGCGCGATAGGCGACCGTCACGAGCGGCAGGGTTGGCGTCTGCCAGGCGACGTGGCGGTATTGGGCGCCGCGCGGGGCCGGCTCGACCGGCACGTTCGACTGGAACGTGCCGCGCTGCCACTTGGACCAGTACTTCTCGACCATCGCGATGGCCTTGGCCGGTTCGACGTCGCCGGCGATGATGATCGTGGTTTTTTCGGGCCGGTACCAGCGGTCGAAGAACACTTTCGAGTAGTCGTACTGGTTCGGCATGTCCTCGATGTCCTTGAGGAAGCCCATCGTCGTGTGCTTGTAGGTGTGCGTGGTGTAGGCGGCGTCGCGCTGCACCTCGAACAGCTTGGACATCGGGTTCGCGCTGTTCTTGTTGTATTCGCCGAGCACGGCGCGCGACTCGGTCTTGAACGCGGCGACCGGATAGGCCAGGTGCTGGAAGCGGTCGGCTTCGACCTTCAGCACCGTGTCCAGGTCTTCCTTGGCGAACGTGGTGTAGTAATTGGTCAGGTCGTCGCTGGTGTAGGCATTCTGCCGCGCGCCGGCCTTGGTGATGACTTCCTGGTATTTCTCGGGTGGGTACGTTGGCGTGCCGCGGAACATCATGTGCTCGAAGAAGTGGGCGAAGCCCGACTTGCCAGGCTCGACTTCATTGCGCGATCCGGTCTGCACCGGAATATGGACCGACACCAGGTTCGGGAAGCCGGTCGGCACCACGATCACCTTCAGGCCGTTGGCCAGGGTTTTTTCGGTGGCTTTGAACGGCAGCACATCGGCGCTGGCGCTGGTCGCCGGTTGGGTGGGCGCAGCGTAGGCGGACGGGGCCGCCAGCATAAGTGCGGGAATCAATGTCGCGAGTAAGGTGCGGGAGCAGCTCTGCGACAGGGTCGACTTGGACACGATGTCTCCATGGAAAATGGACAATCGCGCAGCATAGTCGATCCGTCAATGAATGAAAAGTGCCGGTCTCCCAGCCAGTACACTAGTGTTTACGCCGCTTCCGTCATCGGCAGGCTGATGCGGTTACGACCAAGGTGCTTGGCCCGGTACAGGGCGGCATCGGCGATGGCGACGAGCTGGTTCGCATGGTTGTCGGGCCCGGCGATCGCCGTGGCCGCACCGATCGACACCGTAACGTGTCCGGCGGTGAAGCGGCATGGCAGTTGCAGTTGCTCGACCCGGCAGCGGATGCGTTCGGCAACGATGGCCGCGCCCTTGAGCGACTGGTTGGGCAGGATCACGGCGAACTCTTCGCCGCCGTAGCGCGCCACCAGGTCGTTGGCCCGCATTTCGCTGGCCACGGCGCGCGCCACGCGCTTCAGGCATTCGTCGCCGCCCAGGTGGCCATGGGCATCGTTGTACGCCTTGAAATTGTCGACGTCCACCATCAGCAGCGAGAGCGGCTGCACCTGGCGCAGCGCGCGCGCCCATTCCGCATGCAGGGTGTCGTCGAAGCAGCGCCGGTTCGCCAGGCCGGTCAGGCCGTCGCGGGTGGCCAGCTGTTCGAGCGCGGCCTGGGCCATTTTCTCATCGGTCAGGTCGCGCAGCGTCTCGACCACCGCCGATAGCTGGCCGTTGGCGTCGAAAATGGGACTGGCATCGGCCGCCAGGTAGCGGCGCCGGCCCGCGCGCGGCATGTCGCACCAGCTTTCGACGGACAGGCCCGGCGGGGTGCGACCGGCGTCCGGTGCTGCGCCGTCGGCCTGGCACTCCTGGGCCGGATCGCGCCGGGTGCGCAATACGATGTCGGCCAGGGTGGGGCGCTGCAGATCGTAGAAGCTGCGCCAGTGGTCGCCCGTGCCAAGCACTTCGGGCGCCGGCACGCCGGTCAGCTGTTCGCAGGCGCGGTTCCAGATCGTCACGCGCGCATTGGTGTCGAGCACGAAGACGGGCACCGACAGGCTTTCCATCAACTGGCCGACGAAGGCGACATCCTGGACCAGGGCTGTCGGGTATGCGGCGCTGCTGCTTGTGCTGATCATGAGCCGTCCTCTGCGATGAATAGCGCTTCGGTTTGCGGCAACCGGGTGGCTGCCGTCAGAAACCGATTCTGCTACCGGCATTACGACGGGCTATTGATCTGTAGCAAGGAGCTTCAAGCGTTGTGTTTAACGTACACGGTTGCGCGGTCGCACCGGCCTTGCGCTTTCTGTCTCATGTGGCCTCTGTCATGCGGCTTCTGTCATGCAGCCGCGGGGATGACCTCGACGGGGGCCGTCGCCTGGCTGCGCACCGGCAGCGACAACGACCAGCGGCCGGAATGCTCGGTGGTAGGAACGACGCGCAAGATGCCGCCCATCGCACGGATCTGGTCGACCAGCTCGCCGGGCAACGAGGCCACTTCGCCGGGGGCGCTGGCGCAACCGTCGATCTCGAGGCCGAGCGAGGAGGCGTTTTCCAGCAGGCGCACGTGGAGTTCGCCGTGTTGCACGTGGGCCGCCGTGGCCAGCACATCCTGCAGCACGCGGAACACGGCCAGCCGCGCGCCACGGTCCTGGCAGGCGCGCGAGCTGGGATCGACGCCGGCTTCGAAGCGGTAGCGCATGCCGTACAGGTGGGCGTGCTCGGCCAGGCAGCGTTCGAGCGCATGGCGCAAGCCGTCACCAGGGCCGAAACCGCGCAGGCCGCCAGCCACTGCGCGCACTGCGCCGATGGCGCCGTCGACATGCTTCATGGCGCTGTCCAGGCGGCCGGCCAGCGCTGGCGCTTGCGCCGTGGTGGCGCTGTCGTACAGGCTAGACAGGTCGGTGCGCAGGGTAAGCAGGCGCCGCCCGAGTTCGTTCTGCAGCTCGCGCGCGATGCGGGTGCGTTCGCTTTCGCGGACATCTTCGTTTTGGCGCACCAGGCGGAACACCACGTCGTGGTTGTCGGCCAGCGCCTGTTCGGATTGCGCACGCGCCTCGCGTTCGGCCGCCAGCTGCCCGTGCAAGGTATTGGCCCGTTCCTCGAAGCCCAGGCTGCGGCGCAGGCTCAGGCAGGCCAGCACCAGCGCCGCCATCGTGACCAGCACGCAGGCCAGCAGTTCGGGCGGCGCGCTGCGCAAGGGCAGGGGCACCAAGGAATGGGCTTCGCTGGCCTCGGCGCCGAATGCGACGAAGGGCAAGCTCACTAGGAAAAAAGTAGTCTTGGTCATGGTTGCCCTCTTAACGGATTCGGAAGATTCCGTATGAACTTACCGCTCGGCCTTTGTAGGAATATTGTTCGGAATCAAACGCGACGCTTCCGACACAACCTCAGCGATCGACGCCAATGGCTGCGCCGGACAATGGGCCGCGTTATAATGGAAGGTTGACGAGAGGCTTAACGTGACTTACAGCATTAAAGAGATCTTCTACACCTTGCAGGGAGAAGGCGCGCATGCCGGGCGGCCAGCCGTATTTTGCCGATTTTCCGGTTGCAATCTGTGGACCGGGCGCGAGCAGGACCGTGCCACCTCGATCTGCCAGTTCTGCGACACCGATTTCGTCGGCACCGATGGTGAGCGCGGCGGCAAGTTCAAGGAAGCAGCGCTGCTGGCCGCCGAAATCGACGGCCTGTGGCCGGCGACCTACCCGGCCAGTAAATATGTCGTGTTCACCGGTGGCGAGCCGCTGCTGCAGCTCGATCGCGCCCTGATTGACGCCATGCACGCGCGCGGCTTTACCATCGCCATCGAGACCAATGGCACGTTGCCAGTGCCCGAGGGGGTCGACTGGATCTGCGTCAGCCCGAAGATGGGCTCGACGCTCGTGGTGGAAAAGGGCAGTGAAATCAAGGTGGTCATTCCGCAACTGGGACAAGACCTGGCCGCGTATGAACGGCTCGACTTCGAGCATTTCTTCGTGCAGGCGATGGACGGCCCGCTGGCGGCGCAGAATATTCGCCTGGCGATCGAGACGTGCCGCGCCAATCCGAAGTGGAAGCTCAGCCTGCAGACGCACAAGCTGCTCCAGATTCCTTAAATTATCCAATTACCTATTAAAGCAGCAATGTTGACCATTACCCGCAAGCTCGAATTCGATGCCGGACACCGGATTCCCGACCACAAGAGCCAGTGCCGCAACCTGCACGGCCATCGCTATACCCTCGAGATCACGCTGACAGGCGACGTCATCGACGCTGACGGAAATTCCGACAACGGCATGATCATGGATTTCTCCGACGTCAAGGCGCTGGCCAAGCAACACCTGGTCGACGTGTGGGATCATGCCTTCATCGTGTACGAAAAGGATGACAAGGTCATTGCGTTCCTGGCGTCGCTGCCGGATCACAAGACGGTGATCATCGACCGCATCCCGACAGTGGAAAACCTGGCGCAGGTCGCCTTCACGATCCTGAAGGCCGTGTTCATCGATCGCTTCGGCACCGGTTTGCGCCTGCACAAGCTCGTGCTGCACGAGACACCGAACTGCTGGGCCGAGATCACCGATGCCTGACGAGTTGTCCCCGGTCCCGCACGACGGCGCGGCGGATCCCGCACATGCGCGTGATGAACAGTTCATGGCGCTGGCCCTGGCCCAGGCGCAACTGGCCTGGGACCGAGGTGAAGTGCCGGTCGGCGCTGTCGTGGTGAAGGACGGCGAAGTAATCGCGACCGGTTTCAACCAGCCGATCAGCGGCCACGATCCCACGGCGCATGCCGAGATCGTGGCGCTGCGCGCCGCCTCCGAGAAGCTCGGCAACTACCGGCTGCCCGGCTGCGAATTGTATGTGACGCTCGAGCCATGCATCATGTGCTCGGGCGCGATGATGCATGCGCGCCTGGCGCGCGTGATTTACGCCGCCACCGACCCGAAAACCGGCGCCTGTGGTTCGGTCGTGAATCCGTTCGGCGAGCCATCGCTCAACCACCATACCGACGTGCTCGGTGGGGTACTGGCGCTTCAAGCCAGCAACTTGCTGCGCGCATTCTTCGCGGAACGACGGGCACTGGCGCGCAAGACCGGCCCGGCCTGATCCTGCGGTGTGCGGCAACCCGCTCGCGGTTGCTGAAATCGCCTGAGACTGGTCTGTATGGTCTAGTCCGTCGGGCCTGGTCGGTCAGGTCATATCCTTGCCTTGATCGTCAATCCCTGGCGCGGTAAGATGTTTCCAGATTCCATACTTCGCATCGTCAGCCACCTGTGATCACCTCCCGTCTCGGCATCGCCATCGTGGCGCCCGCCGGCTGCACCAACGATCCGCTCGCCGTCGAGCGCGCCATTGGCCGCCTTGAAGCGCAGGGCTGCCTGGTCCGCAATTACTACGATCACAGCTGCATCCACCAGCGCTTCGGCGGCACCGACGAGGCTCGCCTCGGGCAACTGCACGCGGCCGTGGCCGACCCCGACATCCACCTGATCATCGCGCTGCGCGGCGGCTACGGCATCAGCCGCCTGCTGCCCGCCATCGATTTCGACGCCATCGCCGCCAGCGGCAAGATCATCGTCGGCTTTTCGGATGTCACCGCGTTGCACATGGGCCTGATGGCGAAGACCGGCGCACTGAGCTACGCCGGACCGATGATCGCCGGCGACTTTGGCGCGCCGGAGCCTGTCGCATTTACGCTCGACGATTTCTGGGCTTGCCTGACCGGCCCGACCCACGCGATCCGCGAGACCGTTCCCGGCAACCCGCCCCTGGACGTGCGCGGCACGGTCTGGGGCGGCAATCTCGCCATGATCAATTCCCTCATCGGCACGCCATACTTTCCGCAGATCGACGGCGGCATCCTGTGGCTGGAAGACATCGGCGAACATCCGTACCGCGTCGAGCGCCTGCTGCT
>Ga0265798_10005598_pt1 | contig 16787 bp, 15 predicted proteins | sample P3T30metagenome_FD_192430 | JGI IMG/M metagenome (GOLD analysis project Ga0265798, IMG submission 192430) | Plant litter microbial communities from East Loma Ridge, Irvine, California - P3 T30 | ecosystem: Environmental > Terrestrial > Plant litter > Unclassified | place: USA: California... | reverse complement strand
TAAAGCTTCACTGAACAATGAGTCAAATACATTGTTGAAATAAGGTGCGCTGTTTCTGGTTCTGTTGGTGAAATTTACTAGTGTCATATCTTGTTCTAATTAATTTTTTTATTTTTAAATACATTTCCCATTATTCAACTCCCATACCAAAGCAAAAAATGATGAATTTAAAGACATTGTGGCAGCCAAAAACAAATGAAGCAGACAAAACGACCGAACATATTAACGATATCGACAGTTATAAGTACAAAACCGTTATTGAAACACGGTTTGCAGATTTTGATATGATGGGCCATGTAAATAATTCCGTGTACTTCACTTACATGGAGATTGCAAGGGTAAAGTATTGGAAGCACGCTATTAATTGGGACTGGAAAAAGACAGGTGTGGTAATCGGACAAGCTGCGCTGAAGTATATTGTTCCTATTTTTCCGGAGGACCAGATCCATATGTATGTGCGCACATCCAGAATTGGTCGCAGCAGTTTCGATCTGGAATACCTGATCGTAAAGAAAAAGGATGGGAAGGAAATTGTTTGCAGTAAAGGTATGACGGCCTGCGTTGCTTATGATAATCTAAGCAAGCAGGCCACCCCTATTCCCGAACGGGAGAAAAATAAAATGATTCTGTTTGAACAGCTGGTTAGCGCTGAACTGAGTGCTGAGATCTAAAAGATCTTCCCCGGATTCAGGATCCCATTTGGATCGAAGACCTTTTTAATACCACGCATCAGGTTTAAATTAATTTCTGCGTACTTCAGCGGCATGAATTCTTTCTGCACCAAGCCAATACCATGCTCACCGGAGATCGTACCACCCAAAGCAGCCGTAAGTTCAAAGATCTCGGTAACGCCGAACTTCAGTTTGTTCTTCCAGTCGTCGTCACTCATACCTGCTTTGATGATGTTAACGTGCAGATTGCCATCACCAGCATGCCCGTAACAAACGCTCTCAAATCCATATCTTGAACCGATCTCTTTGATCCCGCTAATCAACTTTGGCAATGCTGCTCTTGGCACTACAGTATCTTCCTCCTTGTAAACCGAGTTTGATTTAACGGACTCCGCCATTACCCTGCGTATCTTCCAAAGCTCTTCCTTTTGCGCAGCTGTATCCGCAAAAAGCACTTCTACACAACTATGGGCCTCTAGCACTGCATTCGCCTTTTCACAATCCTTGAAGATGGTGTCCATGTCATCACCATCAAACTCGAGCATCAAAAAGGCATTTACATCATCCTTAAGATCAAACTGGATATCGTCGTATTTTATCACCCACTCTACCCCTTTCCGCTCCATGAATTCAAGAGCAGAGGGTGTCATTCCTGCCCGGAAAATTGCCGACACAGCAGCACAAGCGGCTTCGTTCTCTGAAAATGACGCTAACATCAACACACTATGGCCAATGACCGGAATTAACTTGGTAACGATCTTGGTCACCACACCAAGGGTTCCCTCAGAACCAATCATCAACTGCGTGAGGTTATAACCCGATGCATACTTCAGTGTATTTGCGCCGGTCCAGATGATCTGCCCGTCGGGCAGCACCACTTCCAGGTTCAGGATATACTCACGGATGGTACCATACTTCACTACACGCGGGCCACCACTACCGTGAGCCACGTTACCGCCAATGAAGCAGCTGCCTTTACTAGAGGGATCTACAGGATAACGTAAACCCTGTTCGCCTACCGCATCCATAAACTCCTGTGTAATTACACCTGGTTCTACCGTTGCCTGCAGGTTTTCTGTATCGATGTCGATAACCTTCTTAAACTTCTCCATAGAAAGCAAAACGCCGCCATACACAGGCAATGCGCCGCCACTAAGCCCTGTACCACCACCCCTGGGGGTAACCGGCACATGATGTTCATTACAAACCTTTAATAAGGCAGATACAGCATTAGTATCGAGCGGCTTCACTACGACCTCAGGATAAAACTTCAGATCTTCAGTTTCGTCGTGTGCATAATTGGAGAGTGATTCCTCGTCCAGGAATACATTGCCTAGTCCTACAGCTTCCTTAATCAGATAGAGTATTTCGGGGGTTATTTTATTAAAGTTCATTTTTTCAGTTTAACATAGTGCTGGACCACTGATGATAATTTTTCCGCTAAGCCGTATATTCCAGTTGCACGAAGGAATGGTCGATCTGTCCCTGCATAGGTGGATGGAGCTTTTTAATACCCACAACTACATTCAGCACAAAAGGAAATGCCACTTTCACCTGCTCAAGCATGTCCTGCACCACGGTTTCTAAAAGCTTCTGCGTGCGCTTCATACTTTCTTGGATAATGTTGTTCAGTACCTCATAGTTCACGGTATGTTGCAAATCTTCGGTGTCGCCAACTGGCTTAAATTTAACCGTTATACTCACCAGGAACTGCGTTCCGAGCACCTGTTCCTCTGGATAGAAGCCATGGTAAGCAAAACATTTTACATCTCTTAAAGCAACCGTTTGTATCAGCATATGAAGTGTAAAGTTATATATTTGAATGAACATTCACAGCCGAAAACCATATCCGCATGACTATGAACAGATCCGGAAAGCAAGACCTATATGAGTCACCAGATTATTTTCTCCTGGACGAACTGCTGTCAGACGAACATAAATTAATCAGATCTACTGCCCGGGAATGGGTTAAAAGTGCTGTTAGCCCGATCATTGAAGATTATGCCCAACGTGCCGAGTTCCCCAAACACCTCATTGCCGGCCTTGCTGAGCTTGGTGCATTTGGACCGACAATCCCGGTTGAGTATGGTGGTGCTGGATTGGACTACATTTCTTACGGCATTCTGATGCAGGAGATCGAACGGGGCGATTCAGGAATCCGCTCCACCGCATCTGTTCAGGGCTCACTGGTCATGTACCCCATATTCGCCTATGGATCAGAAGAACAGCGACAGAAGTATCTGCCAAGATTAGCCAGCGGCGAGATCATGGGCTGCTTTGGTTTAACAGAACCCGACCATGGCTCCGATCCGGGTGGCATGATCAGCAACATCAAAGACATGGGCGATCACTACCTGTTGAATGGTGCTAAGATGTGGATTTCCAATGCCCCATTTGCCGACATTGCTGTGGTATGGGCGAAGGATGAACAGGGTAAGATCCGCGGCATGATTGTAGAGCGCGGGATGGAAGGTTTCAGCACGCCAGAAACCCATAACAAATGGAGCTTACGAGCATCGGCAACTGGTGAGTTGGTGTTCGACAATGTAAAAGTTCCAAAAGACAACATACTACCTGGCGTCTCCGGACTGAAAGGCCCGCTCGGTTGTTTAAACCAGGCGCGTTATGGCATTGCATGGGGCGCTTTGGGTGCAGCAATGGACTGCTACGATACGGCACTTCGCTATGCTAGGGAGCGAGTTCAGTTTGGCAAGCCTATTGGCGGCTTCCAGTTACAGCAGAAGAAACTTGCAGAGATGATCACCGAGATCACAAAAGCACAATTATTGGTGTGGCGTTTAGGCGTGCTCAAGAATGAAGGCCGAGCGACTGCTGAACAAATCTCCATGGGCAAAAGGAACAGTGTAGAAATTGCACTGAACATTGCCAGAAACGCAAGGCAAATGCTTGGCGGCATGGGCATCACCGGCGAGTTCTCCATCATGCGACACATGATGAACCTAGAGTCTGTAGTGACTTACGAAGGCACACACGATATACACCTATTGATAACCGGCATGGATGTCACTGGCATCAATGCCTTCAAATAAAACATATGAAAACGTTTAAGAAATACGAATACCTTCCGGCTCCACCGGAAGAAGTTTACCTGGCTCTTACCAAGGAACAAAGCATCCAACTATGGACCGGCGCCCAGGTTGAATTTACTGAAGAACCCGGTACAGAGTTTTCCTTCTGGGATGGAGACATTGTGGGCAAGAACATTGAATTTGAATACGGTAAAAAAATTGTACAGCAGTGGTACTTCGGCGAAGAAAATGAACCTTCAATTGTAACCATCAAACTCCACGCAGATAAAAAAGGTACGTCACTGGAGTTTGTGCAGACAAACATTCCCGATGAGGATTACGAGGATTTCACTGGGGGTATTCAGGAACACTACCTGGGTGGACTACAGGACTTTTTCGAAGAAGAGTAAACATATAAGGTCTACTGGCGTCTATGAAATTGCGCTGTATTTTACAAAAAGCCGCTGAAAGAGATTTTCAACGGCTTTTTTTATTGGTTAAAGGTATTTATTCCCCAAAAGCCGTACGCACATTGTCGCGCAGGTTATAATTAGATGCCATGACTTCACCATAGGCTCCAGTACTTCTGATGGCGATCAGATCTCCACGGAAGGTTTCCGGAAGCTCTACTTCTTTTCCAAAACAATCTGTGCTCTCACAAATCGGCCCAACCACATCATACCTGGTGATCGTTTCATCAGCAATGGCTTCAGTAGCGACAGCTTGCGGACGGGAGATGTTCTCAATTTTGTGATATGCCTGGTACAATGCCGGGCGCATCAGTTCGGTCATACCGACATCAAGCACGATGAAGTTTTTCTTCTTACCATTCTTCACATACAACACCTGACTGATGACCGAGGACGATTGCCCCACTAAGGCTCTGCCTAGTTCAAAATGCACTTCCTGGCCATGTCCAACCTCTAGGAACTCGTTAAAGATCGTGAAATAATTCTCGAAATCAGGAATTTGCTGATCAGGGTTGTGATAATCAATACCCAAACCGCCACCAACATTTAATACCCTTACTGTAAATCCCCGTTCAGAGAACCAGGTTGAAAACTCATTCACACGTGAGCAAAGGTTTTTGTAAACCTCCAGATTGGTGATCTGGGAGCCAATATGAAAATGTATGCCTATAAATTCCAGGTTTTCAGAATTTTTTAACACCGTTGCACAGTCTGGAAGATCCCAGCTGTTGATGCCAAACTTGTTCTCATCCAAACCCGTTGTGATATTGTGATGCGTGTGCGCATCTACATTCGGATTGATCCGGATAGCAACTTTAGCGACTTTACCCATTTTGCCTGCGAGCTCGTTGATGACTTCAAGCTCCTGAATCGACTCCACATTGAAGCAGAAGATATCCTGCGTCAAGGCATAGTTAATTTCCCGGTCAGATTTACCTACACCAGCAAACACGATCTCTGAAGACGGGAACCCCAACTCGATCGCCTGACGGACCTCACCCCCACTTACTGCGTCGGCCCCGAAACCCATGTCCTTAATCTTACTTACCACCCGGGGATTGAAGTTGGCTTTCATTGCGTAATGCACGTGGAAGTTGTAAGCATTTGCATGTTTAGCACATGCATCCAGCGTTTGCTGAAGCAGATTTAAGTCGTAATAATAGAATGGCGTTTCTAATTCTGCAAACTGGGCTATATCTTTATCAGAAAAATTCATTTTGAAATATCTTATTGTATGTTGTTTGGTAGGCTTGACGCTGATTTATATGGGTAACTACTTTGACCTTAAAAGGCAGCGAATCACCCATGCAGAATATAACAGGAGATTTAGATTCACCTACATCCTGGTTTTAGTCGTTATCGCCATCCTGCTCTACCTGAGGAAGAAATAATATGGAGCAGCGAAGCCCGGCTGATGGGGCTTTAAAAGGCACATCAGCCGGACGTTAAGCCTCTATTAGAATAAGCGGTTATGTAAACTCCTTAATGCTTCAGTTTTATCTTGTTTATTAATTAGCAGCGAAATGTTATAGTTACTGCCACCATAAGAAATCATACGTATTGGTATGTGCTTCAACGAATCCAATACCCTTGAAGCGAAACCATGTTTCTCCGGTCCAAAATCACCAACCACACAGACGATGGTCTGGTCTTTATCCAATTCTACAGAACCGAAGTCATGCAGCTCTTCAACAATGCTATCCAGGTTGTCGGTAAAATCAATCGTTAAAGACACCGCAACTTCTGACGTGGTGATCATATCGATAGGCGTTTTATATCTTTCGAAGATCTCAAACACCCTTCTTAAGAAACCATATGCCAACAACATTCTGCTTGAATGGATCTTGATGGCCGTGATACCATCTTTCGCAGCAATAGACTTAATTTTACCTGGTTCACTTTCGGCCGAAATCAAAGTACCGGAGGCCTGAGGCTCCATGGTATTTAATAAACGTACCGGAATCTTGTACCGCTGTGCAGGGAACACCGATTGCGGGTGTAGAATCTTCGCTCCGAAGTAAGCAAGCTCAGCAGCTTCATCAAAGGAAAGCTTCGCGATAGGACGAGTTCCTTTAACAATCCGTGGATCATTATTGTGCATGCCATCGATGTCTGTCCAGATTTGAACTTCTTCTGCCAGGATCGCCGCACCGATCAACGAAGCGGTGTAATCACTTCCACCACGACGTAAGTTATCCACCTCACCGAAGGTATTGCGACATATAAAACCCTGTGTGATAAACAGCGTTTGATCAGCTGCAGCATCAAGTAAGGGTTGCAAGTGGCTAGTTATAAATGGAATATCCGGCTCATTGTCTTCGTCAATCTTCATGAAATCTAATGCCGGCAAAAGCACTGAAGCCACATTGATCGACTTTAGATAGATATGGAATAGTGTCGTAGAAATCAGTTCACCTTGTGCAAGCACGACCTTCTCTTCGATAGAAGTAAACAGGTCATTTGCCAGTGCAGCCAGGAAGTTGAAATGATAATCGATCAACTCCTGACCTTCCAATCGGTATGGTCCTTCAGGCAGGAGTTCAATAACGAATGCGTGGTAACTTTGCTTTAGATTGTCAATTAAGGTAAGGCCACCCTGCTTATCATCCCTTAAAAGTTTGGCAGATATTTCAACTAAACTATTGGTTGTACCAGACACCGCTGATAGCACTACGATTTGTTTTTCCGCCGGGTTAATAATATCCAGCAATTTAGTCATCCGCTCAGGGCTTCCTACGGAAGTTCCTCCAAACTTTAGTATTTTCATCTGTATATAATTTGTTTTTTGATGAAGTGCTCCAATAACTTAACCATTCCAAAGTGGAGATGGAAAGATCAGGACCATTTCATTGTATGTATTATTAAATCTTGATTAAATAATGATTGTGTACCAATTTGTTCATTAATTAGCAACGAAATACCAAAAGCTTTTAATTAATTTACTCCCGATTTATGCTAAGAACGCGTGAAAATAGAAAAAAGCACGATCATTTAGCACATTTCAAAATAATATTTGGAATCACTAAAAATTGAAAGCAACAAACAGAATAGATTTTCCCTATTAATTATGTGCAATGTAGTCCATCTGAATTCGAGCTTCTACAAACAAAAAATTAGCACAACTGTTTAACATAAAATTTTAAAACAACAATAAATATAGAAATGCAGCTAGAACCAACAACATTAGAAACCATAAACAAATGGCTGAACGGTAGTTATGACGAAACCACTAAGGCAGAAATTCAGGATTTACTGGACAGAGATGAAACCACCGCTTTAACCGACGCTTTTTACCGTGACCTTGAATTTGGTACCGGAGGCTTGCGCGGTATCATGGGCGCAGGTTCGAACCGCATTAATAAATATACCATTGGTACAGCTACACAAGGTTTAAGCAACTACTTGCTTAAGAAATATCCTGGCGAGAAAATTAGGGTTGCGATCGCGCACGATAGTCGTAACAATTCCGACGTATTTGCAAAAGTAACTGCAGACGTATTTTCTGCTAATGGCATCCATGTGTTTTTCTTTGAAGCTTTGAGACCGACACCGGAACTTTCTTTTGCAATTAGACATCTGAAGTGCAAAAGCGGCGTAATGCTTACGGCATCACACAACCCGAAAGAATACAATGGATATAAAGCCTATGGCGAAGATGGTGGACAGTTCACCTCACCAGATGATAAAGCAGTAATGGACGAAGTTGCAGCCATTACCGATATCAGCCAGGTAAAGTTTGGTCGCATCGACGAGAACATCGAGGAGATCGGTACTGGTATTGATAAATTGTACCTGGATGAAATTACCAAACTGTCGGTATCACCAGAAGCTATCCTTCGACAAAATGACCTGAAAATCGTTTATTCTCCAATTCACGGTACAGGAATCACGCTTGCACCAAAAGCTCTCGCGCAATTTGGCTTCACCAATGTGACCGTTGTTGAGGAACAAAGTGAGCCGGATGGTAACTTCCCAACAGTTGTTTATCCAAACCCTGAAGAGAAAGAAGCAATGACCTTGGCGCTACAAAAAGCACAGGAGATCGATGCAGACCTTGTTCTGGCAACCGACCCCGATGCCGACCGCGTTGGTATTGCCGTAAAAAACAATGATGGGGAGTTTGTTTTATTAAATGGAAACCAAACTGGAAGTTTACTGATTCACTACCTGCTAAATGCATGGGAAGAGAAAGGAAAGCTGGACGGCGACCAATACATTGTGAAAACCATTGTAACCAGTAACCTTATCGATGCAATTGCCGCATCTAAAAACGTTACCTGCTACAACACCCTAACCGGTTTTAAATGGATCGGTCAGCTGATCACTCAATTGCAAGGCAAGAAAACCTTCATTGTTGGCGGTGAAGAAAGCTATGGCTACTCTGTTGGTGAATTGGTGAGAGATAAAGATGCGATCATTTCATGTGCTTTTATCGCAGAGATGACTGCCTATTATAAAGACAAAGGCACAAGCTTGTACAATGCGCTACTAGACATGTATGTGGAGTATGGCGTTTACAAAGAAGAGTTGGTATCACTAACGAAAAAAGGCAAATCCGGAGCAGAGGAAATTAAAGCCATGATGGAGAAATTCAGGAACAATCCTCCTGCACAGCTGGGTGGCTCTAAAGTGACTACACTTAAAGACTACGAACTTCGTACAGAAACTGATCTGACCAACAACACTTCTAAACCTTTGGAATTACCAAAGTCAGACGTGCTGCAGTTCATCACTGAAGATGGTAGTATTGTGTCTGCGAGACCTTCTGGAACGGAACCGAAAATTAAATTTTACTGTAGTGTAAATGCGCTACTTGCAGATAAAGCACAATACAAAGAAGTTGAAGCTCAGTTAAGCGGAAAGATTGCCACCTTAATGGCAGATTTACAAGCCTAAGTTTAATCAATACCCATAAAGCAAAAAGCCCTGATTCACATGGATCAGGGCTTTTTAATTTATCGTTGAGGACTATTTCTTGGTCTGCTCTTCAATTGCTTTTAACAGCTTGTCATAAGGTGCAATAAACTTCTCTACACCCTCATCTTCGAGTTTCTGAGTAATTTGATCCAGGTCAATCCCAGCAGTTTTTAGTTTTTCCAGAATCTCTGTTGCTTTATCCAGATCTTCAGTTAGGCGATCAGCTGGCTCACCATCTGTGCGGTAAGCTTCAAGGGTTTCCATTGGAACTGTATCAACTGTATTTTTCCCAATTAAGGCATCAACATATTTAGTGGATTTGAAAGCTGGATTTTTGCTGCTGGTACTCGCCCAAAGCAAACGCTGTGGTTTAGCGCCTTCAGCTTCAAGTTTTTTCCATCTGTCGGTACTGAATACTTCAAGGTAAATCTCATACGCTTTCTTCGCAGAAGCAATAGCAACTTCACCCTTAAGATCACCAAGACCTTTTTCATCTAAAAGCGGGTCAACCATAACATCAATACGGCTCAGGAAAAAACTTGCCACAGAAGCAATATCCGCGATTGGCTGATCTTTTTCTAGACGCTCCTCCAAGCCAGCGATGTAGGCTTCGGCCACAGCACGGTACCGATCAAGTCCGAAGAGTAAGGTTACGTTGATGTTAATGCCTTCAGCAATGGCTCTGCGAATGGCTTCCAATCCCGGCTCTGTTCCTGGAATTTTAATCATCACATTTTGACGGGAAACTTTCTTCCATAGCTCTACTGCTTGTTGGAAAGTACCTTCAGTATCCATCGCCAATCTCGGCGACACTTCTAAACTAACATAGCCATCAGCACCGCGTACTTCTTCCTGATTATATAAGGGTTTAAAAACATCAGCAGCTTGTTGAATGTCGCTGATCGCAAGTTGATAGAATACATCTTCAAAGTCCTGCGTTTGCTCGGCAATACGCAAGATGTCCGCGTCGTAGTCAGATGAACTGCTGATAGCCTTTTCAAATATCGCAGGGTTTGAGGTTACACCCCTTACGCCGTCATTGTCAATCAACTCTTTAAGTTTACCGGATTTTATGATATCTCTATCAATAAAGTCAAGCCAAATGCTTTGACCAAAATCATGTATTCTTTTTACATTACTGGTTTCCATAAAATATCTTTAAAGTAAAAAACAATAAGATCTTAAAACAGTTTGCGTGTTTTATCTTATAGAAGTAAATATAACAATTAGTTTAAGCTCGCCCCAATTTGCTTAAACAGATTACAGCAAATACCTCAATTTTGTAAATTTCAAATAAATAAGGTTAGAGTCAAACAAATGTTCTGATTGATGGTTAATGAGTCATAGTGTTTTCATCTACCTATGTTTTGAGTCCGAAACGGTTGTTTCGGGCTTTTTTTATGCTTAATTCTGAAGGCTGCGAATTTTGTGCCTGCCATTTCCTCGTTAGCCATCTATAACCTACTCGCTTCGATGTTGCTAGGTGCTTGCTAGGTGCTCGCTACGTATCCACACGAACAAAGCACGTAGCAAGCACCTAGCAAGTACGTCACAAGCACCTACCAACCCTAGTGCAGTTCTCCATTATTCCTAAACAAAAAAGCGGGCTGCTGCCCGCTTTTGAATTATCTATGATGTGATCATGTAAGACGAATCTAGCCTTTGTCTTTCGTCTGTTACTGCACTGGCTTCTTGTTCTCTTCTTTGGTCGGACTTAAGTTCAGAATATCATCACCATTGTTAATTTTTTGTCCTTCAAGCTTGTCACTAATCTGCTTAGCCTGCTTGTAGTGCGCTTCGAGAATCGGTAATGTCTTGGTTGCGAAAGCTTTAATTGCCGGATCCTTTGCAGATGTTGCAGTTCTGAATAGTTCAAGCGTCGCAATATGGTCGGTAACCATCATTTTCATATAATGCCTGTCAAATCCGTCGCCCTGCAAGCCTTTCATGGCGTCCATGTGAGCTTTTTCTTTTTGAGGGAATGTATTCGCAAGCTGCAGTCCTTTATTCTTTGCTATAGCTTCAAGTTCTTGATTTGCGGCCGAATGATCTTTGATCATCATGTTGGCAAACTCCTTAACAACAGGGCTCTTAGACTTCTGCAATGCCAGGCCACCTGCTTCAACTTCCATCATGCCGCCAATGCCTGCTTTATTTACAAATTCACTCTCTACCGGCACCAGTTTACTCTCTTTTTTGGTTGCTGCATCACCTATAGTATCTAACGCGGTGTCTGAAGATAAAGTTGTGGCCGTTCCTGCCACCTTCTCCTGGTCTGAGCCGGAAGAGCAGGCTTGAAAGGCCAATCCGGAGATCATTAAAGCAGCGATTAGGTTTTTATTTTTCATAATTGGGTTGTTTTAAGTTTGGATATAAATCCTCATTCAGTTGGTTTTACATGCTAACAACAGCTATAAATATCAAAAGTTTTAAAAGCATAATAGCGCTAGAAAATGTGATCCCTATTGCAATCAGCATATACTAATAAAAAACAATTTTCCCAAACATTTCCCTGCGATTTTAGTTGTAATGTCAACCAACCAGAACAACGAATTTTAAATAGCTAACCTATGGCAACCACGAAAAAAACAGAATCAGCAGCTGAAACTAAGAAGTCAGCAGATACTAAAAAATCATCAACTAAGAAATCTTCAGGAATGACCGGTAAAATGAAGAATTCGGAATTCCACGAATTTTTCGTAGACGGCCTTAAAGACATTTATTGGGCTGAAAAGCACTTAGCTAAGGCGCTTCCGAAGTTGAAAAAAGCTGCGACCAGCGAAGAGCTTGCGCAAGCATTTGAAAAGCATACCGAGGAAACAGCAGAACATATTGCACGCTTAGAGCAGGTGTTTGAATTGCTTGAAGAAAAAGCAGTTGGCAAGAAATGTGAAGCGATGGAAGGCTTAGTTAAAGAAGCAGAAAGCATCATTGAGGAAACCGATAAAGGCACAATGATTCGTGATGCTGGATTGATTATGGCAGCACAGAAAGTTGAACACTATGAAATCGCATCGTATGGTACTTTAAGAACCTTTGCGGAAATCATGGGACATACAGAAGTGGTTGATCTTTTAGACCAAACCTTAGAGAATGAAAAGGCTACTGACGTTATCTTAACTGAAGTTGCAGTTTCTTCAATCAACGAGCCCGCGTCTGAAGAATAAAAAGCTTATTAGTTAATTTTTATTTTAACCCGGACGCCGTATGTGTCCGGGTTTTTGGTTTTTATCCTTTTCAACATGGCTTATATTGACTATTACAAAATTCTCGGTGTTGCTAAAGATGCGAGTGCAGACGACGTCAAGAAAGCTTACCGAAAGCTGGCCCGTAAATACCACCCGGACCTGAATCCAAACGACAAAGATGCGAACAAGCATTTTCAGGAGGTGAATGAAGCAAATGAAGTACTCAGCGACCCAGAAAAGCGGAAAAAATACGACCAGTACGGTGAGAACTGGCAGCATGCAGACGAGTTTACACAAGCTAGAAATTCACAATCACAAGGTGCGGGACAGCAGCAGGAAAATTCTTTTGCTTCTGGTGACTTCTCCGATTTTTTCGAATCGATGTTCGGAGGTGCTTCATTCGGGGCTGCTGGTCGATCTTCTTCGCGGGGTAAGACCCGTTTTAAAGGACAGGACCTGCATGCGGAGATGGAACTCGGACTAATGGACGCTTTTGCAACGCACAAACAAACAATAACGGTAAATGGGAAAAACCTTCGGATTACCATACCTGCAGGCATCGTTAATGGGCAGGTCATTAAACTGAAGGATCAAGGTATGCCCGGTGTAAATGGCGGGCCAGCCGGAGACCTTTACATTACCTTCAACCTTGCCGCGCATCCTGTTTTCAAGAGACTTGATGACGACCTGTACCTCAACCATGAGATCGATCTCTATACTGCCGTACTTGGTGGCGAAACAACGGTGGAAACGCCGGGTAGCAAGGTAAAACTAAAGGTGAGCCCCGGCACTCAAAACGGTACTAAGGTGAGACTCAAAGGAAAAGGTTTCCCCGCGTATAAGAAGGAAGGTGAATTCGGGAACCTTTACGTGACCTACCAGGTAAAACTACCAACTTCATTAAATGCCCGACAAAGAGAACTGTTTGAAGAATTATCAAAAATGCAATAGGTAAAGTTATGGCAACATTGATTACACTGAGTGAATATATTGTTCAATATAATATTGAACCACAATTCCTGCTGGAGCTGGAAGAATCAGGTATTATTTATTTCCGGGAGGAGGGGGAAGAAAAATACATTATGGAGGAGCAGCTTAGTGAACTGGAACGGTACATTCGCTTCTACTACGACCTGAATATTAACATTGAAGGCATTGATGCGATCAGACATTTGTTAGCTAAAGTATCAGCGATGGATCGGGAAATAAAAATGCTTAGAAGTCAGCTGCAGCTGCATCAATAATTTAGAGGCTGCCGCATATTGGAGCTTCACTTGCAGCGGAGGATGTCAGCATGGCGTAATACTTCATTCCGGAACCTCGATTTTAAAACTTGATGTTGCATAATTCGTTTTAGATAATGAATATTAGCTCAGATTAAGGATCATGATTACACTGGAAAACGAACTACTAAAAGCAAGCTTTGTACAAAAAGGTGCCGAACTGCAGTCGCTGAAAAGCAAGACCTCTAACATAGAATACATCTGGGATGCTAACCCGAAAGATTGGGCTAAACATAGCCCCGTGCTCTTCCCTATTGTTGGCGCATTAAAAGGGAACCAATATGCGTATGAAGGCGAACAATACCAGCTTTCCAGACATGGTTTTGCACGCGATATGGAGTTTGAGCTCGAATCCAAGTCTGCAGATGAAGTTGTTTTCACCCTTAGATCTTCTGAAGAGATCAAGAAGGTATACCCTTTTGAGTTTAGCCTTAGCCTGATCTATACGCTAAAAAGCCATGGCCTTAGTTGTACTTACAAGGTTCACAATCCCTCTGAATCTGATCTTCTATTTTCTGTAGGCGGTCATCCGGCTTTTGCAACACCGGTTAATGAGTCTTTGCGCTACGAAGACTATTATCTGCGCTTCAATCAGGACGAAGAGCTGGTGATTAATAAAATTTCTGATAATTTGATTTCTGAGGAACTGAGAACCATTCTCTTGAAAGATAAAACGCTGCCTTTGAAACATGAGCTATTCTATGAAGATGCACTGGTCATCAAAGCAATGAACAGCAACAAAATTAGTCTTCAGAACAAAGTAAACTCCCATGGTCTGCACTTTACCTTTGATGGTTTTCCTTTTTTTGGTATTTGGGCCGCAAAGGATGCTAATTTCGTGTGTCTGGAACCCTGGTGTGGAATTGCCGATAGCGTAAACCATAGCGGGCAGCTCAGCGATAAAGAAGGTATTGTGATTCTTTCAGCTGAAGAGTCTTGGCAACGGACCTGGCAGGTTGATATCTTTTAAGGCATCTCGCGGAGTACCCTTCCCTCTTTCCAGAAAACAGCACTGCTGCTATCAGGATAATTCCTTGTTGTGAGCAGTACCAACCGGTCTTTATCCAATATGAACAGAGAACAAAAGTAGCGCCCTTCATTTTCAGGTAGATCAGGATAAGGGAAGCTTAAGTTACCGAAGTTTTTCGCCAAACTGTTCCCAACCATGACCACAACGGAGTTCTTCTTCCAGCCCTTGTAGCGGTCGAGTTTGCGGCCCAGTTCGGTCTGCATCGAGATTACGGTTTCTCCAGATGGGAACTGAACCACTGTGGGTGCTCCGCCCCAAACCGGATCTACTGAGCCTATCCAGCGCCTGCCATTATCCTTTGTTCCAACAGTGGCGTAATTCCAGTTTGCTTTCATGGAGGTCCAAATGATTTCTGGTGAAGTCATATTCTCGACCGCTTCAACAGGTATAATAATACCCTTATCATCTTTGAGCACTAAAGGTACTGGCATTCCGTCTCTTCGTCCTGGCGTAAAAGCAACCATTTTGGGGCTTGACCAGGTAGCGCCATTATCTTTAGAGCGGATTAAAAGCACTTTCTGTTCATGGCGCCCTTTTGCTGCTTTGGTACTGACCAGCTCGTTTGAAAAGAATAGTTGAATCTCCCCGCCAGGCAGTTGCGTCATGCCGGGTTCCCAGGATCTGCCCAAAGCAACGATTGAGGGTTTGCTCCAGGTTGTTCCAGCATCTTTACTGATGCGTACTTGCAAATTGTTGTGCACACTATCATCGGGGATGCCTTTTCCTGTGTAAGCGAGCATTAGCCACTTATTTTTGAGCACCAATAAGTCTGGTGTAGAAAACCCAGAATACCGATCCTGCTGATCATCTTTTACAATGATACTTTCCTTTGTCCAGCTTCTGCCATTGTCAAAACTTTTCTTGAGTGCAATATTATCCCATTCATGCCCTTTAGGGCCAAAATGATAAACCAGTAGTATCGTATCACCATTGTATCTGCGTGCTCGCCCATACTCTGCAAAGTACTCCTCATGAGAAACCTTTCGTTCTGTCTTCTCCCATATTATTTTAGCATTTCTAATGGTATCATCGATTTTGGGCAGGTCGTCTTTTGCGAATTGTATTTTCAGCTTTTTTTCAGGTGCTTGCTTACAGGAACTGAAGTAAAAACAGGAGCTCAGCGCTACAATGATTGAATTAAGGACAAGTTTCTTCATAGATAGACTTTGTACTTAATAAACATATATCCGACTGGATTGATTGAAGGTATTTTCTGTTAACAGAATTGTTATACCGGCATCTTTTGCACTTGCCATTAAACACAAGAGCCCCGGTTGTCTCCGGGGCCCTTGTTATGTTTTGCCTAGCCCTCGCGGATCACCCGCTCCTAGGACTTTTTTTCTTTGTGTTTACTTTATCAATATACTCAAAAAACGAATATTTTCAGCAAATATTTTCTTATTTAAACAACAGGTATTTTCCACCTGTAGCCTTCTCCAGGTATGTTTATTCGTTACATTATAAAGTGGGTTCTGGCATTAACTCATATGCGTATGCTACAAGTTCTGCTGCCCGATGACAGGCGGTATGTGCAGCGAGAATTTTAGTTCTTGCACGTTCACCAATCTCGTTACGTGTAGCGTCATCCATGGTTTGAAGGTATCGTAAGGTTTCTTCCCCGGAGTTTGAAACCAGGATTTCTGTACCGATTTCGAATACAGATTCAAGCCCGTCCCAGAAGTCACTGATGATTGGCACGCCGCAGGCGGCTGCTTCAAATAAGCGCACACTTGGTGAATAGCCTGCCTTGATCATATCCGCCCGGGTGATGTTTAAGGCGAAACGCTGGGCGTTGTAGAACCTACGGTGTTCAGCTGGAGGCAGGTGGTGGATGTGTTCTATGTTCGATGGCCATTCTATTGAATCAGGATACTGGGGACCAGCAACTGTGAAACGGCCTTGAGGCCATACTTTAGCTGCATCAAACATCAGTTTCTCCAATGGCGGCTGGCGGTCATCGCTATAGGTACCCAGATACCCTAGATCCATCGTTTTCTCAACCGCTTCAGGAAAATACAAAGCTGGATCTACCGAACAGTACAAAGCTCTTGCGCAGGGTGAACCATACTTTTCTTCGAGCAGCTTAAGCGTTGGTCCTCCAGTAAAAGAAAGATATAGGTCATACTTGCCAATGAGCTCCGGACTCAGGTACTCGTAATCCTGACGTTCCAGCTTGGCAAGCGTAACAGGTGTATCAAT
>Ga0265798_10005596_pt1 | contig 16789 bp, 16 predicted proteins | sample P3T30metagenome_FD_192430 | JGI IMG/M metagenome (GOLD analysis project Ga0265798, IMG submission 192430) | Plant litter microbial communities from East Loma Ridge, Irvine, California - P3 T30 | ecosystem: Environmental > Terrestrial > Plant litter > Unclassified | place: USA: California... | reverse complement strand
TTTCAACGATAATAGCCTTAACTCTTGAAGCAATATCAGACATAATGTTATAATTTAATGGTTAAATAATTCAGTGCAAAGAAAAATAAATTCTAACACATTTCAAATGTTTTTATTTCTCTGGGTTCCTATTGTTTTATTTCAAACGGCAAAGTTAGAATTAGTTTTATAATTTCGTGGTCTAAAGCAATTAATCTGATTTGACCAGGACTTACTTAAAATTATCCCTCGATCTAGACTTTACACTGATTGCAATAACGGCGCCTTTGAAAGATTATGTGCTTTGCCACAAAATTAATACAAGGCTCGATTACAATTTCAGTAAAATCGATGATCACGAAGTCTATTTCAACATAGACGAACCTGCCTTAGCCTTCTCCAAGTACCAATATGAAGCCGAACAAGGCGGTAACGTTTACTTCATTGTTAACAATCGAAATCCTGAAGGGTTTTTAATTCCTGAAATGAACAAAGTCGATTATTTCCTTGTTGTACACAATTATATCGATGATGAAGACCTTGATTTGCTGTTGAAAGGATTAAATCAAATACCTGATATCCAGCTAGCTGTGCAGGTAGACCCCTTAAAGCTGAAGTCGAGGGAAAACCTCGTTATGTAATTTTTACACGAGCGGTGTATTAAATACACTATATTTGAATCTTGCAATAAACAGTAAATTAACGAATAAGCAGCAGGATTTTAGGTCATCACCTTTTATTTTAGCGCTGTTTGTCCAACATTTAATAAAAGTAAATTCCAATGAAACCTTTTCATTCAAGAACAAAAATTGTGGCCACTTTGGGCCCTGCCTCAGCGAAACCAGAAGTTTTATTTAGTATGTTCAATGCAGGATTGGATGTTTGCCGCCTAAACTTTTCCCATGGCTCACAAGCTGTTCACCAGGAAGTTTTGGATACAATCAGAAGTCTGAACGAGAAATACGATTATAACGTTGGTATTTTAGCTGATTTACAAGGTCCTAAAATCCGCATTGGTATGGTACAAGACGGTGGCATCCACCTGGTTAATGGTAACCGTACCACCATCACCACCAAAGAATGCATTGGTAACGAAGAACGCATATATATTACATACGAAACCTTCCCTCAAGATGTAAAAGCAGGTGAAATCATCCTTTTAGATGATGGAAAGCTGCAACTTCGTGTCGTGGAAACTAACTATCAGGATGAAGTAGTTTGTGAAGTTGTTCACGGTGGTATCCTGACCTCCAGAAAAGGTGTGAACCTTCCAAACACCAAAGTTTCTATCCCTTCATTAACCGTTGAAGATCGCAAGAACCTAGACTTTGTACTAGAGAATAACGTAGAGTGGATCGGATTGTCTTTCGTTCGTACTGCAGACGATATCCATGAATTAAAAGAAATTATCGCTTCAAGAGGCAAAACAGCTAAGGTTGTTGCTAAAATCGAGAAGCCAGAGGCAATTGCAAATATCGATGCCATTATCGCTGCTTCAGATGCAGTAATGGTTGCACGTGGTGACCTTGGTGTTGAAATGCCAATGGAAGAAGTTCCATTGTTACAGAAGATGATCGTTAACAAATGTCGCGCAGCTTCTAAACCGGTTATTGTTGCAACCCAAATGCTTGAAAGCATGATCACAACGCCACGTCCAACACGTGCAGAGGTGAATGACGTTGCTAACTCTGTATTAGATGGTGCTGATGCAGTGATGCTAAGCGGTGAAACCTCTGTAGGTGAGTTTCCATTGATCGTAATTGAAACCATGCAGAAGATTATCCAGAACATTGAGCAGAACAACTATCCGTTCTATGCAGATAAATACTTAAAGTCAAGCGCTGAAACTTTCCTAAGTGATGCAGTTTGTGATTCAGCAGTATTCCTGGCTAAACAAACTAAAGCAGTAGGTATCGTATCGATGACTTTAAGCGGTTACACAGCATACGAGATCTCAAGCCACAGACCAGATGCTCTGATCTATATCTTCACCAGCAACAGAAGCTTGTTAAACAGCTTAAGCCTAGTATGGGGTGTTCAAGGCTTCTACTACGATAAGTTTGAAAGCACTGACGAGACCATCATTGATGTAAACCAGTTCCTGAAAGATAAAAAGTTGATCAAGAAAGGTGATGTGATCATCAACACCGCAGCGATCCCAATGGAACGTAAGGGAAAAACCAATATGGTGAAGATTACAACAATCGATTAATCGGATAATATAAATTGCAAAATTTTTATAGTTTTGCAATCCGAAAAGGAGAGGTGTCCGAGTGGTTGAAGGAGCACGCCTGGAAAGTGTGTATACCTCAAAAGGGTATCGAGGGTTCGAATCCCTCTCTCTCCGCAGTAACAAAACATAGCCCGTTGAGCAATCAGCGGGCTTTTTGTTTTTAGTATTCCCTTAATCATTTTCCAGGAACTAATCCTGTTTGAAATCTGCAGGTTTTCATTTGTTTGCCGCAGGCCTCACCCAACACTTCAGCTGTAAATTTGCTTTATCAAAATCCCCAATAAACTGATATTTCAAATGATACGAACAACCAAAACCGTTGAAGAAACAAAAGGATACCTAGGCATGTGGGTCACCGAAGATGGCTATATCCGTCATGAACTATTGCCAAACAACAGATACGACGAAGCCAGAGGGGCACGAGAAAGTGCATATCTCGGCAGCTACCAGGTTACCTGCAACCACATCGACTATCAAGATGATACGGGCTTTAGCGCAAATGGAGAATTCCGGGATGGGATCCTATACCACGCTGGAATGATCCTGTATAAAGAAAGGTAATAGGTAGATATTATAGCGGCAGAAGCCTTGATACAGGTAAACACCTCTAACGCCTTTGAAACGCCTATTGTTCACGTTTTCTCCGGCTGGAGCCGAAGCATAGGCGAACAATAGGCGAAGAATAGGCGGTCAAGAGGCGAACAAGGTCCGAACCTGTAACGCTGCTATATGCATTACTTTAAAAGCTTGACGCGGTACAGATCTGAACGGCGATCCGTAAGGGTTTTAACCGTTCCATAATGGTGTAATTCGTCAAGCAGGTGCAAGTCTACATCTACCACAAGTACCATCTCGGTATTCGGTGTTGCTTCCGCTTTCACGGCATTGGTTGGGAAGGCAAAGTCTGATGGTGTAAATACAGCCGACTGTGCGAACTGAATGTCCATGTTATTCACCTTTGGCAGGTTACCTACGCAACCAGCAATAGCCACGTAGCACTCGTTTTCGATCGCTCTGGCTTGCGCACAATGGCGTACGCGGGTATAGCCATTCTGAGTGTCGGTTAGGAAGGGTACAAAGAGAATCTGCATGCCCTGGTCTGCCAGAATCCGGCTTAATTCAGGGAACTCTACGTCGTAACAGATTAGAATACCAACTTTACCGCAGTCCGTATCAAAGACCTGGATGGTATCACCACCCACCATACCATAATATTTCTGTTCATTCGGCGTGATGTGGACCTTGCGATATTCCTCTGTCTTTCCGCTCCGGTGGCAAAGGTAAGCTACATTGTACATTCTATTGTCTGCGTCCACTACCGGCATGGTGCCCGTAATCACATTCACGTTATAGGAAACCGCATACTCCTGAATTTTAAGTACAATACCGGGGGTCATTTCAGCAAGCTTGCGCATGGCTTCCATTTCCGAAAGATGATTATATGGCGCAAGCAGTGGTGTATTGAAGAACTCCGGAAATACCGCAAAGTCCGACTTGTAACCACTTACTGTATCTACGAAAAACTCTACTTGTTCATAGAAGGCCTCTATATCTGGAAAGAGGCGCATTTGCCATTGCACCAGTCCAATGCGGATCGTTTTAGCAGAACGGGCCGAAGCGTCTATACCCTGATAATAGATGTTATTCCACTCGATCAGGGTTGCAAATTCATGCGATTCATGATCACCTGGCAAGTAGTTCTTAAGCACCTTGCGCACGTGAAAATCGTTGGAGATCTGGAAGGTCAGTGTAGGATCGTAAAGTTCTTTCGATTTGACTTTATCAATGTACTGTCTTGGCGTAAGGGTCTGTGCATACGCATGATATCCAGGAATACGACCTCCGGCAATGATGCTCTTCAGGTTCAGGTTCTCACAAAGTTCCTTACGCGCTTCGTAAAGTCTGCGCCCAAGACGAAGTCCACGGTAATCTGGCGAAACAAAGATCTCTATACCATAAAGTGTATCCCCGTTGGGATTATGGGTAGAAAAAGTGTAGTTTCCAGTGATCAGACGGTAAGTGTGTTTGTCACCAAACTGGTCGTAGTCAACAATAATAGATAGTGAGCATGCCACCACTTTATCATCTACGGATATACATAGCTGTCCCTCAGGGAACAGGTTTAGTAGTCTTGCAATGCTTTCCTTACTCCAGATTGAGCCGCCCATGGTGTCATAAGCTTGTTCCATCGAGGCTTTAAGGTCCTGGTAATCATCAAGGGTAAGTTTTCTTGTTTCAATATTCATATTGTAATGCTTTTATTTTCAGCAAACTTGCTGATGCATGCTGGCGAAGGTACTACACAATGGTCACAGATGCGCAGCTGATCAGCAGTTCTTCCTGTTTAAACAGCTTTTTAAGCTTTTCTTTATAAGGGAGCCAGAAATCCTTTTCCATTTCCGGCGTCAGGACTTCATAGATTAGGATATCATCTTTCACTGTTTTTTCCTGTTCTTCTTTCCAGAAACCTTCCGCCGGGGATCGCGTGTACATGGTTAATCCGCCAAACTTTTCGGTCAGTGTATCTTTGATCTCTTTATAAAGGCTTTCAGGTAAAGCTTTGCCCTTCGGGTCATATAATGGCAGGTAGATCTGGATCAGCCGCTGTGGCTGCAAAGTGTGATCTGGAGTGACTTCCAGCATTTTCAATGCCTGCGCTGCAGCAACACGTTCCAATACCTTAAACTTCTTTCCAGCCTGATTATTGTAATTGGCGAAAAAAGCTTCCAGCTGATTAAGGGTTTCTTCCGGCAGTTCTTCCAGGGAGTTTATGCTTGCATACAGTAACGAAACTTCCGGCACGGCGAGGTAGCGGTCATTGCGCATCTTTTTTCCATCTCTTTCCTGCTGTTCAGCGGTGATGGCGCCAATTACCCGGCATTCCATCATACATCCCGGGAAAGTTTCCATTTCGGCAAGTACAAGCACATCCACCGGATCGCCATCACCACCTACCGTACCTGGAAAGAAGCCGAAGTCGAAGGGAAAAACGATTCCAGCAGGCATAACTTTCTTCAGCATGAAATTGCCTGTCCCAGGATCGAAATCGTATTTCTGACCCTGACCTTTCGGTGTTTCAATGATCACCCGCATAGGCAGTGTTTAAATTTTACGTTTATTTTCAAGTGCACTAATTACTGCAGCAGCAACCAGTCCGCCGAAGAGGTACCAGGACACGGTAAGTGCTTTAGTGGGCTTAGAATAGGTAACTGGTAGATCATCTAAGCCCATGGGGCCTGGCAACTCTAATGCACCGATCCCGGCGGCAAGACCTGCAACGGTACCTTTTATGTAGATGTTTTTGGTGCCGCCCATGCCAATGGCGCTATAGTATAAGCCATTGCTGATTATATCACCTGCGAGGGTAGCCAGGTAGAGGTTTTTACCCTCTGGTGGTTCGGCACCTACTGCTTCCATTGATTTCTCCAAAGCTTCCTCACCCAAAAGATCAATGCGGGGCGCTTTATCGTAATACTGTTTTACCGTTTCATGCAGGATGTTCAGCGCAATTGCGCCAGCAAATCCACCTATTAATGCGTTAAGTAGTTTCATGTCTATAAAAGCTTTCAGGCCGGTAAATTGTTTCGAAAACGAAAAACCCCGCCAATTTAATTGGACGGGGTTTTTCATAGGTTTATAACTTTAAACGATTAGGCTTAGAACTTATAACCTAAGCCAAATGACCAAACCTGGTTTTTAAATTCCGGGGTATTGGTTGTACCGTTTTCATTGTTCTTTTGGAAATCCAATGCATAACGACCATGGACGTCTAGGTTCTCTGTTAAGCCATAGCGAGCACCGATAACACCACCAAGTAAGCTTTTCTTGAACTTGTCGCTGTTTTCATTTACATCCTCTACAGAACCGTAACCAGTTTCAAACTTGTTTTTAGTAGATAATAGGAATGATACCTGTGGACCAACCACTAGGTCTAAAGGACCTGCTAATCTTACACTCGCTAAAATTGGAATATCAATAAAATTTGTGGTTTGCGAGTATTCGCCAAAGTTGTTGGTTAATTTATAACCTTTTTGCGCGAACAGTACCTCTGGTGTAAAGGATACGCTTTCAGTTAAAGGGATGTCGGCAGTTACACCAGCATTAAAACCGGTTTTGCCTTCAGTATTGAAATTATTATCACCATCATCTTTGATGATGTTTGCAATGTTAACGCCTGCTTTAACGCCAAACCTAACCGGGCTTTGTGCATTTGCCGCGCCTGCGATAAACAGACCAGCAGCTAAAATAAAAATCTTTTTCATTTGCTTCAATTTTGTTGTTTGATGATTCCATCTTGATCTTAAATGCTAATTCATTTAGCGTAAAGATCATGATCGTTTCATGTTGTGTTCGTGAGTATCCATGAAAGAAATGTGCCAAGGGATCTGCGGAATTTGGATTATTAGCCTAAAAACCCATTTTAATTGCATTGGAGGGCTTATCAGCTAACATTGCGACCTCATTCGAGATGATTTTTCTGGCAAATAAAAGTGTATCGGATTTGATACAATTCAGACTTTTTCTATCGATTCCGGCGATTGGCAGCAGTTTAGATCGATTATTGCGATAGCAGATCTCCATACATAATTGTTCACCCGCTTTTTATAATTTAGCAGCTTATTTTAACCCTATAATGAACTTTAAGAGATACGCAGTACTTTCAATGCTCTTTGTTGGTGCAGCAACACAAGTTAAGGCGCAACAAAAGTCCTATCTACAAACCTTAGCGGAACCCAATGCATGGGTGGATTCCGTATTCAATAAAATGAGTAAGCGCGATAGAATCGCGCAGATGTTCTTTATCCGGGCATTAACCAATGCTAATAAAAACTATGAGGATTCTGTAGGCAAGGTTATCCGCCGTGGACGAGTGGGCGGACTCGTGTTCTTTCAGGGCGGTCCCGGACGTCAGGCAAACTTAACCAGCACTTACCAGAAGAAAGCGCAAACACCATTGTTGGTGACCTTAGATGGAGAGTGGGGTTTAGGCATGCGTCTGGATAGCACGGTTTCTTATCCATACCAAATGGCCCTTGGTGCAGTTCAGGATACCAGTCTCATATACAAAATGGGATTAGAAGTAGCCAAAGACTTCAAAAGGATCGGCATGCACATGAACCTGGCACCTGATGTTGATGTAAACAACAATGCAGGTAATCCGGTGATTAACTACCGCTCTTTCGGGGAGAACAAGTATAATGTAGCGGCAAAGTCGGAAGCTTATATGCGCGGCATGCAGGATGGGGGTTTATTGGTGAGTCTTAAACACTTCCCGGGGCATGGCGATACTGATGTAGATTCCCACCATGATCTTCCGCAGCTTAAGTTTACCAAAGCACGTCTGGATAGCCTGGAACTCTACCCCTTTAAACACTTGATTTCGAAAGGTGCTTCAGGTGTAATGATTGCACACATGAACATCCCTTCGCTTGATAATACACCCAATGTACCATCGACCTTGTCGAAACCCATCGTAACTGGATTACTGAAAGAAGAGCTTGGCTTTAAAGGCCTCATCATCACTGATGCAATGGAGATGAAAGGTGTAGTCAAGTTTTTCAAAGAAGGGGAGGCTGATATCAGAGCTATTGAGGCCGGTAACGATATTCTTGAGCTATCCGAGGATACCCGAAGGGGCATTAAACTGGTTCGTCAGGCCGTAAAATCGGGCAGGATCAGCATGGACAGAATTGATGAGAGTGTAAAGAAAATCCTTGCGGCGAAGTATTATGCTGGCTTGAACGTTGAGCCAGAGATTGGATTAGAAAATGTAGCCGCAGCTGTTAATCGTCCGGAAAGTCAGGCCTTAGTGCAGGAGCTTGCAAATGCGTCGATGACGATGTTGAGAGGCAAGCAGTTCATCAAAACCTATGACAAACAAAAACGGACAGCAGTAATCAGTATCGGTACGCCAGGGGTTACAACTTTTCAGCGGAGCTTAGCCACACAGTATCCAAATGCAGTAATGTTCACCTTAGATAAAAATGCTAATGCGAATGCCATCGCTAAGGTAATGCGTGAGCTTGATATGTTTGAGCAGGTAATTGTAGGTATTCACGATACCCGTAACCGCCCGGGCAATGGAATGCCTTTAAGTGCAGACTTAAAGATGTTCATCAGAAACATGACGCAGAAGAATACAGCGTTTGCAGTTTTTGCAAATCCATACAACCTAGCAGGTTGGGCTGGATTGGAGAACAGCAAAGCCTTGCTTATCGCCTATCAGAAAGAAGACTTCATGCAGAAGGCAGCGGCATCAGTATTTAGTCACATGCTCGAGGCAACAGGGAAGCTACCGGTTTCTGTAAACACCTTCTTCAAATACGGGGATGGAGAGTAATAAATAATAGATCATACATAAAAGAGGCCTGCACAACCATTGTGCAGGCCTCTTTTATGTATGATCTAAATATTGCTACTTAAGATTTAGCAGGTGCTTTAACAGCTGCAGTGGTCCAGTTCTTTAAAAATCCCTCGATCTTTTTAACGCTGTGACCAGGACCTTCAGCCTTGGCTTCTTCTGCATCTCTTTCCAGGTAACCAGAATCCTGGATGTGCAGCACTTCGCCTTTACTGTTCAACACAACAAATACCGGATAGCCAAAACGACCCGGGTTGCCAAGCTTTGTTAACACTTCTGTGTTTTTCACTTCAGGACTGTAGTTTACCAGCACCCATTCGAAATTATCATTAAGGTATTTGTTCAGTTCAGGGGTTTTATTTACAAGGTCATGAAAGCGGATGCACCAGATGCACCAGTTACCACCTACCTGTACCAAAACGTTTTTGTCTGCTTTCCCAGCTTTTGCAACAGCAGCATCAATGTCTGCTTGTGCATTTGCCTGCGGTTTATAAATGGTTACGGCTTCTTTTTTTGCAGCTTCCTTAGCAGGTGCAGGTGTATTCTGCGCAAATGCGCTAATGGAGAATACCGATGCAAGGGCCAGGGAAAGGATTAGTTTTTTCATGTATTTTAAATTTGATTTTATTGCTGAAGCAAGGTCAATTGCTTCATAGTTTTTTGTTGGTTTAGTTAATAATCAAAGGTAAATACAATAATAAAGCCGAGTGTTTCTATAGAGTAAATTTATTTTGTGGTTTTTTGATGCGGTATACTGATGCTTAGCGTCTTAAACAAACTTTGTTTGATCCGGATTAATCTGCTTGATCACACGGCAGGGGTTACCCGCAGCAAAAACATTGTCCGGAATATCTTTAGTTACAACACTACCTGCACCTATCGTCGTGTTATTGCCAATGATTACACCAGGGCAAATGATGGCACCTCCGCCGATCCAGACATTGTCGCCAATGGTGATCGGCGAAGCCAGTTCAGGACCTTTGATCCGCTCTTCAGCTGCTAGTGGATGATAAGCGGTATAGATCTGCACATAAGGTCCGCACATGACGTTTTTGCCGATTGTTACCTGCGCACAATCCAGGATCACGCAGTTGAAGTTCATGAAGAAGTTTTCACCAGCAGTAATGTGGGTACCGTAGTCGCAGAAGAACGGTGGTTGAATGTCTATGGTGCTGCAGGAGCCTAGGAGTTGTTTTAACGTCTGGTTGCGTGTTTCCAGAGGTTGTCCCATTTGCTGGTTGTATTGTCCTAACAGGCTTCTGGCTTTTTCACGCATTGCCACCAAGGTAGAATCATTGGCATCATATAGCTCAGCATCGAGCATCTTTTGAAGTTCTGTTTTCATGGGCCTCGTTTAGATTAATGAACAATGATTGATCCTCATTGTTCATTAAAATAGGCCCTGTTGCTAAGCAACAATGAGTTTTGAAGTGATTGCAATTCTGTTCCATGCATTGATGGTCACAATTGCCATAATGATCTGGGCCAACTCTTTTTCATCAAACAGTGCTGCGACTTTGTTGTAAGTTTCATCTGAAACATGATTGCTTATGCGGGTTACTTCTTCTGTTAGAGCCAATACCGCTTGCTCTTTAGCTGAAAACAATGTCGTTTCGCTCCAGGCATTCAAAATGTATAGGCGTTGTTCGGTTTCTCCAATCTTGCGAGCATCTGCTGAATGCATGTTCAGGCAAAAGGCACAGCCATTTATTTGTGAGGTTCTCATTTTAATGAGTTCGAGCAAGATGGGGTCTATCTTACTTGTCGAAAGATATTTTTCTAATGCGTACATGGCCTGGTATGCTGCCGGCTCTACTTTCTGGATGTTGATTCTGCTTTCCATAACTTTGATTTTTATTTCATTTCAAAGGTCCGCAGTGGCAGGAAGAAAAAACATAATGTAGTTTAAGAAAGCAGAAGATCAGCAGGTAACATCCGTTTACTTCTTCGCACGGATCTTACTTAGAAATTCCGGTGTAAAACCCAGATAAGAGGCTAGCATATATTGTGGTACCCGTTGCACAAATTCAGGAAAGGAGGTGCTGAAATTGATATATCGTTCTTCGGCAGTCTGGCTATAAAGGTATTTGATACGGATCTGCGAAGCCTGGTGTAACTTCTGGTAGATTAACCTAAAGTACTTCTCGATCTTCGGCAGCTTTTCAAATAGATCATCATAATGCTGGCGATCTATTACGATAACTTCCGTAGCTTCTGCAGCCTGGATGTAGAAATCAGAATGTTTCTGGAAGAGAAAACTGGTTAAATCTGAGATCCACCAGTTTTCAATGGCAAACTGCGTGGTTTGTTCAGCACCTTTGATGTCTATGAAATACAGTCTTAAACAGCCCTTAACAACGAAATAGTTAGCGCGGCAGATATCTCCAGCCTGATGTAAATATGCTTTCTTCTTAAAAGAAGCGATGCTCAGCATACTCGCAAGAACAGCATGCTCCTCATCATTCAGTCCGGTAAATTTATGAATGTGGTTAAAAAGTGGGTCGTACATACTGCTGTTTGGCTTTAAGTTACAGCTTTTTCACCATCACATTAAAGTCTACTCCTGCAACAGGCATTTTCTTCCACTCCGTGCCTTGGTATCGGTAAGTACCGCCATTGAACAGGCCTATAGAAAATATCGGGTCATTTCCTGGCTTGGTATCCAGGAATTCAATAGACACCAGGATATCGCCTTTGGCTTGAATATCATATTTAGTAAGATTCACGTTCATGCGGCTTTTCCCTGCAGGGATTTTAGCCAGGATCGGGTCTTTGGCCAGGTTCTCTGTTGGTTGTTCCTTTTTGAACTGATATACGTTCACTTTGATGTCTATGGGCTCTTTTTTGTTGTTCTCTACGCCAAAGTCAAGGCTTAATAATTGAACATTCTTCCTCCCAGCATTCATCTTTATGCCGATCTGGTGTCCCTTATTCACGGCGAAGCTGGTATTGCTGGTTCCCGTACGTGGTTTATTGCCGATCCTTTTGGTTTTGTCCTGCGCCTGTGTGGTAAGGCTAATCATTGAAATTGCAAAGATCAGGAATAGTGGGAGTTTAGAAGTAAACGTTTTCATCATCATGTTTTTAGGAATGACGAAGCAATGGGCAAATTGGTTGCAAGCGTTCGTGAATTCTCTTGAGATTACGGGTAACAATACCTAACTTAAAGCATGGAGGATACGAAGCAAGCTGAAGATAGTTCTAGTCGAATTACCTTGACCAAATTAATTGAAATCACTGGATTAACATCAGTTCGGTTATCCTGTCTTCTTGATGTTTCTGATCCTGCATTAAGAAAATATTTGAAGGAGGGCCAAACATTGAATGCTGGCGTTATTGAACATGCTAGGCATTTACTACTAGTGTTTGATAAAGGTGTGGAGACGTTTGGCTCTATACAAGAATTTAGCGCTTGGCTATCTCATGAACATACTATTTTCGGTATACAACCGTATGAGCTCTTGAAAAGCGTTTCAGGGATTAACTTAGTTGTTGAAGAATTAATACGCATAGATTATGGCATAACGGTATAATGTCATATCGCTAGGATAAAAACTTATATTCCATAATTTAGGTTTTTCTTTGCATATGCTTCAACCCATAAAAATACTTCAGGCTTCGGCCGGGTCTGGCAAGACCTTTAGCCTGACGGTCCATTATCTAACCTTACTCTTCAGCGCTGAAACGAAATACCGGGAAATCCTTGCTGTAACGTTCACCAACAAGGCTACGGAGGAGATGAAGACCCGGATTCTGGAGGTGCTACAAGGATTGGCAACGGGCGATAGTTCCGGTAAGATCCAAGCCTACCGGGAATTGGTGCTGAAAGCACATCCAAACTTAAATCCACACAGTCTCCGTGAAAGCGCAGACATCATCTATCGCAAGATCTTGCATGACTACAGCCGGTTTTCGGTAAGCACGATTGACGGCTTCGTACAAAAGGTGATCCGCGGTTTTGCCTTTGAACTGGGCTTGGATTCTGGCTATGCGCTGGAGATGAACTATGATAAGGTAAAAAATGAACTTGCCGACAGGCTGGACAAGGCACTGGATACGCAGCCACAATTACTCCAGTGGATCATTGATCTGGCACTAGAACGCATAAATAATAATACGAGTTGGAACTATCGGAGGGAATTGCTGGATCTTAGTAGTGAGATCTTTAAAGAGCGTTACCAGCCCTTTGAACAGGCCATTGATTCACTTTCTGAAGTGGTAGATCTCGATGAGCTATTTAAAGATTATCAAACCCTCACCAGGGAGAATATCAAGCAGTTTGAAGAATCTGTACTGCAGCTTTCGAAAGACGGATGGGAGCTTTTTAATGTGCTTGACGTTGATCCAAATATGTTGAAAGGCAAATCACGTTCACCGCTGTTTAACCTGAAGCGTGTTGCGGAAGGGGATTTTAGCAAGGTGAGTAACCTTGGAAAGCTGATCGACGACCCGGAACAATGGTTTCAGAAAGGACTAAGCCACGAGTTGTATGACCAGCTGAATCCATTATTTAAGCAACTGCAGGAGGTGTATTCAGCTGGGCTGGCGGACTATGTGCTGGCGCAAAGTTTCAACAAAAACCTGTACTACCTGCGACTGATGCAGGAGATGGCTGCATTGCTGAAAAATTATCGGGATGAAAGCAAAAACTTACTCATCAGCGATGCGCAAAACCTGCTCAAAGGCATTACCGATGATGCCGGCGATAACCCATCCTTTATCTGGGAAAAAATGGGCGGCCGATATAAGAACTTCCTGTTTGATGAATTCCAGGACACTTCCTCCAATCAGTGGGGCAGTTTTAAATCGTTGTTGAGTAATGCCATTGCCTCTCCGAGCAACACGCTGATTGACCACCTGATTGTAGGGGATACCAAACAGTCGATTTATCGATGGCGTAACGGCGACTGGAACATCCTGCATCAGCAAGCGAAGTTGGAGCTTGGTGCGCACAATGTAATGGACGACAGTCTGGCAGAGAACTATCGCAGTACGGAGAACATCATCAACTTCAACAACAGGTTGTATAAAGATCTACCGGACGTGCTGCAAAGGCAATTAAACAATACGATAGATTGTCAGGAAGGGAATGTGGACCTGCCGAATTGGTGGCAACAGCAGGGTTTTGACCGCATTGTTACCGATGTATATGCAGGCGCTGCTCAAAAGCTGACGCCGAGAACCTTAAAAGGGGGAACCATAAAGTTCCAGGTGATCAAAAACGATGCGCTAGGAAATCCTGTAACCAAGAACAATTATACGACAGAAGCCATCAGCCAGATGCTGGCAGAAGTAAAACAGCTGCTGGAAGAAAGGCATTACAAACTGCGGGACATCTGCGTGCTTGTGCGGAAGAATGCGGAAGCAATAGCTGCGGTAAAGGCGCTGCTGGAAAATGGTATACCTGTAATCTCCGGGGAAGCACTGCTGCTGGCGAACAACAGCTCCATAAAGCTGCTGCTGAATACGCTGAACGTGCTTGCAGGCCTGCCATCCAATACCGGCTTGTACAAAGCAAACTGCATCAGTCTTTACGCCCGGCTGCAAGGTCGCCAGGTGGAAACCTCGCATTATTTTGCCTTGAAGTTTAAAACGCTGGACCAGCTTACAGCGGTATTGCCCGCCGATTTATGTTTGAATTGGCAAAGCTGGATACAGCAACCCTTACCAGAGCTGATCGAACGCATCATGCGGGCTTATGGGCTTGATCAACTGGAAGGACATTTGCCTTATCTTTTTGCTTTCAGGGACCTTTGCGGCAATTTCACCCGTCAGGGTGAACGCGGCATAACAGCATTCCTAAGATACTGGAATGAGGAAGGTGCAAGAAAAACCCTGCCCTCTTCGGAAAACGCCGACGCAGTACAGGTCGTAACCATACACAAAGCAAAAGGGCTGGCCTTTAAAGCGGTGTTGTTGCCATTTTGCAACTGGGATATCAATGGTAAAACCAACAGCATCTTTTGGGTGCCCTCTGAAGGTACGCCATACCACTATTTACAAAGTATTCCGCTGAAGTACAATAAAGAACTGGGCAATTCCAGTGTGGCAAAGCCGTACTTTGAAGAGTTGCTTTTTAACAACATGGACGCGCTGAATATGCTCTATGTGGCCACCACCCGCAGTAAAGAATATTTATACATCAGTACCATGGGTAAGAAAACAGATTCCATCACGAACATCGGTGATCTGCTGATTAAGGTGCTGGACTTTGATCTTTCGCCTGAAGGCAATTATGTGCTGGATGAGGCGGTGGATTCTAAAGAGGACGGCGAGGAACTTAAACCTGCCATCCACCTGCAGGTTTATCCAACATCCGACCGGCTGAGCCAGGTCTTCGATGCAGATCTGAAACGCAGAGACTTCGACCTGCTAACCGGAAACACTGCCGGTCGTACGGGAAGTATCTTGCATGATGTGCTGGCGAATGCAAATACAGTGGAAGAACTGGATGCTGTACTCGGCAGCATGCTTGCAGCAGGGAACTTTAAAGCAGAAGAGCTCCCGCAGCTGAAGGTGCAAGCCGAAGCGGTATTGAAAAATGACGAGTTGCAGCAATTGCTGGCAAACAGCACACAAAGTTTAACAGAACAGACCATTATTGATCGTCATGGGAAGAGCTACCGGCCAGACCGGGTGCTCATCAATGAAAAAGGACTAACGATCATCGATTATAAATTTACCATGGAGCAGAGTGATAAACATATTGAACAGGTGACACATTACCGCGATCTGCTGTTGGATATGGGTTATAAAAACGTGCAAACCTATTTGTTTTACGCCGTAACGGGGAAATTGAAACAAGTATGAAGGCATTTTTAAGAGAAGTAGCGGAACATTTGGTAGAAGAACTTGGCGATGAGCTACAGCATTCTGCAATCGTGTTTAACAATAAACGTCCTGTTGCATATCTGCAGAAACACTTGGCAGATATCTTCCAAAAACCTTTTTGGAGCCCCTCCTTCTATACCATACAGGAGTTTTTTGCTTTATCGGCAGAATTAAATCTTGCAGATGCATTCAGCCAGTTTTTTACCTTATTTAAAGTATACAATAAGCTGGTTAGTGCGGAGGGCGGGCACCCGATGGAACCAGCCAAGTTCTATCCCATTGCCCGTATTATCTTGAGTGATTTCGCGCAGATCGACAATGATCTGGTCGATCCGGTGAAGCTTTTTCAGGAACTGGAGGATATTGCGGAGATCGACCTGCAGTTTGATTATCTGACACCAGAGCAGCAGGAGTTTCTTCGGAGTTTCTGGAGCTCATATTCTGAAGGTAAACAGAAGAAACAGCAGGAGCAGTTTATCCGGATGTGGCGCAGGATGCCGACGCTCTATGATGAGTTCCATGCCGAACTCGGGGAGAAAGGTATGATCACCATCGGGCAGGTCTATCGCCAGTTGGCTGAAGGTAGAGCTGCAAAGCCAGCGTTTACCGATGCTTTTGCTGCCGGAAAACTGGTGTTTGTGGGATTTAATGCTTTGAGTCAGGCGGAAACGGTGGTGTTCAGGAGATTGCAGGAGCAGGGTAAAGCAGTGTTTTACTTTGATACGGATACATATTATATGAAGGACAAGTCGCAGGAAGCGGGTTTGTTCCTTCGAAAGAACCTGGAGCGGAATGGCTTGCTAAATGCCTTTACGCAGGAGCGTTCCTTTTTAAAAGCGAGGCATAAGGCGGTGAATGTTTATCAAACGCAGGGTCATGCTGCGGAAGCTAAGGTGCTGCATGAGACCTTGCAGCAGGACTATCCGCTCTTGCAGGACGCGCAGCATGCTGGTCAGGTGGCTTTGATCCTGGCAGATGAAACGCTGTTATTGCCTGTACTGCAAACCATTCCTACGCAGTATTATGACGGGCAGAAGAACCATAAGGTGGACCTAAATGTGACCATGGGTTATCCTCTTGCCGCTTCTTCCGTGTATGGCCTGGCAGACCTCTGGCTTTGTGTGCAGGCCCAGATGATTGAAGGTAAAAAGGACACGGTGAACTTCAAGGAAGTGGAAGCCTTTCTTTCACATCCACTGACTGGCGCTTCCGAGCGCAGCAGGAATAAGATCATGGACAAGTTGATCCTGGAGCAGCTGGTGGAAGTACCGGTTTCCAGGTTAATTGGTCAGAAAGGTTTGCTGGCACTATTCTTCAATCCGGTAAAGCGGGTGGAAGATGCAACGCTGGCTTTTCAGACAGTGGTTAAATATATTCTTGAATTG
>Ga0265798_10005593_pt1 | contig 16796 bp, 15 predicted proteins | sample P3T30metagenome_FD_192430 | JGI IMG/M metagenome (GOLD analysis project Ga0265798, IMG submission 192430) | Plant litter microbial communities from East Loma Ridge, Irvine, California - P3 T30 | ecosystem: Environmental > Terrestrial > Plant litter > Unclassified | place: USA: California... | reverse complement strand
CGAGGGTGGTCGTCAGGTACTGCTCGGCGCGGGCTGCGGCCTCGCGGCGCTCTCGGCCGGCGAAGATGCCGGCGATGCCGGAGGCGGCGTCCTCGTCGGCGAGGGCTGCGGGGACGTCCTTCGTCAGGACGGTGAGGACGTCCTCGGCGGCGCGGCCGGCGTGGGGGAGTGCGGCGGCGTGCTGTAGCGCTGCCGCGAGGGTCGTGTCGGTGGGGCGGAGGGGCAGGACGGAGCAGGAGAGGGCCGGGCCTGTGATCGTGAGGCGGCGGGTGAGGAGGGCGTCCTTCGCTGACGTGGCTGCGTCCTGGATGGAGGCGCGGTGGTGGCGGACCTCGGTGGCCACGTCGGACAGTGTCTGTAGGCGGTCACGGAGTGCTTTGTCGACCATTGGTGCCCCTCCCTGGGTCGTTGGACCATCGTGGCATGGGGGTGGGTGACAGTGGACAGGGCTGTCCGCTGGCACGGCACCAGTTCGAGGGGCGAGGCGGCTGCGCTTTCCCGCAAACTCGGCGCAAGACTCGAGCCAGCATCAATTTCGGCCTCCGATGGCCGCGCCTGGCTACTTAGACTCGCGACAACGATGAAAGGCCGTACATGGACGTGCGTGAAACCCCCTCGCAAGACCTGTTCGGTGGCCCGAGCGGAACTTGGATCAGCCCTCCCTCCGGCCGCATGCCTTTGCGGCACGACAGCGACTGACCAAGCCGCATGACTGAGACGGCTCCCGAACTCGCTCGTGACCTCGGCGTCGATCCGAAGCGTCTTCGGGCCTTCCTCCGTCGTACAGCGACAGATCACCGTCTCGGTGATCGATGGGCCATCGATCAGGCACTCGCGCAGCAGGCCAGCGCTCACTTCGCAAGCGGAGCCAAGCGTTCGACGTCGGGCGCTGCGTCCCACCCTTGAACGAACTGGACCTGGCGCACTGCCTGTCCAGCGAAAATAGCCAGGAGAAGATCATGGACGACAGCATCGAGATCATCAGCGACGAGGACGGTTTCGTTGTCATCGGCGAGCCGAACGCTATCGAGCGGTTCCTGCACAGCGAAGGTCTTGCAGGAGAGCCACCCGCTCAGGCAGCAGACGTGCCGCTTGCGGCGCTCGGCGTACTCGTCCAGCTGGCGGGAGCCGGCATGGAGAGCTCTGGCCGATGGGTCAAATTGACCAGGGAGTCGGCTGCGATCGCACGGAAGTACCCGCTCATGAAAGACAGCGTCAGCGGACTGAGCATGGGGGTCGCGCGAACGGCCGGCGGACAGACCGGCCATCTGCTGCGGTTCGCCTCGGTGGGCTCGATGCTCAACCCGACGACCATCGCGAGCATCGGCACGATCATGAACCAGATGGCGTTGCAGAAGTCGATCGACCAACTCGGGGAGTACCTGGCCGAGATCGACGAAAAAGTCGAGGACGTCCTCCGCAACCAGCAGGACGCTGTCCTGGCAGACATGATCGGCGTCGACTTCGTCATTGAGGACGCGATGACCGGTCGTGCGTCGTCTGGACGCGTGGACGAAGCGACGTGGTCGAAGGTGCAAGGCACATCGGCAACCCTCGCTCGGACTCAGGGGTACGCCCTTTGTCAGTTGGATGGACTGGCGCAGAAACTCGAGAAGAAGATGAAGCTCGGTGAACTCGCCGACGCAACGCAGGCCATCGAGCCGAAGGTGCGCGAGTGGCTCGCAGTCATCGCGCATTGCCTTCAGTTGCAGGACACCCTCGATGTCCTCGAACTAGATCGTGTTCTCGATGCGGCCCCAGAGGACGCAAACCAGAAGCGCCTAGCACTCCGTGCCATCCGCGAGAACCGCATCGAGCGGATCGCCGGCAGCACCGGGAAGCTCATCGAGCGAATGGACACCGCGGCGACGCGGGCCAACGGCAAGGTGCTTCTGCAGCCGATCCCGGCTCGTGCGGTAGTCCGAGCGAGCAATGGAGTCGGAGCCACCGTCGGTCGATTCCATGAGCGCGTCGGAGTTGAGAGTGGCCAGCTCGTCGGTGCCGCTCTTGCGTGATCCCGAAGGGATATCGCAGTTGTGGCGCAGGCGTTGCCGCACTGGTCGGGCGAGAGATGCGCGTTCCCATAGGCTCCTGCGGGCCGACAATGTGTCGGTGATGCGCCTGCGCAGACGAAACGGGGAAAGCATGGCCGACGAGGCTGTTCGGTACGAAACTCGCACGGTGAAGTGCGTGCGGGGGATGGAGTCGCGCACAGCGGCACGATGGGAGCGGGACGGGTGGGAGGTCGTTTCTCAGAAGCAGGGGCGGCTTCAGTCCGAGCTCGAGATTCGGCGGCCGGTGCCGAAGATCTCTCGGCGTGCTCTCGTTATCGGTGGCGGCGTCACGTCAGCACTCGTTGTCGTGATCGTCCTCGGGGCTACCGGAGTACTCGGGAGCGACAGCAGCGAGAACGAGACCGGAGCAGAGGGTGCTCCGACGACAGCGACGACTCCTTCGCGGACACCGACGCCGTCCTCCGCTGCAACTCCTGCGGCGGAAACGACCGCTGACGCCGCGGTCGTCACCGCGGCGAACACCCCGCAGTTCGCATCGCTGCTGCAGCTCGGGGAGTACTGCGATTCCTCGATCGGCGCGTTCGCAAAGAACTACGAGGGTCGCACAGTTGCTTTCGACGGCTCGATCCTGACGATGAGTAATCACGGCAGCTATGCCACGCGGTACGACATCCTCATCGGGGCTGACGAGCCCACTGCGAGCGAGAGTCGGGGCCCGGCCTTCCAATTCGAGGACGTCAATACGACGCTCGATCTGCACTACGTCGGCGACGTGCCCGACACCATCGGCGAGGGAACGAATATCGCCGTGACCGCGAAAGTCGCCGGCTACAACTCGGACCAGTGCCTGCTCCGGCTCGTGCCCGTCCAGACAGCAATCCGCTGACCGCAGCCGTACAGTGCCCTGGTGAACACGCCTGGGTTGCCATTCGATCCGTCAGCGCTGTCCGTACGGCAGCTGCTCGCCACGTCCGTCGCAGTGATCGAGGAGCTGCTGCATCGTGGATTGGTCCGCACTCGGAACTCACCGCTCGGCGACCTCGCGGAGTCGATCGCGCTCCGGGCCTACGGTGGAGTACTGGCTCCGAACTCTGAGAAAAGCTACGACCTCCTCGCCGATGACGGCCGGCGCGTCCAGGTGAAGGCCCGGCTCGTCGACCCGACTGACCGGCGCAGCCAGCAGTTTTCAGCGTTCCGGTCCTGGTCATTCGAAGCTGCGCTGTTCGTACTCTTCGACGCCCGGACGTACGACATCATCTGGGCGCGGGAGCTGTCCGGTGCTGAAGTGCAGAGTCTTGGCCGGCGTGTAGAACACACCAACTCGTCTGCTGTGCTCGTCCGACAAGTTGCCTCTGCTGGTCAGGACGTGACAGAGGTGATCGCGGCGGCGTTCGATGGGCTCGACGATCCCGCTTGAGAGTCATCGCCCACTCACCACTCACCACTCGCGCGCGGTCGCAGTCACTCGTAGTTTGCGATGGCCCCATGCCGCAGTTCGACTGCACCTCGATCGACACCCAGGGCTTGCGTTCACCGAGATCGACTTGACCGCGCATCCGGTGGTGTGAGCAGACCAGAGCGGCCGACCGTCGCCGATTGCGTGCTGCCGGATGGTCGCGTCGTAGTCGACCTGTTTCCACGTCTTCGCGACCGTGACGTCCTCTTGTCCGCGGGTGATCCGGTCGCCGTCGATGGCGACTTCAGGCCAGGCCTTCGTGTCGACGATGAAGACGCCGGCACGGCCACCGACGACCATACCGATCTGGGTTTTGCGGCTACCGGGCCAGCGACGGTCAGCGAACAGTCGGTATCCGATGCAGGCGAGCGGGGCGAGGATGCGGGCGGTCCCGCTCTCGGTTCGTGTCTAGGACTGCCCGATCCTTTGGATCGACTCCTCGACGAAGCCCGACATTACCGAGTCCAGCACGTTCGGCTCGAGCGAGTACATGTCCGCCCATGCAAGGCGACGGCGAACTCGTGCGGTGACGTCGCGGATAATTTCGCGTCGCCCTTCGCCGCTGGCCGTCCGAGAAACAACTGCCCGCGCGATGGCCCGCGCCAGACGTGGATTACCACCAATCCGACGGCGCTCGAGGAGTTGATTGAGGTCGCTTTCGGTGAGCTTGGTAAGGAGTGCGAGATCGCCTTCGAACACAATCGCGTGCCACCATAATCGAGACCACGTGTGACGGTTCGGATCCGACGCGACCCATCGCTCCGAGTTGTCCGTCCCGAATCGCCATGACGTGATGTCGGGCAAAGCGACGAGCGCGAGGAACGACCAAACGTCCCGGGCGGCGGCCTCTGACCAGCTGAGATCCATCTTCGCTCGGATGAGCGGGGCCGCCGCCCGGTCGAACGCGATCCGCGCGGACACCTCGCTCCGATCCGGGAAACCGAAGCCTTCGGCGAGCTGGCGGACACTGGAGGCAAGGTCCGCGACCTCTTGTAATGTCGCACGCCTTCCACCGACGGGGGCATAGATCTGAGCCGGGTGGCTGTCCGCAGGCATTAGGGCACCCCTGCCTGCCTCGATGTACATGGCGGCAGCCACAGAAGCCGTCAGTCGTGGCCACAACACACTCACGTGAAGCTCCTGCCGTATCCAAGAGAGCGGACGACGCCACTGAGGCGACTCCTAAAGTCGGAAATTGCTTCCGGACCCGAGCCTGGAAGTGAGAGTCCTCGGCTTTCGACGTCGTCAAGCATCGAATTCAGCACCGATCCGACAGTTCCCGCTTCCCAGGCTCCGCCGTCGCGAAGCTCGTTTTGCACCGCGAGGGCCGCTTCGGCAAGGACGCCAGCCACGCCTTCCTCCAACGCGAACACCAGCTGCCGATCCGATGCGTCGGACGACGGCCGGGTAATCGCCCGAACAAGCTCCTCGTCGCGCTCGTTGACAAGCAACTGGAAGACGCCAAGGAACGGCGCTTCGAGATCGCTCGAGACTTCCAGAACCCAGCTCGATTCGACGTCGAACGGCGTCGCCGCGAAGTCGATCACCGCGACCGGGAACATCGCACCGTCACCCTGGAGCGCGACCGTGGTGGTCGAGTCCAGCAGGACCGATCCAGGCTCCTTCGGCGCAGCCACGGCTCCGGTATTCCCCGTCGCTCCGAGTGCGAGCGATGTCGTGATGGTGAGAACGCCTCCGATACGCCCTTGTGGGAGTGTCGCCTCCAGCGTGACGACGCGTTCAGTTACGGGGACGCGATCGATCAAATCGGTCATCTGATTGCTCGAGCTCGACCATGACGCGGTGACCACGAGCGTGGCGCCCAGGTCAAGACCGGACTGTTCGACAATGACTTCGTGGTCAACGTCGATGATCTGACGAACGTGGAGAGCCGTGTCGGCATCCCAATCCTCAAGCACGTCTGGCAATGCCTGCCAGCCGCCGTCCCTAAGGAGCTGCCACTCCCCAACGCGCCAGCTCTGCGATGAAGGCACCCGAAACGGCTTGACCTCATGCGGCATCGTTCGACCTCCTGATAGTCACACGCACGACGGCATCCTCGACGTACGTCGCGTAAACCCACCACTCCGAGTCCGCACCGGGCCCGATCGTGATCGCGCTGCCTCCGACCGAAGGCCCGCCGTCGATGGGCCGCCACTCGACAACACTCGGTGTTCGCGCTCCGGCGAACGCCGCGGACTCACGACCACCACCGTCGAGCACGACCGACGCCTCGGCACGCCACACGCATTCGGACGTGCCACCTGGGATCGATACGCGCGTTACGACGAACGGACGGTCACCGAAAATGTGAAGGGCGGGCCCGTCGAGGATTCGTGCGCTCCTCGATGGTGCTCCTTCACGACGCCGACCAACCGCGGGGACGGGGCGACCTGAGTTCCGTGTTGCGCCATCAGCGGAGATGCCCGGAGTCAGCCGCGCGAGTCGCGCCGCGACGACCCCGAGTCCTGCGGCACCTCGCGCCTGCGCCTTAACGGCTATGCCGAACTTCTCCTCGAGTGCACGGCGGATGAAATGGCGCGCGTTCTGAACGACACCCCGACTGGTACCGCGGAGTCCTGCCTCGACCCAGTCATCGTGAGTTGGAGGCTCAGCCGCGGCGAAGTACTCGTCGGACTCAATCGTGGACTGAAAGACTCCGCCGTAGGAGAAGACTGGATCCGGATGCTCGGGACCGGGAAGGTAGTCGACCACCAGCTCAGCGAGACGCATGCGAGCAACGTGATGCGGCGCTCCGACGAAGGGCCGTGCCCGGTCGACGACGGGCGATGACGGTGCCTCGGCCGCACCAAGTTCGGTTGCGAGCCGACCCACACGCCACGGGGCGGACTTTCTTGTATGGAAGATCCCACCATTTGACCGAACGATTCGGAGGGCCTCCGCGAACGGTCGAAGGTGGGGCACACTGAACGGATCCGGGACGTCGATCGGTAGGCCGTCCACTTCCACCGTGAATCGCATTGGCGCCGGCTCCACTTCAGATCGGACGAGTTTGGGCCAGAGATTCCAGAGGATGGACGAAGCGAGGAACTCCCCGGCCGCCGTTAGTGAGTCGATCTCCAGGTCTGCGGAATCGAGCTCCGCTCCGACTATGACGATGTCGGTCCCGCTACGCCCGTCGGCGAAGCCTGGCAACCCGAGCTCATCGGAGAGCGATGCCGCTTCCTCGCCGAGAACGGGGTCGGGAATGCCGCCGCGAACGTTACCCCACCAGTGCCGACCGGTGTAGCGCCGCTGTTCGTCGTTGTAGAAGCTCGCGCCGAGGGCTGCTCCCATGAGCCGACGTTCCGAGTCGGAGCCGTCGCCGGTGTAACTGTCTACGAGGATCGTCGAAGCACCGCTGAGCCTGTAGAAGATGCCCTTCCCGAATCCGTATGTACCGCCACCAAAATCATTGTCGCGGGTCTCTCCGACGTTGCGCAGAAACTGGACGAAATCGCTCCTCGTTCCATCGGGTGCCTTTGATCCCGCCCGCACAGGTCCGCCGAGGCCGCGAGTGTTCCGGTCCGAAACGATCACGATCACGGACTCGGGTCGCAAATAATTCTTCAGGGCGGCGACAGCGCCTTCCATGGGCGCAGGTGTCAGTCGTCTCGTCCAAGCGGATGCGAGGTCTCCGAGGCGCGCAATGCGGATGGTGAAGTCGACCGTACTCGTGCCGGTGCGCGCGTCCCAGCTGTTTTGCGCCGCTTCTCGAACGAGTACCGTCAATTCGTCAAGCGCGGGGCGCCCGAGTTGGTTGATGATGCCCTCGGCTGTGGCGGAGCCTTCCTCGGCGAACGGTTGCGACCACCATTGGGCGCTCACTTGATCGCTCGCTTGATCTCGTCCAGGCTTACGGTTCGCATTTGCCCGATAACCGCCGCGCGGTCGAGATGGTACGAAACTCTCGAAAGGCCTTCCGGGACACCGGCAGCCAGGTCGCGTGTGATGATCCGAGGAAAAGTCTCTGTCACCTGGACCATGAACACTTGGCCGAGCGACATTCGAGTGTCGTCCTCGGAGCTGTACCCGAGCTTGTTGACCTTGGCTCGAAGATCGCCAGACCTGGCGACGGCCGCTTCGGTTTCGGCGAGGACGTCTGCCAGTCTCTCGCCGCCGACGTCCTCCTGGACCTCGGCGATCACGAGGTGCAGGGGCTTCCCGTCCAGTTCGTCCAACTGTTCGAGGCCGTGGACAACGATGTGATCCGCCTCCCTTCCGACGCCCTTGACTTCGATCGAGGCGGAGTTGAACTCGAAGTCGTGCGGCGCGGCCTCTGGGCCCGTCCAACTGTCCGCGTCCGCAAGACCCTCCGAAGCGAGTGCTCGCAGGACGTTCAGCTCCGCGAACAACCCAATCCGCTGCTCCGGGCTCAAGGCACGCGATCGCATGGTTCGGAGGAGCCGTCTCCAACGACCGATCACCTGTGCGCTACGCTCCGCGGCCCGCGACGCACCATCTTCGTCGAATGCTTCAAGGATGTCGGCACAGATTTGATCGAACTCGCGACGCAGGGACGGGTCCTGACACGCAATATCCACGTAGTTGAGGGGACCGGCGCCAAATGTGAGCAATCGTGAGCTCGTGGTGAGCGCCGAGTGTGGCTCCACGACGAGAATCGAGGCGTCGTCCTTGTGCGGGACGAGGAGATGCCGGCGCCCCGCGCGATCCACCGCAGCGCGTGGTCCGGATTCCCCCGCCCGCTGGTCGAGTACGAAGGACGAGAGTTCGGCGGTGCGCGGCGGGACGAGCACGGCCCAAGCGCGCACTAGCGTAGGCACTGCACTCAAATCGGTGGTCAAGACTCGTCGCCCTCCTCCAGGTAAAGGGCTTCCTGTAGGTCCTCACGCTGTTCCCCGTCCTCGTCCCAAGCGCTCCCGGACGCCCCAGCTAGGTCGACCGCCATGTGGGTCACCTCGACTGTCGTTCCGCCTCCGACGCTGCCGGGGAAAACGATGCCGTAGCCGATCACCGGAACGACCGCATCCATCGGAATTCGCGCGACGCTTCCGCGCGCGGGAGCCACCGGCTCGCTGCGCGCATCGATGGGATACAGCACGAGCAGGCCACGCGAGCGGTACTCCGTGTCGCGCTCGCGCTGCTGCACGAGTTCGTTCTCAGGCTTCCCAGCGTCGTAGCTCTCCCACGTCCTTAGATCGAGCACCCGGTCCCGTTTGCTCATCAAGGTCTTGATGTCGGCGATCGAGTCCACGCCTGTGTCGAGTCGCGATCGAATCACGGTTCCAAACGACCGGCCTCCGAGCTCGATCTTCGCACCGGAGCTCTGGACGACGACGACGGTCCACTTATCGAGCGCCGGTTGCGGACCACCGCGCTGGCCGTCGATATACCGAATGAGTTGACGAGGCATCAGGTCGGCGGAATCCTCGTGCACGTTGTAACGACGGAGAAACGCCACGACGAGGTGTGCGGGCACGTCACGGTAGAGCTCAGCCGAACCGCGCTGCTCCGGCTCGCGGCCGCCGGAAGAGATGTCCTGAACTAGATCGCCAGCGGCAGCGATGTTGTTCTCGAGCCAGGTGCGATTCTCACGTAGGAAGTACCTCGTCTGGAGCCGCCGTCCGGCGTACGACACCTTCGCAGGTGCCGCGGCGCCCATCTTCGCCGTGATCGCTAAAGACGGGTGTGTCCGGATTCTCACCGCGACGTCGGTCGGCCGGAGGTTCTGCCGTTGATACTGGTCGATGTCGTCCCGCATTTCGCGTTCGACGGTTGCAAGGTGACGGAACGCTCGTTCGAGCGCATGGGTCATCCAAATACGAGGCAGGTCCTCGTATCCAGGACGGAACCCAAACCACCGCGCCATCTGCAGCAGTGTGTCGTACGCCGACGCAGTCCGGACGAAGAAGCTGACGACGAGACCTTCCAGCGTGAGCCCACGGGACAGGGTGTTGCCTCCAACCGCGATCGCTACAACCGGCCCCGACGAGTAGTCGAGCCGATCTGCGCTCCGGTAGTTGTCGAGCACGACTCGTTGCGCTTCCAGAACGTCGCCGAGTTCGTGGAGCACGGACTCGAACGAGTTTTGCTGCCGTCCATGCCAGTTCATCGAGTCGACTCGCCCGGTCTCCCTGACCCACAGGTTTCGAAGTGTCTCGATGAACTCTTGGTCTCCGGCTCGTATCGCCGCAAGGGCTCGGGACCGCATGTCTTCGAGAGGGTCCTTGAAAGCTTCCTGCACATCGATCTTTACCGACGTATGAATGAGCATGGTGCTGTGCGAGCGATCGCCCCGGGCCCGCCGGGCCGCGGTCGCCAGCCAGAACCAGCTGACGGCGTCGACCAGATCCGGCGTCATGGTCGGTACGAATCCCAGAGCGTTGGCTTTCCCCGAAGGGCGGAGTAATTGAACGTCATCCTCGGGGACGATGCGGACCATGTCGTAACCGTCGGGAGCCGGACCCTCGTTCTCTCCCTCGACGACGTCGGCCCCGAAGATCATCTCAGTCCCGAAGTAGCCGTCCGGCCGAGGCAAGTTGAGGATGAAGTCCTTCGGGTACAGATCCGCCGATGCGGGGTCGATGAAGACATTGGCGAACGGGGTCGCGGTGTAACCGATGTAGGTGTTTCTCGGGAAGAGACCGAGCAGGTCGCGAATCAGGGGATTAATTCGTCCGGTGGCGACTGACGCTTGGTCGGCTTCGTCGTCGATGATGAGAACCCGGAGATCCTCGAGCGCGCCGCGCGCCCCGCCAGCGCTCAGCCACTTGATGAGTCGCTCGAGCACGGTCGCGTTCTTCTTGACGACCGCGAGCACGACCTTCTCAGTCGACTTGAGAAGGCTGACCGCATCGGAGGCCTGCGGACCGAAGTCGCGGTCCTCGTCAGTCAATGTGATCCAGTGTTCGTTGTTCAGGCCCTTGAGTTGGCTGTTCAAGCGCGCCTGCGTCTGCTTTCGCAATCCGTTATGGATCCCTGAGAGAACGATAACAAATTTGTACTGCTCGTCGGCGAGCTTCGCGATCACCGACGTGAAGTTCGTGGTCTTGCCGCTTTGGACGTATCCCACAACCAGGCCTCTAGCCTGGTAACGCTGACGATCAGGCCGCGGTGTGTGCGCGACGACCTTGTTCGCCGCCTTTTCGAGGTCGTCCAGGCGTTCCGCGCCCCAATTCTGGGCATCTTGGAAGTGTGCTCGTAGTGGTGGCCAGAACATTGATCCGTCGGTCGAGCCCGAGTACCAGGATTCGTTGCCCGCCGCGACGATCGCCGGGCCGCCGAGTTGTACGGTCTCGAGATCGGCCTCGAACTGCTCCTTGTAGGTTGCAGCGAGCTCCGTTCCGCCGACTGCCGCGAACTTCGCGACGGCAGCGTCTAGTCCGAACTGCTTCGCCCAGGTTCCGAACAGTGGGTACAGGTCCACGATCACTCCTCCGTGATGCCAACGGTCCTTCCTAACATGAGGGGGCGTCGCACTCGAGCATTGGCCACGCCTGTACCCGAACTGGGGTCAATATCGGCTTAGGATTTGTGTATGCGTCCCGTGCCGCACGACGAGATGGTCAGCGAGCGTCTTGCTCGGCAACGTCGTCGTGACACCGGCATCGAAGTCAGGCTCCGACGACGTCTACACGCTCGCGGGCTCCGATTCAGGCTCGTCGTCCCGGTCCCCGGCCGGGCACGGAGGTCCATAGACGTCGCCTTCGCTCGCGAACGTGTAGCAGTCCTGGTCGATGGGTGCTTCTGGCACGCATGTCCTCTGCACGGAACGTTGCCTCGAACCAATCGCGACTGGTGGGCGTCCAAGCTGACCGCAAACGCGACCCGCGATCTGGATACACGCTGTGCGCTCGAAGAAGCAGGGTGGGCGGTGATCCGGGTCTGGGAGCATGAGGACCCCGAATCTGCGACGGACGCAGTAGGGGCGCTGGTGCTGGTACGGCGCGCCGGCTGCGCCACCGTCGGTCGCTCGATCTAGGATCACCGCATGCCGGCTTTCGAACTCGTAGACCTCTTCGCTGGATGCGGTGGCATGACGCAGGGGTTCGTGGAGGCGGGCCGCTACTCCCCGATTGCGGCCGTCGAGATCGACCGCATGGCAGCAAAGACCTACGCCGCGAACTTCGGCGACCATGTGTTCAGTGGCGACATCCGCGACTGGCTCCAAGGCGAGCTACCCGCGTCCGCCGATGTCGTTATTGGTGGACCGCCATGCCAGGGTTTCTCGGCCCTCGGGAAGCAGGACCCGCTCGACCCGAGAAACGTGCTCTGGCGCGAATACGTGCACGCTCTCGAACGCTTGCAGCCGACGGCGTTCGTGATCGAGAACGTCCCCCAGTTCTTTCGCTCACCGCAGTTTGAGGATCTGAAGCACGAGGTGCGGCCTGGCGGCGGTCTCTCGAATTACGAGATCGAGCCCTTCGTTCTCAACGCTGCCGAGTACGGCGTCCCGCAGACTCGTCGACGGGTTTTCGTCATCGGCCGCAAGCGCGGACTTTCACCGCTTGGGCACCCACCCACGACGACCCGCCGGGCCACCGTCGAGGATGCTTTTGCGGGCTTGGTGCGGAGGGTCGTCGACACCGAGCTGCCGCCGGACCGAGCGATGAGACGGGGTCCGTATAGAACGACGGAGCTGCACCTCACGCGAAATCCCACCACTACGTCGCTTCGCCGCTATCGAGCCATTCCACCCGGAGGAAATAGGAGGGATCTGCCCGACGAGCTGTCGACGCCAGGCTGGCGAAAGCACAAGACCGGTTCAGGTGATGTTATGGGTCGTCTTTGGCTCGACCGCCCATCCGTGACCATCCGCACCGAGTTCTTCAAGCCTGAGAAGGGCCGATACCTTCATCCGACGGAACATAGACCGATCACCCATTTCGAAGCTGCGCGGATCCAAGGCTTCCCGGACGATTTTCGTTGGTATGGGAGCAAGACAGAGATCGCAAAGCAGATCGGAAACGCGGTGCCGGTTGGCCTTGCCCGAGCCATCGCGACCCACATTCTGCCCTGGCTGGAGCCTCCCGTTGCCTCGCCGGATACCGAACTCGGTCTCACGCAGGTTGCGAGCTGAAGTCGTCAGCTCGGTGCGGCCAGCCCGACAAATCGCGCCAGCAGCGACAAACGATTAAGCGATAACGGTGTTGACCGCTTGTGCCCCCGCGAACACCAGCTTGGTAGCCCATCTCGATGAAGACTCTTAACCCGGCACAGTTCCACCTGACCGGGTCGTCCGTCCACTGCCGCCTGATCACTGCGGCGCGCGACGGACACGTTCGTCGCGTCGTCTACGGACGCGTCGTGTTCCCAGCTTGCGGGACCGCGACGGCGTTGTGAGGCCGACCGGTCGATCGACGAAAAACCGGCGGCCCCGCCGGTGCAGCTCGCCGCGCAGCGCGAGCTTCGGCGCAGTATTCCGCCGACCGAGGCGAGCCATGTGCCGCCTACGAGCATCATCTGGTTCCCACTTCTCCACGCTCTGATCCTCAACAAGTATTCGATGAGTGGAGGATCCGAGCGGTGATCTGTGGACGGATCGACGGCGGACTACGGTGTGCGGGAGCGCCTGATCAGCGCGAGGTAGCCGCGGTCGCTTCGACCGACCTGACCTGCACGTCCAGCGGCGCATCCGGAGCGACAGGGTCGCCGGACGGCACTGACGACGCCGCCTCCAGATCAGCCCTCACCGACGCCGACACCCCGAACAACAACGTCGCCACGAACCCGAAGACGTACGCCACCACGAGCCCCGACCCGTACCCGAGCAACGCCCACCCGTAGCCGGACGACCCGTTCAGCAGCGGGATGAGCGACAGGTCCGAGGCGCCGATGGCGATCGCCCCGACGGAGTGCCCGAGCTGGTCGAACAGCCCGACGACGCCGCCACCGAATGCCCCTCCGATGCACGCGGTGATGAACGGCCGACCGAGGGGGAGCGTCACGCCGTAGATCAGGGGCTCGCCGACACCGAGGAACCCGGCCGGCAGCGCACCCCGAATGGTCCGCACGAGCGAGGCGTTCGACCGGAACCGCACCCACAGCGCGATGCACGCACCGATCTGCCCGGCGCCACCCATCGCCAGCACGGGCAGCAGCACCGTCCACCCGGTCTGGTCGATCAGCGTGGTGTGGATGGGGATGAGTCCCTGGTGCATGCCGGTCATGACGAGTGGCAGGAAGAGCCCTCCGAGCACGAAGCCGGCGAAGGCCCCACCGTTCGCGAGCAGCCAGGTCGCCGCGGTCCCGATCGCGACCGAGACGACACCGGCGACGGACATCAGGACACCGAGGGTGATCGAACCGGCGACGAGCACGGTGACGGTCGGCACCACGATGAGCGCGATGACGTCCGGCGTGACCCGGCGCATGAACCGTTCGACGTAGGCGGCGAGGATGCCACCGGCCAGCGCGCCGAGCACACCGCCTTGCCCAGGAGCCAGCGTCTCGCCGAACACCGTGACGTTTGCAACACCGGCTGCGACGATGATGCCGCCGACCGCTCCACCGAGGATGGGCGTGCCGCCGAACTCCTTCGCGGCGTTCATCCCGACAAAGACGGCGAGCAGCGACAGGAAACCGGACGAGAGCACGCCGAGGAACGGCGTCAGCGCAGGCACCCACCCCAGGTTCGTCAGGATGCCGTTGATCCCTGCGATCAGCCCGCAGGCGATCAGTGCGGGGATGAGCGGGATGAAGATCGCGGAGATCTTCCGGATCGCACGCATCGCGCGGCCGTCGGAACGGGACCGCGCGGTCGCCTTGATGGACGCACCGCGAGCAGCGAGCTCCTCGGGCGACGCACCAGGCCCACCAGCCGCAGCCGGCGGGGCGGCCGCGCGCAGGGCCTCCAGGTCGTCGGCCACGCGGTCGACGAGACCCGGGCCGAGCACGATCTGCAGGTTCGAGCCGGCCGCGATGGCGGCCATGACGCCGTCGGTGGCCTTGAGGTCCTCGAGCGCGACGGAGGAGTCGGACACGACCTCGACCCGCAGCCGGGTCATGCAGTTCTCGACGTCGGCGATGTTCGCGGAACCGCCGACGGCGTCGAGGATCTGCTGGGCGAGTTGCTGTGCATCGGGCATTGCGGTGCTCCTCGGGGGAAAGGAAACGGAAAAGGGGGAACGGGGTCTACAGCACGGCGCGCAACGAGCCAGCTGCAGCATCGAGGCGCTCGCGGGCATCGGTAGCCGAGGCGCCGGTCAGGATCACGGCGATGGCGGTCTTCACCTCGCCGTCCGAGGCATCGAGCGCCGCCTGGACCTCAGCGGGGGGAGCGCCGGTGACGTCCTGCACGAGCGAGAACGCCCGGGCGACGAGCTTCGCGTTCGTCGCCCGCACGTCGACCATGCGGTTGCCGTAGGTCTTGTGGCTGCGCACCATCGCGAGCGTGGTGAGCATGTTGAGGACGAGCTTCTGCGCGGTGCCCGCCTTCAGGCGGGTCGACCCGGCGATGAACTCGGGACCGACGACGACGTCGATGGCGATGTCCGCCTCGCGCCCCGCGGCCGAGTCGGGGTTGCACGCGACGGAGACCGACAGGGCGGAGCGGCGCCGGGCCTCCAGGATGGCTGCGATGACGCAGGGCGTCCTGCCGGACGCACTGATCCCGACGACCACGTCATCGGCCGTCAGACCGAGCGCGGCCGTTCGGGGATTGCGCGGTGCGAGCGCCTGCACCGTCTGCAGACCTTACTCGTTGAAGTGAGCTCCCGAACCCTCATCGCGAGCGAAGATCGACCGCTCCTAGCAGCAGACGAGCCGAGTCCGGGAGGGGGAGGCAGCGCGAGCGAAATGACGCCTGGGTGCTGGTGCAGCGCCGCGAGAACGGCCTGCGCGGCGCTGCCCCTCGCCGCCGCCGGTACAACCCCGCGGGCTTCCCTGGTCCCTCTGCCCGCTATCCGTCGGCCACCACGAGCCGCCCCACCATGGCCCTCCGGAACGTGTCCGGCTGCAACTCCAACCCGAGCACCACTTCGTGCAACCGCCGCATCGTGAACGGCTCCGCGAGCAGTCCATGCGGGTCCGTCCGCTCCCGGTGGTCCTCACGCGGCTGCGCCACCGCGCACTCCAGGATGTCGTCGTGCGCCTGCACCATCGCCCCCGCTGCCGCAACGGGCATCAGGCGCGCCCGCCGGGAGTCGATCCTCAGGGCAGCGGGAGCCACCGCGCCGAGTCAATGACGTCGACTTCACATCGGTAGGAAGTTGAACCTGCGGGCCTTCGCGAGAACGGCCCAGCCAGCGGCGAAGACGACTGCAGCGATGAGGTTGAGGACGACCGACAGGCCTGAGATCGGCGGCAGGAAGCCACCGCTCGGACCAGTGAGCGTCAGCGGCAGGATGTTCGCGTAGAGGTTCACCGTGAACAGCTGCCCCTCGACGCCGATGAAGAACTCCTGCGTGGTCGGTGCCCCGAGCCGCCAGAGCAGGATGCCTTGCAGGCCGATGACGACGATCAGCCCGACGGCGAAGAACGAAGTCGACACCCCTCGACCGCCAAGCACCTTCGACGCCGTCGCGAGGAAGGTCACCGAGAGCAGGAACGCGGCGATCGAAACGATCTTTGCCAGCATCACGTACCCGATCACGGCTGGCGCATCTGCTCCTGCAGGTTCGAGGAGGTCTTGCAGCTGCAGACCGACCGTTAGGAGATGTTGGACGATGAGCAACATAGTCAGGACGCCGAGTTTGAGTCCGACGAGCTGCCAACGACTTCTCGTGCTGATCTGGAACAGCTGGTCGCGACCGAGAACGAGGAAGGAGCACACGACGGCGGCCGAGTAGACGGTCGTGGCGCTCCAGCACAACAAGGTGCACAGAGCTCGTACGACGTCCAGGGTGACGATGTCGGATGCGAGCGACGCGGCCGTGCCGGTCGCTGTCGTTGCGAGGTAGGCGGCGACGAACACCGGGAGGTGCTTGCGGAGTTCAACGCGCAGGAGCATCAGCGGAGATCACTTCCTTGACCCGTGCTTCCAGACCGTCGCGCGCAGCGATCGCGTGGACGTCTTCGTGCAGGGCGAGCTGGCCGCCGTGTACGACGATCGCTTCGTCGAAGAGGTCTTCCAGCCCGGCAACGAGGTGCGTCGAGATGATCGCGGTGGATCCCGGCAAGCGGTGCTCTTCGATCAGTTGCACCAAGCGGTCTCGTGTCCAGGGATCCACCGCCGCGAGCGGTTCGTCGAACACGTACAGCTGGCAGCGCCGACTCAGGACGAGGCCGAGGTGGATCTGCTCCGACATCCCCTTGGAGGCCTGTCTGATCCTGAGGTCGTCGGGCAGACCGAGTTCGGCGAAGATCCTCCGGGCAACGTCCGCATCGAAGTCTGACCACAGCTGCTGTGCGAGTGCGATGCACTG
>Ga0265798_10005592_pt1 | contig 16799 bp, 13 predicted proteins | sample P3T30metagenome_FD_192430 | JGI IMG/M metagenome (GOLD analysis project Ga0265798, IMG submission 192430) | Plant litter microbial communities from East Loma Ridge, Irvine, California - P3 T30 | ecosystem: Environmental > Terrestrial > Plant litter > Unclassified | place: USA: California... | reverse complement strand
CGGTCTACGAGGGGCCCCAAGCCGTGCAGACTAGCGTAAATCAACCAACTCTCTTCGCAGAATAGATTGGGATCCGACGGGTGGGCGGCTCAGAAGAGCAGACCGTATCTTCTGCCACCCTTCATGCTTAACTCGATGCTGTTCGTTGCGGACGCTATGCGGTCGTTGATGTCTGGCGCGTTTGTGAGGGTCAAGGTGAACCGACGCCGGCCTGCGGCGTCTGGGTTATCGCGAGTAAACACGAGGAACGCTCCCTTGTAGGTTTCCACCCCGTTTTGCCATGGGATCGGCAGGTTAATAACATCCATGCCGTTCGTGTTAAAACGGATAGTGCGCGCCACGTAGTCAGAGCCGGCGATGCGGATGTCTATGGGTTCAAAGGTGGTCTTTTTCCGGACCTTCTCCGCGTCGATCCCGAAGAAGACTCGCGTGCCTTTGGGGGTGTTTAGCTGCGTGCCCGGCTGGTTCTTCCGGTTACTGATTACGGAGGACGCATCGACCCAAAGTTCCTTCGCGGCCGCCAGCTGCACCGGAAGCTCACCACTGATCTCGTGACTCTCAAGCGAAGCGAGATAGCGACGGGTCGCTTCGGTCCTGTCCTCGCGGATGCGCGCTGGTTTGGGCAAAGCCCGGTGACGGATTCGATACTCGTCAAGCACATCTTCCAAAAGATCCGCGTCTTTCCAAGTGTCTTCGAACCAGTTCAGGACGGGCTGCGCCTTCTTGAGGTGGCTCCACGCAGCGGGGGCAAACCCGTGCTGACTCCAGCTTTGTGTCGTAACGACTTCGGCGCCGGTGGTGAGAGCACTCGCCGTTAAGTTGGCAGACCCGACAATCAGGGCACGCAAGTAGGGAGGCTCGTCGAGTCCGAAGAGGATCACCTTTGCGTGAAATGCCGAAGGTGGTCGCAGCGTGGCTGAGTCGAGTACCGCCCGCCCATTGGGAACTCTAACCTCCGCATTGCTGAGTTCGCTCAGGCGGACGAGCGCGCTCGGCATCGTAAATCCGAAGTCCAAGCTGACGAGGAAGCGTTTGCGGGCGCCGCTCCAGTTGGGGCCGGAAAGTCTGTCGTCGAGCAGGCGAACGCCTTCCGCTGAGGCGTACGCGACCGCGACATCGACCCGCTCGTAGTCAGAGGCAAGATGTGCTGCTGCGCCGATTGCCTCCAGAACGATGCCGACCCTTCCTGCGCTGGGATCTTGGGGGTGCACAGACATTTGATAGTGCGAGTCTTCGGACGGGACTCGCATCTCGACCGTCTTGCTACTGGGTGCTTCGTACGCCTCGCGGTTGTACTGTGCAAGCGCGGTCATGAACGGTCTCGAGTGCACGTCGTAGCGTGCGGATGCGGGCACCCCCTCGTCGGTTGGGTCGAAGAGTTGCGCGTTGCTGTAGACCCGGCCGCACACAGGACATACCGTGAACTCTGCGGGGTCGAAGGACCCGGACGCGTCGAAAGAGAGTCGGCCCGTTCGATCGGCGTGACGCCAGTCCTCGCTGCGCGAGTCGTTGCCGCAGGCGCAGGTTTGGTTTTCACCGTCGCTGTCGACCTGTGCGCTGCCGCGCACTGTGCGCGTTGGATATGGCCAGAAATGAGACGCGTCTGTCATTCCGGTGCCCCACTCTTAGCCGCCCGGCGATGTGTCGATGGGGACGGCATTGCTAGCTCGTTCTCGGCGATGAGCTTTGCGTAGCTCCCGAACAGCGCTCGGAGACGACTGTCGTCTGTGACCGCGCCTCTGAGGCCGAGGGCTTTGTCCATGGCAGCGTCGAGCTCGTAATGCGCCCGCAGCAGTTCCGGGGCCATTGCAAGCGGATTGTAATGGGCCGCTAGGGACCGCTCCGGGTGCAGCGCCCGCGCATCGAGTACGGCCTGCCCGCCGGCAATAATCGCGGTGCGCTGCCGATCAACTAGGAATGGAAGGGGAAAAGTGTTCCAAGTGAGTGTGTTTGAGAACCTTAGGTCTGATTTTATACGTCCACCTACTGCGCGTTGCCAGGCGATGAACGCCGAGGAGGAGATGACTGCAAACGCGATCCCATCCGGATCGTCGGCCTTGAAGTTCGCGTCGCCGCAGATCACTTCTGGGTCGAAGAGGGCGGTTGGAAAGTAGCGGCGCGTCTCGCTGGCATGCCGTGGCACACACACGTATGGCGTGTCGGGTTGTGAGCGTTGACCGAAAAGATGCGGGGTCTCCGCCATCTGCCTGGTGGACTCGGCGGTGGATGCCGCGCGGAACTGTCGGACTGCATCGAGGCGCCGGCGAAGCTCGGGCGATCGCGCAATGTCGCTGGGGTCGAGATCCACGAGCCAAAGGCACCACCGTGGTTCGTTGTGGATAAGTTGGCGGGCGCCGACGAACGGTCGAAGGTACTTCACGACGACGGGGTCAGCTGCGACGGCAACGTAGTCCTCTCGCTCGACGAGAAGGTTGCCGTCGTCGCGAGCCATGTTGCCGAAGACCATCGGAGGGAGCTGCCGCGCGAGGGGTGCGCGACGCTGCTCGACAAGCGCGTTGGGTCCGTCGACCAGGTATCCGTTTAGCTGACCCACGACGGGGAGTTCCACGGGTGCGCCCCCAACCTTGCTGGAATAGTCGAACAAGCGGGCTCGCTTCTTCGGTGCTCGGTCAAATCCGATGACGGAGCAGTGGACCGCGGCGGCACCGGGCGCTTCGCTCGTCCACGCAAATGTGCGATGCGCGAACTTGACCCGCCAGCCCGCGTCGAAGACGGGACCAAACAGGGCCGGCACCGGCTCACCCTGGGCGATCGAGTTTGTAGACACGAAGGCGAACTCGCCGGCGTAGCCAGGTCGACTGAACAGCTCGAGGGATTTTGCGTACCAGCCGGTGACATAGTCCAGCCGGCCGATGTCTTTGCGGCGCCACACGTCGCGGAGCTCCTGGGCCTGCTCGACGGACCGGGTCGCGTGGCCGAGGAACGGCGGGTTGCCCATGATGTAGAGGCGGTCGCTGGGCTCAACAACGTCGGCCCAGTCGATACGGAGGGCGTTGCCAACCTGGATGCTCCGGATTTTATCCAGTGGCAGCGGGTCCGGCGCGTCGCCGAGCGCGAGTTCCATCGCTTGATTCGCCTGGTGTTCCACCAGGTGCAGCGCGGTGGCCGCGATCTGCGCGGGCCATTCCTCAAGCTCAATGCCGTGGAAGCTGGTGAGCCTGACGGCGAGATGCTCCTCAGTAAAAAACATTGTGCGCGAGGTCTCGCCAGTCAGCTCCTGGACGCGTACCAGCACCTTTAGGTCAAGGGCACGCATCTCTCGGTAACCGACGACGAGGAAGTTTCCACAACCGCACGCCGGGTCAAGGAACCGCATTTCGCCCATGTCGGCGCGCAGCTTTTTTAAGGCGCGCGTGTCGTGAAAATTATCGGTGAAACGCTGTCGGAACTCGTCAAGGAACATCGGCCCGATGACCTTCAAAATGTTGGTCTCAGTCGTGTAGTGCTCGCCGAGCTCGCGACGGGCGGCCTTGTCCTTAACCGCCTGAAAGAGGCTTCCAAAGATGGCGGGGGAAATCGCGGACCAATTGAACATGGCCGCCTCAATGAGGCGATCGCGCATCGCGCTGTCGAAAGAGGGGATCGAGAGCGGCTCCTCGAACACTCCACCGTTGACGTAAGGGAATCGGGCGACTAGCTCGTCGATGTTCGACTGCCGACGCGAAAGATCGCGCCCCATGACCTGGTAAAGCAACGACAACTGGGGACCCAGGTCGGAGCCGTCCTTCGCCGTCCGGGTCTCGAGGAATTCGAGGAAGAGATCTCGATCCCACACGCCGGCGTCGTCGGCGTAGAGCGCAAAGAGGGTGCGGACAAGGAAAACAGATGACTCGTGATCGTCATATCCAGAACCCTCAAGCGCCTCATACAACGAGGCCATCAGCTTCGCAGCCTTAATCGACGCCGCCTCCTGCGCCTTCGAGCCGAAGCTGCGCTCACCGTACCCAGCAAAGAAGGCCAGCGCGGCCGCCTCGTCACGGAGTTGAGACAGCGAGAACTCGAGGGGCGGTGTGGTGCTGTCGGCGTGGAGGTCGAGCAGGCGAAACCGATGAAAGTCGCTCGTGAGCACCCAGCGCGGCAATTCGGGATCTGAGAGATCGTCAATGTAGTCGAGTGCCTGCTGCTCCGCCGCCGCGAGATCCTTGCCCGAAGACTTCATCTCAATCAGAGCGAGGCCAGGGATCAGGGCGTCGATGTAGCCCCGAGAACCTGTCGAAGATCTCTTAACCCGCTTCTCGTAAAAGGCCGCGCGGGTTTGGGTAATCCCGTAGACGCCGAGCAGGTCCCTCACAAACGATTGCGCTTGCTGACGCTCGTCTCCCGGCTCGCCCTGCCAGTCACGGGAAAACTGAGCGGCTCGAACACGGATCTCATTCATCGACAACGATTTCGGCACAACATCACGCTATACGGGATGGAAGCATGACTCATCTGGCAGGCCCGCATCGGGGCAAATTTCGCCTGCTTTGGCGTGGATCCCCGCCCGCGAGATCCCGTGCAGGTGCCGATGTCAAGGCAGCGCTGTCCTGGCAGCGGCAGATTGCCTCCGGCGTGGGTGGGGTTGATAGCGGATAGCCAGCCGGAAGAGAAATCTGAACACAGCCGCAGCGCGAACTGGGTTTCTTGTCCTGGTTGCCCGTCGCTTGTTCCTGAATCAGATGCAACTCCCGGCTCCCGAGCAGCCGGTCGTACCACTAAGTGGGGTTTACTCCGACCGGGGTTTTGCCGCGTCCAGTTCGGCCCATGACACTTCTGTCGCGCTAGCTCTCTATAGCTGCTGCCAGCTCGTCCGCGGCGGCGACGAGCGCATCCCAGTCATAGGCGTCTGCATCCCGGGGGCGGAGGAAGTTCACCCGGATCCGCAGCGGTTCCTCGGTGCCGGCGAGCAACGCATTGCCTGAGGCCTTCGCCAGCTCCCCCTGCGCATCGAGAAGAGACCCAGGACCGGCAAGGTCGTGCGCGACCAGCTCCTTCCGAGCTGCCTCGGTCGACTTCGACAGGTTCTTACGAGTCGCGGTGTCCAGGTTGCGGGTACCCCAATCCCTGGCCAGCGAGTGCAGCCCAGCGAGGAACTGCGCAGCTTCGGCGTGGGCGACATAGTCCCGTGCTGCCACGCGTGTGTAGCGGTTGGCCTCGATCTCGACCAAACCGTAGGTGTGCAGCTGCGCGATCGCCTCACGGACTGGGGTGCGTGAGACCCCCAGCCACTTCACCAGCTCCTCATCATTTAGACGCTCACCGGGCTCGAGCGTGCCATCGACGATCGCCGCCAGCATCTTGTCGAACACGACGTCACGAAGGAGGCGGCGAGGTCCCGCATCGGGAGAAAAAGAAGGAATCGGCATGTACTCATACTCCCACATAGTGCGTCTGGTATACCGGCCCTCGCGACGGGCAACGTTTCAGAGAGGTGGTCAGCGTTCGTCTAATCGGACGATCGACTCGCGAACCTGGGATTCAGGGTGTGACGTCGGATGCTATCTATTTTGCTGTGGTCATGAGCCTTCTCACCCGTGGACTGCCGGCCTACGAGATGGCCCTGCGTTCCAGTACCGCAGAGCTCATCCCGCCCTTCGCGAAGTTCTCGGCGCCAAGAAGGTGGCCTACGTAGGATCCGTCGTCGAAACTCGGACGGTGCGCCAGTGGCCTGAGGGGCAACGACATCCTTCGACACCCGTCGAGCGCCGACTTCGTCTGGCCTCCCACGTGGCTGGCCCTTTTTGCCGAGCGCGACGACGCCCAAGACATACAGTCCTGGTTCCAAGGAATGAACCCGCAGCTGGGGGAGGCTCCCCCACCAGCGACCTAGCCATGAACCGCGTAAGGCGGGTTACAGAAGGCCCACAGTATGAGAACGCGGTGGAGGGGGTGGGGCATCCCCCTCCTTCCGAGCTCGTTCGGCCCGTGCTGCATCTCGCAGTACGCGCGGGGCTGGGGGAACGGTGATCCGCAAACGGAAACATCCCTCGTCGTCGCTATGCTTTCGGCATGGCGGGTCGGCAGCTCAAGGACATCATGCGTGCCTTCCGCGCCCGCGACGAGGTGAGCTTCAGGCGTGCGGCCCTGGAGTTGATCGAGGAGCAGGAAGCGCGTCATCACTTCGCGCTCGCTCGGGACATGCGGGCGCTCCTTGCGTCCGGCGGGGGCCCCGCCGACTCGACTCCGCAGCTAGAGCTTCCGGAGCCGCCGAAGGCTTCGGACGGTTCCTGGGACTTGATTGATGTCCACGAGCCGGCCCTCACCCTCGACGACCTTGTTCTGGATTCCGCCACCGAGGCGCTCTTTGCGGAGGTCGTCCTTGAAGCGCACAAGGTGGACCTTCTAGAGTCGGCCGGGATCGCACCGCGGCGCCGCTTTCTCTTCACTGGGCCTGCCGGAACGGGTAAGACGAGTGCGGCTGAGGCACTCGCGCGCGAGCTGTCATGGCCGGTTGCAAAGGTCAGCGTTGAGTCAGTGGTGTCGTCCTACCTCGGGGAGACAGCGACAAACCTGAGGCGCGTGTTCGAGTTCGCTGCTGCTTCTCGTGTCGTCCTGGTCTTTGACGAATTCGATGCGCTCGGGAGGGCGCGCGACGACTCGACCGAGCACGGCGAAATCAAGCGCGTCGTCTCCTCGTTCCTGCAGTTCCGCGAGACGCATCGCGGCCCCAGCATCATCGTCGCTATCACCAACTACCCGGACCTGCTCGACTTTGCTTTGTGGAGACGTTTCGAAGAGGTCATTAACTTTGGCCTTCCGTCCGTACATCAGCTTCGCCAGCTGCTCCGCAAGCGCAGTCGGTCGATGCGGCCGCGGGGATTCGATGTCGAGGCGACGGCATCTTCACTTCGAGGACTGCCTCACGCCGCTGCAGAGCGCTTCGTCATGGACCTCAGGCGGCAACAAATCCTCACCGACAAGGCGGTGTCCCCCGAAATGGCTACAGAGGTGTTGAAGAGTATTCAACATCGCCCCTGGTAGGCATAGTTCCGTGACAGAGCACTTCTTGCTTCCTGAACCATCGCGGGTCGGTCTGAGGCGAATGGGTCCAGGCTTCGGCCGGACTCCAGCGCGCAACCCTCGTCGGCACGGTGTAGAGCTCGGTGAGCAACTTGCGAGCGCCGTTCCTCCCCAGCCGCTGCGCATCGCCGATGGCGTGGACCCTCGGTTTGTGTTTAAATTGCGCTCCGACTCGGGATTCACCGAAAGCATTTTGGAAGGTCGCGAGCTGCACCTGCTCGCGGAAGGTCGGGAGTCAACTTACTTTGTGTTGGCCGAAGATGGCGGGGAGGCGTTCACCGCAGCTCTGACGGCCTACGCGAAGGGCGATGATGTAGAGGGTGCAAGCGGCCCCCTGAAGTCGCTCTACAACAACATCGACGCTATTTCGCCGTATGGGCCCGAGGATCGCCGTGGTCCTGGAATGAACGACCTTCCGGTCGATGGCACGGTGATCCTTGACCTCACACTCTGGCCCTCAGAGGATCGCGCAGAAGCCTTGGAACGAGTCGAGCTTCTTCGCCTCGTGTTGCAAGAAGAGGACGCAGAGGAGATCGCAAGCACCGTTTCTGCGCGGTTGTCCATTGTCCGATGCGTGATCCATAGGGCAAAAGTGGATGCATTGCTTGGTCTCTACGTAGTGCAAACTATCCGCACGCCACCTCTGCCCTACATCGACCCGTCCGACTGGCGAGAGATCGACGCGGATTCTATAGAGATTGAGTGGCAGGAGTCTGCCCCCATCGGCGTTTTGGACGACTTGCCTGATGTTAATCATCCAGTCTTGACTGGTCACGTTCGAGTGTCGAATGCTCCGATTGCTGACGGGGTGTCATGGGCGTCACCTTCGCATCATGGAACCCTGGTGTCGGGGCTCGCGCTTGGAAGAAGCTTCGCTAAGACTGTCCGTGACGGCGAGCCGATTCAGCTGAGTGGCGGTGTAGCCGTTGCCCGCGTCCTCGAGTCTGATTCCGATCGAGGCTCGGACGCGACTCGGTTCCCACCCTCGCTGCTACCCACTGCACTAGTGTCAGAATCAATCCGTCACCTGCATAGAGAAGGCGTGCGCGTATTCAATCTCAGCTTCGGCTACGCGACGGATTTCCGTGCTAGTCACGTCGGAGACCTGTCCGAGGAGCTCGATAATCTTGCACGTGAGCTTGACGTTGTTATCGTTGTGGCCGCTGGTAACGCGGCACTTCCGATCAGTCGGACCGGCCCGCTATTCGATGTGATCGATGACTATCCCGCGTATGTGGACCGGGAGGGCCATGCGCTCGCGCAGCCCGCGAATGCAGCGAATCTCATCACCGTGGGTGGCATCGCGCCAAGTGACGCTCCTTGGCTTCGGGATCGTTCCCAGATTGGAACTAAGGCTGTGGCAGGAATCGGAGAAATATCGCCGTTCAGCCGCACTGGTCCGGGCTTCGGCAAGAAGTCGAAGCGGATGAATAAGCCGGACTTCGTCGAGTTCGCCGGTAATGCTGTCGTGGATGACACTGGAACAGTTAGCCTCCGGGATCAGGGATCCGGGGTTCTGAGCACCGCTTCGTTGGCGAGCGGGCCATTCTTCCAGATGACCCACGGAACCAGCTTCGCCTCGCCTGTTGTGGCAGCAGACGCCGCTGCGGTGTTGCATCGCTACCCAGAATCGAGTAGCAACCTCATTCGTGCGCTACTTGCGTCTTCGGCGCAGCCGACGATTGCCGGTTCTTTGGTCAAGGAAGAACACACCAGGCATAATCGCTACGGGTTCGGCACTGTGCGTCGTGATGACGCTCTTGATAGCAGTCCGCTGCGAGCAACCATGACTTATGACGGCACGCTGTCGGTCGACAGCACGGTACTTCATCCGATTCCGATTCCGACCGATTTTGCCCTGCCGAGGAGTGCGACCCGGCGTATTCGGGTGGCTTTGGCATTCGATCCTCCGGTCAGAGGAACGCGTCGGGAATACACCGCTGCAACGATGTCTCTGGACATCTACCGGAGTGTGACGCTTGAAGAACTGGAAGACCGATTGCGGCGTCAAGACCCCGACAATCCGCGACCGCTCTTCGATGGCAAGCGTCGGCTGGCTACACAGTTCCGCCCGTCAATGACCGCTTGGTCGGAATCGACACTGCAGGTTCGCGAGTGGGCCCCGACGTCGATGGACCCTGATGACGGAGACACTTACTACCTGGCCGTGACGCACAAGGCCCGCACATGGTTCCGCGATCGGGACGACTACACGCATCAGCGTTACGCCGTTGCCGTTTCCCTCGAAGATCAAGGCCGTGTCGAGCTGGACCTGGAGACGATGCTGACGCAGGAGATCACCGTTCCAGCGAAGGTGCGTGGGCGCGCGCGAACTTGAGAGTCGCCCTCGCCGTCGCGATCGCGGTCACCGGTCTCTCGTCGCCCACGTTTCACGCACAATCGGGTGATCCTTGGTAGTTCCAGCGGCCCTTTAAAAGCGGCTACGCCCCCCTATAAATCAGGGGCGGACGTGATCGACTTAGGTTCTGCTGGAGTGCGCCGAGAGTTCAGAGGCCATCGCAGCGCTCTGGCCGACACGCCACGAACTGAGCCGAGACCAGTCACACCTGCCTGACTTCGACGCTTTTCACTGCTGATGAGTGCACCCCTCGAACTCACCCAACAGGTGGGGCGCCACATCTACAGCCAAACCCCAACCGGGATGGGCGCCGAATTCCTATTCGGCCATGAGGTCGACCACAAACTCTGGGCCCTGTTGGAGCGCTGAGGCGACCCACAGACAAGTGGGAGGTTGCGCCCTCTAACCGACAACCTAGTAGCCGACTACAACGCCGCCGCCGCCGCCGCGTGTGAGCTCTTCGGCCTTGGCCGAGACTAGCTAGTAGTCCAGGCGCCTCGGGCAGAGACACGTGGGGCCAACAGGGATCACTCGTCAAGGCCTGCAACCCAGCGGCTCAGCCACTGCAGCAATCAGCCCGCAGCCGCAAGCGTCCGTGCCCCCGCTCGTCGGCGACGTCCGCCGCATGGCGTTGACGAATTTAGGAAGCTTAGGAGGTTTATTAAATCTCAATAAATCGATCCAAAGAGGCTAATATAGGTACGTGGACAGCATCGACAACCCCTACACGCCAAACGCCGGTGCCTCCCCCGAGGTGCTCATTGGACGCGAGAACCAGATCGGTGACTTCCGCGTCCTCCTGCAGCGTCTCGGCAGGGGCCGTTCCGAGCAGTCCATGATCGTGACCGGCTTGCGCGGCGTAGGGAAGACGGTGTTGCTGAACCAGTTCCGCGAGATCGCCGCCGACTCCAACTGGGAAGTCGTGGAGTTCGAAGCAAGCAAGTACGACGACAACCGCTTCCGGCAGGCCATGTTCTCGCAGCTGAAAGCGGCGCTGCTGCGACTGTCTCCTCGCACCAGGTGGACAGAGAGGGGCCAGCGTGCTGCGGAGGTTCTGAGCTCGTTCGGGGTCGCTGTCGACGGGCAAGGCACCTGGTCCCTGTCGTGGGACATACCTCCAGCAGAAGGCCTCGCTGACCACGGCGACCTCGGCCTCGACCTCACGGATGTGCTCGTCGCAATCGGCGAGGCCGCCGCGGAGCGCAAACAGGGCCTTGTTCTCCTGATCGACGAAGTCCAGTTCCTTCGGACCTCCCAACTCGAAGCTCTTATCCAGGCGATCCACAAGACAGTCCAGCGGAAGCTGCCAGTCACCTTCGTTGGTGCCGGCCTCCCGCAGATCGCCGAAATTGCCGGCGATGCCAAGTCCTACGCTGAACGCCTCTTCAAGTTCACCAAGATCGACTCGCTCGAGGGCGACGACGCCCGGAAGGCTCTGACCGAGCCCGCAGCCGGCGAAGGGGCGGTCTACGACTCGGACGCAGTGGACCTCGCCATCGAAATCACCCGCGGGTACCCGTACTTCATTCAGGAGCTCGGCTACCAGGTGTGGACGGTCGCCAAAGCAAACCGCATTCATCTAGAGGACGTGCAAATGGCGCGTGAGGCCTACGACGCGAAATTGGATAGCTCCTTTTTCAGGGTGCGGCTCGATCGAGCAACACCGCTGCAAACGGCCTACATGCGGGCCATGGCAGAACTTGGTCCCCGAGCGCAAAAGGCATCGGATGTGGCACGCATCATGGGTCGCGAATCCACGCAGCTCGGACCCACCCGAGCCGAACTCATCGAGATGGGCCTGCTCTACACGCCCGAGCACGGCTATGCCGCGTTCACGGTTCCTGACTTCGACCAGTTCATTCTCCGAGCGGTACCTGTCCTGGAGGTGCCTCCGATGCAGACTCGACGCAGAAAAGCCCCTGAAACCAACTGATCGAGCGCGCTCGCGTCCGAGATCTGGACGGGATGCTTCTGGGGCCCAGTGCCACGGGCTGAGCCGCGACGGGTGCCTCAGACGCTCGGGCCGTGATCGCGGGCGGGGCCTCAGCGACATGTGCTCCTGGACCGCAACCCTTGCCGAAGTGCTGCGTTCCACACCCTAGGTAACGACGAGTACTTCGACGGCCTCGCCTGTGGGAGGGATCGTAAATTCCTGCGACACCGTATCGCCCGCACATCGGATCTCGACCGTGTAGGAACCGGGAACTGCTCTCAGGGTTACTTGTCCATTGCCATTTGTCAGACGTCCCTCTTCAGTGAGGGTTGAGTCGCCGGTGAACTGTGCGTCGCAGCCTTCTCGAGGTGTGCCGTCCAGAAGCTCAACTGTGACTGTCGCTGTGCTGGGCCGAGGGGCTTCTGCGGCGCAGGAACTGAGGATTGGAGCAGCGAGGGCAAGGAGACCCGTGATCACTGCCCTCGCTGCTCTGTTGGTCATGACGGCAGGCTACTGGGCCTTGTACTGATCAACGGCGGACTTGAAAGCTCCAGTCATGCGGGTGCCGAAGTTCAGCTGAGCTCCCGCACTGCCTGCGGTGTGCACTCCGAGAACGCAGTTGCCACAACCGGATTCGTTGCGCCAGATGCCTCCGCCGCTCTGCCCACCGGCGGTGTCAGTCGTGTAGGCAAACATCTTGGAGTTGTAGCTCTGCAGCGCTCCGGCGTGCTGGAAGAGGAAGTACCCCCCGAGCTGACTTACTTTGTCGCCAGGGTATCCCGTGACGGTGGCGTTGCCAGATACAGCGCCCGTGCCAACGTCCTTCACACCAAGGTGCCCGAGTGCGTTGCCGGCGTTGCATGCCAGCTGAATAATGCCCCAATCATCCTCGCGAGTCTCGGAGTTAATCCAGCTGTTGGGGGCCGTTATCGTGCTGGGGTAGCAGCCCGCGTTGTACGTGGTGCCGTTCATTCCGAAGAGGACCTGGACCTGTGTGGACCACTGGCCGGCTTGGTGCAGACAGTGCCCGGCGGTCACGAACGTCCGGTTTCCGACGAGGGACCCGGAGCACATGTAGCTCTGTCCTGCCCGCTCGTAGAGCACGAGGGCCATCTGGCTGTAGGGCGCCACCGTTACATCTCGGACTTGGGTTCGGTTGTCGGCTCCAATGATAATTCGTGGGCTCATCTCGGAGGGCTTTTTCAAGGTCCCAGTTGCGGGGTCGATTCTCGGCTTCTCGAGATCGACGCGATGAGGGGCCACCGTGTTTTCCAGGCCCGCGACGTCCCCGGTTCCGTCACTGGACTCCGACGGCAGGGCGCCCGTGCCGGGAGCCTCGGGCACCGACAGGGTCGACACGTCACCCGTTGAAACAGTCAGTTGTGACAGCTGTTCCATGCCTGTCGATGACGCGGCCGATGCCGAGGCCATACCGGTCGTCGTGAGGACGACAGCGGCGGTGCATATGGCCACCCCCGCCGTCAGCATACGAATTCGAGATCTTGTTGGGGACTTCACATGCATGCTGGTCTCATCTCACTGGACGCAAGCCGACTCGTTCGGCGCTTTCTCAGATAGAACCAGACAGAACGGTTTGATTGAACGCTTAGCTCTGAGTTCACGAAAGGCTGCGCTGGGTGCAAATTCGAGAGCGGGTTGCGCGTCGGTGGTGAATGCGTCCTGTTATTGGCGGTTGAGGTCTCTACGCTGGCGCCATCGCAAGACAGCATCGGTGATCGACACGCGCAACAGCAGTCGCACGTTGATCGCCATTCGCTTTGGGTCCACACCAGCAGCCTTATGCTGCTGAATTAGGTTCAGTCGCTTTGTCAACCGAATGAGCGTGGCGAAGAAAATGCCGGTCGCCAGCAGGACGAGGATGCCACCCAGGACCAGGTTGCCAACGCGTTCAGACGACGAGACTCCACCTGCGTAGAGGGAGATCGATCCAAGAACGTAGAGGGCGACGCTGTAGAGGAACATGAGCCCCAGAGACCAGAGCGTGATAATCGGCTCTGCGGACCGCGCCACGAAGGCTGCCGTGTTGAGCCTGATGACCCGTTGCAGACGATGTACCTGGAGGTCGTGCAACGCCTGCATCTCATGCTCATCGGACACGCGGTCCATCCCTCCGAGCCCGATCTGCCCCATGAGTGCCAACGCCTGGCTTGCGCGCTGTACTTGCACGGCGCCGCGTCGCTCACGCAGCTGACTGTAGATAGTCCAGCAGACCCCTAAGGCGCTGAACAGCGCCGTAACGAGCGCAGCACCAGATGCAACATTCATTCTGAATGACCTCTCAAGTTACTCACGCGACTCCCCCGTGACAGTTCAGTGATGACCCACCTGCGTCAGCGGCCGAGGTCCTTACCGCGCTCCTTCTGTGGCCGGGTGCCACGGCTCACGCGCGCCTTGGGAGCGGCGACCTTTCGAGACTCAGTGAGGGTTTGGTTGGCGCTCTTGGGGTAGCTCGTCGACGCGATCGCTGCCGCTCGGCCGGCGGCAGAGGTCGGTGCCGCTGTGTGCTGAGCAGGTGAAGCTGAACCGTCAGCACTCACGGTCGAAACGGACGATCCTCCGACAGCAGGACGGCTCTGTTCCTTCTCGTGGGTGTTCGCGACGCTCTCTTCTGCGGCACCGTCTGCGTGCAGCCGGTCCCGTTCAGCTTCGTGGTCGGCCGCATCCAGCGACACGGCCTGTGCGGCGCCAGGCGCAACCTCCTGAGCTTCTCCTCGCACCAGCGCCTCCCCCTCACGCGTCGATTCCGACGCCTCCTCTCCACGCTCGGTGTCCTGCTCGAGCGGGGCGGCCGCGGTGCGATCTGCCTGTGCTGCGGCGTCTTCGCGGTTGGCGGCGAGGTAGTCGTCGATGGCGTGCATGAGGGCGTCGCGTCGTTTGTCCTCGCTGTCGGGGAACTGTGCCCGGAGGGAATCGACGTTGATGCCGTATCGCTGGTGGGCTTGCTCGCGGACGATCTCGTAGACGTCGCGGGCGCCGGGATCAACGTTTGAGAGTGTCGCACCGTAGGTGGCGGCGTTCGCGATCCGCTCGCCGTTGGCGGTGGCCCAGAACGCTTCCCGGCCGACTTGGTCCTGGACGCTGCGGGTGACCTGCGCCTGGTTGCGGACGGCGGCCTGTGCGCGTTCGGCGAGGCTACGGTCGCGTTCTTGCCCGGCGCGTTTGACGCCCTCGGCGACTTGGCCGGCTCCCATCATCGCGGCGCGGATGGCGCGGTCGATGTCGGTGCCGACGAGATCTTCTTCTTCGCTCATGAGTGGTCCCCTATCCTCGTGTCGCTCAGGTTTAGTCGCGGCCCTGACCGGCGCTGCTCCCGTGGCCTCGGCTCGGGTCGTAATGCGTCGGTGCGCGAGCGGGCACCGGCGCGGTGCGTCCGGTCTGCTCGGTCGCTGCCTGCTTGGTGGCCTGCTCGAATGTCGCCACGGCACGGCTAACGGCCGTCGCGGTCGTGGCCGCAGCTGTCAGCTCGCCGCGGGCCCGCTGCGCGCCCTCGACGGCCTTCCCGATCCGGTTCAGCTGACGGAACACAGCCGTCCACCCGGTGACGGAATCCCTACCCGTGGCACGAGCCGTGAGGCGCGCTACGTATGCCGCGTTCGCGCCCATCTGCATGCCCTGAGAGCGGCGCCGGCCGGGCTGCTCTTCGGAGAACTTCTCCCGCTGCGCCAGCCTGGCGAACACGTCGGAGGCGTCCGCGATCGGCCCGTGGTTGCCTCGCTCGAAGTAGAGCGACGCCTGCGCAAACGCACCCGACACATGGACTGCGGCGTACCTGTCAAAACCTGCGGCGCGGTCCGGGATGACGATCTGGTTAGCGACCTCGTTGAGCTGCCTCACCGTCTCCGGCGAGAGACGTTCGAGCTTGATCCGCTCCCGCACATCGGGGTCGCTGCTGCGCACCGCTTGTGCGCGTTCAGTCCATGCAGGCACCGCTGTGAGTTCGTCATCAGGCGACGACGACCAGCGGGCGCGCAGCTGCCCGAGGCCGAGGTTACCGTCGAGCTTGGAGGGCGAGAACCAGACGGGGTCCTCGCGCGTGCCGTCGACGATCTCGGGCACGAGAGCAACGGAGAAGCCGACGACCTTCTGGGTGTTGCCTTTCTCAAAGCGGGGCCTCACGAGCACTCGCGCGTCGCGGGTCTTGGCAATGAAGTCGGTCTCGCTGGTGGCGGTCTCGGACACTGCACGGACTCGGCGGCGCAGCTCGTCGCGTTGCACGACGGGAACAGCGTCCCGCTCGGCGCGCGTGCGCTCGGCCGGCTTGTGGCCGCGCACGCCGTCCTGCTCCTTTTCGCGCGACTCGAGCACCTGCAAGCCGTACTTCTTCTCGAGCACATTGGCGATCTTCTGCGACCGCGGCTGGTCGTTGTGGACGGGTTGCTTGGTGCCGTCCTCGCGGACAAGATTCACGGCGATGTGGATGTGATCGTTGCCGTTCTTCGACACCCCGTGACGGATGGCAATCCACCGGCACGACTTCGCCCCGTCCGGGTCAACGAAGCCCATCTGGTCGACGAAGTCGTTGGCGATTTTCTGCCACTGACGATCCGACAGCGGCCCCTCGCCGGGGTTCAGACTCAGCGAGGCGTGCCACATGTGGCCCTCCTTCTCGCCGACCTTCACGTGCTTCTGCTGCTCCTCGTTCCACTCACGAACAGGGACCATCACGGACGTGCCGAACACCTTCCGAGGCTGGTCGAGAAGGTTCGCCAGATCCAGGGCGTCATCAGTACTCAGAGCACCCTCGGGTGCTGCTTGCAGCAACACGTCATGACCCGCGACGACGTGGGGGTTTTCATGCTCGTTGCCGCGGCCCTCGCCGACGAGGTACGTCATCAAACCCGCAGCCCGACCCCCGCGGGTGATGTTCGGCATCACGTGCGCACCGTGACATCGTCAAGCGCGGCATCGATACTCACGCACGTGTCTCGCACCACCCGCAGCGTGTGCGTCAGCTCATCGCCGACCGGTTCGCCCGAGTTCGCCGCACGAGCTATCTGGTTGACGTTGTTCGACACCGCCGCGAGGTACCGACGGATGCGGAACAGCTCAACGAGCGCGTCGTGCCGATCGGTCGCTGTCTCACCAGTTCCATCAGCCAGCGCCGCCTCAACAAGAAGCCGAGGGATGGTGACTTTCCGAGCCTGAGCGCGCTGCAACAGCAGCGCCTCCTCCTCAGGAGACACCCCCACCTCATGCGTGTGCCGACGTCCACCCTTGACGTTCGCCCGACGCCGCCGACTGGACTCCCGGACAGGCACCGACTGATCACTCATCCGTACCCCCTCCCGCCCAGTGCAACGACCCCGCCAACCGGGGACTCAGACACAAGTCTGACGCATCCGCAACAGCAAGTCGAGGATGCAAGCCATTTACCCCGGGTAAATGTATAGCTTGCTCCTCCCAATAGTGAGCCCCTCGAATCCTGCAGGGTTGCATGGTGGCGTCACAACCGGCAAGGACGCGGAC
>Ga0265798_10005591_pt1 | contig 16799 bp, 13 predicted proteins | sample P3T30metagenome_FD_192430 | JGI IMG/M metagenome (GOLD analysis project Ga0265798, IMG submission 192430) | Plant litter microbial communities from East Loma Ridge, Irvine, California - P3 T30 | ecosystem: Environmental > Terrestrial > Plant litter > Unclassified | place: USA: California... | reverse complement strand
ATCCCACTGCCCCTTCTCATTCCTCAACCTCCCCTGCATCTCCCCCCTCCCCTTATCCAACCCCCCCTCCAAGCCCCTTCCCTCCCGCCACGGCCACCACCTAAACGCCTCACCACCCACAAGCAATACCCCACTCCCACTAATGCGCATCTGGTTATTCAGCGCGAAGCCGTCGCTCGTGCACGCGTCGATGGATGTAGCGGGCGCGACGGTGTTGCGTAGGACGTCCAGCGCGTTGAAATCGGTTTGTGTGTCTTCGGTGGAGGCGGGGCCGCGGTCGCGCGTTTTTGGGGGGGAGGAGCGCATTTGTGCGGTGTGGAGTGGGGAGGTGTGGAAGGGGCGATGGGGTTTGTATGGTGGTGGTGTGGTGGTTTGACGTGGTCGTTGTGGGAGGGAAGATATGGGGCGGAGAGGCGTGGTTTTCAGACATCGTGTGAGATTGCGCATTGTGGGAGGTATGCTTCGTTCCATCGTGTATGTATTTGCGTGCGGGAATGGTGAAATACTATGTACAATTGCAAATGCTATGCTATGGAAATGTGTGAAATGAAATGGTTTGTGGCGTCATCGACGTGTAAAGTTCTGAGCTTGGACCGTCTTGCGGTGCTGCGTTGAAAAGAGCCTCAAATCCTCCTCCGCGTTCGCCTCATCGCTCTCCTCTTCGCGCACAATGCAAACAAAGAAACGCCCCGAATAGGTCTGAAAGCCTCTTCAATATCCACCTCTGATATTTCCCCTCCGCTTCTCGTGGTAGCTCATTCCCCCTCCTCATCGCTGTCATCAAACGCACTCGGCAAATCCTCGCTCCTCAAGCCCTCCAGCCCGTACCTCTGAGCCGCAGACATGCTGCACTCGCGCCCATTAGACCCTTTAATAGACGCCGTGAGTTGACTCGACGTGCTAACGCGCTTGACGGGCTGCTTCATAAACAAGCCTTCCTCGCACGGCAGACTCATCTCCGAAAGTGAACTGGAGATCCCCTCTCCTTTCCCCCTCTGGTGACCTTTCCTGAGAAACGGCTTCCCCGTGTACGCCGGTTGCCCCGCCCCCAAAAGTGTCCGCTCACTCGCCGGTGGATCATAGCTCTGCGTAGTACCGCTTGCCTTGCATAGCAGTGAGGCCTTGAGTTTGCCGGACGGACTAGTTGCGTTGTAGTGTTGCCAGCTCGGGGATGTGATAGGTGAGGTGCTGAGGTCGAAAGAGCAGGGGCGTAAGAAGCTGTAGTCTGAGGCGGTGGAGTCGGTTGATGTGTTGCGCGTGTGTCGTGTGCGGCCGGCGACTTGTGCGAGGAAGATGTGTTCTGGTCGCGGACTGATGGGTATGGGGTGCGCAGAGAAGTAGTCCTGCTCTTGCTCTTGCTCAGACAGTTCGGTAGGCTGATCTGGCTTAGTTGGCTGGTATGCTGCTGAGCTTGCGCTGGCGCCGTCGAAATGCTCTTGGGCCTCCATTTGCGTGTCTGGAGGGTATCTTTGTAGAGATAAGTCAAGGCAGGCCGTCTTGCACTATGAGGAGAAAACGTCTGCCTACGTGGTGAGTCCAACAATACAGGTGGCTGATGCTTCATCTTCCATTGTTCTCATTCTCACTCTCACCGTCCTGTTCTTTCACATCGTCGCACGAACAATGCGCATGTGACGTCACAGTGCCAGAGTCGGTGGGCGGAACAAAGAATGGCGGTGCGCTCCGAAAAAGGAGCGGGAAGTTGGTCTTTTTGGGCTCGTGGGTAGTGTTTGGGTGAAGAGTCGCATTTTGGGTGAAGGGTTTGGTTTGGTGTTGGTGAAGCTGCCACGTCTTGCTGGTGTTTGTGGCCACGTGCTGTTGAACGTCACGAGCGTCCACGATTGCTGGTTGGAAGCGCAACGAGTTTGCTTGCACTTCGCAGAGGATATGATGCTGCATGTGGCAGTACAGCATATCGGGTGTTGCTTGTGAAACTCGAAGATTCTTTCTTCGAGGCAGCGCATGCCTTGTTGACCAACTGCAGATTGGCCATCGCGTTTACTCGCCACCTGGCTGTATCTAATGCTGCCTTAACAGCTGCGACAAAATATTCCTTCGCTTAACGGTGGGACGCAGCTATGCCCTTCACGGCGAACGGTGCCCGTAGCGACTTTGGATGCACGTCACACCTCTTCTTGCGTGAGAAGGTACCGTGGCGGGTGAAACAGTCTCAGTCTCCTCAACGTACTTATATTCACATCTCCCCACTAGAACCGCCCTCTTATCACACAACCACCTCGGCAAGAACCGCACACACCTTCACTCCCATCGACCGCAAACCCAGAATGCAACCTACCCTTGGATACACACTATCTACATCAGTTCCCGCAGCTCAAGCTTTCACCATGTGCCAGCTTGAGCCCGCTGAAATGCTAGCCCTCAGCGCAGTGTCAAAGGAGGTGCGTAAATCTACCCAGGACGGTCTGTTCCTAAACACCGATAACATCGACATGCAGCAAACTTCGTGTACGAGAAGCAAGGTCCGGGTGGAGGCCCGCTATACCTTCTTGTCCATGCGTGCGAGGGCGATGCCTCTACGACAGCGGCGTCGAGCCTCATCGCATGGAACCGCGCGTACGCGCTGTTCCCCCAGCGTACGTTTGTTGAAAAAGTTGCGCTAATCCTGCAGGATCCACTACCCGGCGTCCGAGATTATGAAGTGTAGACTCCGGCGCGACTTGCTTGTAGAACAGGTTACTAAGAGAAGTTATAAGAGGATTACATGGTAATGGTCTGTAGCTGTCGGATCGTGAGTATCGGTGGGCTGCTCAATCCTTACCAACGAGCCGACTCGATCCTACTTCGGTCCGACTCGCACCGAGTTCAGGTATACCTTCGTAGCACCCACGTTCATAGATCAAAGATAACAATACCAAGTCACTAGAAGAACCTCGTTGTTGTTATCACCCGTACGATCGTGCAAGGCCTACCAATAGTAGCCTACCAATAATCTGTTTCTTGTCGACAGGCTTTCCTCACACTTGACTCAGCTCTCATCAATTCTCAGTCGTGTTCCCAGTTGCTCTGCTAGCGAGCCTGCTTGATCATCTCCCTGCAGGAGTCCTTCGACGCTCAGACTCGTATCCCGTGGTCGGAGGCCTTCACATCGTTCTTCCCTTGCCATCTGTCGCACGACAGCAGATGATTCTTCCCAGTCCTCACGGAATGCCTTCGCCTGAGCTGTTCTCTCGAAGGACTTGTGGCAAGCACCACTGATACCGCGAGTTGCTTTTGATGCTCCATTTGCTCCGCTAAACTTCTTTAGCTCGGTGTATATCTTCTCTTGAAAAGAGAAACATACTACCAGACTGCTTTGATCCCCGGTGTTGCTCCATTAGCTACTGCATAGTGTGCCGTACTTCCACTTCTCGCTGTCGTATCCTCAACCGCAACTTTAATTGTCAGCATCTATGCCTACTCAGGAGTAGCGCGTTTCATCACTGCTTATGTAACAGGAGGTTATATATTCTCTCCTTACGATAGTCTCTATCAATCAACCAACTACTTCCTCAATCTCCTCCTCACATGTTGACATTAATAACTTCTTTGTAATCACTAACTTCTTTGTGTGCCATGTACTCGCGGGCCTCTTGGAGCGTATATAATCCTCTGAATACGGCTTTGCAGCCTGTGACGCGTGGATGGGCATTCCCCCTGTTAACTCATGTTAACGCAGCAATTTCCTAATATCCGGGATTATTTACCACGAGGAGAAGATTGTCGGTTCCTCAAATCGACCAGAAACGACTGCGTAAAAGTTTTTCTTCTTTTTGACACCCATGGTACAGTTAACACTGATGTGAGAACTCGCTGAGGCTGAGGTTGTTGAGTAGATGCAGATCGCAGGGGCCGTGGGTTTATTGACAAAGGTAAAGGTTATTCCTAATGTTCTAGCTAGGTTGAGGCTCATGCGCAGACAGTAAACGATGTTTGCTATCAATGGGGCGCGCCAGACAGACAATAGTATCGTCCAAGCCGCTAGTCGAGACAAGCTTATGGGAGGTGAAAGAGAGCTAGATAACTCACTTACTGTTTGATTCCACATTTTGCTAGCAGCAAATCACCTAGCATGGAATTTATCATCTGATAGTTGCTGTGGCTTCCCTTTCGGCTTGACCTTCTCGTCTCCGCCCTAAATGATGTCCACCCTCCGCTCGCGCCGGCCTGCGATCGCCACAACTACTAAAGCTTCGTTGGAATCCCACCCTTCAACCGTTAAGTCCTCGCCACTTTCGCTTACTTTAGGAAAATGTAGGAGACTCGATCATACATACTAAACCTTATGCTTTGAGTGACGAGTTGATACACGACCTAGGAAGTCAACGTGTTCATGCAGTAAAGTTGCACGCCTAGCAATATGCGAGCCTATCAATGAGCGCTATACGAAGAGATATGTAACATAGCACATGTCACAGTCTTCGCTACCTAATCGAAACTACATTCCTCCGTCAAACATTGACGCGTCTCCATGTGTATCAAGCAACAGTGGAGAAGGCAAACAACTCTACTATCGCTACCTCTACCCCGTCCGCTCCAGCGCTGACGCACAACAACAAGCAAGCTCGTGTGGCTAGCATGTGAGATTACTGCAAGAAGGGGGCACGTTGGCCCCAACGCTGAGTGCTGGGCTGCCCATCCTGAACTCATGGCAGAGTGGCAGAGAAGAGGCGCGCTGAAGCCAGGGAGGAGCGCAGGAAGCGTCTCCTCCAGCCGCGCATTGTCAGTATAGACTGTGACGACAGTAGATTGGAGCCTCGACCAGTTGATGAGAATTTTGAGTTATTGCGGAATAAGCGTAACCGTAGCCACACACCACTTTTTACATCACACTTCGTCTCCTGCTCCCTACTGCTTACAACATGTGATCGCGAAGACCTTGTCGATCGAGCCGCTTTCGCGCTCCACCTCCCCACTTCCCCACGATCTTCACCGAGCCGCACTGCAGGCGGGCTCCTCCCGCTCCCTCACGCTAACCCGATACTCAATAGCGTGGTCAAATGGCCAAATACTTTAGTTTCCTCGGTGATATACGGTAATTTGCCCTCGGGTCTTCTGTCCTAGATTCTCATCCTGTCTGCTCTCTGACGCTAGTAATCCTGTCCGATCTGCCGTTAAACACAACATTAAGGCATCTGACAGCCTTTCACTGTTCGACAGCCCCATGCTTGAGCACAAGCTCCTCATAACCGCCCCTAATACTACGGAGCTAATCGTGGGCAGAAGTTTGATCAGTCAAGAAGTTTGATCAACCTTCCCATGTCGCGTCTGTCCGTGCGCCCTGGAAATTCGTTCAAACGAGATCTGCAGATGTAAGCCCAGGGCACCTTGCATGGTCACGTGGATTATCCACCAGCCAATCAGCCCACCACTTCATGTATATAAACCTACGTCACAGACCTCTCGGTCATCAGAACACTACACTTAACAACACACAACAATACACCCTACATCACACTTCGTCTCCTGTACCCTACTGCTTACAGCAGACGCATGAAGTTGAAGAAAATCAATTGCTTGGCTAGATCCTTTGAATACTATCCGGACGTACAGCCATGCCTCCAGAGCCTACACGTTAATCTCGACTCCTATTTTCGCATCGGCGGCATCGAACCTGGCGTCTTGTACCCTAGGTTGCCCAGCCAGCCTACATTGATCAGCCTTGAGCTAGGTCTCCGCTGTAGTACCCAGTCTAAGCAGCTCTGGAGTCTGTACCCCATGATGCCGGCGCTGCGACGGGTCAAGCTGCTGATCGAAGACGTGGACACGGTCAGACTGAAGTACCGAGGATCCGATTGGTTCGACGTCGTGTTCCATGCCTTCGAGCCGTGTCTCGAAACGCTCGAAACACTGGAGATAGTGCCAGTGAATAATGAACGTACATTTTACAAAGACGTCTACTGCGCCATACCGTCGCTCAGTCGCTTCACGAAGCTCTCGAAGCTCGTCATACCTTTTCGGCAGGCGTTTGACGACCTACACAGCATTCTGCAACCATTACTTCGAGAACTCACGTTGTTGCATCCCGGCCCTGTACAAGCGAGCGACCTTGCGCACATCATTAATCATTATATCGCGTACTGGAACTTGCGTCGCCTCGACCTGTATTGCGCTCTAGATGATAACGTCGTGCTGTCGAATCGCGCGTGGGTCGCTTTCAAGGAGCACGGTATTTTGGTGTTTGTGTGGGCGATATCTGGTAATAGGTTGCTTAAAGAGATGTCGGCCGCCTAAAGCACTTCATATTCAAGCTGGATAGGTAGTTAGTCGGTGTTCGTATGTTATTTTCAGGGGTCTTAGCCATCTTGGGTTCATTAAGCGGTTTTGTGGTAAGCTAGGCGCAAGTCACCGGATTCGGGATATCGGTACCAGTATTTTGCTGGGCTGCTCGAAGGCACTTCGAGACATTAATTGGAGCCTGCAGAACTAGAAAAGTTCTTCGGGGAGTGTATCAAGCTTGGTCTACCTTTGGGTGAGATGCGGCGGGTAGCTTCATCGGCCTCTGCACGTGTCTTTTCCAATGCGCACGTCGTCCGATCGGCTCACGCATTAAGATTGATGACTGATGGTATAAGACCTCTATAGAAACCGTGATGTATACCATTGATAAGTTAAGCTTAGAGTGAAGGCTTATTGTGGGTGGAGGGCTTGGTGGTTCTGAACGCTGGGCGCGCGGGATGATTGCGGCGTCATGACGTATATAGTGGCTGAAGTGGCTTGTTATGATTAGCGGTGGCTGGTGAGACGCTTGGCGGTATCGTGCAGCCCTGCATCGCCGGCTCTCCCCAAACAATCCAAGCACAACTATCAACTTTCCAGGTCACCACCTACCATGTTGTCGCAGCATCCTCGCGACATACTGCGGCTCCGCATTTCCAAATTCAGCGCATCGTACGTGCTGGCCGGGTCGCTGTAGTGGCTTGGCATGCCCGCGGGCGCGATTTTGTTGCTTGGTCAACCATCCACCCTCAACCCGGCGGCGTTTGGGCAACGAAACCTCCTAGCTCAACGACAAGACGGCCATGCCGTACGCTCGCCCTCCCGTCCCGCCGCCCTTACTACCCAAGCTACCACGACGCCATCACATCCTCTTCCGCCACCCGGGCTACGACGATAGCAACAACGTCCTCTTCAAACTTTATGCCATCGACGCGGCGACGGACGGCACCCACAACGGCGAGGAAAGGGCTTCTCAGCGGCCCGGACCGTCAGGTCTCTATGCGCAATTCGCACTCGATGCCTGCGCGATAGTCGCAGGCAATCGTTTCAACGGCTGGCTTTCGACATCACGCAACTCCGACGAAGCGCGCGACACCCGAGTCGATGCCGGCAGCACATTGATGGCACGTAGCTATTACTATCACCTCGACCGCGACGAGGATATTGATGGACCTGACGGACCGTATCGCATCGTCCCCAATTTTCGCGAATGGCGTTTTCCGCACGCACAAATCCCTGCGCATTGGGTGCAGCTTTCAGAAAACGCGATATCAGCAGAATCGACCTTTCCACCCTCCAACCTCACATTGGCTTTACAGATGCGTGACGGCACCTGTCGCATAAGCGGTTATCGGGAAGAACTACAGGTCGCGCATATTGTACCGCAGGCTGAACTGGATTGGTGGATGGCCAACAGCATGTCTCAATACAATCGCAGTTCGACCACCGGCTTGGACGATACCGGCAATGCGATGTTCCTGCAAGCCAGCCTCCACATTGCCTTTGACAGGCCCCGATTTGTCTTTGTGCCGAAGCCCTCGGGTGATGACGGTGGGTTGCGGTTAGTTCTTCACCTGCTCGAGGCTTCAGCAGAGTTCGAGCACCTTTACCACAACCGTGAACTGCACCAATCAGACGTCGGCATTGAAACGCTTTTCGCGCGCTTCGCGTGGACGCTGTTTCCGTTACTGGAAGCTTTCCTCTTGTGTAAAGAGGATCGCCGCTTAACTGTTCGCACCACCACCCACGACCAGATCCTCGATTGTGGATACTTTTCGGCCGCCGCTTGTGAGCGGTTCTCCATTTCGTCGAGTAGGAAGCGATCGGTAAGCCCTAAAAAGCGCAAACCGGATGAGGGCGCGGTCGACAGCAACGTTGTTGATGATGTTGACGTTCGCGAGCACACCCAACGTCAAGATGACACAACCTCATCTGCTCTTGCACGAAACCTCCGGAAACGATCGATCGGATACATAGATCACCAACCCCCCACGCCTTGTCGAACGCCCGGAGGCAACAAACAACGGAAAGCGTCACTCGTTCCCGAGCAATCGTCATATTTATCCACGTTATCACCAACGTCACCAACCGAATGCTCTACCCGCTCCGGTGACGATGCAGAAGGATCATGCTTGATAGCATCCCATGACTCAACGTTAGCGCAAAAATGGCTGGAGAAAGAACGCGAGCGCTCCGATCCCGAACAGACTTGGACAGAGGAAATGCACTGGGTACGAAGGGTGTGGGCAGGCAAGACTATGGCCAGTCATGAAATTCAGCGGTTTTGGGATCTGAGCGGATACGAGGTGAGGGATGTAGCATCCGACGATGACTTGTTAGCAGAAGCTGAGCCGGCTGGGTAGACGGACTACACCTGCCGGACGCTCGGCTTACGAGCACTTCCGCGATGTACTTTGCTTGTGCTAACATTACGCTTCTGGGAACCATTGTTAAAAGGGCGTTACTAGTTTGACGGTTCACAAGATACCCATATATTCTTTTTCTCCATGTACTCTGTTCACGTTCTTCATGACTATTCTCGCATTCGTCTTCCGTGCATGGCGCATGGAGCCAGGCCAACGCTCCACCTCGACTGGGATCCGGCTCAGTCCTAAGCAATCGACTCGCTTGCAATCAATCTGGGAGCATTGTCTTTGGGATCTTGGCATCAGTCCGTACCTGTGGTCTGAGCTAGCCATCGATCACCAGCGAAGATACAGCGGAAGAGACGAAACGACCAACACGAGAGACGACAAAGCAGATGACGAGGAGATGGACCAGGGTACTACAGACAAAGATGACGAAAGAGATCAAGGGGATGGCGAACAGAGTTCTGAATCAGAACCAGAGGAAGAAGAAGAAGAAGAAGAAGAAGAAGAGGAGGAGGAGGAGGAGGAGGAGGAGGATCTGACAGATGACGGCAGCAGAGCCCGCTCCTCCTCATATCAACCTACCTCAAGCGATAGATCTGCCGAGATCCCTGCTGCTGCCGATGACTTGCTACAGCTGCTCTTCGAACTCTGCATTGCATTCATGACAGAAGAGTTCAGAGACGGACAGCCTAGCTCTAGTACGCTAGTCTACTACAGCGGCGTCCTTGGTTTGCAGGGTAACAGAGACACCTTCTGAACAGCGAAGCTGTTCACGCCTATATTATCGGAACTCATATGCATCGAACGACTGCTGTTCCTTGAGTATGCCTTGCCCTACGAGGCGTACCTGCGAATAGGGTTAGAACAGCGGCCACGCTACGGTTAGCTTGAGCGATTGAATGCTGTACGACTCAAGTACATGGCCGAAGGTGCTATGTATCCTCTTGAGGAATTCCAGAGTCTTCGCGACTTTGGCCGGGTAATTGGGCGCACTGATCCTCAATCCTTTCTCTTCCGGTGGGGCGAAGATGGCCAGACTATCTCCTCGGTGGCGCAGGTCATCGAGAAGATGAGGAGTATGCGTGATCCGGCTGTGCCGCAGCCGTGGGAGCCATGTGGGTACCGCTGGCATTCGCACCCTGAGTACGGGGCTAGCCGCGGAAGATGGCTGAAGAAGGAACTGGCGTAGGACGACGGGCTGTGTATAGATTGTGTGAGGACAAGGAAGTAAAAGTAGAATGCAGAAAGAGACACGAGGTGCAGTAGAAGAAAGTAGGGGGTGATGCTGCTGGTGTGAGGATATGCAAAACTAGCTGACGGGATTCAGTGATACGAAGTAGCCGCTATGCTCGAACAATCGCGTTCGCTTGTATATATCAGCAGGATACGCGAAACTACAACCACTCTCACCTCCCTGAGTACGCTCTGATCTGGCTGAATTTGGGCTTAAGACAGGCTTAAAGGAGGCAGGCGTTGGAGAGGCTTTGACGTAGTGCTTGAAGCTTTAGAATGTAGCCGTAGAGACACGCCCATATAAGCTTTTTGTATGTCCCTGATTATATTTCTAAATCATATAGACCCAGCGTCTGCGCTGTATAGTTGGCATGGCCTTAGCGAGTAACGAACGAACCTTGTATGTGTGTACCCGAGCCCGTCCTAAGGTCCAGCCTGCCTAGTTGACCTCGTTATACCTCTCCATCTCATCGTTGGTGCCTGCGAGGAAACATCCGCGCCCTTTCTAAATCCTGCTGGCGGTGTCGAAGCTCCCGCGACAATCCGCGACCTTTGTAATCTCGTGCTCTTGAATCGCGCGCGGTTGTTCAAGGCTGGGATTCTGCGCGCGTGAAGGCGCGGCGGCGATTGGACGTTATTTTAATGTACAGATGCGCAAGGCGACGAGACAAAGATAGAACATTACCGTAGTACTAGGCAAGGACGCTGCTTTGATGACGAAGCTGCTTTGGCGCAAGCGAGTCAGCGCTTATGTCTGAACGCCTTGACTGCTTTCGCGCCTACCTAGGGGCACCTCCTCTCCCTTCAAGCTTATTGGGCTACAAACTAACCAAAGGCAGCTTCGTGCTCTGCAATAAGCTCACAACCTTAATCTAAGAAAAGGAAGAGACGCATACGGAGCCGCGTCGCGTCCGACAAGCCTGCGTGCTGATGGCTAAGGGCGGGCGCGGGATAGGCCGTTTTATGATGCGGGCGTCGGTAGTGGGTTGAGCGGTGCAGACAGCGGGCTGGCTTTCTCTGTAATCGAGGTGATGGGTACAGAAACGCGCAGGGTTTCCTCCGTGAGAGGCAGGCGAGGAGTACTGTGGTTGTGTTCGAGACTGCTAACCTGCAGAGAGTCGCGCTGCAGGGGTTACGAAGTTGATCTGCGCAATTGTTTTGGTAGTGTAGGAGGATTAAGGGAGAGCGCTACACGCTTTTGCAGAGGAGATGGCGGCGATGGGAGAGAAGCACGAGAGCAGCGTTTAGCGCAAGGTTGGCAGCAAGGAGCAGGCGGGCTGCGCGTCGTAGAGAGTAGCGAGGCGTTTATCAGTAATGGGAAACTTCGCATATTGCGACTTGAGTCACTTCTGCCTTGTTAAGTCGCGAGGCGCCTAATTGTGGCCTTTAAAACGCTTTCGCTTTATCAGATCGAGTTTGCGTGTGGTTGTGGGGGTCTATGCGGGTGGCTTCCTGTATCTAACCCACTCCAATTTTGCACCTGAGATCTCTCCGCTGCACAGCTGGTCAAGGATATCAATTGAAGGGGTACCTGTCGTCTGATCCCGGTATTTGACGAGGTCCCAGAGCTGGAAGGGTGCGTTGGTAGAATGGGAAGCCTTGAGCGCGGCTGTGCGGTCAGAGTTGAGCTTCAATCCTGGCGTAGTTGCGATGACCATCAAGGTGGGGTACAAGTCGCTGATGCCCCTGTCTTTGGTAGATTCCTGGTTTACTATGACTTCAAGGTACTTCGGTCGGAGTTCTTGGTCCTCGGCTTGTTAGAAGGTGTCGATGAAAGACGTGAGGTGTCGGAGATGCATGTGCACCCTGAGCCTACTCGTGAGAAGCGGCATGAACTCCCTTTCTTACGTATGTGATATGGAAGGAGAAATGAAGGACTGAGTTGATTGAATATCCATGAACGAAGGGAGTTACATATATGTGGAGAATGAGAGAGTGTAGGGATGACCCTGTTAGCGTGCAACACCCTTCCATGGGCCCTTCCACCAGGATACGGTGGCGGTGGCGAGGGCAATCAAACTTGCACAGGATTAGCTAGTGGGAAGAGCAACGAGGGTTGAACGGGAAGGTGAGGGAAGCGGGCGCCAGGGTGGGATGTTTGTCAACATGTGAGGAGGAGATTGAGGAAGAAGTTGGCTGATTGTTAGAACCTATCGTAAAGAGCGAATATATATCCTCCTGTTACATAAGCAGTGCTGACGCGCTACACTCAAGTAGACGTAGATGCTGACAATGTTGAAGGGAACGGGGGTCTTGTTTTGCGGATTTGATATCACTGAGACGCTGAGAATGCGTTTGCTAGCGACCATCAAACAAGATTGCGATCACCAGCCTTCATCCCTGTATATATCCTTCTTGTCCTGTTCTTATTACACATCGACTCCACAACTACTGCCAGCAGCACGCCCATTTCATCACCCCATGACTAGACATCACACTCGACACTGCTCATCAAGATGAAGCTGTACACGATCCTCTTCTTCCTCGCCATAGCCGTCCTCACCATCGTCAGGAAAACCCCAAAGAGAACAAGCCGAAGTCCGATACATGCGACAAAACCGAGTAAGATTATATGCCAAAGCGCAAAGGTTACCAAATCACATCATACTCACGTCGTCTCAGCATCTGCGGTTTGTGCTGCAATCACTACAAAATGTGCACGGTGAGTACCTTTCCCACGACATGGGCTACCAATTTAGGACTAATCTCACATTCGTAGGACTGCGACGTCGCAAGCCACCCTTACTATGAAGAGAACTGCGCTCACGATCTCTGCTCGAGCAAGTGGTACGGTGTAAGTTAGCTCACAATCACATGCATGGATCGAGTTGGCATAGGGTCATTGACTGGGAGCACAGTGCAGGGCCGAGTGCGATCTTTGGTGGTGCGAGAAGAAGCCCAACGACCATCCACAGTGTGGCGCTGATGGCAAAATGGCCTGCAACGGTTGAACATCTGCTGCATCCAAACCGGGTAGAAGAAGCTTCGGGGGCTTAGATCTCGATGTCTTGTGCTTGGTGGACGTCGCAGTGGGCGGCCGGGATACTTGGTGTCCTTCTACTAACTTGGACAAGGTTTATCTCGACACATTGGCGTGGCGAGCGGAGTGGACTCTTAGGAAGTTTGCAACCGGGAACGGATTCTCTCATCTCTGCCTACGTCGTTTGTCGTTTAGTTTATGCGCTTGCAAATATCCCGACTTGGTTCCGGTAATCTACATCTCAACCCCAAACAAAGTCACCAACACCTTGCCACCAACATGGAGTATTCCACTTTTCTCCTCTGCCTCGCCTTCGCCTTTCTCACCCTTGCAAAGCGCCCACCAAAGCCGGCGTCCAAACCTGCCCCTTGCGCAAAGTTGGCGTAAGTCGCAAGTGCACGAGGAGACATTGCGACCTCACTGATCTCGCCACAGCTTCCGCGGCCAGTGTTGCGCGAAGCGCGATTCCTGTAAGGTGAGTGGTAGATAGTCGCATTGCCTCAAGCGATCTGCTCAACATCACCAGGATTGTGAACCCGAAGTCGATTAAGGCTGCGAGGAGCGCTGCGACAAGGAGAGCTGCTCGGCTACCTGGTACGGTGAAAGCAACACCAGCCTCACGACGTTGGATTCCTCGATGCTAGCCGAGCTGCAGTGTCCGGTCGAGTGCGGTCTACGTTGGTGCCATAGGAAGTTTGGACCCTGGGAGCCTCCTCACGACTAGCCTTTTGCGGAATGGATGGGGAATGGATGGTGGGATGACCTACATGGAAAATGAACGAGATAATTGAGAGCTGAGGGCAGTTCTAGTAAGTCTGTAGTCTTGGTGTGCTCACATGCTTCCTCATGGCTTCCGACGGGTATGAACAGTTTTCGGGCGTCGGTCCGGGCGGTTTGCGGTCGGAGGGCGGCGGTCAAAGGCGTTCGATTCTCGCGGCAATTCGTCTGGTGTTCGTTACCGATAGTGTCGGGTTCTCCAATTCAAAAGCTTCGCGTCCCAATGAGCTCCTCCATCTGTCCTGCATCTCACCCGAAGACTTCCCATCATTAATCCCAGCAATCCCAGTCAACTAGTTCAGCCGCCAATACCCCATCGCCATGAAGCTCTTCCTACTCGCCCTCATCCTCGCGATGTTGGCCCTGGCTTCGGCGCACAACGTCACCATGACCGCCTCCACGAGCGAACACGCCAAACCTATGAAGCCCACCACCATGATGCCCATCCCCACTGTCGATCATGCAGAAAAGTGCGATCTCAAGGACCCCAACTCCGCCATGTGCTGCAACTTGTACACTCGCTGTCTCTCGGACTGCAAATCCAACGGCAATCCTACGGCTGAGTGCGCCCAGATCTGTCCCGAAAAAAGCTGCCAGGCCAAGTTCAAATTCATACGTGGGCGCTTTGCACGCTGTGATGAGAGTATAAGAACTGATGTCGAAGCAGTGCAAAGACGGGTGCCACATGAGTTAGTGCGACAAGACCGAGTAGGTCGATATGGAGATGGAGATGGAGATAGCGATGAGTCTGAGGCTTTGCGCTGGAAGATGAGGATGAGGTCCGATGACACGAAGTGGACGATGGGTTCCCAGGACAAGCCGGGCTGGGAAACGAAGATCGGTATTTGCATACTCAATCCTGAATGCCTACGGTACACTTCCAGCGACAAGCGAAGTGGTTGACCTGGCTTACATTGGTAACGACCAGGTGCTTTATGCCAATCAGATTTCCTGGATAGCCTCGATGCCAGAATGAAGGGCTTCAAACCATGCCGCTCCCCCGTGGTCGAACTGCGTCTAACCTGCCCTTCTGTCTTCGCCCGCGACCATATCCGAGGCCGCCCTAGTTCCACACAAGTTCAATCTTCCCGCCCTTGATCTTCGAATTGAACCATTCAAATATCTCCACCCTTTCCCGCACCGCCCTCGCTCCATCCAGCACACCACTCCTTGCCAACCGCTCCGTCGCGAACTGCAATTCCATCGTCGCTAGATTCCGCGCAATGCACGCCCGGCTTCCTGCACCGAAAGCGAACCAGTACTTCGACATCTCGTCGGTCGCATCGAGCCATCGTTCTGGTACAAAGCTCTCGGGGTCTGGAAAGGTCGGGGCATTGAAATGCAGCTCGTACGCGGAGCATCCGATGGTGGCGCCCGCGGGGAAGTGCGTGCCTTTGAAGGTCCAGCCGCCCGCAGGCACGACGTGTGGTAGTCGCGTCGGGTTCGCCATGCTGATGCGCAGGGCTTCTTTGACCAAAGCGTTGAGGTAAGAAAGAGCTTGGACTTCTTGCGCGTCCGAGCCGCATGCGATGTTGTCGCTCACCTCTTTCTTCAACCGCTCGTACTTCTGCGGATGCATCGCGAGGCAGCGCATGATGATGGCTAGATTCATGCCCGTGCTATCAGTACCAGCGAAGATGAGGTCCTTGCATTGCGCCTTAACTTCCGACTCGCTGAACCCTGCCGCCAGTAAGCGGCAGGAGTACGTGGTCGACTTCGGCATCGTGTTCGCGACCAGGTTGCCCACGAACTTGTCAACCACCATCATGCTGTCGTCTGTCGTCTGGTCAGCTTGCCACTTCGTGATCGCCCATTCGAGCCACACGAAGGTGGTGTTCGGAAGGTAGAAGAAGCGCCCAACTGCGACGAATGCATCAACGAATGCGGAGACAGACAGGACTGGTCCTTGCTCGCTCACGCCATCGTAGTTCTCGCGGAACAAGTGCGTGGATACTGCATCGACCGCCAGGCTCCGCGTCAGATTCAGCACATTGACGGGCTTGCCGCTCTTGCTCTCCACCTCCAAGCGTTCAATCATGCGGTCAACGCAGCCCCAGATCGCGCTTTCGTTCTCGCGCAACGCCTTCGTCGAGAATAGCGGCACCACCGCTTTGGCTCTCATAGCACGATGCTCATGGTCCGTAGTCGAGAAGATGGTCTTGTGGCCGTCGATATCGAAGTTGGCGTAGCATGCCGCCTTGGGGAAACCGCCTTTACTGACATAGATGGGCTGGATGGCGTCTGCATCGCTGATGTCTACGTCATTTGGCGACACCCGGACGTAGGGGCCATAGATGGCGTGCAGGCGGCGGATGGCGCTTGCTTCATCGCCGATGTATGCATGGTAGTGCAGCCATAGCGATGTTGTCTTGGGGAGAAGGGGGCCTGGGATGTGCGACAAGGGATGGAAGAAGACGCGGCAGACTGCGCGAAGGAGCAGAAAGATGATCGGCACGACGAGCAGGAGTGCGCCTGACTGAGGCTGAAGAGTCCTTAGGATTTCGTAGGAGACAGCCATGATGAAGCTGGACCAAGTGAATGTAGGAGCAGCATTATGGTGGTTGCGATGCGATGTGTTCAGATTGTCGTGTCCGACTGAGTCACAGAAGTGGGGTGGCGTACGGTGGTGTCACGCTAGCGATAGCCGTGATAGGAGCTTCGCATACAACAACGCTGCTTCTCCGCTCGTACCAGCCCAAACCCAGGAGTATATCGCAAGCTTGTCCATGCATCATTGTATGGCCCACACGATAAGCATGAGAGATCCGGTAGACCTGCGTAAGCGCTGGCATCGAGAGACGTGCAAACGTTATCATTCCCTTTCCAGCCGTCAGTTCCCTTTTCTTTCTTTTCGGGTCCTGAAGACTCCGCAAAATGAACACCCGCTCTTTAGTGCTGCTAGAACGGACAACGCAGAAAGCCGAATACCAGCGCAGTCTTGTCCAAAGGCCTCAGACCATACCGCGCACCGTCACTGAGGCCTTGAAGCTAATAACACAAGCTTGATTTCTCCGTCAATGCTGGTGGTCGCAAACTTTGTCGGTCGCGAACTTTGTCACTCTTGTTCATTGGTAGAAGGGTGCGCAGAACTATCGGCACCTGTATTGTAGAGCACATGGGACTGCTCAGGCTTCCTCTACTGATAACGTGCCGTGCAGACGTCAACTGCTTCTGGTTTTGTAATTTGCGCAGGTCATACAATTTTTCCAGTGATCAATGAC
>Ga0265798_10005588_pt1 | contig 16807 bp, 17 predicted proteins | sample P3T30metagenome_FD_192430 | JGI IMG/M metagenome (GOLD analysis project Ga0265798, IMG submission 192430) | Plant litter microbial communities from East Loma Ridge, Irvine, California - P3 T30 | ecosystem: Environmental > Terrestrial > Plant litter > Unclassified | place: USA: California... | reverse complement strand
GCAGCCAGTACACGTACGACCCGGGTCCCGGCCTTCGCAGGGACGACGTTTTCCGGCAATCGTCCGACTGTTTCCCACGATCTAGCTAGCGCGCCCTGCGGTCGATTGAGTCTAGTATTTTGTTCAATTACTCAACCGATCGCCAGGAGCTTCATCCGATGGATTCGCAGAACGACAAGCCCGATAAGGACAATCTCCAACCCTCGCGCCGCCGCTTCGTCGGCACCGTCGCAGCCGGCCTCGCCGCGCCCGCCCTGGCGCAGGCCCAGGGCGGCGCACAGGCAGGCGGCACGGCCGCGCCGCCGCTGACCCCGCCCCAGTATCCGAAACCGCCGTTCAAGCGCCAGAAGCAGGAATGGCCTGGCCTGGCCGGCAAGATGACGCCGCGCCCGGACCATGGCGAAAGCAGTTACCGCGGCAGCGGCAGGCTGACGGGACGGCGCGCCCTGATCACCGGCGGCGACTCCGGCATGGGCCGCGCCGCCGCCATCGCCTATGCGCGCGAAGGCGCCGACGTGGCGATCAACTACCTGCCCTTCGAGGAACCGGATGCGCGCGAAGTGGCGGACCTGATCCGCCAGGCCGGCCGCAAGGCGGTGCTGATCCCGGGCGACATCCGCGACGAAGCCTTCTGCAAGCGCCTGGTGGCCGACGCCGCCAAGCAGCTCGGCGGCCTCGACATCCTGGTGAGCAATGCCGCGCGCCAGCAATCGCTGGAATCCATCCTCGACCTCACCACGGCCGAGATGGACCAGCACTTCAAGACCAACCTGTACGCGATGTTCTGGATCGTCAAGGCGGCCGTGCCGATCCTGCCGCCGGGCAGCAGCATCATCGTCACTGCCTCGGTGCAGGCCTACGAGCCCTCGCCCAACCTGCTGGCCTATGCCTCGACCAAGGCGGCCCAGGTCGCCTTCACGAAGGCGCTGGCCAAGCAGCTGGCCGACAAGGGTATCCGCGTGAACGCGGTGGCGCCGGGGCCGGTGTGGACGCCGCTGCAGGTAACCGGCGGCCAGACCCAGGAAAACCTGGAAAAGTTTGGTGCGGAATCGACGATGAAACGCCCGGGCCAGCCGGGCGAACTGGCGGGCGCCTATGTGATCCTGGCCTCCGCGGAATCGACCTTCACCACCGGCCAGGTATATGGCGTGACCGGCGGTGCGGGTTTCCCCTGAGGCTCAGGGTCCGGCCCGGCGTTGCAGCCGGGCCAGGGTGCGCAATGCGCCGGCCAGTGCCGATGCCAGGGAACGGGTGGGGATCGGCGTGCCGAGCGGTCCGGCGTAGTTGCAGCGCTGCTTGACGGGCATGGTAAGGGTCTCCAATTTCTTGACAGAATAGCCATACTGTAGGGTTCGTTCTGTGCGGCATCTCTCTTAAAGGAAGCCTATGCGACGGACCACTCTGACCCTCTCGCCGGCGCCGGCGTACGGGGTTTCTCGCACCATTGAGCGACCTCAGATGCGCAAGCGCCGCAGCCTCTACCCTTGACGGGTTGCCGCTTCGCGCGGCCCCGGTTCCGATATCCACGCACCAGGAGAACACCATGAGCTACGCAGATCGCGACAAATACGGCATCTACAAGAACAACGCCGATAACGCCGGCCCCGGACCCGCGCTGATGGGAGCGGACACCCTCATCGGCGACAATGTCGTCAACGCCGACGACGACAAGCTGGGTGACATCAAGGAAATCATGCTCGACATGAACACCGGCCAGGTCGCCTATGCGGTGCTGGCCTTCGGCGGCTTCCTCGGCATGGGAGAAAAGCTGTTCGCCGTGCCCTGGCAGGCGCTGCACCTCGATACCGCCAACCACCGCTTCGTCCTCAACGTCGACAAGGCGCGCCTGGAAAGCGCGCCGGGCTTCGACAAGGATGCCTGGCCGGACATGTCCGACGCTAACTGGGCCAACGAGGTCCACACCTTCTACGGCACCGATCGAAGCCGCGCCGGCGGCCCGAGCATGGGGCCGGGGTCGAGCAGGGGAACGAGCGGCCTGGGCAGCGGCGCGGATAATAGCGCCGGAATCAGCACCGACCCGCGCGCGGGCAACCTGGGCGAGGATAGCGACCTGAGCCGCATTCGCGGCAGCAATATCGGCTGAGCTTTACGGCGCGGCGCCCGGTGCGAGCGCGACCGGCGCCGCCTCGGGCAGTGCCGGTCGCGCCGGCACCGACCTCGGCAAGGCGGCCGCCAGGGCCAGGAATTGCTCGCGCGAGTTTTCGATGGCGACGTTGGCATCGATCCACATCTGGTAAGCGCGCCGGCCTTCCTGCCAGCTCAGGACCGAGACCGCCTTGCCGGCATCGGCCTGCAGCACGTCCAGGCGCGCCGGCAAGCCGTTGATACGTTCGGGTTCGTGCGCCGGTTCGCGCCAGCCGCTGCTGCCGTCGGCCGACTGGTCGTGCTCCAGCAGGGTCAAGGTATGGCCATCGGACATGCGGAAGCTGCGGTACAGGCGCGAACGCGTCTGGCCGACCGCTTCGGCCATGCCGCCCAGGCTGGTGAGCCTGGCGATCGGGGTGTCGGCCAGGTCGACCGGCTGGAAATCCAGGCCGGCCAGCACCAGCGGCAGCGGCTTGAGTTCGGGGCGCACCTCGAAGCGGACCAGGTCGGCCTGGCAGACGCGCTGGTAGCCGAAGCGCGCGGTTTCCTCGGCCCGGCGCAGCGCGTGGCCGGCAAAGCCGGGGGACTCCGGCGCCGGCACCAGGCCGCACTCGGGCGCCGCCACGACGGCCGTCCCGCGCGGCGCATCGAAGGCCGTTCCGGCATTCGACAGGAAGGTATAGCCTGCCGCGATGGCTGCGATCCCGATCAGGGTCAGGCGTTTGACATGCATAGGGTCTCCATTGACAACTATTGCAATTGTACAAGTATCACTGTCGCGCCAGCGCCACATTCATTTGGAACATCCCGCAAAAAAAACGGAGCCCTGCGGCTCCGTCGTGGCGCTGACAGGCCGTATTACTTGACTGCGGTCAGCTCGACGTCGAACACCAGGCCGGCGTTCGGCGGAATCGAACCCGAACCGGTGGCGCCGTAGGCCAGGTTCGACGGGATCAGCAGGGTGCGCTTGCCGCCCACCTTCATGCCCTGCACGCCCTGGTCGAAGCCCTTGATCACCTGGGTCGAACCGACCTGGAAGGAAAAGGAACCGGCATCGAACTTGTTGCCCTTGTTGTTTGTCGCGGTGGTGCTGTAGAGCCAGCCGGTATAGGTGACGGTGGCGGTCTTGCCGACCACTGCTTCCGCGCCGGTGCCGACCGCGGTATCGGTCTTGGTGAACGCGCTCGGGTTGGCGACGGCGACGTTGTTGTTACCGTTGGACGAATCACCGCCACCGCCACCACCGCAGGCGCTCAGGCTGAGGACGGCGACGAATGCGGCAACGAGGGGGAACTTCAGTTTCATGCTGGTCCTTGGGAAGTGAAATAGCTGGGGAGCGAAAGCCACCAACATTACCCGAGGCGCTTGTGCTTATCTGTTTGCCATTTGTACCTATTTGTAATGCGGTGTGAACAGCTGGTGACAAGCCGGAGGCGCATGGCGTTACCATGTGCAGGCCGGCGATTGCGCCACCGGCGCCACCAGGAGCAGCCATGGCATACCAGACCATCCTCGAATTCACCAACTTCGGGCGCGCCAGCCGCGACATCACCGGCGCAATCGCGCAGGTCGTGGCGCAAGCGGGCGTGCAATGCGGCCTGGCCCACGTCTTCGTGCGCCACACCAGCTGCTCGCTGCTGATCACCGAGAACGCCGATCCCGACGTGCGCCACGACCTCGAGACCATCATGCGCCGCCTCGCGCCCGACGGCGATCCGGCCTATACCCACGTCACGGAAGGGCCGGACGACATGTCGGCGCACGTGCGCACCATGTTGACAAATACCGCGCTGACGGTGCCGGTCGGCGCCGGCAAGCTGCTGCTCGGCACCTGGCAAGGCATCTTCCTGTGGGAGCACCGGGTGGCCGAGCACCGGCGCTCGGTGGTGGTCACCGTCATGGGCGACTAGCCAGCTTCAAGCCATCCGGTTCAACGCATGTAAGGCGGCGCGTTGCGCGCGATCTGCGTGAATTCGGCCTCCGTCAGCGGCAGGCGCAGGAAGGCCGCCCAGGCTTCGCGCGGACGCAGGTTGGCGCCCTGCGCCGCGTCGGTCCCGTACAGTACGCGCGCCGTGCCGATCTGGCGGATGCGCGCCGCCAGCTCGGCCGCGTCGGCCGGAGCGATATCGGGCCCGACGATCGAGGCGACGTCGAACCACAGATTGCGCGTGCCCGGCTCGCGCCGCGCGGCGGCCCGGGCCAGCGTCGCCAGCACCTCGCGCGCGGCCGGATCGTCGAAGCCCGGGCCGGCGCCGCCCAGGTGCGCGACCTGCACCGCCACGTCCGGCGCCGCGGGCATCAGTTGTTCCAGGAAGATGCGCGCCTGCGCCGCGCCGTACGGGCGCTTGTTGCGGATGCTGGCGCGCAGGTGCACGACGATGGCCATGTCGGCGGCATTGGCCGCGGCGAAGACCTGGCGCAGCTTGTCCACGTGGACGGGATCGTCGAGCTGCACATCCGCATTCCCGAAGTGCAGCTTGATCCCGCGCCGCAGCCCGGGCCGGGCGGCGCAGCGCTTCAACTCGTCCAGCGCATAGTCCTTGAGCGGGTTGAAGCCGCAGAAGGCCAGCAGCCGGCCCGGATAGCGCGCCGCCTGGGCCGCGGTCCAGTCGTTCTCGATGCGCACGCGGGCAAGCTCGTCCTCCACCTGGCGCGCCGGGCTGCCGAACATGTAGGCGGTCGACAGCAGCACGCCCTTGCGGATGCCGGCGGCGTCGAGCAGCGCCACCAGCGCCTCGGCGTCGAGGAGCTGCAAGCCGGCGCCGGGACCGGCCAGGGCCACCGCCTGGGCGCTGAAGACGTGCTGGTGGAAGTCGGCGAGCGGCGCCGGCGGCTCGGCGCCGGCGCCCGTGGCCAGCAGCAGGGCCGCCAGTGCGGCGCATCGTGCGAAGACAGGCATGCTGATTCCCTCCTTGCGTCCAGTGTAAGCCGTGTGCATGTCATGGGGGAAGCCGGGTGCGCCATGCGCCGCTCGAACGCTGCAGTTGCCGACCCGATACCGCGTCACCGCAACATCGACTCCCACACCTTCTGCAAGCGCTTGCTCGACACCGGCATCGGGGTCCTCAGCTCCTGGGCGAACAGCGAGACCCGCAGCTCTTCCAGCATCCAGCGGAACTCGATCATGCGCGGGTCGAGGTTCTTCAAGGGCTGGTTCTTGACCGTGCGCTGGAACTGCGCGGCGGCGGTCTGCCATTCGGTCATCAGCTGGGTGTCGCGGCCAGCGTTGGTGCGCAGCTTTTCGAGGCGGATGTTCATGGCCTTCAGGTAGCGCGGGAAGTGCGCCAGCTGGCTGTACTCGGTCTCGGCCACGAAACGCTTGTGCACCAGCCCCTGCAACTGCGCCTGCATGTCGCCGGACACCGCCGGCGCCAGGCCCTGCAAGCGCTTGGGCAGGCCGTGGAACTCGGCCAGCACCTGGCCCACCAGGCGCGCGATCTCATTGATCAGGAGGCCCAGGCGCGCCTTGCCCTCATCCTTGCGTTTGTTGAACGAGGCGGCATCATGCGGCAGCGGATCCTGCAGGCAGGCGATGTCGATCGCCTTGCTGACGATCTGCTCGCGCAGTTCGTCGGGCGAGCCGACCGACATGAACTGCATGCCCATCTGCTGCAGGCCCGGCACGTTCTTCTCGGCGAACTTCAGCTGTTCCCGGAACTGCAGCGCGAACAGGCGGCGCAGGCCGATGCGGTGGGTGCGCGCGGCCACGTTGGGGTCGTCGAACACTTCCAGGTCGCAGTAAGTGCCCTTGTCCACCAGGGCCGGGAAGCCGATCAGGGTCAGCTTGCCCTGGTTGATCTCGAGCAGCTCGGGCAGTTCGCCGAAGGTCCAGCTGGTGATGTTGGTGTGCTGGCTGACCGCCGGCGCGCGCTGCTGCGCGGGGGCCGGCGCGGCGCCCTTGCCCGGCGCAGCGGCAGCGGCCGCGGCCGATCCGGCGCCAGCTGCGGCGCCGCCCTTCGCCGGCCCCGGCCTGGCGCCGAAGGCCGCCTGCATCCGGTCGCTGGACGCCGGCTGCGACTCGGCCATGCGCTGGAAGCTCTGGCGCGCCTGCCCGCCCAGCTCGGCCTGCAGGGTCGCCAGGTTGCGGCCCATCTCGAGCTGGCGGCCATGTTCGTCGACCACCTTGAAATTCATCGACAGGTGGGCCGGCAGGGTCTCCAGCTTGAAGTCGGTGGTGAGCACGCGCGCGCTGGTATGGGTGTGGATGTCGGCGATCAGCGCGTCGACCAGGTCGCCGCGGCCGAAGCGCACGGGGTCGGCGTTGCGGTCGAAGAAATTGGCCGCGTACTCCGGCAGCGGCACGCAGTGGCGGCGCAGCTTCTGCGGCAGGGACTTCAGCAGCAGCTGCACTTTTTCCTTCAGCATGCCCGGCACCAGCCAGCCCGGACGCTCCTGGGGGATCTGGTTCAGCGCGAACAGCGGCACGCTCAAGGTCACGCCGTCGCGCGGGCTGCCCGGCTCGAAGTGGTAGCTCAAGCCCATCTCGATGCCGGTGACGTTCATGGTCTTCGGGAACAGCTCGGTGGTGACGCCGGCCGCCTCGTGGCGCATCAGTTCCTCGCGCACCAGGTAGAGCAGCTTGGGATTGTCGCGCGCGTGGTCCTTGTACCACTTCTCGAAGCCGGCGCCGTTCACCACGTCCGCCGGGATCTGCTGGTCGTAGAACGCGAAGATCAGCTGGTCGTCCACCAGCACGTCCAGGCGCCGCGACTTGTGCTCGAGGTTCTCGATCTCGCGGATCAGCTTGAGGTTATGCGCATAGAAGGGCGCACGCGTCTCGTAGTCTCCCGCCACCAGGGCGTCGCGGATGAAGATCTCGCGCGCCTCGGCTGGATTGTGCAGCGCATAGTTGATGCGGCGCTGGCTGTAGACCACGATGCCGTACAGGGTCGCGCGCTCGGCGGCGCTCACCTGCGCCGTGCGCTTTTCCCAGCGCGGCTCGCCCCAGGATTTCTTCAGCAGGTGCGCGCCGATCTTCTCGATCCATTCCGGCGTGATCTGGGCCAGGCAGCGCGCGTACAGGCGCGTGGTCTCCACCAGCTCGGCCGCCATCACCCATTTGCCGGCCTTCTTGCCGAGCGAGGAGCCGGGCCAGATGTTGAACTTGATGCCGCGCGCGCCCAGGTAGCCGCCGGACGCCGCGCCGCCTTCCTCTTCCAGCTTGTAGCCGATATTGCCGAGCAGGCCAGTAAGCAGCGCCATGTGCAGCTGGTCGTAGGTGGCCGGCAGCTCGTTCAGGCGCCAGCCCTGCTCGCGGACGATGGTGAGCAGTTGCGAATGCACGTCGCGCCATTCGCGCAGGCGCACCTGCGACAGGAAGTTCTCGCGGCAGTTTTCCTGCAACTGGCGGTTGGTTTTCTTGTGTTCGATGGCGTCCTCGAACCAGCGCCAGATCTTCACGAAGCTGAGGAATTCGCTGCGTTCGTCGGCGAACTTCTTGTGCTTCTCGTCGGCCTGCTGCTGGTACTCCATCGGCCGGTCGCGCGGATCCTGCACCGACAGCGCCGAGGCGATGATCAGCATCTCGGTCAGGCAGGTATTATCCACCGCGGCCAGGATCATGCGGCCCACGCGCGGGTCGAGCGGCAGCTTGGCCAGCTTGCGGCCCATCGCGGTCAGCTCGTTGGCGTCGTCGACGGCGCCCAGTTCCTGCAGCAGTTGATAACCGTCGGCGATCGCACGGCCCTGCGGCGATTCGACGAAGGGGAAGGTCTCCACGTCCGTCAGGTGCAGGGACTTCATGCGCAGGATGACGGCGGCCAGCGAGGAGCGCAGGATCTCCGGCTCGGTGAATTTCGGGCGCTGCAGGAAGTCGTTCTCTTCGAACAGGCGGATGCAGACGCCGTCGGCCACGCGGCCGCAACGGCCGGCGCGCTGGTTGGCGGCCGACTGCGCGATCGGCTCGACCTGCAGCTGCTCGACCTTGTTGCGGTAGCTGTAGCGTTTTACGCGCGCCAGGCCGGAGTCGACCACGTAGCGGATGCCGGGTACGGTCAGCGAGGTCTCGGCCACGTTGGTGGCCAGGACGATGCGGCGCGCGTTGGTGGTGCGGAACACCTTGTCCTGCTCCTCGACCGACAGGCGGGCGAACAGCGGCAGGATCTCGACGTGCGGCGGATGGTGCTTGCGCAAGGCTTCGGCGCAATCGCGGATCTCGCGCTCGCCCGGCAGGAACACCAGCACGTCGCCCTGGCCGAGGCGGCACAGCTCCTCGACGCCGTCGACCACCGCATCCATCAGGTCGCGCTTGTCGCGCGCGGCCTGGGCCTTCGAGACCGACTTGCCGTCGGCGGCGGGAGCGGATTCCTGGTCGCGCTCGACCGGGCGGTAGCGCACTTCCACCTTGTACAGGCGGCCCGACACCTCGATGACCGGCACCGGCTTTTCCGGCGTGCCGAAATGGCGCGCGAAGCGCTCGGCGTCGATCGTCGCCGAGGTGATGATGATCTTCAGGTCGGGACGGCGCGGCAGCACCTGCTTCAGGTAGCCGAGCAGGAAGTCGATGTTCAGGCTGCGTTCGTGCGCCTCGTCGATGATGATGGTGTCGTAGGCCTTGAGCAGCGGGTCGGTCTGGGTCTCGGCCAGCAGGATACCGTCGGTCATCAGCTTGACCCAGGCGCCCGGCGACAGGGTATCGTTGAAGCGCACCTTGAAGCCGACGTGCTCGCCCAGCGGCGAGCCGAGTTCGTGGGCGATGCGCTTGGCCGTCGACGATGCCGCGATGCGGCGCGGCTGGGTGTGGCCGATCATGCCCTTCTCGCCGCGCCCTAGCTCCAGGCAGATCTTGGGGAGCTGGGTGGTCTTGCCCGAGCCGGTCTCGCCGGACACGATGATCACCTGGTGCTCCATCAGCGCGCGGGCGATTTCCTGGCGCCGGCCGGATACCGGCAGTTCTTCGGGGAAGACGATCGGCGGCAGCGGATTGCGCAGCGCTGCTTTGCGCTCGCCGTCCTTGCGCTCGCTGTCCTTGCGCGGCTCGCCGCGCGGGCGGCGTTCGCCCTCGCGCGGCGCGTTCGCCGCCGTATTCTTGAGCGTATTCGTCGGCGCATGCGCCGGCCTGTCGGCAGGCGACGGCGTGCGCGCCTGCGCCAGCGCATCGGCCAGCGCGCCCTGCGGACGTGCGGATCCATTCCTGCGGCCCTCGCCGCCACGGCGTTCGCCCGCCTCGCGCGGCGGCCGTTCCGGCCTGGCCTGCAAATCCGGGGTGCGCGTCAGGGGCGCGCGCGTGGCGCCCTGCCCCGCCTGTTCGCGCGGGGTTTTCGGTTGACGGTCGGGGGAAGCGACGCGCGCCGGCTTGGGCGCAGGCTTGTTACTCTGATCAGACATTGATTTTTACAAGGTATTTGGCGCGCAAATCGCGCACCGAATTATAATGCGGCAAATGGAAAACCCTACCCAATTCGTCCAGTGGCTGCGCTCTGTCGCGCCATATATTCATGCATTTGGCGGCAAGACTTTCGTCGTCGCATTTCCCGGAGAACTGGCGGCCGACGGCGCGCTGCCGGTGCTGGCCCAGGACCTGTCGCTGCTGGTCGGCCTTGGCATCCGCATCGTGCTGGTGCACGGCTCGCGTCCCCAGGTCGCCGACCAGCTCGCGCTGCGCAACGTCGAAGGCCGCTTTCATAACGGCGTACGCATCACCGACGTGGCCGCGATGGAATGCGCGAAGGAAGCCGCCGGCGAACTGCGCCTGGACATCGAAGCCGCCTTCAGCCAGGGTTTGCCCAATACGCCGATGTCGAACGCCCATATCAGCGTTGTCTCCGGCAACTTCGTCACGGCCCGCCCGCTCGGCGTGATCGACGGCGTCGACCACGAACTGACCGGCCTCACGCGCAAGGTATCGGCCGACAAGATCCAGACCATCCTGGCGACAGAGGACAATATCGTGCTGCTGTCGCCGCTCGGCTTCTCGCCGACCGGCGAACTGTTCAACCTGACCATGGAAGACGTGGCCCTGTCGGCCGCGGTCGCCCTGCATGCCGAAAAGCTGATCTTCATCACCGAGACCCCGATGATGCGGGACGCCGGCGGCGCCGAGATCCGCGAGCTGTCCTCGCACCAGGCCGAAGCCGTGCTGCAGGCCGGCTTCCTGCCGTCCGACGCCTCGTTCTACCTGCAGCACGCCGTCAAGGCCTGCAACAGCGGCGTCGACCGGACCCACATCGTGCCCTATGAAACCGACGGCTCGGCGCTGCTCGAACTGTTTACCCACGACGGCGTGGGCACCATGATCACGCACGAGAACCTGGAAAGCCTGCGCCAGGCCACAATTGAGGACGTCGGCGGAATTATCAAGCTGATCGAGCCGCTGGAAGCCGACGGCACCCTGGTCAAACGCCCGCGCGAGCTGATCGAACGCGAGATCGAACAGTTCTCGGTGATCGACCACGACGGCATCATCTTCGGTTGCGCCGCCCTGTATCCTTTCCCGGAAGACAAGATGGCCGAAATGGCCTGCCTGACCGTCAGCCCCGACGCCCAGACCCAGGGCGACGGCGAACGCATCCTGCGCCACATGGAAAACCGCGCGCGCGCGGCCGGCATGACCAAGCTGTTCGTGCTGACCACCCGTACCTCGCACTGGTTCAAGAAGCGCGGCTTCATGCCGGCGGCGGTGGAAGACCTGCCCAAGGACCGGGCGCATATGTACAACTGGCAAAGAAGGTCGCAGGTGCTGGTCAAGACCCTGTAAAGCCCGGTGGGCGCACGGCGGTAAAAATGTCAGGCTCCCCGTATAATCACGTTTTCAGAGTCTAACCAGGAGCAAGAACATGGCCCGCACCATCCACTGCATCAAGCTGAACAAGGAAGCCGAAGGCCTGGCCTTCCCGCCCTACCCCGGCGAACTGGGCAAGCGCATCTATGAAAGCGTCTCGAAGGAAGCCTGGGATGGCTGGCTCAAGCACCAGACCATGCTGATCAACGAGAACCGCCTGAACATGGCCGACGCCCGCGCGCGCAAATACCTGGCGACCCAGATGGAACGCCACTTCTTCGGCGAAGGCGCCGACCAGGCCATGGGCTACGTGCCGCCGACCGCCTGAAGCATTTGCAGGACGTCAAGAAAGGGGAACGGTCGTTCCCCTTTTTTCATGGGCGCGCCACGCAGGCCGGCGCGCCGTTCAGGTAGCGCCAGCCATTGGCGCGCTCGACCAGCGGCAGCGCCGGCGACAGGCGCTGGCCGGCGGGACACAGCACGCGGTCGACCGCATCGCTGCCGGCATGGAACAGCACCTTTTGCGGCTGGCCCTGGGCCGGGTACGCCACCACCGCCTGCGGGTCGGCGCCGCCTTCGCGTCCGTGGCTGCGCTCGGAAAAGATCTCCGGCTCGGGATCGTAGAGCGCCGGCGCATGCGCCAGCACCCAGTGCGCCAGCGGGCTGAAGGCGGTGTACTCGTACTTTCTTGCGTGCGCCATGGCCCCGGACTGCAGCAGGAACACCAGCGCCAGCAAGGCGCGCGGCCAGTGTTCGCGCTCGCGCAGCCAGCAAAACGCCAGGAACAGCAAGGGCATCGCGCCCCAGAAGGCGTAGCGCATGATGCCCGCGCCGCCGGCATTCCAGTTCAGCGCCGACAGGGTGGGCAGGGCCAGCGCCAGCATGAACAGCGCGGCCAGCAGGGTCATCGCCAGCGCCCGCCTGCGCCTGCGCCCGGGAAAGGCGCCCGCCAGCAGGACCAGGACGCCGGGAACGGCCAGGATCATGCCCTGGTTCAGGTCGAAGTAATACGAGAACAGCCGCTGTGCGCCGATCAGGGCCCGGTCGGTCGAATACAGGGCGATGATGCTGGGCGTGCCCCATTGCCACAATCCGAAGGCGAAGGGCAGCAGCGCCAGGGCGCCCTGCAGCACCGCGCCTGCCAGCACCGCCGGCCATCTGGTGCGCCTGGCGCCATCCGCGCCCAGCAGCCAGAACAGCGGCGCGAACACGGCAAAGAAGGCCAGCGAAGGATTCTGCATGGCGGCCACGCCGGCCAGCAGGCCGCCCGCCAGCGGCCGACCCAGCATGAACAGCATCAGGCCCGCCAGCAAGGCCGCGGCCGTGACCATCTCCGGGCTGCACCAATCGCCGTACAGGATGCCGCCGCTGGCCAGCACCAGCGCCAGCGCGACACTGGCGCGCGCAGCGGAACCGAAGAAGCGGAACATCGCCATGCCCAGCAGCCACAGCGCACCGAAGTTGACGAGCTGGAAAGCCTTGAAGGGATTTTTGGCGCCCGCTTCCAGCAGCACCCGGAACGGCACGGCGGCCAGCGCCGGATAGGCAAAGAAGTGAATCGTGAACATGCCGTCCCGGCCGCCGTACAGGCCGGGCAGCGGCATCTTGTCGCCGCGCGCGATGTTGTCGCGCATCGTGGTGAACAGGTCGCGGTAGCCGGCTTCGGGCGAGAGCGCGGCCGCCAGCGCGGCGTCTTCCACGCGCACCTCGGGCGTGCCGTGGCGCGCCAGGGCGATCGTGGTCACCGCATATTCAAAATAGTCGCCGGCCTTGTCGGGCTTGGTGAACAGCAGGAGCAGCAGCACCAGCGCGAGGCGGATGGCGAAGGCGCGCGCCGACAGCGCCGCGGCGGCGTCGGCGCGCCCGAAGGAAAGCGAAAGCATGTGCTTACATGCGGCGGCACTGGCGCAGCTCGCAGCGCGCCATGAACACCTTGCCGTCGTCGCACAGCATGCGGTAGACCTCGACCGGCCCCGGATCGGTGACCAGGCCGGCGCCCTGCCCGCCCGTGCAGGACTGGGCGCGCGCCAGCTTCTCGACCGTCGCCGACGACACGCCGGTGCGGAAGGGAATGCGCTGGATGGCCTCGCCCGGCGCCGGCTGGGCCGCCACGGCTGCGGCCGATGGCGCCACCGGCGCCGGAAACACGCTGCGGTAGGCCGCGCAGCCGCCCAGAAGGGCGGCCAGCAGCGGCAAAGACAGCATGGACAGCACAGCGGACCGGCGCATCATCGGCGCCGCGCTCAGAAGCTCAGCGTCCTGACGCCTTCGCCGGTGCCCAGCAGGCAGACGTTGGCGCCGCGCTGGGCGAACAGGCCGACGGCGATCACGCCGACGATCTGGTTGATGCTGGTCTCCAGGCCGACCGGATCGGTGATCGACAGGCCGGCGACGTCGAGGATGTAGCCGCCGTTGTCGGTGACGAAGGCATCCTGGCTGCCCGGCTTGGTGCGCAGGCGCGGCTGGCCGCCAAGGGCCGTCAGCTTGCGGGTGACGGCCGCGGCGGCCATCGGGATCACTTCGACCGGCAGCGGGAACCTGCCCAGGGTCTCGACCAGCTTGGAGCCGTCGGCGATGCAGACGAACTTGCCCGACACCGAAGCCACGATTTTTTCGCGCGTCAGCGCGGCGCCGCCGCCCTTGATCATCGCGCCGGAGGCGTCGATCTCGTCGGCGCCGTCGACGTAGACGGAGATCGATTCGACCTGGTTCAGGTCGAGCACCTCGATGCCGTGGCCGCGCAGGCGCGCCGCCGTGGCTTCCGAGGACGCCACCGCGCCCTTGATGCGCTGCTTGATCTTGGCCAGCTCGTCGATGAAGAAATTGGCGGTCGAGCCGGTGCCGACGCCGATGATCTCGCCGTCGACCACGTAATCGATGGCGGTGCGGGCTACCGCCTGCTTGAGTTCGTCCTGAGTCATGATGCGGATGGGAGTAAGAGAATCCGCCATTTTAGCGGATGCGCAGCGGGGCCTTGCCAAAAATCTGGCCGATCCGGCATATAATCTTGCCACAAGAGAAACACCATCGTACAGCGCGCCCGAGACCCAATATGCCACGTCATTTGCCCGCCTTGCTATTCGCCGTCCTCCTGATAGCCGCCCAGGGCGCCGCGCGCGCCGCCGAGTTCCAGATGACGGCGCCGCCCGGCCCCTTCCGCGTCGGCTTCCACGTGCGCCAGCAGTACGACCGCGCGCGCGTCTACCAGCCGGCGCGCAATCCGGTCACGGCCCAGGCCACCGGCGCCGACCGTTCGCGGCCGCTGCAGACCCTGGTCTGGTATCCGGCGATCGGCAATGGCGCGCCGATGCGCTACCGCGACTATGCCGCCACCGTCGCCACCGAGGAAGAATTCAGCCGTACGCCGGAACAGGTCCGGCGCGCCACCGAACTGCTGGTCGAACAGCGTTCGGCCGGCGGCCAGGAAGCCCGGGTATCGGCCGAGATGGACCAGCGTGTGCAGGCCCTGCGCGATGCGCCCGAACGGCCGGGGAAATTCCCGGTCCTGATCTACGCGCCCAGCCACAGCGCCTATGCGATCGAGAACGCCGACCTGTGCGAGTACCTGGCCAGCCACGGCTACATCGTGATCGCCAGCGCCTCGCTGGGCGCGCGTTCGCACGCGATGACGGCCGACCTCGAAGGCGCCGAGGCGCAGGCCGCCGACATCGGCTTCCTGGTCGGCTACGCGCACACGCTGGACCAGGCCGACAGCGGGCGCATCGGGGTGCTCGGCAGCAGCTGGGGCGGTTTGTCGAACGTGCTGGCCGCGGCCAGGGACGACCGCATCCGCGCCCTGGTCAGCCTGGACGGCTCGCTGCGCGCCGCCTTCGAATACGTCAACGGCGGCCCGCGCTCGGCGCGCTACGTGACGCCCGAACGCCTGGGCATTCCGCTGCTGTACGTGACGCGCCTGCAGGGCGGCGCCGGGGAGCAGGACGAAGTTGGCGCCGGCGCCGACCTGCTGGCGCGACTGCGCTATGCCGACGTCTACCTGGCCACCATGGAAGCGAACAGCCATATGGACTTTTCCTCGTGGTCGCTGCGGATGGCGCCGGACGCCGCCTTCGGCCAGCGCAGCCGCGCCCAGGCGCAGCAAGCCTACGGCTCGATGGCGCGCAGCGTCCAGCGCTTCCTCGACGCGCGCCTGAAAAACGATGCCGCCGCGCGCCGCCTGCTGGACGCCGACCTGGCCGCCGGCGCCACGCCGCCCGGCATGCTGTCCTTCGCCGTGCGCCGCGCGGCCGGCGCGCCCCCGACCATGGACACCCTGCTCGACCAGCTCGGCCAGCAAGGCTTCGGGCGCATCGACGCCATCTACGAAGGCCTGCATGCGCAGAACGCCGAACTCTCGCTCGATCCGCTGCAGGTGCACGACTGGGGCATGAAGCTGCTGCGTGAACGCCGGCCCCAGGATGCGCTGCGCGTGTTCGCGCTCGGCGTGCGCCTGTATCCGGAGCGCTTCGATTTCCTGTACGACGGACTGGCCCGGGCCCACGAAGCCGCGGGCGAGCGCGAGGCCGCCATCGCCGGCTACCGCCATGCGCTGGCGCTCGAACCGGCCCATGCGCATGCACGTGCACGGCTGGAGGCGCTTGGCGCGGAGGCGGCGGCGTTACAATAGCGGATGCACCTTCCCACCGCTTCCCGGCGGGCGTAGGACCGCCCGGCGGCTGGCCGGCGCCGTCATGCCAGGCAGCGGCGGCTCAGGCGGTCTCGCACAGCCCTTCCACGTCCAGCAGCGAATACGAAGCAATCAGGCTGCCCCTGCCGGCGGAAACCTTGGCCTTGCCATGCTTGCCGAATGCGGCCGCAATCCAGCGACCGCAGGCCTTGTTGACGACTGCTTTCCCGAACCTGTTGCAGAGGATCTCGTAGTGTTGTCGAAAACGCGGCGTGGACTGGACCAGATGCATGGCATCGCCGATGACGTGCCGGGAATACGGCAGAAGCATCGCCGCAAGGACTTCGTGGACGAACGACTGGATGTCTGCGGTTTTCATTCTTGGTCTTCCTGGCCTGGTTCAAGGACGGTAACGATCGGTAAAGCCATGCGCGACGAACTCACTCCAGCGGCTGTTTCTTGCGCAGCGAGCCGCCGCTGTTGATCCAGTCGTTGTGGCGGTAGATGGCGGCTGCATAGCTGATGCCCATTTCACGAGCAACCATATTTTTGTTGTAGCCCTTATCGAACAGGCGGAAGCAGACTTCGATGCCCCGCTCGCTGAATTTCCCGTTGGAGAGCTTATTCGCAGGATCGGCCGGATCGAGATGCTCATCGTCCTGCGTCGCCACCGGCGGCTCGATCATGGCCTTCAGGTCGTGCATCTCGGCCAGCAGACTTTCCGTATTCCCGATGAGCTTGTTAAGCACATCAACGATCTGCTGCTTGGGCATTTCAGTCGGCACCATCATGATATTCCTCTAGTAATTTGTATAGTTAATTATATATTTAAATAGATACAAAATACAATAGGGAAATCAGGACAGGCCTGAACCGCTTCCAGGCCCGATTCTCCACGACCGGGGTTCAGGCCGCATCGCGCGGACGCAGCAGCTCGACCTGGCGCGTTTCCAGCAGCGGCACGATGCGTTCCACGACCAGCGCCTGGAAATGGGCCGACCGGCGGTGTGCGTCGAGCGCGGCGTCATCGCGATAGTGCTCGTGCAGCAGCAGGCTGGCCGGGGCGTCCACGCTGCGGTAGATCTCGTAGCCGAGACAACCCGGCTCCTCCAGCGACTGCTGGCGCACCCGGGTCGCCAGGGCCAGTACTTCGTCGAGCGCGTCGCTCTTCACCTGCCAGCGCGCTACCACCGTGACTTGTGCACTCATTGTCCTTCTCCTTTCAATACCGCGACGATCGCTGCGGCCAGCGGGCCGGCCGATGCCGGGTTCTGCCCTGTCAGCAGGCGCCCGTCGGCGACGACGCCGCTCTGCCACGGTGCAACCGAAGTATACGCGGCGCCCGCCTCGCGCAGCGC
>Ga0265798_10005587_pt1 | contig 16812 bp, 10 predicted proteins | sample P3T30metagenome_FD_192430 | JGI IMG/M metagenome (GOLD analysis project Ga0265798, IMG submission 192430) | Plant litter microbial communities from East Loma Ridge, Irvine, California - P3 T30 | ecosystem: Environmental > Terrestrial > Plant litter > Unclassified | place: USA: California... | reverse complement strand
CGTCGTGCCGTCTCTCGTCCGTGCGCCGCGCCTCCTCGGACACCGGGTCGACCGGGGCTGCTGCGGGCGGCTCGTGAGGGGTGCCCGCTCGTGTCTCGCTGGCCACCGTCGCCTACCGCAGGGCTCGCCGCGAGCTCGTCGCGAGCTCCGTCAGCGGTTCAGGACCCCCGACGCGGCGGACCAGCTTTGCGACTCGGAGCGCCTCGAGCTCGGCGCGACACTCGACCGACTCGGCCGCCGGTAAACCCTCATAAGTCTTCGGCCGGGTGCGTCTCAGGCTGCGTCCACTCTTCGTAATCGATCATCTGTTGGACGACGAGAAACAACATGAAGAGCTGGTTAGCCAGCCCGGCCAGCACATAGGCGACGTCCTCGACCTGTTCCACTGTGAACGTGCGATCTATCGTCTTTTTCGACGTGACCCGGGTGGCCCTCGCTGGCCCGTGTCCGGGCGTCGTCCAGTCGCCGTGCAAAAGGTGATTCCTGTTCTCCATCGCGACCTTCAAGTCGAGAGACAGCGCAGTGAACAAGTCGCGCACCTGGCCTTCAAATCGTTGCAGCTTCACCAGCTTCGCCCCGAGATCAAGCAGGGCCGTGATGGACATGCCCCGGGTCACCACGAGGCCTATGTCGTCTGTCTCGTCATCGTCGTGACTCACAAGACCCGCGACGACTAGTGCCAGTGTGCGTTCGGTTCGCGCCGACCAGTAAGCGACTTCGCCCATCGCCACCAGATGGTCACGATCGAGTCCAGTGGCCCGCACGTCGGCACGCTGCTCTGCACGGGTTCGCTCGGTCATGCGTCGACCCGGGGGAGCGTCACAGCGGGCGACGTGTCGGCCGGGTGTCGGTCCAGGGCCCGGTACACCGTCGCACGGCCGACGCCGAACAGCTCGACCAGCTCGGCGACGGTGTGGTCACCGCCGCGGTGGAGAGCCACCATGTGACGCTCCTGCACGGGGGAGAGCTTGGGCTTCCGCCCAGTGAGCTTGCCCTTCACCTTCGCCGTAGCCATGCCCTCGCGGGTGCGGGCCAGGATCAGGTCGGACTCGAACTCGGCCACCATCCCCAGGACGTTGAACAGCAGCCGGCCGACCGGTCCTGTCGGGTCGTAGACCGACCCGCCGAGGTTCAGCCGTGCGCCTCGCTGCGTGAGCTCCGCCGCGATGTCGGTCGCGTCTCGCAGCGACCGGGCGAGTCGGTCGAGCTTCGTCACGACGAGGGTGTCGCCCTCGCGGCAGGCCGCCAGTGTCTCCCTGAGAGCTGGGCGCTCCCGTGTGGTCCCGGTGAGGCCCCGGTCGCTGTAGACCCGTTCTGCCGGCACTCCGAGCGCCGTGAGAGCGTCCCGCTGCTCGGCGAGGTCTTGGGCGTTGGTCGAGACGCGGGCGTGGCCGATGAGCGTCCATGGGGACATGCATGGAGTCTCACATGAGCTACCGTCACCGGACTCTATTTCAGACCAGTCAGACGGGACTCGCGCGCGCCCGGATCTCCTGGGGAGTGGCGGCGGCCGCTGACCGTCTCGATAACCGATCGGCTCAGGACCGATCAGGCTTGCTGACGGGCCTTATTCGCGTGGACGGTTCAGGGCCCCCGTTCTGCAACAAGCCAGTACCCTCTTCTGGAATGACGGGCTCGCTCTCGTCACCCGACTCACCCTGAGTCGACTCCTCGAAGTCCGGCCTAGTCATCCGCGTCTTCGGAATCGTTCTTCGCGGCAAAGACAGACCCCGTTGCGCTTTCGGTGACTCGGCCGACTATTTGTCCGGTTTCAGCGCCGTGCGAGAGGTATCCAAGGGGAGTCTGGGACGCGTCGGAATCCGCATCGCTGTTGTCGCCGGCGATGCTGTCTTCGTAGTCGGGTCGAGCCATGTCATTGACCAATCACTTCGAGGGCGTAGACGAGGGAGAGCGAGATAGTTCCGGCGCCGAGCATGATGAATCCCACCCACACCCACGTGGCTCGGTTCCGCAGGTCATTTTCGTGGTTCGCCACGACCTGAGCTTTGCTGCGGACAATTTCGGCCTCGACAACCTGGGCCGATTTCGTTGAATCGACGTACAGGTCCACCAGGCGTTGGGCTTGCAGCCCGAGGCGTTTGCCAGGGCGGAGTGCCGCCGCGGCGCAGAAAATTGCCAAGCTCGCCAAGACGAGGGCGCAAACACCAATGACGCCGGCTGATGTCCACAGCTGCGCTGTAGATGCCGCGACGATGACGCCTGCCGTCACGGCAAGAAACGACGCCTTGTTCAGCACCGAGGCTGCCCGGGTACCGGAGTCCACGACGAGGGCGTCAAGCTCCTGATTGAGCAGACGGATTCGCGCAAACCGCGCTCGAGCATGGTCAGTCGTCACGGCTTCATCACCCCCAGTTGGCGTGCTGCTGGGGGAAGGCTCGGGGCTCATGGTTCGACCGTAGCCGCGACCACCGTCGTTGGCAGCGGAAGTTGTGGGCTCAGGGCCATGCACCGCACGAGCCGAGTCTTCGATATGTCCGGTCGCGGAGCTGCTGCGGGCATCCATGAACACTTGATGCCAGGTTTTCGCCATGGCGCGCCGCCTGTCCCGGCGGCCGCCCTCGAGCCAGACCAGGATCACCGCAAGAGCAAGACCGCCAAGGCTCCAGGCAACCCATTGGAAGAGCGAGTTGATGAAGCCTTGAGATGCGTCTGCATCAGCTGGGGTGAGTTGGTCGGCGAAGCCGAGGTAGGCGGCGAGGATTGCGGCCACAACAGCCGTGACGACTGCCGTAAGGCTTGCAAGTCCCGACACGACCGCAGACGCACCGATGCCACGGTTGCCCGCTTCGTGCGTAAGGGCATCGCGGTGCAGGAGGTGGAAGGCTGCGCGCTGAACTTCAGGTGGTTCCTCGAGGAACCGTGCCACTCGAAGGTCGATGTGGCGGAGCGTCTCGTACGTGGTGTGCCGGTGAGCACGATCGACATCGTCGTCTCGGCGAAACATCTCTCGGAATCTGAGTCGGGCGTAGGGCCAATCAATGCGCCTCACGCGCGGGTCATTCTTCCCCGGCGCGGTCGAGAGCATCGAGGATCATGTCGAGCTCCTCGTCGTCCATCGCCCCATAGGTCGTCAGGTCGCTCGGGTCGTATCGGCCGGTCATCATCCGACCGTAGTCCGCGCTAGAGGGAGCCCCATTACAGGCGGGCCCGTGACCGACAGGTGTCGTGTCGAGGTCACGGATCCGTAACGAGAGCTCTACGGACGTACCCCTCAGTGCACCTCCGGCGGTCGCCCTGGCCTGGTTGCACCCTGCGCAGTCTCTTGCGTTGTGCCCCGGCCCGAGGAAAGCAAACAGCCCTCACTTTGTGGGGCGCTTTTTGGGTGCTTTCAGTGCATATTCTCAGCTCTGATCGAGCCGAGGTGGTTCGTCGGTTCGAGGGGTTCGAGATGTTCACAGGGTGGGGGCGCCGCGGCGCTGTCGTTGGTTCGGTCGCGGCTTTCGCGTTGGTCGCGGAATTGTTGGTGGCCGTTCCTGCCGTCGCGGCCGAGCCGGTTCCGGACTACGGCTCGGTGCCGCCGATCTCCTCCGACGCGGTGGACCCGGCTGTGCCGACGGCGCCGCTGGGGGAGTCGGCACCCGCGGTCGGGGGCGAGTTCGCGACGGCTCCTGAGGGTGGGGCGACGAAGCCCGAGCCGACGCAGGACCCTGTGGACGCCGGAGAGTCGTTCGACCCGAAGTTGTCGACCCTGGTCGATCAGACAGAGTTCCAGGACACTTTCGAGAACGAGGACGGCACCAAGACCGCCGTCATCGGCGAGAGCCCCCTCAACGTCGAGGCGGCGGACGGGTCGTGGGACGAGGTCGACGCGACCTTGTACAAGCAGAAGAACGGTGAGTTCGAGCCTGCGGCGCACCCTTTATCGCCGGTGTTCGCGGACTCTGCCGCCGGCGGGGACGTGTTCACGGTCAGTCGCGACGGTCACACCCTCGGGTTCTCCCTGGACGGCGCCGCCGACAGCAAGGCTGTGCACAGTGTCGCTGTGCGCTCGGGCGCCGGCGCGACCACCGTCCGCTACCCCGAGGTGTTTCCGTCGGCGGACCTGACCTACGACGTCACAGACGGCGGGGTCAAGGAGGAGCTGGTCCTGGCCAAGCAGCCGGCGAAGGCGAACTCGTCGTGGTCGTGGACCGTGACAGCTCCCGGGCTCGACGCTGCGGTGGACGAGTTCGGGGCTGTGGACTTCACCGACGCCGCCGGTGCCACGGTCTTCATGATCCCGGCACCGGTGATGTACGACTCGTCCGGGGTCGAGGGCAAGAAGACCGCCGCGGAGGCGATGGTTCCCCTAACGTTGACTGAGACGCGTGACGGTGTGTGGGGTGTCGGGATGACGCCTGCGCGGTCGTGGCTGACCGACACCGAGCGGGTGTACCCGGTGCACATCGACCCGGCTGTGCACGGGTCGTGGATGGAGGACATCCACGCGTTCCGGAGCGACGGGGTGAACCGCACCGACGGGGTCTCCCGGATCGGCAACGCCCGTGACGGTGGCGACACCATCTGGCGAAGCGTGCAGCACTACAACTACGAGCCGCTCTTCGGCAAGCAGGTCATCGACGCCTACATCGACAGCGCTCTTTACAACGCCGGCACCCAGGACGTCCTCACCGGTGCGATCGACTACGCGACCGCGTTCTCGTACAACGGCTACGGCAACCAGCTTTCGAACTGGACCCTCGGTACGACAGGTGTCGCCGACGACGACGGCATCACCCAGCAGATCTCTAACTGGGTCAACGCCAGCTCCCGCGGCAATTACCTGATGCTCGCCGGCGCGGAGATCCGTGGCCGGTACACGTACAAGACCGTGAACACGGCGATGTACATCACCTATAAGGACTTCCCCTCCACCGGTGCCGCCCTGGCGCCGTCGCCGGCGAACGGTGGCCGGTCGTCGCTGACACCGACTCTGAAGATGGATGCCTTCGATCCGGAGCGGACGGGCCTGAATTACGTGTACCGGGTTAGCGAGAACCCGAACCCCGACGTCGCCCCGGTGTGGGTGTCGGGGTGGCAGGTCTCGAACGAGGCGACCGTCCCGGCCGGTGTCCTCCAGCCCGGGAAGACGTACTACTGGAAGGGGCACGTCCGCGACATGTACGACGGGGATCACGGCACGTCGACGATCCGTGGATCCGGTGCGTGGTCGTTCTCGACGAACACCCCCGCCCCGACGCCGGCGCAGTCGACTGCGTCGATTGCGGACGGGACCGTCATCACCGGGCTCACCCCGACCCTGACCACGGGCACCTCGACGGACGCGAACGGCGACCCGATCCAGTACCAGTTCACGATCGCGACCGGTGCCGACGGCGTGACCGGGGCCGTGAACTCCTCCGGCTGGCTCGCGACGCCCTCGTGGACGGTCCCCGAGAACACCCTCCAGGACGGTGGCCGGTACACCTGGTCCGTCCGCACGAGCGACGGCTATGACAAGCCGCAGCCGTCGTGGCGGAACGCCCTTGTGGTGAATCAGCGGATCGGTGAATCCGGGCCCGCGCCGGTCGACACCGCAGGTCCCGTGACGGTGAACCTCGCCAACGGAAACGTCGGCATGCGGTTCTCGTCCCCGACGGTGTCGACTGTCGGCGGCAGCATGGGCATGTCCTTCAGCTACAACAGCCTCAAGCCCAAGGCCGGTGGCTTGACCGGTTCGTACTACGACGTCACCCCCGCAGCGGGCGCGACTCCGACCTTCGACTTCACCGGCAAGAGCCCCGTCCTGGTGCGCACGGACCCGAACGTGTCCTTCGACTGGGCCGCAGGTTCTCCTGGTCCCGCCGTGCCCAACGATTACTTCCTCGCCCGGTGGACCGGCTTCCTCAAGGCGCCCGCGGCCGGGACCTATCAGTTCGGTGTAAGCCGCGACGACGGCGCCAAGGTCACGGTGGCAGGAAAGGACGTCTACACGGGCGGCTGGACCGCAGAGTCGCGAAGCGCCGTCTTGTGGGGCTCGAGCGTCGACCTCGCCGCCGACGCGGTGCCATTCTCCATGGACTACTACGAAGGCGCCGTCACCGCGGGCATCGAACTGTGGGTGAAGGACAGCACGGGCAAGTCGTTCGTGGTCCCGCCGTCGTGGTTCTCCCGCCAGGTCGAGACCCTGCCCGCCGGCTGGTCGGCATCGACCGCGCTGAACGGTGACGCGGGCGACTGGTCCAGCGTCCAGGTCACCGACAGTGCCGTGATCCTCACCGACACCACTGGAACCGCCCACACCTACACGAAGACCTCCGGCACCGGCGCCTCCACCGGCTACACCGCCCCTGAGGGGGAGTACGGCGTCGTCGCGCTGGATGCCACGGGGAAGGTCACCTTCACCGAGGACGACGGCACGGTCACCGTGTTCGGTGCCTCCGGGCGGGTCGAGACCGTCACCGGCGCGGGCGATGCGATCAAGCGCGCCACCCCGATCGCCACCTACAAGGGCGGCACCGGGATGATCGAGTCCCTCTCTGACCCGCTGTCTTACGACACCGCCTCGAAGACCTACAAGCGCCAGGTGACCTTCGCCTACGGTGCCTCCACCGGTGTTTCCTGTGCCGCGCCTCCGGCCGGGTTGGCTGCTGCTCCGTCGGGGATGCTGTGCAAGATCAGCTACTCGGACGGCACCGCCACCGACCTGTTCTACGACGCCAAGGGCAACCTTGCCCGAATCGTTGATCCCGGCACCGAGATCACCGACTTCGGCTACGACGACGGCAAGCTGACCGCCCTGCGGGACAGCCTCGCCAACGACTGGCTTGCTGCACCGAACACCGGCCGTGTCGACGCTCCCGCCGTGAAGACCCAGATCGCCTACGACGCCACAGGCCGCGCCACGAGCGTGACCCTGCCCGCGCCGGACGGTGTCACTGAGAACACCCGACCGCAGAAGACCTACGCCTACGGCCCCGCCACTGGTGCTGGCACCGCGATCGTCGACGTCGCAGGACTCACGGTGCCCGCCGGAGCCCATGCGATGACGGTCACTTACGACGATGCGTGGCGTCAGCTGACCTCGACCAGCCCTTCGGGGCTGACCAGCAGCCAGGTGTGGAACGGCAAGGACATGCAGCTGTCCTCCACCGACCCGCAAGGCCGGATGTCGACGACGATCTACAACGCCCAGGACCGCCCCACCGACACCTACGGACCCGCACCCGCCGCCTGCTTCGGCACCGACCGGAAGCCGCTGGCATCGTGCGCGGTGACACCGGCACACTCCTCGACGACCTACGACAAGGGGTTCGCAGGCCTGAACGCGGTCTGGTACGACAACAACCGATTCGCCGGCGCCCCGAAGGCCTACAGCCTCGGCATCGGTGCCGCCGACGGGACCGTGAACAAGGACTGGGTGATGGACGCCCCCATGTCCGGCATCCCCGCCGACAACTGGTCCCTCCGTCTCACCGGCTTGATCACGTTCCCGATCGTTGGCACCTACACGGTCAACACCCGTGCCGACGACGCCAGCCAGGTGTGGATCAACGACATCCCCTCACCCGCCGACCCCACCCCCGGCGCTGTCCACGACGCACCCGGTGTCACGATCACCACCACGGCCCCGAACCAGCAGGCCCGCATCCGGGCCCACTACCTCGACAACACCGCCAACGCCACCCTCGGCCTGTACTGGACGGGCCCAGGCATTGCCAAGAGCGTCGTCCCCGGCTCCGCCCTTACCCCGGACTACGGCCTCACGACGTCGAGCATGACTGATGACTCGGCCCCGGCCGGCGTCGCGGGAGTGTCGAGCAGCCAGGTGCCGTCGCAGACGACCTCGACTGAGTACGCCAACCCGTGGCTCGGCCAGCCCACCGCCACGATCGAGGACCCGGCAGGGCTCGCGTTGAAGACCACGACGACCTACGAGCCCGTCGGGTCGGGGTACCTGCGACGCCTGACCCGCACCCTCCCTGCCCAAGCGGCAGCGGGGGCGACGACGTCGACCTACTACGGCGACGCCGAGACCACCACTGCTGCCGTATGCGGTGTCCCGGCCGGGACCCCGCAGTACGGGGGGACGAAGACGACCACGACTGGTGCCGGGATCGTCACCACGATGGTCACCGACATCCTTGGCCGGGTCGCCGGCACGAAGCGCACCGGCGATGCCGAATGGTCCTGCACCACTTACGACGGCCGAGGCCGGACGGTCACCGCGACGACGCCGGCATACGGCGGCAGCCCGGCTAGGACGGCGACGTCGAACTACGCTGTCGCCGGCGACCCGCTCACCTCGAGCACCACGGACGGGTCCGTCGCGGGATCCCCGAACGGCAGCACCATCACCACGAAGATCGACCTTCTCGGCCAGACGATGTTGTACACGGACGTGTGGAACACCGTCACCACGACCGCCTACGACCGCACCGGCAAGGTCGCCTCGACGACCATGAAGGCTGCTAAGGGGCTCCCGCACACGCAGGCTTTCGAGTACAACCCCGACGGGCAGATCACGAAGGTCTCCTACGACAACGCCGTCCTGGCGCTCCCGGTCTACGACCGCGGCGAGATGGTGTCAGTCTCCTACCCGGCCGGCGCCGGCAACCTCGGCAACGGGTCGGTGCTGCAGTCCATCCAGAAGAACGTCACCGGCGCCCTCACCGGGCTGACGTGGGCGTTCCCGAACGGACAGCAATCGGTCACGGATCAGGTCGTCCGGTCGCAGTCCGGACGCATCCTGACCAACACCACGACCTCGGGTGCCGTGTCGAACGTGTCCTCCTACCGGTACGACGCCTCCGGCCGCCTGGTTACGGCAGCCATCCCGCGCCACCAGCTGACGTACTCATTCGCAAACGCCACCTGTGGGGCGCCCGCAGCGGGGCGGAACGGGAACCGGACGTCTTCCACTGATGTCCAGGACGGTGGCGCTGCGTCGGTCACGACGTCCTGCTACGACACCTCCGACCGGCTCCTGTCCACCACGGTCACTGCACCCCCAGCCGGGGCGACGCCAACGGCGCAGACCATCCCTTCAGCGAAGATCACCTACGACGCGCATGGAAACACCACCCGGCTTGCCGACCAGGTCATGACCTACGACAGCGTCGACCGGCACATGACCACCGTCCTGGACGACGGCAGCAAGGTCGTCTACCAGCGAGATGTCACCGATCGGATCGTCAAGCGCACCCAGACCACCAAGGCCGGGGCGACGACCTCAACGACGTACTCCTTCGCCGGCAGTGGAGACAGCCCCGACCTCGAGCTCGACGACCAGGGTGCCGTCATCTCGACGGTGATCTCGCTTCCGGGTTCGGTGTTGGTGTCGCTGGGTAGCGGTGCGCGGTCGTGGTCGTACCCGAACATCCACGGCGACATCGTCGTGACGGCCGACCAGGCCGGCGCTCGATCGGCCGACCTGTCCATCTACGACCCCTTTGGTCAGACGATGGACCCGGTCACGGGGGCGCTCGGCACCGTCCCGGCGAACCAGACAGGACCGAGCAATGAGCCCGGCGACGCCGACTACGGCTGGCTAGGCCAGCATCAGAAGTTGAGCGAGCATCTGAGCACGATCTCGACTATCGAGATGGGGGCCCGGCAGTACGTGGCTGCGCTCGGTCGCTTCCTCGAGGTGGACCCGGTCGAGGGAGGCGTAGCGAACGAATACGTCTATCCTGTCGATCCTGTCAACTCTTTCGACCTGACCGGTGAGTTCGCAGTTGCTCTGTTGGCTCCAGCCTTCGCTCTCGGAGGGGCCAACGTCTGGAATCCGGTGGGCTGGGTGGTGCTCGCTGTGCTGGTAGCTGTTCTCATCGGCATGGGCATCTATTACCTGACGAAGAAGCAACGGCAGAAGGCGGATGCTGCCAAGGCTGCCAAGGTCAAGACGTCCAAGACTTTCCCGACGAGGAAGCAGGCTGTGGCCGCTGCGAAGAAAGACGCAGCGCGGAAGAGCGGGTCGGTCCCGGGCGGTGGGTGTGCGGTTTACCGAGGGCCATGCAAGTCAGGAGATCACGTGCACGTCGACGTGAAGGACAAGCGGGGAAACATTCGCCAGACGGGTCACTACAGATGGTGACGACGAACGTAGCCCGCGAGCAGCCCGAGAATGGACAGAGACATGTGGATAACAAAAGATGGAACCTTGTCGACTACGTTGCCCGTGGATGCGATCAAGCACCTGACGCCTGAACTGCGAGAGAACCTCCGTGCGCTTGACGCCGCGGATCTTGAGGTCGTGGCCATCAGGCTCCTCGACGCCGAGGATGTCGTCACAGCATCCTACGAAGCCGTGCTCGACGATCAGGGGTTCGGTCCCGGCGAGGGCGTCCTGCCCTCGGAGTTGCGCCTCCACTCGACTGCGAGAACAGCCGACGAAATGGCAGGCGACATGCTGCGGACCGTCATGAGCACGACCCTCGACTGGCGCTGGGACCTTTTCGCGTGCGCGCAGTTTGCGGTCGATCAGCTGGCGGGGGAGCGCACGGTGATCTCTCGACTTAAGCGTCGCATCCGGGCGCTCCGCAGCAACAGGTAGCGGTCGATCTCGTTTCGGCCGTTGAGGCGTCCTTGGGCCTGACGACCGTTCGGGGCCATGACGCTTAGGGCAGTGCCGCCGGGGCAGGTGCATAGTGTTGGGTATACCCCAGCGCAACGGACGCCCGAGGGTGCGGCGCGCGTGGCGATAGGGCCTGTTTCGCTCGTTCTGCCACAGGTGTGTGTCAGGGTCTAGGAATGGTGCAGCACGAAACGCAGGTCGTGGCGTATGTTCGGGTGAGCTCGGTTGATCAGAACCTCGGCCGGCAGCTCGAGGCCGTCGGTGATGTTGACCGGGTCTTCGAGGAAAAGGTCTCGGGCGGGTCAAGGGCAGATCGGGTCGCGCTCCTTGACTGCATCCGGTACGTGCGTGAAGGCGACGTCGTGAAGGTCGCGTCGATGGACCGGCTCGCGCGGTCGTTGGGGGATCTTCGGGGGATCGTGGACGAGATCACGGGCAAGGGTGCCTCGGTGGTGTTCGTGAAGGAACAGCAGGCCTACAGCCGTGACACCGACGATGCGATTGGCCGGCTAATGCTGAACCTGCTGGGTGCGTTCGCCGAATTCGAGCGGACCCTCATCCGGGAGCGGCAAAGGGAAGGCATCCGCCTCGCGCAGGCGGCCGGCAAGTACAAGGGCCGCGCGCAGAAGCTCACCGCCGACCAGCTCGTCGACGTCCGCCGATTGATTGAGTCCGGGGTCCCGAAAGCTAAGGTTGCGCGAGATCTCGGGATTGACCGGACGACTCTGTACCGGGCGATTGCGCGCAGTGCGGGGGAGGGGCTGGTGGGAGAGTGAAAGGCGCCATACGTCGGTCTCGACCCGTGGAGCGCCCTTCCCCGGCGGATCTGGGAAGAGGTGGCGGACGCGCGAGCGGACACTCACCTGATCGACGCTACTTACTTAGTCACAAGCGACCAAGTGGACAAGGTGGCAGGTATCCAGGCAGGCAACGCACTCGGCAAGCGTCGGTGTGCTGTGTGCTACCGCTTAGCTGCCGCTCGTACAAGGGTCACGATCAGACCGACAATGACTGCGACGACGACGACAGCTATGACTACGTGATAGGGCTGAATGTTGGCGAACATGATCTCCAGAATAGAGCGCGACGCGGGCCCCGGTTCGGGACCCGCGTCGCTGGGTTGGTGCTTACGGGGAGCTGACGCGGGCGTTCAGGCCACCTACGTAGAGCCGAACGGCTGCGCTTGACCCGACCACATCGGCCGTCGAGCTGTAGAGGAATGTCAGCTCGGCCATTGCTTCTGTGGAACCTACTTCGGTAGGTCGAACGATCCGGACCGGCGTTGCCTGTCCGTCGCTGCCGACGACACCGGCTACGGCGAAGTAGTCGGCCGTGTCGACGCGTGTGATGGTGGCGGGGAAGTTCGTGCGGTCCTCGCTCAGGTAGAAGTCGGCGTTGAAGCTTCCTCCGTAGTTGGCTCCGGAGAACTTGACCGTGCAGCCGATGTAGGGGAATCGACCGACACCTGCGCCTTCAGAACAACCGGTGATGCCGGGGCCAACGGCGTTCGTCGACGCTCCTGAATCGACCTTGCTCCCGAGTGACTCTAATGAGGCCGCACCACCGATCGTGGTAGCGACGAAGGAGCCATCGGGCCACGTCTGGACGTTGTATGACTCACCGTCCGTGGTTATCTCACGGCTTCCCGTCGGCTCGGATCCAGAGGAGTTGCCCCACTGTTCGCCCGACTTGAACTTGGCGATCAGAGCATCGGCCGTGGTGGGGTCGGTGCCGTATTTGTCGAGCTCGGCACGAACGGCCGCTTCCTGATCGGCGGGGAGAGTCACAGTTGCGGGTTCGGCGGCGATGGCGGTGGTGGAAAGACCACCGACGGAGAATGCTGCTGCGCACACGATGACAGCCGCGGCGAGTGATTTGCTTCTGAGCTTCACGAGGTTGCTCCTTCTGCGTTCTGTACCGGCAACGTTGCCGGCAGTCGTTGCTTTAGCGACACTCCATTCACCCTCGGGCCGACCTGTCTGTCTAGGTGTGCGGAAAAAGTCGGAGGTGACATCCAGAGTCGACAAAACGCTTGGCAGGACAGGGCGGCTCATCGCCGTCAGGTGGCGCAAGGCCGGGAGTGGCTGGAAGAACAGAATGCGAGTTTCCGGGCAACGGTCGTTCATCGGGACACCTGCTCGGGCCCGTCTTGGCCGGCTGAGGCCAAGTGGGGCCTGGTCTGGGGATTCGCGTATGCCTGTCCCGAAAAAATGCCCGGTGATGGGGGTTTAAACGCTACAGTCGTTGGATGCTCATCGGATACGCCCGCGTATCGACCTCGGGACAAGATCTCGCAGCACAACGAGATGGTCTCAAAGCACTCGGTGTTGACGATGAACACGTGCATGTTGACCACGGGCTCTCGGGCACCACTCGAGCCCGGCCGGGCCTCCGGGAGGCCCTTGCTGCGTGCCGGGCCGGCGACGTCTTGGTCGTCACCAAGCTGGACCGCCTCGCCCGATCGCTGCGCGACGCGACGGACATCGCGGACGAGCTGACCAAGAAGGGCGTTGCCCTGAACCTCGGGGGAGCCGTCTACGACCCGACCGACCCCGTCGGCCGGCTCCTGTTCAACGTCCTCGGCATGGTGGCCGAGTTCGAGGCCGACCTCATCCGTGCCCGCACCCGTGAGGGGATGGCGATCGCGAAGGCAGCCGGCAAGCTCCGCGGCCGCAAGCCCAAGCTCACCCCGTCGCAGGAGAAGCACCTCGTGCAACTCCACCGCACCGGCGAGCACACCACGAGCGAGATCGCAGAGCTGTTCGGCGTCGCTCGCTCTACGGTCTACCGAGCCATCCAGCGCGGGGAGCAAGCGTGATAGCCAACCGGTGTTCGGGCGGTCACCGAATCGATCATGACCCGACCTGCAGTTGAGGACTTATGGACGCCCGGCGGCACTCAGCGGTTCTGCATGTACGCGGGAAGCTCCTCTGGACCTTGCGGGTAGTTGGGCCACGCGGCCATTTCCAAGACCATTACAAGGTGGTCGATGTCATCCAAGCCGTAGAAGCACAGCGATCTCTTATCCACTACGGATACTTCCTGCCACGCCAGAGGGTCTGGACTAAAAATGAGCTCAGGGGTCACGACGAAGCCGCTAATGAGATAGCCAGAAAAGTCGAAGTTGTCGCCCACTGGGTGATCGACGATCCTCTGAATCCTGGTTGCCCATTCTCTTAGAGAATCGTCGACGCGGCTCTGAGCGTTTCTGACGGTTCGGAAGTCACCAGCCAAGTACTGCAGACGAGGCAATACGTTCTTACAAGAGATCAAGAAGAGTTGCTGGTTAATTACGAGGAGAGCGTCGAGGTCAGTAACTGGTTTGCCATCGATGCGTAGATCTTTACCTCGAAGCTTTAGCAGGGCAGGCGGCGTAGGGAACTCCGAGCGCTCGATCGCGTCCTGGACAATTAATTCAAAGTTGTCCGCATCGACGTTCACAAGTGGCCCGCCGCCACGAGGATCCAAGCGCAGCGAGATAGCTAGGTGCCATGCCAGGGTCACGAGATCGATCCTGATCGCATTAAGCTCAGGCACGCTGTAAACCAGGCGCCCAGGCAAGCTCCGCTCTAGCGGCACATACAGATTTTCCATCAGTTCGAGGACCCTTGCAGCCAGTGGGGTTTTTATCTGCCGCTCCCGAAGCCACGTCTGCAGATCGAGAGAAAGCATCCCCTCGTGGATCGCCGTAAGCGTCTCAGCGCGTGTTGACTCGAGGAATCCCCTTTGAGGAATCTGGATACCAGCAGTATCGTGCGTCTCGCTCACCCATCGATAGACAGCATGGGCAAAGCAAACGAGAGCGACAATTTCTTCCGGTTCAGGAAACGTCGCGATCGCACCCTGCGGCAGGCTAGATGTGCTCGGATTTTGGAGTCGGAACGTACGCACAGTGAATCGGTTGATGCGCTCGACAAACGAACGATTTGGCAGAGGGCCAAGCCACGATCGAGATTTTGCCTCGCCGCTACGAAATGGGTACGCCGCAATCATGGGCAGACCATCGGCAAGGGGCCGAGGTGATGTTAGATCTTCTTGCCATCGTTCAATGAGCGAAAAGGAGTTTCGTACGTCGAATGCGTTGAGAAGACTTCCGATCTCTCCGGATTCGTGGTGGGTGTGAGACCCTCCTGAGCCCACGAGGTACTTCACCCCTTTCACGGTGGAACGTATTTGTTGTTCGAACCTATCGACCCAAGCGCTGAGGAAGATAAGGCGAGCAAGACGCATAGAGACGCGCTGGTCCAACAAGCTTGCAGCAGTAAGTCCTGCAGCATCTACGCGAGTACTGGCAGCAGCCAAGTTTTCCATGACCCGTTGAAGCGAAGCTGCTCCGCCGTCCTCGTCATCGGCTAGCCCCCAAGAAGCAAGAACGGATAGGTCCGTGGACCGGATGAGCACGATCCAGTCATACGGCGCATAAAGATCGATGAGCTGTGTACCGGCACGAATTGTTTCCGAGCGGAGCTGCACGAGGTATTCGTAAGCGGATTCATCAGCCAGTACCGTGCCGGTCTTGACGTGCCTGGGCTGCACACGGCGGCGCAAGTCGCGACCCCACTTCTCAGCAGCGCCACGAGCAGCGTCTAGGGGGCCGTTTGCGGCCGCATGTCGTTGGCTCAGCGTCGACCGGCCATGGTCCAGCAAGTTGAAGACTGTCTCGCTGGTGTCTGAGTGGCGGTTGGCTAGTCCGAAGGACTTGCCTGTCTGCTCGGTCATACGTGGAGCGTATAGCCGCCATAACCAGGGAGTTTTGCCGATCTGACCTAATCCGCATATCGGACACGCATGGTGACCCGGGTCATTGTTCGATAGCCGATCCCCTAAAGGTCAAGCTGACCTTGCGAGAGCTTAATTAATGACTTCCGCTGACCTGGATCGCGCACCGTCGTGGCTGACATTCATGGGTTGTTGGGGTCGTCCAGATCGGGATCTGCATCGGCTGCGGACGACAACTGGCCCCCCTGTCCGGCTTGCTCATGGACGACCCAGTGCTCAGTAATTTCGTTGACTTGCTCCACGACGGCGGGCTCAGACTGGTTATTGTCGTCGGCCTGCTCGTCACTCGTGCCACCTTCGGGCTGTGCCACGCGCTGCTCGTACCATTCCCGTTCCGCGTGATCTTTTTCTTCGCCGGACCTCGTGTAGACGCGCAGTCCTGAGAGCCCTTCCGTCCACTTCTGCATTGTCCGTTCAATCGCAGATAGCGACTTCCCGACATGATGTGTGGTCTTGACTCCGACGTTCCGGGTCGGCACGAGCGTCATCCAGTCGATCACGAACGTCTCATCCGGCAGTGGTTTGCCGCTGGAATCATGCGAGTGCACCGTGATCTCGTACGCCTCGTTCAGCCCAGCGTTGAATCGATCTGGGCCCCAGTCGAACAGGGTCTCCCACGTTTGCCCCGGCACTAGCGCAGGAAGTCGATCGAACAGCCTTAACTCCTCCGGGGACGAGGCTCGGCCCCACGCACGGCGCATCGGCTGGTCGACGGTGACGGTGATGTCCCGGGCGGTCGTCGTTCCGAAGTTTTTGAACACAAGCTGCAGCATCGACATCTCCACTTCGCGGAGCACTTCGAGGTACACGGCAACATACGGACGTGTCTGCTCGGCGCGGCTGCGGCGCGCTTCTCGCACCTGCTGGCCGGCGTAGATAGCAGCGACCACGGCGATGACGAGCGTTCCCACAGCGCCGAACGCTTGCCACTCATCGGTAGTTGGCGCCCACCCAAGACGAACGGCGTTCACGCTGCCGCCAGGGGTTGTGCCGGCTGCGCGGCAGGGAGTTTCCACTGCCTATGGCCTGACCCAGCGTGCCCACTCCGGCTTCGATCCAGAAGCCGCAATTGGTCAGCCTCTGCGCCCTTAGCTGTCTGTGCCATTGCACCAGCCTAGGAGTGGCCAGGGTGGTAGCGACCGAGCCTTAGAGAATGTCCGGATTGTTCGCGCTTCGAGGGCGAAAGGCCTCGTGAGCCATCTTGAGTCGCTGTCCCATTAGACGATCGCTCTCCGAACTCTGGACTTCGTCGGCCCGTGCTTGCGGGAGTGCAGGGGTGGGCGTTCCGCACCCGCAACGCGGAACGCCTCGGGACCCGGCCCGGCTCGAACGGGCAGCCACCCTCTCCGTGCTGCGGGCAGGGCGCCTCTGTACCGGTATGGAGACGCCTTGGGCGGATTTAGGTCGACGTTATGCGACTTTCTCGCGGGCGTCCATGTGACGGAGTCGAAGGACGAGGCATATCCAGAACGCCCGGTAGGGGATCCACTTCTGGGCGCCGCGAGAGTCGTGACTTA